>WNGE01011607.1_pt1 | contig 15666 bp, 18 predicted proteins | sample 5400651 | NCBI WGS metagenome assembly WNGE01 (sample SAMN13153370, study PRJNA577476) | soil metagenome | isolation source: 60 cm soil or saprolite under grassland replicate 2 | place: USA:California | collected 2016-06-15 | reverse complement strand
CGTTCGCATTCGCCTTCGCCGCAGTCGCCATGGCGGCCGGTGTATCCAGACTGATCGTGAACGACGTTTCGACTTCGGGAACGACCGGCATGTTCGCCAGTTCCCAGGCGCGTTTGCCGGAAACCTTCGCTTCAAGGTCCCATAACGCGCAGTCTAACGCATTGCGTGCAGCACCCGGCGGGAGCAGCTTTTGAATCTGCTGCCGATCCAAACTCAGTAAACCCTTCATCGACTCGATCTGCGCCAAAACAGAAGCACAGCTTTGGTCGTAACGGGTGATAGGAACCGCTTCGCCGCGTCCCGTGTATGGGCCGTCGCTCACCCTCACGACGACGACACGCGCTTCGGTTCGATGCCGCGCGAAATCCGAAATGGTTGTTTGAGCGGCCAGATTTCCTCTCGAGCTTCGATGAGAAGACCTGTCATTAACAAAAGGAAACGAAGTTAACGAAGATTATCCAGTGACTTCTTCTTTGTTTTCTTTGTTGTCTTTTGTTGACTTGGTTGGTTGGCCTCCGCGCAAGATCCGGCGAAAATGTTTTCGGGATCATGGAACCGGATACGAACGCAAATAATCGGAATTGATGATATACGATTGCCTTGCCGAGTTGAGACAGGCAATGCCCGGCCCGTTAACTTTTCGTCGAGTACTTGTCGACCAAAGCCTGATAGCGCGGGTCTTTCCGGAGCCGATCCCAGGCTGGATCGAGCTTGAGCATCGGGACGGTGAGACCGTTGGGGACAGCGAGCAAATGATCGAGCAGACGAAATGCTTCGTCGAATTCTCCGGTCCAGGCATAAATCTGGGCGAGCGCAGCGGTGATCTGCGGCCCGTCAAAGGCGTCTTGGGATTCGGGCAGCAATTCAACTGCGCGCTTGCCTTCGGCGACGGCTTCCTGCTTTTGACCCAACGCCGCAAGGATGAGGCCGTGCTGTCCGTGTCGAGCTGCATCTGCGGGGGCTGCGCGCAACAGCTCGTCTGAATCAACGCGGGCCTGTTCGAAAGCTGTTCGAGCTTTTGCTTCATCGCCCTGAAGCCGGTAAAGCTCGCCTTCTAGGAAAGCCTTCGGGGAAGGGGCGGTGGTCGTGTTATACAATGTCTGGCCGCGAAATTGTTGCAGGACCTCAAGCGCTTCGGGAAAGTTCCGCTTCAACCTCAGAATCCAAACCCGGGCCAACGTCATTAGACCCGGATCGGTTTCAGACGGCATCGAGGAAAATACTTTTTCGGCCGCACTAAGATCGCCTTTCCATTGGAGCGCGACGAATCCTTTCAATCCGCGCGCCTGAAACGATTGCGGCGATGCCGCAATGAGGCGATCAACAGTCTGGTCGGCGGCTTCGAAATCGCGCTGGGCCATGTAACTGTAACAAAGGTTCATCAGGACGTTTGTGTTTTTCGGATCGAGTGTGGCGGCTTTTTCCAAATTCGCGTTAGATTCCGCCCACTTGCCTTGACGCCGCTGAATCGAACCGATTGCCAGATAGGCTTCGGACTCGTTCGGCAGCCCGCGTCTGGCGATCTCGAATTCGGCCAGGGCGCGCTCGTAATCGCGGTCGCCATAATAATAAGAGAAACCCAATGCGAGATGGCCTTCGGGAAGATCCGGTTGCAATCGCAGGGCCTCATCAGCGTTGAGGCGCGCCTTCTCCCGCCGCGCCGGTACGGGGTCGGAGGTATGGTACAACCAGCTCTCCACCCTGGAGAGACCCGCAAAAGCCAGGGCAAAGTTTGGATCGAGCTTGATGGCTTGTTCGAAAAGCGGCTCAGCTTTCAACGACGTGTCGCGGAACATCTCCCTCTGGCTGGCGTAATCGTGTGCCTGAACGAAGAGCAGATAGGCGTCCGGATTTTGGGTTGGCCGGTGATCGAGCCGTGCTTTTTCATTTGGCGAAAGCTTTGCCTGAAGAGCAGAGGCAATTTTTTTCGCGAGATCGGTTTGGATGGCGAAGACGTCGGTCAAATCGCGGTCGTAATCTTCCGCCCAAATATGCTCGTCACTGTTTGCGTTGATCAGCTGCACGCTCACTCGGACGCGGTTGCCGACTCGACGGACGCTGCCTTCCAGAAGCGCGGCTACGCCCAGCGCTTTGCCTATTTCGCGAGCGTTGCGCACGGCATCGCCACGATACGACATAACCGACATGCGCGAGATCACCTTCAGATCGCCGATCTTTGCAAGATTGGTCAGGATATCGTCCTGGATGCCGTCGGCGAAGTATTCGTTCTCCTTTTCATCGCTAAGGCTTTGAAAGGGCAGGACGGCGATCGATTTCTCGACGTTGCGCCAGGAAACGCGCGGGAACAGGAAGAATCCGGCCACCGCCGAAACGATTACGCCGATTGCGATCAGCATGATCAGATTGCGACGCCGATGCGTTCCGGGAGCGGGCGTGGCGCGAATTCCCTGCGGTGTGATGTCGTAGGCCCAGGCGAGAATCAACGAGATCGGAAACCCGATTAGCAAAAATACGACGACCAAACGGAACGCCCAGTTTGGCAGATCCCACGCCGGAAAAACGGCCGAGCTGATCTGAATGATAAATCCAGCGGCGATAACGTAAGCTGCGGCAACTCGATAAACTTTTCGCCGTCGCACTTCTTCAAAGAAGCCGCTCATAAACAAGAGATTGGATACGTCACATCATAATTCAATCAGGACTTTTAACACGGAAATACGGCTTTCCCGAGTCGCTTTCCGCTACCTCGTGGCTAATGCCAGTCCTAACGCCCACAGAGAAGCGGAAATCTCTGAGGAAACCAGGAATGGAGCAAATGGTTGAGCGACATAGAAGGCTGCGAGGGCAGCAGCGAGCGAGCGTGGGAAGTGAGCGAGTTTCAAAGCAGGAAGTCTTAATTCCTCAGTTCTTGCTTTCTTTAGATATACCGATCTAAAAGATCGACCTCATGAAATTCACCAAAAACATCGGCATGCTTCTGCTCGCGGTTTACTTGATCATCGATGGCCTTTTAGGGTTCGGCTTGAACCTTGGGCCAGCCATCTTTTTGCTCTATGTTGTGGCGCTGGCCTCCGGGGTCTTCATTCTCGTTGGCAAATAGTGGGCGCAGATCTGGTTAAGAAATCTCAGGGAAGCCGGCAGGCGAGCTTGGATTTCCTTGGATATTGCGGGGAGCGAAGATTGAACGGCAGTCGCGTGGCCGCGGTCTGAAGTTTCACTATGACCAAACTTATTGCGTTAGTAGCGGCTGGTGTATTCGCGGCGGGAACGATGTTCGCAGGTGAACACGGCGATTGCGCCAAGAAAGTTGGGAACGAAGCAAAAGCTGCCTGTACGGTGTCTTTGGCCAGTCTGAATCTGACTCCAGATCAGAAAACGAAGATGGAAGCGGTGATGGCCGAGCATCAGAAAGCCGGGTGCACGGAAGCGAGCGAGGCGAAGTACATGAAAGAAGCCGAGGGTGTCCTGACGAAGGAGCAGTTCGCGAAGTTCAAAGCGGAATGCAAGAAAGGCGAAAACAAAGAAGCGTAGACCTGACGTTAGCTTAGCGTCTCCATCATTAGACGATCGCGCCCGCTGCGGCGGGCGCGATTTGCGTACGGCCAGACGGACGCATCAAAGGTTGACCAAATGTTCGAGTATCGCCCGCTGTGACTCATTCGGCAGGTGGGATCGACAGAATCATTCTCTGCGTGTTCCGCCACGGCGGGCGAGCTCTGGTTGCCTTAGCTGCTTTTCATCCTGCCTGGTTGCGGTCGTAGGGGATGATGTTGTCCCATTCATCGGCGGAGGAGCGGGCCACAAAGGCCACGACGGGTTCGGTATCGCTCATGTTGAAGACCTCGTGGGGCACTCCCGGTTTGATGTAAATAAAATCGCCGGCTTCGTTCTCAATCACATTCTTGAGCCCGGGTCCGAATTCGTGGCGCACCCTTCCTTCGACGATGTAAAGGATCACTTCGAAGCCAACATGAATGTGTGCATACGCGACGCCACCCGGAGGGATCGTGGCAATGTTGGCTGACAGGCTCTTGGTTCCAACATTTTTGCCGGACATGCCCTGCTTATAATGAATGCCGTTCCAATCTCTGCGAGCACCGCCGCCACGAATCGTCAGGATGCCATCGTGATCTTCTACCGCGCTGAGTTCGATATTATCTTTGTCGTTTTTCATATTAGCTCATCTTGATTTCCAAAAGGATCGTAGCGCTTGAGTAGCATGTATATTTGACGCCGCGGAAAATCTAGAGCGTACGACTCTTTTCCAGCATGACGAGCGCGATTCCGCCCAAGATTGCGATGGACGCGATGAGATAACGCAAGGTAAGCGGTTCGCCCAGTAATAGTATTCCGCCGGTGGCGGCGAGAACCGGGACACTAAGTTGGACCGTAGCGGCGCTGGCAGCCTTCAGGCCCGGCAGTGCACTGTACCAAATCACGTAACCAAGACCTGACGTGATCGCGCCAGAGATTATCGCGTAGCCGACGCCATCGAGATCAAAAGATACCCACGGAACGAAAATAATGCTGACAGCAGCCGCGAACGGAACCGCGCGGATAAAATTTCCGGCAGTTACGCTGGCCGGATTTTTTTCTCCTTTGCCGCGCAACGAATAAATACCCCAAGCCACGCCAGCTCCGACCATTAGGATCGAACCAACAAGTGGTGGCGCGGAGAATCCGGGGAACATAAGCACGACAAGTCCGGTTACGGCGACGATAACTCCGACCATTTGGATCGCATCCAACCGTTCGCCTTTGCGAAAGCCCCATAGAATCATGGTGGCCTGGACCGCGCCGAAGAGCAGCAACGCTCCGGTTCCAGCGGAAAGATCGAGATATGCAAACGAAAAAGCCGCTGCGTATATAAAGAGCGCGAGAGCTGAGGACCAGCTGCCTTCTTCCTTCCAAGCCCCTTTGCGCAGCTTCATGATGAGCCAGAGCGTGGCTGCACCGGAGAACATACGGACGAAAGTAAATGTGGCGGCGTCGATGCTGGTTTGTTTCAGCGCAGCTCGACAAAGAAGCGAGTTACTCGCGAAGGCGATCATCGCCAGCAGCGTCAGGATAAGAATGCGAGCGGATTTCACCGGTTGGAACTAAGAATTAAAGGCTGAAGTTTCTTCGGAAAACGAAATAGTAATAAGGGAGGGAGATCGAATGTTAGAAAACAGCAAAGCATTTAGCGGTTTCGCGGCTAACGACATCGGAAAGGCGAAAGAGTTCTACGGCAAAACACTTGGGTTAAAGGTTTCGGAATCGCACGGCCTGCTGACATTGCATCTCGCCGGCGGCAATAACGTTCTCATCTATCCCAAGCCGAACCATCTTCCGGCAATATTCACCGTTCTCAATTTCCCAGTCGACGATGTCGATCAAGCGGTGGACGAACTGACCAAGCGCGGGGTGCGCTTTGAGATTTATGACTCACCCGACATCAAGACAGACCAAAAAGGGATCATGCGCGGAAGGGGACCGACGATAGCGTGGTTCAAGGATCCGGCCGGCAACATTCTTTCCGTGCTCGAGCAGGAATCATCATGATCTAGGTAGAAAACCTCGTTGGTGAGCATGCACTGACAATGTGCATCACATCTGGAGCGCGGCGCGAAGATGTGGAATCAGACGTTTACTGAATTCGACGGAGTCGCCGGCGGAGAGGTGCGACCATTCGGGACAATTGAAACCGCTTAGCTCGGGATAATCTTCATAGTAAATTCCGGGTGCTCCGGTGTCCTTGATCACTCGATTCCAAATACCGGCGCGCGGCGTTTCGCGGTCTTCAAGAGCTTTCAACCCTCCAGTGTAAGGAAAACGAACGAAGACGATTTTACCTCCACGAGTGCGGAGTTTTTGCACAGCCGCGGCAACGTCATGAAAGCGCGCCTCGATCGCTGCGCCCATTTTTTTCGCAAACTCTTCTTTCGGGATGTAAGTCGGCGGCGGTGGCGGCGTGAAAAGCGGGAGCCAGATTTGTTGAATCGTGCTCTGCAATTTTCCCGGTCGGGCGCATTCCTCGATCATGCGGGCGCGCCGTTCCCGATCCAAAGTACCGAAATACGGTGGAAGACGTGGCGGCACTTGCGCATAAGAACGATTGGCAACGGGCAGACGTTTCAGCAGCTCTTCGAGGTTGAGCTCCTCCTGTTTGAGAAATGCCACGTGTTCTTCCAATGGCATTGCCAAATATTGGCTCGCACGTTGTGCGGGTGTTTGGGTATGAGATCGCCGAACGGCTTTCTCCGCGTTTGCCATCGGGGGCGTACCGGGTGGCGCGAAGAACAACCACGGCACGACACTGCAACCAATCGTGCCGTGAAAATTTTCGTCGTTGGCGAGCTCTGCCAGTACCGGATACGCACAGCTTCCGCCCATTGCCAGCTGAACGGGGCGTTTGCCCAATCCTTTTTCAAGTTCGTCAAGATCGAGATCGTACCAGCCGCGTGAATCGCCGATGATGACGATGGACTCAGGTTTGACGCGCCGGCGAGCCGATGTCCAAAGATCCTCGTTATCGTTGAGCGTCGGACCGTAACCGATGGAGCGACAATAGAATTCCCATGCAGACGCGGCAGCGATAACGATCAGCACAACAACGACGGTCAGGCCACGCCATGGTAGTTGCGGGATGGGCCGCTCGTATTCGAGCGGAGGGCCGCCATGCACGCTCTCGAGATGCGACGGCTTACGGAAGAACAACCGCGGCGTAGAAAGAATGGCGTCGCCGTGGGGATGTCCGCCAAACATGCCTCGCAACATTCGCGCGGCGACGGTAAAATCGGACGCCCGAAAAAATACCCATGCGATGCAAACCGCGGCGTAAGTGGCAAACCCGGCGAGGAGTCGAGTCGCGAGGTTGTTGACCCATTCTTTGTGCTCGAACACAGCGCGAACAACCCGTTCGACGACGAGATAAGAGCCATGAAGCAAACCCCAAACTACAAATGTCCACGCCGCGCCGTGCCAGAGACCACCAAGAAACATTACGATGACCAGATTCGTCCCAGCCCGAACCGGATGGACCTGATTGCCCCCGAGCGGAATATAGAGGTAGTCGCGCAAGAATGTGGAAAGCGAGATGTGCCAGCGTCGCCAGAAATCGGAAAAGCCAATGGCCGCGTACGGAAAACGAAAATTGTCCTTCAGATGAAAGCCAAGGCAGAGAGCCGCGCCAATAGCGCACGTGGAATAACCGGCAAAATCGAAAAATATCTGGCCGGCGAATGCCATGACACCCAGCCAAGAATCGAGTGCGACGAGCGGACCAGCATAATCAAAGATCCGATCGGCCGAACCGGAAAGCATCGTGTCGGCGAGCACGATTTTTTCGAACAAACCGAGGGTCATAAGCAACAATCCCCAGAAAAACTGGCCCGCGCGCAAGGTCGGCGGCCTGACAAGTTGGGGAAGAAAATCGCCGGCTCGCACGATTGGGCCGGCGACCAGCTGAGGAAAAAAGGAAACGGCCAGGACAAAATCGCGCAGCGACTTCGTCGGCTTCAAGACGCCGCGGTAAATGTCAAGCGTGTAGGAGAGAGAATGAAACGTATAAAAGGAAATGCCGACGGGCAGAAGAATATCGAGATGCGGTGGCTGATAAATGATGCCGAGGCGCGCGAGCAGCCACTGAAAATTTTGGAGCAGAAAGTTTCCGTATTTGAAGAACCCGAGCATGCTCAGGTTCATGCAGACGCTGCCAATTAACCAGGCGCGGCGTGACTGCTGACCTTTGGTCTTCGCCATTCGTTTGCCCAGCCAAAAATCCATTGCCGTCGTGGAAAAGAGGAGTGCGGCAAACGGCGGGTTCCACGCGCCGTAAAAGACATAGCTCGCGGTTACGAGGAAATTCTTCCGCGCATTCCAGGAATGCATACTCCAATACAGCGTTAGGACAACTGCGAAGAAGACGACGAATGTTAACGAATTGAAGAGCATGACCGGAGCGCGACTGCTTACCTGAGAGGCATGGCGATGGCGAGTACATTTTGCCACATCATTTCGCGGATTGAGTCCGATCTCCCGACAAACGATAACGTCGACAATGTGATTGATTCGGTCAGACTTGGAAGAGTGACTAGTGGCGATGGCGTAAGACGAAGGGCGTTGTTTATTCTGTGCGCGTTCTTGTTTTCCATTTCGGCGGCACGTTCCACGCCGGAGCTTACGTTGGATGATTTGAGGAAGCTGGAGATCATTTGTTTTGTTCCTTCGTATTTACCGGAGGGTTTTCAATTGCAGCGGGTCGACATCACTTTCGATGAACTGCACAAGGAGTTCGACGACATGACGCACCAGTTGCCGCTTTACTCGATCGAATACGGAAACAACTCGAAAGCGACATTTTCGATCGAATCGGCGCGCGAAGGGATCGGCGATCGCAACGTCATGGTGGAAGAGGACACGGAGGAAACGGAAATCCAAACGCCTCTGGGTCCGATGTATCTAATCTACCGACCGCCAGGGAAAGGCCGGCGAAAGGCCGAGATCCTTTCGAATTGGGTGCGCGACGCGAACATGAACGCGGAAAAAGAAGGCGCGGGCAATCATCCTATTCTCGGCAGATATCACGGATTTTCTGCGACCGGAATTACGGTCGCAGAATTCGGGAAGATTGTTCAGTCGCTTCACCCAATCCGATCTGAGGCGGCGTCAGCGCAGACTCCCGCGCTGAAGATTCATCCGAAAGTGTTCAATATGATTGAGTGTTGGGTCTCAGATTCGGAAAGTCCGGTGGTCACAGAAATCAACCTGGATGCGGTCGAGAAAAACGGGAACCAATTCAACAGCGACGACGCAAAACCGGACGGCGAATGGCTGAGGTGCCCCGTCCCAGATACGAACGGATTCATGCGTTATCGCGTACTCGAAGCGAAAGGCGATCGATACAAAGTGGAGTATCAGGAGAACGGTGGCGGCACACTGACGACCTCTTCCATCATCGAGTTCGAGATCAAGAAGCGGGAAATTCGCCGCGAAGGCAAGCCGGCGACGATTCGCGTGCTTCGCGTTTCATCTTACGCTCACAAATAAACGGCGGCGACAGCACCTTCTAGCGGTTCCATTGTTCTCATTGTTCTTGATGTAAATCGACGCACACTGTTTCTGTGAAGACACGCGAACGGCCAGTGATAAGCGAACAATTACGGCTTCATTCACCTGCAACAACGCCGCAGGCGCTGACGTGGGACCGCAACGCCAGATTACTGTGGATGGGTTCGCGCGATCTGCGCCGAATTTATGCGATTGATCCGAAAACGTGGACAGTAGTCGAAGAAATAGAAACGCCCGGCATTCCGTGGGCGGCAGTCGGAATGAACGGGACGCTTTGTTTTACAGTCGGAGAAGGCCCGGACGATGATCGTTACATTCGCCGGTTCGTTCGCAACGCTGGATTTTCGGAGATGGACCGAATCGCTTGCCCGGAGTTTACCGGTTCATACCTCAGCTACGACGGTGAGCACCTTTACCTGAGTCAATGGTACAAACATCGGATCCTGAAGCTGGACGCGAGCGGCAACATCCTCCGAATCATCGAGCTCGGCGCGGAAATCTCCGGTCACACGTTTGTCGATGGATTAATCTACGTCCTGCGCGGCGCGGAAAAGCCGAACGAAGAATGGCGCATCGCGCGCCTCGATCCGCAGGAGGACACACCCCATGTCAAAGATATCGCGGTTGTCCCGTTCGCATGTCGCTCACTTACTTTCGACGGCGAACACTTCTGGTCGAATCATCGTGCCGCTGACGAGATCGTGTCATTCCGTTTGCCAATGGAAAGTAAGAATTGAGAGCCGGAGCCGTCTCGGAAAACAAAAAGGGGAAACGCGAGGCGTAGGTAAAAACCAGCCGATCGCCGGGGCGAGCGCCTCTATGGCTCTGAGCTAATCGGGAAATGTTTGTTGGACATTATAGTGTCGCGTTTGCGATTAAGAGCGATGAAAACAGAATCCCGCTTTGGGTTTTGTTCGTTGCGGTCCAGTTCCTCGATTATATCTGGGCGACGCTTGTGCTGCTCGGGATTGAGAAGCTGCGCGTCATCAAAGGTTTTACGGCTGGCAGCATGCTCGACTCGTATTACCATCCGTATTCACATAGTCTGATCGCAGCACTGATCTGGTCGACGGTTGCTGCTGTAATCTATAAATTCGTGTGGCGCGCAAAAGCTTCCAACGGCGCCGCTCTGCTCGTGGCCTTGGCCGTCTTCTCTCATTGGATTCTCGACTTCATCGCGCATCCTCGCGATCTCGCCATCTACGACAACAAATGGAAAGTCGGTCTTGGTCTTTGGAATTATCGCGGCTTGGAATTTGGATTGGAGGTGGCGCTACTTGCTGGCGGGATCGTGCTTTACCTGGCACGGAACGCGATCTCAGCAACTCGCAAGAAGGCGGTCATCGGTTTTGGGATCGCTTTAGTCATAATTCAAATAGGCGACACGTTCGTGCCGCGCACGCCGTTGTCTGATCGCGAGACTGCCATGGGCGTCTGGATTTTCTACACGCTCTTTGTCGTTGTGGCCTACTTGCTTGAGAAGGGCGCGCCGGCGAGAATCTTGGACTATAATCCGTGGTCGCAACGCTGACACAATCTGATTATTCCGGTCGCTGGTGGATGATGCTTCCGGACGGGCGCATCGAATGCCGGCTGTGTCCGCGTTTTTGCAAACTGAACGAAGGCCAGCGTGGGTTTTGTTTTGTGCGGCAGCGCGTAGGCGATCGAATGGTGCTGACCACTTATGGACGGAGCAGCGGATTTTGTGTCGATCCGATTGAAAAGAAACCGCTCAATCATTTCCTCCCCGGCACGAGCGTGCTGTCGTTTGGCACGGCGGGATGCAATCTCGGTTGCCGGTTTTGCCAGAATTGGGACATCTCCAAAGCACGCGAGTGGGACAAGCTCGCCGATGCTGCGTCCCCCGAACAGATTGCGCTCGCAGCGGAACGACTTGGCTGTCGATCGGTCGCGTTTACTTATAATGATCCGGTGATTTTCGCCGAGTACGCGATCGATGTGGCGGACACGTGCCGCGAACGTGGGATCAAAGCTGTCGCAGTAACCGCCGGCTATATCACCGAGGATGCGCGTCCTGAATTTTATCGGCACATGGACGCGGCGAATGTCGATCTGAAAGCGTTCAGCGACGCATTCTATCACCGGCTTTGTTTTGCTCAGCTCGGTCCGGTGCTCGACACGCTCAAATATCTTCGGCACGAAACGAACGTTTGGTTCGAAGTCACCACGCTGCTTATTCCAGGCGAGAACGACAGCGACGCCGAGCTGCATCGCGCGGCCGAGTGGTTCGCGGAAAATCTCGGTCCGAATGTGCCGTGGCATTTCACCGCGTTCCATCCCGATTTCAAAATGCTCGACAAAGCGCACACGGCGGCCGCGACGCTCACCCGCGCCCGCCACATCGCGCGCGCAAAGGGATTACACTACATTTACACCGGAAACGTGCACGATACCGATGGCGGCAGCACGTGGTGTCCCGGTTGCGGTGCACTGCTTATCGAGCGCGATTGGTACGAGCTCGGCGAATGGAATCTCGACGACGGCAGATGTCAATCGTGCGGGCACGCAATCGCCGGACGATTTGAGGATCAGCCCGGCGATTGGGGCGCGCGGCGTCTTCCAGTCAGGCTGGAAAGTAGAAATTAGAAGGCGTCGTTCGCGTGGGTTGAAAGGGCAGGGGGATAAGAAATTAGTTGCACGACAAAAACTGTTCTGCTAATTTATTTAACCGAATGGTTAAATATTCCTCGCAAACATTGAATCGAACTTTCGCCGCGCTGGCCGATCCGACCCGGCGGCGTATCCTGGCCCATCTGGCGCGTGGCGATAGATGCGTTACCCATTTGGCCAGGCCGCACGCGATGTCGTTACCGGCGGTCTCAAAACATTTGCGCGTGCTGGAGAAGGCCGGGCTGCTTCGGCGCCGGCGCTATGGACGGGTTCACGAAATGCAGTTGGAGGCGAAGCCACTGAAACAAGCGGCACAGTGGGTCGAGGAGTATCGAAAGTTCTGGGAAGGATCACTCGATCGCCTGGCCGCGTATTTGGAAAAGACGGCGAAGCAAACGCAGAAGAAAGGAGCGAAATAACCAAATGTGCCCAGCTTGTTTTGCGAATTTGTTGTTATTTGCTGTCGGTGCGACGTCGAGTGGTGGATTGACTGCGCTCGCGCTCAGCAAGTTTTCCAGAAGGAAATCAAGAACCAAGAATGAGAGGAAACCAAATGAAACTGCAAGAGATGGAAACTGAAACCCGAACAAATCGAATCGATCATAAGACAACTGGCATGAAGATACCCTTTTCAGGCGGATGCGCTTGCGGCGCGATTCGTTACGAATCCTCAGCGGAACCGGTGCGGATGTTTCACTGTCACTGTCGAGATTGCCAGCGAGCTAGCGGAGGTCCGTTTTCATCTTACGTGGTCGTGCCGGCGGAGGCTTTCAAGCTCTTGCAAGGCTCGCTGCGCTTCTATCCCTCGCCCAGTGAGAGGGGTGGCATGACGCGTCGGGGCTTTTGCCCTGAATGCGGTTCGCCGGTTGCGGTCACGCCCGACGCGGCTCGTCAACTTGTAGGGATCAGAACTGCGAGCCTGGATGATCCGAGCTGGTTCAATCCGGAACTGGATACGTGGACATCTGACGCACACCCGTGGGACCAAATGAATCCCGCGTTGCCAAAGTTTGAAAAGTATCCCGTCTGAAGATTCAGAAGACGGCCAACAATTAACGGTCAAGTCAATCGCCAAAGGGAGGAACTGGTGACAATGACATTAGAAAAACCGACCGACGTGAAAGGAAAAGACATGAACAAAGAAAACAGGAACAAAAACATGAAAAAAAACAAAGACATGAAAATACCGAAAGTGGTGTCCTCGCAGGAGTGGGAGAGTGCGCGCCAGAAACTGCTCGTGAAGGAGAAGGCCTTGACCCGCGCTCGTGACGCGCTGGCCGCCGAGCGTCGGCGGATGCCATGGGTCGCTGTGAAGAAGGAGTACAAGTTCGACGGGCCCAATGGCAAGGCGAATCTGCTCGATTTGTTCGAGGGGCGCCGTCAGTTGATCGTTTACCGCGCCTTCTTCGAGCCCGGTGTGAAGGGCTGGCCCGAGCATGCCTGTGTTGGTTGCTCGATGGTGGCTGACCAGGTCGCTCACCCCGCTCATCTGAACGCTCGTGATACCACGCTCGCGTTCGCCTCTCGCGCGCCGCAGACGGATATCGAGCGCCTAAAGGCACGAATGAGCTGGCAGTTCATTCCCTGGTACACCATCACCGATGGCTTCGACAAGGACTTCGGCGTGGACGAGTGGCACGGCACGAACGCGTTCATCCGCGATGGCGACCGCGTGTTCCGCACCTATTTCATCGACAATCGCGGCGACGAGCAGATGGGGAACACCTGGAACTACCTCGACATCACTGCGCTCGGACGTCAGGAAAAGTGGGAGGATTCACCGAAGGGCTATCCCCAAACCCCGCCGTACGAGTGGTGGATCTGGCACGACGAACCAAATCCGGATTCCGATAAACCCGGCCTGGTGCAACTTCGCACCTACCGGGCCTCTTTGAAGGGTGGCGACGCAAAAACGGAGCGAAAAGAAAGGATTAAGAATGGCCCGCGTTAACCACTTCGAAATTTACACCGACAATCCGGAAACGGTCCGTCCGTTTTACGAGGAAGTTTTCGACTGGAAGTTCAACAAGTTCGAAGGCGGCCCGATAGAATATTGGCTAATTACAACCGGCCCCGACAATGAACCCGGGATCAATGGCGGTCTGACTCGGCCGCGAGAAGGGCAAAGCCCCGGCACCTTAAACACGATTGCTGTTTCGTCGTTGGAACAGACAATCAAGAAGATCGAACAACGTGGCGGAAAAATCTGCGTGCCGAAGATGGCGATTCCGAAAATCGGCTGGCTGGCATATGCGGAAGATCCTGCCGGCAACGTTTTCGGCATTATCGAACCAGATGCGGAGGCGAAATAACCGATATGGCTACGAAGAATAATTTGGCGGAAGCGGTTGTAATCGAGCGCATCTTCAACGCGCCCGTCGGGCGGGTTTGGAAGGCGCTTACGGATGTCGATCAAATTCGGCAGTGGTACTTCGACCTCAAGCAATTCAAGCCCGAAGTGGGTTTTGCATTCGAATTCGTCGTCGACCACGAAGGCAACAAGTATCATCATCTTTGCAGGATCACGGAAGTGGTTCTGGAAAAGAAGCTCGCCTACACCTGGCGATATAAAGGAGAGCCGGGCGATTCATTGGTCACGTTTGAATTGTTCGCCGATGGCGACAAAACCAGGCTGAAGTTGACGCATGAGGGAATTGAAACCTTTCCGAAGACTCCGGCCTATGCCCGCAAGAATTTCGAGGCCGGATGGACGGAGATTATCGGTTCGTCGCTCAAGCAATTCGTTGAAAAAACGGAGAAAGCAAAATCATGACCACCAAGGGATCAGAAAAACTCTCACTTGAGGTCAAACGTCTCATCAACGCGCCGCGCGAGCGCGTTTACGCGGCTTGGACGGACCCGGCCCAATTGAAACAATGGTTCGGTCCGGAGAATGTTCAGACGCACGACTTCATCGCGGAGGTGCGAGTCGGAGGAAAATTTCGATGGGATCTGACGAGCTCCGAGGGTGAGCGAATGGCTGTGGGCGGCCAGTATCGCGAACTTCAGCCGGGCAAGAAGGTTGTGTTCACCTGGCAATGGGAGGACGATGAAGATTGGGAAAACCACACGAGCATCGTGACTATCGAACTCTCCGAGAGCGGCGGCGGCACTGAGCTCCGCTTAATTCACGATCAATTGCCTAACGAACAATCACGCGACGGACACAACGAAGGTTGGAATAGCGCGATTGATAAACTGGAAAAATTTGTTGCAAGTAATTATCAATCTTAACCCGGAGGAAAAAATGAGTACTGAAGAAATAGCAAAAAAGGTGGTGGAGTTGGTTCGCAAACAGGCTTGGTACGAAGCGCTCGATACTTTGTACGACAAGGACATCGTAAGCGTGGAAGCATACAGCATGGGCGGCGGTCCTACAGAGACGCGCGGAAAAGAAGGCGTTCGCGGCAAGATCGATTGGTGGGTGAACGCGATGGAAGTTCACAGCTTTAAAGCGAGCGAACCGTTCGTCGCGCACGATCGGTTCGTCGTGCAATACGACGCTGATGTGACCGACAAACAATCGAAGCAAAGGCGACAAATGTCGGAAGTTGGCGTCTATACCGTCAAGGACGGAAAGATTGTGCGGGAAGAATTTTTGCCACGCGTCGGCGGCTAGTTTCTCTCGATGCCATCAGAGCGCGGTGTTTTGGCGATAAGCGCCAACGCCGTGCCTGCGCTTGCAATCGCCAGGGCCGCGCCGACTGCCATCACGATTCTGAAGCCGGAAACGAAAGATTCATCAATCGCGCGGCGAATCACCTGGCGAGTTCCCGGATCTTGATCCGCTGGAACGGCGATGGCCGCGAGCTTGCTGCGTTGAGCTTGCAATGATTGCCATGCGGAGGGCGGCAGGTTCCGCCCGGTTAGTCGCTGATTAAATGCATGATTAAATGCGTGAAGCATCACGATTCCAAGGATCGCAATCGCGAGCAGCCCGGCGCCTCGCGCGACTGCGTTATTAACTCCCGAAGCAATGCCGACGCGACTTTGCGTAACCGAATTCATTACTGTGGTGGTGAG
>WNGE01004698.1_pt1 | contig 15668 bp, 20 predicted proteins | sample 5400651 | NCBI WGS metagenome assembly WNGE01 (sample SAMN13153370, study PRJNA577476) | soil metagenome | isolation source: 60 cm soil or saprolite under grassland replicate 2 | place: USA:California | collected 2016-06-15 | reverse complement strand
GCTCTGGAAATAGGGAAACCGGTTGGAAGTGCCGAGTAGGGGACGTCTATGGAAAAGTTTTTAGCCGCAGTTCGCAATATGTTCAACGTCCCGGATCTGCGCAGGCGGATTCTATTCACCCTCGGGATGCTGGCGATATATAGACTCGGCGCACACATTGGCGCGCCGGGAATCAACAGGCAGCGGCTCGACCAAGTTTGGCACGATGTCGCCGGAACGCTGCTAGGCGTTCTCGACTTGTTCTCGGGTGGAAACTTCCGCACCATCTCCATCTTTGCTCTTGGCGTCACTCCTTACATTACCGCCTCCATCATTTTGCAGTTGATGACTGTCGTTTCGCCGCAATTGAAAAAGCTACAGGAAGAGGGCGAGATGGGGCGGCAAAAGATTAACCAGTGGACTCGTTATTTGACCGTCGGTCTGGCCGCAATTCAGACCTCATTCGTAGCCCACTGGCTGCAGGTCAACGGCGTGGGAGCTCCGACCTGGGGATTTCTATTCACAACGATGTTGACGCTGACCACCGGAACAATCTTCGTGATGTGGCTTGGTGAGCAGATTACAGAGCGCGGAGTGGGTAATGGTATTTCGCTGCTGATTTTCGCCGGCATCGTGATTGGATTGCCGAATGGCGTGACGCAAGTTCTTAATCGTGTGCGCGGCGGCGACACGCTGGAAACGATAGGGGTGGTTGGTCTGATTGTCGCGATCGTATTGATAATTTCGTTCATCGTTTTTGTTGAAGCGGCGAGACGGAAGATTCCCGTTAGTTATGCCAAGCGGCATGTCGGCCGGCAGCTTGTTGGTGGTCAGCAAACCACGATGCCGCTGAAGATCAACATCGGTGGTGTGATTCCAGTGATCTTTGCATCTTCAGTACTCTCCATGCCCCAGAGCCTTTTTGCAGCGTTTCCGCCAGATCCAAATAACCCCGGCTCAGCCTGGGGCAAAGTCTGGACTTTCTTCCAGACTTTTCATGCCAGCGACCCTTATTACGAGTTGATTTTCCTGTCGCTGATCATCTTCTTCACGTTCTTCTATGTTTCTATAGTCTTTAATGTGGAGGAAGTGGCTGACAATCTCCGGAAGCATGGTGGTTTCATGCCAGGTATTCGGCCCGGGAGGGCAACCGCAGAATACTTAAACGCCATTCTGACCAGATTGACAGTAGTAGGCGCTGTCTATCTCGCGCTGGTGGCCTTTGTTCCACAGTTCATGTTAAGCGGTTTTAAGGTTGCGCGCCTTCCATTGATTGGTACCTGGCTCGATTCTTTCGTGAGTAGTACTCCAGGGTTGTCATGGATTCCGACGGGCATGGGTTATCAGTTCTATTTCGGCGGAACATCATTGCTGATTTTGGTAGGTGTGGCGATGGATACTGTCGCGCAGATTGAGGCTCAGCTTGTAATGCGCAATTATGAAGGATTTTTAGGTAGCGGAGGACGCCTGAGGGGACGGAGAGCTTAAGCGATTTTCAATTGCCCGTTTTTCATTGCCTATTTTTTGAACTCCTGAACCCGGAGTGAGCGGCCAGGCGAAAATTAGCAAACGGCAATCGAAAACAACCCTTATGTCGAAAATCATTGTCCTGTTGGGTGCGCCTGGTGCTGGAAAAGGTACTCAGGCGCGCTTGCTTCAGGAGCGGCTTAAGCTTCCGCAGATTTCGACCGGCGACATATTTCGTGCGTTGGCGCAGTCCGAGACCCCTCTCGCTGAAGAGGTGAAGGCCGTGCAGGCCGCCGGTAAACTCATTTCCGACGACCTGGTTATTCGCGTTGTGCGGGAACGCACGAAGCGAGAGGACTGCAAGAACGGCTACATTCTAGACGGGTTCCCCCGGACGCCGGCCCAGGCAACTATGCTCGAGGAATTAGCCGCGGAACAGGGCAAGAAGATCGTCGCGATAATCATCGATGTTCCTCTTAATCTGCTTGAGAAGCGTGCTGTTGGGAGGCGCTCTTGCCCGGTCTGCGGCGAAATTTACAATGTTTATTTCAAACCAGCGAAGAACGACGAAAAGTGCGATCTCCACCCCGAGGCACAGCTAGTTCAGCGCGCAGATGACACTGCCGACAAGATTAAGGTGCGGTTGGAAACGTATGAAGAACAAACTAGGCCGATCATAAACTACTACGACAGGGCTAAGCGGTTGCACCGGGTGGACGGCACAAAAGATCCAGAGTCGATCTACGCGGAGATCGAGGGAATAGTATCTTCGGATGAAGTTTAGGGTAGCCGATCGAGCCTTTCCTTACCGCATGATTATCGGAAAGTCAAAGAAAGAGATCGAGAAGATGCGAGCGGCAGGACAGCTGGTCGGTCGTGTCCTTCAAGAACTGAGACGAATGGTTGAGCCGGGAATCTCCACGATCGAGATTGATAGCGCCGCCGAAAAAATGATTCGAGACGCCGGCGCTCTCCCTACTTTCAAGGGATATCATGGCTTTCCATATTCCGTCTGCGCCTCAGTCAATGAGCAGGTTGTCCACGGTTTTCCTTCAAAATACAAATTGAAAGAAGGCGACATTTTTTCGCTTGACTGTGGGGTAACGCTTGAAGGTTTCGTCGGAGATACCGCGACCACAGTACCCGTGGGCGCGATCAAGGAAGACCGGGCGCAACTGATCAAGGTTACGGAAGAGTGCCTGGATCGAGCGATTGAGCAATGCCGGCCAGGCAAGCGTTTGGGCGATATCGGATGGGCAGTGCAGGAGTTTGCGGAAAGACACGGCTATTCGGTAGTTCGGGAGTACGTAGGGCACGGCATTGGCCGCCAAATGCATGAAGATCCCCAGATACCCAATTACGGTAAACCGGGGCAAGGTCCAAAAATAAAGGCCGGGTACGTGTTTGCGGTTGAGCCCATGGTGAATATGGGCACGCAACACACGATGGTCTTGGCCGATGGCTGGACCGTAGCGACCGTGGACGGCCAGCCCAGCGCACATGTTGAGCACACTATAGCGATCACCGAAGAAGGACCGGAGGTGCTTACAAGGGTGGCACAGGTCGGCCAGCCGCAGGTCGAAGCAATGACTTGTAACCGATAGCAGGGAGGCGGCTTGGTAAAGCTGAACGAGCGTGCTACTATTTGCAGTTTGTCACATCGAACATGAGCCCATTCTGAGAGGATATGGCGAAGGAAGAGGCCATAGAAGTCATGGCAAAGGTGCTGGAGACTTTGCCTAACGCGATGTTTCGGGTGGAGTTGGAAGAGAGCCAGCACCAGGTGCTTGCGCACATTTCCGGGAAGATGCGCAAACATTTTATTCGGATTCTTCCTGGTGATCGAGTGCTGGTGGAGTTGTCGCCCTACGATCTCAACCGAGGGCGAATAACCTACCGATACAAATAACGCTTGTAGTTGTGAGCGTCGAGGGCTGTCGTGATGAAAGTGAGGGCTTCCGTAAAAAAAATGTGCGACAAGTGCAAGGTCATCCACCGCAAAGGCGTGGTGAGGGTGATCTGCGTCAACCCGAAACATAAACAGCGGCAAGGATAACGGCGTTTGATTTTGATTCTCGATTGTCGATTTGCCTGGCAAAGACGGCAGTATCAGAATCGGAGCTCAACTGGAGAATAGAGAGCAATGGCACGTATAGCTGGCGTGGATTTACCACCGAACAAGCGGTCCGAGATTGGACTCACGTACATTTATGGCATTGGCCGTCCACGCGCGACCTCCATTCTTAAAGAGGCTGGAGTCAATGTAGATACCCGTGTGAAGGATTTGAATGAGGACGAACTTGGCCGGATTCGTGCCATCCTGGAAGCCCAGGGTGAGATTGAAGGCGACCTGCGCAAGCGCGTTCAGATGGACATCAAACGGTTGATGGATATTGGCTGCTACCGAGGTCTTCGGCACCGTCGGGCATTGCCGGTTCGGGGACAGCGTACGCACACTAATGCACGTACACGTAAGGGACCGCGCCGCGCTACTATCGCTAAGAAGAAGGCGCCGGGCAAGAAATAAATAGGATTTTCGATTTTCGATTTTGCGATTGGGTCCTAAGCCCCCTGAATCAGGAAATCCAGAATCGAAAATTTAAAATCTAAAATTACCTTATGGCAAAAACTGGCGGGAAAAAGAAAGTCTTTCGGAAGAAAGAAAAGAAAAACGTACCTGTTGGTGTCGCGCATATTGCGGCGTCGTTTAATAACACGATGATTTCGATTACCGACATGGCGGGTAACCTGATAGCGCAGTCTTCGGCCGGAGCTCGCGGTTTTCGCGGTTCACGCAAAGGCACTCCATTCGCCGCCCAACAGGCAGCCTACGAGGCCGCCAAGAAAGCGCACGAAGCAGGAATGCAGCAGTGTGAGGTTCGGGTCAAAGGCCCTGGCGGCGGTCGAGAATCAGCGATTCGCGCCATTGCCAATGCGGGTATAAGAGTCACGACAATTCGAGACTCGACACCCATCCCGCACAATGGCTGCCGTCCGCCTAAGCGGCGCAGAGTGTAGGCGATTTTTGATTTATGATTTTTGATTTGCGATTTTCGGTTTTGAAATCGGACGTACCTTCCGTGGTTCTCTGAAATTCAAAATCTAAAATCAAAATTTCAAAATCCATTGACCTAAAGGATGAAGGGCCAGCGCTGCAGCGCAGCCTGTAAACTTTTCCGTTTACCAAACCGGAGGCGAAAACAGTTGGCTAGGTATAGAGATGCGGTGTGCCGCTTGTGCCGTCGCGAAGGTGCAAAGCTTTTCCTCAAGGGTGATCGATGCTACAAGCCCTCTTGTCCGATTGAAAAACGCGGAACGCAGCCGCCCGGACAACATGGCAACTCAATGCGTCGTGGCAAGGCGCTGGTCGGATACGGCCAGCAATTACGCGAAAAGCAGAAGGTCAAGCGGATCTATTTCATCCTTGAAGGACAGTTCCGTAATTATTTCGAGCGCGCCGCTCGCATGAAGGGAATCACAGGTGAGAATCTGCTGTTCCTCCTGGAGCGCCGTCTGGATAACGCCGTCTACCGCGCAGGTTTTTCCACCTCCCGCCGACAGGCCCGTCAACTCGTAAACCACGGTCACATCCTCGTCAACGGTCGTAAGGTTGACATTCCTTCGTACAAGGTAAGAGCTGGCGAAGTCGTCAGTATCAAAGAGGCCAGCCGTAAGAATCCACATATCGAAGGTGCGTGGCAGACAGCCGCTGGACGTGGACGTCCGTCCTGGATCTCCCAGGATGGGGGCGAGATGGCGGTGCGCATTAGCGGCCTGCCAGCCCGGGATGATATCGACCGCTCGATAAACGAGCAGCTTATCGTTGAGCTTTATAGCAAGTAACAAAATCGAACCTGCCGGTGCTTCGCTTCCGCGCGCACCTGTGGGTCACAAGCAATTTCTAACTTCTGGACCTAAAAGCTATGGCTATGGATCAAAATAATCTTTGGACAGGATTTCAGATGCCGCGCCGACTCGCGGCTGACACCGAAACACTAACGGAACGTTATGGTCGCTTTTCCGCCCAGCCATTTGAGCGTGGTTTTGGAACCACTATAGGCAACTCTTTGCGTCGCGCCCTGCTTTCTTCAATTGAGGGAGCCGCAGTCACGGCGATCAAGATCGAAGGCGTTGAGCACGAGTTCTCGTCGATCAAGGGAGTGGTCGAAGATGCGACGGACGTTATCCTTAATCTTAAACAAGTCCCGTTTAAGCTGCATGGCAACGAGGCCAAGACCCTGCGGATTTCCAAGGAATCAGCCGGTGAAGTTACCGCAGCCGATATCGAAGCCGATGCTGATGTTGAAATACTAGATGAGAGTGTGCACATCGCCACAGTCAGCGAGGGTGGCTCATTGAAAGTAGAGATGAGATTGAAGCGTGGTCGTGGCTATATCTCTGCTGACCGAAACTTCGATGAGGACCTTTCGCTTGGTTATATTCCGATTGACTCTGTGCATACGCCTGTTAAGAAGGTTAACTACACAGTGGAAGCCGCACGCCTGGGACAGAATACTGAGTTTGACAAGCTTACTATCGAGGTCTGGACCGACGGTTCCGTCAAGCCAGAGGATTCCATCGGACTGGCTGCGAAGTTGATCAAGGACCATATGTCGATCTTTATCAACTTCGAGGAAGATACAGACGATTTTGCTTACTCCAAAATGGAGCGCCCACCGCTGCCGAGAAACGATCAGTTAGATCGGTCGGTTGACGAACTCGAGTTGTCTGTTCGTTCTTACAATTGCCTGAAGAATGCGGATATCAAGACTATTCGCGATCTCGTGCAACGTAGCGAGCGGGAAATGCTCGCCACGAAAAACTTCGGTAAGAAGTCTCTCAATGAAATCAAGGAGATCCTAAACGGGATGGGTCTTGATTTCGGGATGGAGTTCGATGAGCAGGGCAATCCGATACCTGGATCAGGTGGACGCGACGGCGCTGATGCCGCGGACTTCGAGGCGGCAGAAGAGCAGTAAAACAGTCTGCCTGGCGTAAGAAATCAAGAGAGACTAAAACTTCCGGATGAACTCATGCGACACCTAAAGGCACATCGCAAACTTGGTCGAACCAGTGAGCATCGCATGTCGATGCTGCGCAACCTCGCGACATCACTAATCAATGCGCGCGAAGAGCGAATCGTAACTACTTTACCTAAGGCGAAGGAGTTGAGACCCTTTGTCGAGCGCGCGATTACACTCTCCCGTCGTGCTCGGAGCCTTGAGGGCGACGGGGCTAAAGTAGATGGAGTGCACCTCCGCCGGCGGGCAGCGGGCTTTTTTCACGCGGGCAACACACAACAGGCGCCACTAGCGGGAAAGCGCGGACAGCTTCGCCTGCCACGCACGGCAGGCGTTGCGGCTCTGAGGCGTCTGTTTGATGAGTTAGGGGAACGGTACAAGGATAGACCGGGTGGCTACACGCGAATTCTAAAGCTGGGGAAGCGTGAAGGCGATAACGCCGAACTCGCGATAATTGAGTTGGTTGATAATCCACGAGAGAGGGAAGCCATCGAAGCGGCAAAGAAGCGCAGCAAGAGTGGCCCTGCAAAGAAGAAAAAATCGGGTAGGACAAAGGGGGCCAGTGCGCGTGGCCGGTCCGCTGCTTCAAATCTGGAAGCAGCGCCAGAGACTAGTGAGACTACGGAGGCCTCTGGAACCGAGAGTGCCGAAAACTCGAGCGCGATTGAAGAACCTCTGTCGCAATCAGGCGAGGACGAAACGAAGTAAAACATTGACAACCGAGCGGCCCACTTCACTGCTGACGCAGAGGGCGGGTAAAAGCCCCAATCGACCGACGGCATCCCAAAACCGAGTCCCTTGGGGCTCGTCACTTTGTGCAGTTTGCTTACTGCTGGACTAGAAGACGAAGAATGAACGAGCAGGCGACACAACAGGAAAAGAACCAGGAACCGCAACAGGCGGGTGATGCCCCCGAGCCAGGTGGATCGAGTCGGCGTCGGCGCAACCGGCAACGTCACCTGGAAGCTTCCGTGAACATGAATGAGTTGCGTGAGCTAATAGCCTTAATTCAGGAAAATGGCTTTGCCGAGTTCGAGCTCGAACGTGAAGGGTTTCGCATCCATGTGCGCCGGGACCTGGCTGTCAATGAAACTGCGGAAGCTGGCGGCTCGGGGCTATCTGACGCGCGATCCATTGAGCAGGCCCAGACTCAAACCGGAAGAACTGCTGGTAGTCTAGGCAAGGGCTCAACGTCTCCGGCACACCCCGGTGCACGCGCTGAAACGGCGGCCTCCGAGGATCAAGACCTCTACATGATTCCTTCTCCCATCGTCGGCACTTTTTACCGCTCGCCTTCCTCCAATGCCGATCCCTTTGTGAAGATCGGCAGCCACGTGGAGGCGGATTCGGTGGTTTGCATCATCGAGGCTATGAAGTTGATGAATGAGATTCAAGCGGAAACAAGCGGCGAGGTCGTAAAGATATATGTGGAGAATGGCCAGCCGGTGGAATATGGCCAGCCGCTCTTCGGTATTAGAAGATAGCTTGCAGGTCAGGACGTCCAATGCCCGAGATCTTTTCGTAAGGCATTGGACGTTGCGCTTTGCTCTTTAGCGATGAATTCGGAAACACGAAAATTTAGAAAGATCCTGATTGCCAACCGGGGGGAGATTGCCTGCCGGATCATCTGGACCTGTAAAGAGATGGGCATTCGCACCGTCGCCGTGCACAGCGACGTAGATCGGGATTCACTGCATGTCCGCTTTGCTGACGAAGCAGCGTGCATTGGTCCAGCACCTTCTGCCCAGAGCTATCTCAACATTCCTGCCATTATCAGTACGGCAGAGATCTTTAACGTTGACGCCATCCATCCCGGTTACGGTTTCCTGGCGGAATCCTCCTACTTTGCGGAGATTTGCGAAGCCTGCAACATAAAGTTCATTGGTCCGCGAGCAAGTCTCATTAATCTGATGGGGGACAAGGTGCAGGCGCGCCGAGTTATGAAAAAAGCCGGCTTGCCTGTCCTTCCCGGAAGTCCCGAGCCAATCACTTCTGAAGGCGAGGCAAGGATTGTCGCTCGCGAGATTGGGTTTCCGGTAATCGTCAAAGCATCAGCGGGTGGCGGCGGACGCGGTATGCGCATTGTTCGTACTGAGGCTGAGCTCGGTTACGCGCTGGAAGCCGCTTCTACCGAAGCTGCAGCGGCATTTAAGGATGGCAGCGTTTACCTCGAGCGCTACATTGAAAGCCCACGTCACATTGAGATCCAAGTGCTAGCGGACGAGTATGGCGAATGCATTCATCTTGGCGAACGCGAATGTTCAATTCAACGACGTCATCAAAAGTTGCTCGAGGAAGCACCTTCGCCGGTACTTTCGGCTGAGTTGCGCAATCAAATGGGAGATGCAGCCGTTTCGGCGTGCAAACAGCTTGGTTATTCTAGCGCGGGTACCGTGGAGTTTCTCCTTGATAAAGACAACAAGTTTTATTTCATGGAGATGAATACGCGGATCCAAGTGGAGCACGCGGTGACAGAAATGGTAACACTCGCGGATATCGTGCGTAACCAGATCCGGATTGCCGAAGGTGAAGCGCTTGGTTACACGCAGGACGACCTGTTGATAGTGGGACATGCTATCGAGTGCCGCATAAACGCAGAGAACCCGGAGACATTTGCCCCGTCGCCAGGTGTCATCACCGCCTTCAACTTACCTGGAGGACCGGGGGTCCGCGTGGACACCTACGTGTATGCAGGCTACAAGGTATCGCCTTTTTACGATTCGATGATTGCCAAGGTCATCGTTCACGCGCGCACGCGCAGCCTGGCCATTGCCCGCATGAAGCGAGCGCTGGAAGCAATGGTTATTGAAGGTATAAAGACTACTATCCCTCTGCATCTAAAGATAATGGACGATCCGAAGTTCCGAGCGGGCGAAATCTCGACGAGTTTTATGGAGGACTTTCTTTCGGAAAAGGAAGCCAACAAGAAGAACGAGGTGCTGGTAACCGCCCGATGAGGTTCGCCAGTTGCTGTTTGCGGCTGGGTTGCCTATAATAATCGACTTTTCTATGGGCGGGATTCGTCTATAAGGTAGACCAATATGCCATACGCAATCATTAGAACGGGCGGCAAGCAGTTTTTCGTCGAAGAAGGCAAATCATTGCGTATTCCTTCGATTGGTGCAGAAACCGGCAAGTCAATAGAGTTGGATGCTCTTTTAACATCAGGGGGCGGTGATGCCGATGCGCCGGTCGTAGCGGCTGCGAAGGTCTCCGCCACGGTGGTTGAACAGGGCCGTGGGCCGAAGTTCATAGTATTCAAAAAGAAGCGACGCAAACATTACAAGCGTAAGCAGGGACATCGGCAAGGCTTTACAACAATCAGAATTGATTCGATTGGATAGGGGGGAATTGGCGATTTTTTGATTTTTGACTTGCGATTGAGCGCCAAAGGAATGCTACCCAACGCTAAAATCTAAAATCCAAAATCTAAAATCCAAAATTTAAAATCTCAGATGGCACACAAAAAAGGGGTTGGTTCATCTCGTAACGGTCGCGATTCGCAGTCTCAGAGACTGGGTTTGAAGAAGTTTGGCGGCGAACGCGTTCTGGGCGGTAATATTCTCGCACGTCAGAGGGGCACAAAGTGGAAGCCAGGTAAGAATGTCGGCCGCGGCAAGGACGATACGCTCTTTGCCCTCATCGAGGGAGTTGTCAAATTTGAGGACAAGGGCCGTGGCGGGAAATTCATCAGCGTCTATCCGCCGGAGCAGGTTTCTGCCGCATAGGGCAGCCTAAGAAAGCGACTGTCACGCGACGCCTGGATCCGGGAATAACCGAGCACAGGGCGTCGCGTTTGTTTAAAAGTCTGGCAAGTGAATGTTTATTGACCGCGTCAAGATTCGGGTGCAAGGGGGACATGGCGGTAACGGCGTAACAGCTTTTCGTCGCGAGAAGTTCGTACCGCGTGGCGGACCCTCAGGGGGCGAGGGCGGACGCGGCGGCGATGTCTGGATTGTGGCCGACTCTTCCCTCAATACTTTACTTCACCTCCGTTACAACCCCGAACACATTGCTGGGCGTGGCATGCACGGCGAAGGCTCTAATCGTTCTGGCCGCGCGGGTGAAGATGTGATCGTGCGCGTGCCTGTCGGCACACAGGTCTTTGAGGTTGGCACAGGTCAATTAGTGGAGGACTTAGCAATGGACGGCGCACGCTGGCTTGCTACGCGCGGAGGCCGCGGAGGTTTTGGCAATTCACATTTTGCCACTTCCACCAACCGGGCGCCCCGCTATCACCAGGAAGGAAGCGCTGGCGAAGAAATGGAACTACAGCTCGAGTTGAAGTTGCTTGCTGATGTCGGTCTTGTAGGATTTCCCAATGCCGGGAAATCAACCTTTATATCGACGGTCTCGGCTGCAAGACCAAAGATCGCGGACTATCCGTTCACGACCCTTGAACCACATCTTGGAGTGGTCGATCTTGGTGACTTCAGAACGTTCGTAGTTGCCGATATTCCGGGATTAATTGAGGGCGCCCATCAAGGCGCGGGGTTAGGCGATCGTTTTCTGCGCCATATAGAAAGAACAACTCTGCTGCTGCACCTGGTGGACGTTTCGTCAGTTTCGGGTCGAGACACAGTTGCTGACTACCAGACTGTGAATCGTGAGTTGGGCGCGTATAATCCGGCACTGGCTGCCAGGCAGCAGATAGTAGTTGCCACAAAGATTGACGCTCTCGACGAACCAGAGCGCCTGGAATCACTCAGGCGTCAGGTGATCAGCGAGGGCAAATCCTTCTATGCGATCTCCGCAGTAGCGAACATAGGTACCCAGGAGCTGCTTAATGGGATCGCAGCGAAATTGGATGAGTTGAAGCAATCGTCCCGAATGTCTGAAACCTTAGCGTTGGCTTTGTAGGTGGGCGAAAGCGTTTGATGGCCGAAAGAAAGCGTATTGCTATTTATGGCGGAACGTTTGATCCGGTTCACCTTGGTCACCTTGAAATCGCGAGAAGAGTTTCAGAGTTATTTGAAATCGATGAGCTGTTGTTTGTTCCTGCCCTACTCGCGCCGCACAAGCTAACCAGCGAAGTAACACCGGCGCTGCACCGCTATGCGATGTTAGTCCTGGCAACGCAGGAAGACCCGCGGCTTTGTGTCTCTACTTTCGAGCTCGAGGCACCGAATCGACGTTATACAGTCGATACATTGGCGCACTTCCAATCAAAGTATGGAGCGTTCGCGGATCTTTTCTTTGTGATGGGGACAGACTCCTGGGCCGAGATTGCCACGTGGCGTGAATGGGAACGCTTGGTAACCATGGTCAACCACATCGTGGTTACGAGGCCCGGTTACGAAGTCGGGTCGGGAGCAGGCTTGCGGTCCTGGCCAGTCGAAGTTGTTGATTTGCGCGGCGCGGTTGCAAAACCGCCCATCGTTAACGGGGTGAAAGGCAAGGTGTTTATCACGGATGCCGTGCAGATCGAGATTTCAGCCACCGAGATTCGGCGCGCTGCTCGCGACAACCGTTACGATTTGTTGGCCGAGCTGGCCACGCCGCCCGTGGCGGCTTACATAACAAAATATAAGTTATACAGAGATTCGAATGAAACCTAACTCAACGGCCAAAGAACAATCGCTGTATCCAACAAGAACCACTCAAGCTGAAATTAAGGCGATAACATCTGCTAATCCGGTCGACGAACTTGACGAGAGAATTCTGCTTGCGCTGCAGGCCGCCAGCAACAAGAAAGCAATCGACATGGTGGTGCTGGACCTGAGAGAGATAGCCAGCTTCACCGATTTCTTCATCATTGCCAGCGGCGCAAACGAACGACAGGTACGGGCGATCGCTGAAGGAATAGTGGAGGCGCTGAAGAAGGTCGGCACTCCGGTCGCCCGGATCGAAGGCCATAAGACGGCCGAATGGATCTTGCTTGATTATGGCGACTTCCTGGTTCACGTCTTCGATGACAAGTCCCGGAAGTTTTACGATCTTGAGAGGCTCTGGCGAGAGTCGAAGCGGGTGACGTTCCCCTCTGAATTGGCCGACAAGGCGACCGGCTCCTTGAGAAACGAATCGTGACGAAAAGGTGCGAGGATTTTCACCGTGTCTCCGTGTCACCCTTTCTCCGTGTCGCTGCTTTGAAAAGATGCGTGTGCGAATCATTTGGACGGGGAAGACTAGAGATGCCCGGCTGAAGGCTTTAATCGACGAGTACCTGGAGCGACTCTCGCACTTCGTTCGCTGTGAGATCGTTGAACTTCGCGAGAGTCCGGCCAATGAGGGAGAGGCAGGCATCGATAAAGATTCCAAGCGCATCTCAGACCGGCTGCCAACCGGCACTACCACTGTGCTGCTGGATTCGCACGGTTCTGCGTGGAGTTCCGAAGAACTGGCAGCCGAAGTGCGGCGCTGGGAGCATAGTGGTACGAAAGAGGTAGCGTTTATTGTGGGTGGCCCACGGGGTGTTTCCAGGGAACTTTCGCTGCAAGTGGAAAAGCGCTGGTCCCTCTCGCGGTTGACGCTGACACACGAGATGGCGCGCGTGATACTGCTGGAACAATTGTACAGGGCCTACACCATCATGCGCGGATTGCCTTATCAGAAGTGATTGGAAGCGGTTAGAGTGAGCGGGCCGTCTTGATGCCTATTCCGACTTTAAACATAGTAGGCTGGAGGATTAATTCAATAATGGAAAAAAGAAAAATGAGAGTTTTTCGCGACAAGCTAATGGACCGCCGGGAAAGCCTGGTGGGCCAGGTCCAACAGGCAGAATTGTACAGTCGCGAGCGCGATGCAGAGGCGACTCAAGATCCCGCGGACATGGCGGCGAATGCCTATACCAAAGAGTTGCTCGTCTCGATGTCTGATAACGATCGGAAGTTGTTAAATCTAATCGATGAGGCGCTGGAACGTATCGAAGATGGCAAGTATGCCCGGTGTGCCCATTGCGGCGAAGTATTGCCGGAGAAAAGACTTGATGCTGTTCCCTGGGCCCGACACTGTGTACGCTGTCAGGATCTGCAGGAGCGAGGCCTGCTGGGTGACGACGAAGATTAGAGATTCGCTAATTTGTGTAGTTTTAGGTACATAATAACGGCCTCTCGAAAGATTCGGGAGGCCGTGGTATTTTTGAAGCTACTGAACACCACAGTCCTCACTGGGGTTTTCCATGATCCTCACCCGCACCGCCAATCTCCTGTATGACGCAATGCTTGCGCTTCTTTATCCTCAGTCGTGTGCGGTTTGTGGCGGCAGTGTTGAAAGTCGAAACCTTGGTATTGCCTGCGCACACTGCTGGAACGCAACCCGGACATTCACCGAGGAGGATACGTTCTGCTGGAAATGTGGTTATCTGTCCATCGGCAGGGTCGCGAACGAAAAACGCGAGCAGGTGTACTGTCGTCGATGCGACCGAGACACATTCACCTCGGCGCGAGCTTGTGGCGTGTACGAGGGAGCGCTACGTGCTTCGGTTCTCGCCCTCAAACGCGAGCCATACATCGCTCCGCACCTGATCCGTTTGCTAATCGAAACTCAAAGGCGCATGCCTCTCACCCAGGCGACTCGCATCATTCCAGTTCCACTTCATACGCGGCGTGAAAAGGCGAGAGGTTTCAATCAAGCCTCGGCAATCGGCCACAAGCTGGCGGAATTGAGCCGGCTGCCGTTTGATGAAGTTAGCCTTATTCGCACCTCTCATTCGGACCTTCATCGTGCCGGCATGGATGCAAAGGGCCGGCGCGAGACCGTCGAGAAAGCATTTGTCGTGCGCTATCCGCGTCTGATTACTGGTGAAAGCGTTCTCTTGGTTGATGATGTTTTTACGACAGGCGCAACCGTATCGTCCTGTGCAGACGCTTTGATTGCGGGAGGCGCGAAGGAGGTTTTTGTTCTAACGATCGCGAGGACAATATTTTAGTTTTGCAACATTGGTGTTCCTGTTTCTGCCCCTTTGAAACAAAAGTGCAGAATCTCGTTTTCTCAGCAAGAATTTTCACGCAAAGACGCAAAGGTGGCAAAGACGCAAAGAACAAATCGGCCTAGACTCTGCGTCTTTGCCACCTTTGCGTCTTTGCGTGAAACTCTTTGTTTGCAGTATGGCCGCGCTGGGAAATCATCGGAAAAGAGACCAAACAGGGATGCACCGGAGAGCCCGGTCTACAACAAGTTATTTGCCGCCAGCCAATGACCACCGTCAACAACCAGGACGGCCCCGTTGATAAAGCTGGCCGCCTCTGAGCAAAGAAAGACCGCGGCTTTCTCAATATCGGCAATCTCACCGAACCGGCCGAGTGGAATTCGTTGTCGCAGCCTTTCTTTGACGGGCCCAGGCACGAGACGCTTCATGCCCTCAGTATCTCCAATCGGGCCGGGAGCTATCGCGTTGACCCGGATGCCGTGGCGGCCCCACTCAACTGCCAGATTTCGGGTAAGGGCATCGACGCCAGCTTTTGCCGCTGAGACGTGAAGCTGCATTGGCGTGCCCAGGTAATGCAGCGTTGCGCTGATGTTCAGGATCTGGCCACGGTTCTTTTTCAACTCGGCAAACGCTTCACGACAGACGTTGAAAGTGCCCTTGAGGTCAATGTCTACGACTGTGCCAAAGCCGTTCGGTGAGAGATCTTCAGCGGCACAAAGAAAGTTTCCCGCTGCGCCATTGATCACTATATCTATCTTGCCGAAGTACTCGACCGTGGCAGTGATGGCCTTCTTAACATCCTCGACGTTGCGCACATCTGCTGCGTAACCGAATGCCCGCCCACCGGAAAGATTAATAACCTCAACTGCCGGCTCAAGATGCTCGATCTTGCGACTCACCAGAGCTACGTGTGCGCCTGCCTCGGCGAGTGCACGCGCTACCCCGGCAGTGATTCCGGTTCCACCGCCCGTCACGAACGCTACATGATTCTCGAGGATGCCGTCGGCAAATGTTTTCCTGGACATATTTGTCTCTCATGGTTATCCGCAAACCAACTACTCGCCGGGCATAAGGCCCCTACTCTCGCGTCTAAGCAATTCTACAAGGTCGTCGACGTGCCGCTGCTCGGTAAGAAAGCTGTTGATGTTTACTCGCATGGCACGGCGGCCATGAAGGATTGTCGTGGTAATCCAAGCCTCGCCGCTGCGCTCGATGCGCTGCTGTAGTCGTTGCTGCAGGCGGTCCTGATCTGCCGGGCTGGCATTGCGTGCTGCAGCAGGCAAGAACTTGAAACAGCAGACAGCAGTCTCCACTTCTCCGAGCCTTTGGAAGTC
>WNGE01004695.1_pt1 | contig 15668 bp, 17 predicted proteins | sample 5400651 | NCBI WGS metagenome assembly WNGE01 (sample SAMN13153370, study PRJNA577476) | soil metagenome | isolation source: 60 cm soil or saprolite under grassland replicate 2 | place: USA:California | collected 2016-06-15 | reverse complement strand
GCCCCTACGGCACGCAAGAGCACGATCGGTGCCGCGGCGACTCGGCGGGTCGTCTCGGTCTCCACGCTTCGGCGCGTCGTAGAGGGGCGGGCGGGCGCAAGGCCCGCCCCTACGGCACGTGGGGCAGGACGGTGTTGGTGGCCTGATCCAGGATCTCCCAGATTCTCGGGACCCACTCGCGGTGGTCCGGTTTCATCAACACGGAGCGGAGGCACGTGATACGGCTGCGATCCTTCGCCATCCCGGCGCCTGCGAGATCGAAGAACTCGACCGGCAGCTCCGCGAGCGCCAGATGGAGATCCCTCCGGGCCGATTCCTCGAAGACGCGGCGCGCGAGGTCGGAGGACGCGCTCGCGCGGGAGGACCGCGGCGTCCAGACGAGGATGTCCAGTTCGGGAGGAAAAGCAGTCAGGAAACGGCGGTCGGGCGCGAGTCTCCCGTAGAGCGCGAGCGCCGCATCCCGGCAGGCCTCGAGTCCGCGCGCGAACTCTCCGCCTCGCGCGAGCGGCAGCAGTCTCTGCGTGGCCCAGAGCGCGACCGCGGCGGCCCCCGGCCGGGAGCATTCGAGGCTGATCTCCCCCAGGTGCAGCTCCGCCGAGGAAAAATACGTGTACGGAGACTCATGCTTGTAGAAGCGGCCGACGGAAGGATCCCGGAAGAGCACCGCCCCGCAGCCGTAGGGCTGGAGTCCATGTTTGTGGGGATCCACGACGATGGAGTCCGCCTCTCCGAGACGGTCGTACGCGGCCCGCGCCTCGGACGCGAGGTTGCCCGCCAGGACGTAGTAGCCGCCGTAGGCCGCATCGGCGTGCAGCCGGAACCCGTAGCGCTCACGCAGTTCGAGCAGCGCGGGCAGGGGATCGACCGATCCGGTCGCGGTCGTTCCCATGGTGGCGACGACCGTCCCGACGCCGCCGCGCCGCAGGCGTTCTTCCAGGGCTTCGGCGTCCATGCGTCCACGACGGTCGCAGGAGACAGTCTCGAAGGAAAGCCCGAGCACTCCGCCGATCCGCTGGTGGGTGTAATGCGCCTGCTCCGAACCCACGACCGCGGCACCGGGGCGAAGCCGTCCGGCGATCCACAGCGCCTCGAGGTTCGCCATTGTGCCGCCGCCGCAAAGGTGGCCGAGGCACGTTTCCCAGCCGAACATCCGAGCGATTTCCAGGATCGCCTCCTTCTCCATCTGCGAGCTCGCGCGGCCGCCGTCGAGCGCGTGGTTGTTGGGATTGATCCACATCGCGAGCGCATAGGCGAGGCGCGCCACGGTGTGAGGAGGCTTCAACATCTGGCCGGCGTAAAGAGGATGAAAGTATGGGTAGTTGTCACGCAGGCGCTCGGCCACGCCGCCCAGGACCCTTTCCATCGCGGCCGGCTCCCGCTCGCTCTCGGCCAACGCCGGCAATTCCGCAAATCCCCGCTCGAGCCTTTCTAAGGCGTCGCGAAGGATCCGCAGAGAGTCCTTCTCCAGCGCAAACGGGGCGGGCTCGACCGGCGTGTCCACGACTCTTCCTCCGGAGAGCTTATCCTCCTGCCAGTGGGAGAAGGACTTACTCTCGCCGCCCGGCTTGACGGTAATCGGTCAGGACCCAGATGACGAGGATGACCGCGCCGATGATTGTGTAGAAGCGCCGCGCGGGCGAGCCCGGCGCGTAGCCCGCGATCGAGGGAAGGATCACGAGAAAGACTCCGACGAAGAGCTCGATGATCCCGTGCGCGACGAACGGAATCATTTTCCAGATCCCCATCGGGAAGCGGGTCAGGAGAGTCAGGATCAGATGTAACGCCGCCAGGATAAAGGCGATCGCCGCCGGCGAGCCGCCCAGCCCGTAGACCAGCGGGGCGAGAAGGAAGATCACCACCAGGGCGAGGTCGAGCAGGCCGTGGACTCGGGCGTCGAGGATGCGCATGGGATCTCCCGCAGATCAGGTCAATGTACAGGCGTTGCCAGATCTGCTACTTGATCCGGCGCAGCCCGCCGCGAGGTTTTCGGGCGCGGGCGGGCGCCCTCGACGCGGCGGCCTCTTTCTCCGCGGCCTTCACAAGCGACGCGGCGATCCTTCCCTGGGCGCTGTTGGTGCCGCCGATGTCCTCCGAGGGAGGGAGGGCATGTTTGCCCAGCGCCCATTCCAGCGAGTAGGCGGCGGACGCGAGCTCGGCGACCCAGAAGCCGGAAAGGCTCTTTGCTTTCTCCCGGACCCGCCGGCTCTCTTCGCGGATTTCTTTCTCCGTCTTCATCGGTCCCCCATGGAGTCAAGACTTCCCGCCGCGCGTGCCAGGTCTGACTCGCCGGGCGGCTTCCGCGAACGAGCCTCGACGGGTTTCCGCGCGCGGTGTCTTCGCGTCACCGCCCTCGTCAGGTCCACGAGCGACTGGCTGTCGAGATGTTCTTCCAGAAGGGAACGCGCCTGCTTCCAGACGGGGTGCGCGGGACAGGGCATGGAGTCGGAACACTCCTCCAGCCCGAGGATGCAGCGCGCCCACAGGCCCGTGCCGTCGATCGCACGCACGACCTCGAGCAGGGAAACCCGCGATGCGGGACGCGCGAGGCGAATGCCCGCCGCGCGGCCACGGGAGGTTTCCACCAGCCCCGCGAGTCGGAGGAAATGCACGACCTGCTCGAGCGCCGGCAGCGAGAGACCCGTCTCGCCGGCAAGGACGTTCTCGTTGCGGACCGACCCCGGACGCCGGACGGCGGCGGCCGCCAGCCGCTCCATGATCCGAAACGCGTCCTTGCAGGTGCGGGAGTACAGAGGCGACTGCAGCAGTTCGCCCGCGTACAGAGGCCCACGCCGTCCACGCCTGATGGGCACATATCTACCTTAGCAGGTTGCTGAAAGAGAGTGTGAGGCGGCGTTGCGAGCGCCGGGGGGCCTGGCTCCGGTCTGGACTCTCTCGGCCGCCGTTCGCGAAGCGAACGCCTGCGGCCGACAGTCGCTGATGCTTTTGCATCATCACACCGGAAACGCGGCATGGCAGTCTGTCGACCGGAAAGGAGTTTTCCCAATGTCGATGGTCATCAACGAAACCTGCATCAACTGCGGAAATTGCGAGCCGGCCTGTCCGAACCAGGCAATCTCCGCGGGCGACAACATCTACCTGATCGCGCAGGAGCGCTGCACCGAGTGCGTCGGCGCTTTCGACAAACCTCAGTGCGTGGACGCCTGCCCGATCGGAGACTGCATCACGGTCGATCCGGCTCACACTGAGTCACAGGAGATCCTGCTCGCGCGCTACCAGCAGCTCCACCCGAACTGATCCGCCCGGCGTCCGGTCAGACTAACGTGCCGTAGGGGAGGGGCTTGGCCCCTCCCGCCTTCGCTGGATGCGCCGCGTCGTTGAGACGGCACTCGTCTCCGTAACGACGCAGAATTCTACGATTCTGTCCCTTGAGCATTCGAGAGCGGACGTCGGCGTCAGGAGAGACTGTCCTTCTCGACGCCACGGCGACACGGATGGGTCGGGCGGGGGCAAGCCCCGCCCCTACGGCACGAAGGGAACCGGCCGTGGTTCCCGAATCTTGTCTCTTTTACTTCTTCTTCTCGAAGAGGGGCTTGTACTGGCCGTAGCCTTCTTCTTCGAGCTTCTCGGCCGGGATGAAACGGAGAGAGGCCGAGTTCATGCAGTAGCGCTGCCCGGTCGGCGGAGGGCCGTCGTCGAAGACGTGGCCCAGGTGAGAGTCCGCGTGCACGGAGCGGACCTCGTTTCGGGGAATGAGCAGCCGGAAGTCCCTCCCGGTCTTGACATTGGATTTCTCGAGCGGCCGCGTGAAGCTCGGCCAACCCGTGCCGGAATCGTACTTGTCGAGTGAAGAGAAGAGCGGCTCGCCCGAGACGACGTCCACATAGATGCCCGGCCGGTGGTTGTTCCAGTATTCGTTCGAGAAGGCGCGCTCCGTCCCCTCCTTCTGGGTCACGTCGTACTGGAGAGATGTGAGCTTCTTGCGCAGCTCGGCGTCGGAAGGTTTCTGGAAGTTGCCGTTCCAGCCCCTCGATTTCGACGCGTCCTGGCCGTTGACCGGCAGGGCCAGAGCCAGGGTGACGAGAGCAGCGGCAATCGTGGCGTAAGTCATTTTCTTCCTCCTGCCGGTTCGCCCCAGATCTGCTTCAATCGGGCGTCCCGGCCGCATCCCTCACGGTATTCGTGATACCGCGCGGCGTTCTTCTTGTAGAAGTCCTGGTGGTATTCCTCGGCCGGATAGAACGTGGACGCGGCAACGATCTGTGTCGCGATCTTCCCCTTGAATTTCTCCTGCTCTTCGAGCTTTCGTCTGGATTCCTCGGCCGCCCTCTTCTGAGCCTCGTCTTTGTAGAAGATGGCCGACCGGTACTGCGTGCCGTGATCGCAGAACTGTCCGTTCTTCTGGAAGGGATCGACGTTGTGCCAGAAGACGTCGAGCAGCTTCTCGTAACTCGTCCTGGTCGGGTCATACGCGACCTCGACGGACTCGGCGTGCCCGGTCCCGCCCGAGGAGACCTGCTCGTAGGTCGGGTTCTTCGTCTGCCCGCCGGTGTAGCCGGAGATAACGGAAAGGACGCCTGGAAGGCCTTCGAACGCCGTCTCTTCGCACCAGAAACACCCGCCCGCAAAGATTGCCGTGGCGCGCTCCCCCGGCGGCAGGGCGTTGGATGCCAGAGACGTCGCGAGCCAGAACGCAACGCCGGCGGCGACCCGTAACTTCAAGACCAGCCTCCTTCTTCGCTTCGAGACAACCCCACCACGGCACATTAGATTCCAGAACCAGTACGGAGGTTTCACCCCCGGCGGATGGGTCGCCTCGGGCTCACTCTCCGGGCGGTTTTTCCTCTCTGGGCCACGGCCGCACGACGAACTCGCCCGAGGGGTTGATCTCGACGGCCTGCAGTTCGTCGAAGCCCTCCGACCAGGAAGGCAGCTGCAGTTTCTTGAAAGTGCCGGCCACTCCCGCCGGCGGGACCACGCGCTCGGCCGGCCGCAGTCTGTTGCGGGCCAGGGCGTCTCGAAGCTCGCACCGGAAGAAGAAGCCGGCGACGCGGAATCCCGCCGCCTTCGCGGCAGCGATGTGCTCGGCTCGCCGAGCCAACAGCGCGTTGGTGTTGTCCAGGACGAAGGATTGCCTCGCCGCCAGACACGCGGCGACGAGCAACCGCTCGCGGTACCGGGTCCGCAACATGTCTCGGCTGACACGCACGTGGGTTTCGAAGAAGCGTTGCTTGTAGAAGGTCGTCTTGCCAGATCCCTGGACGCCGATGAAGAGCACCGCTTCCATCCGAGCGGACACTCTCCAATTTCGCGCGGATCGTCAAGCCGTTTGATGTGAATGGATCATCACCCGGGACGGGCCGCGTCTTCTAATCGGTTCCGGAGGTGCTCCGTGCGTGTTGAAAGGTGGATGACATCCAACCCTGTCAGTCTGAAGACGACTGACTCGCTTGCCCGGGCGATCGACCTGATGAAGGAAAAGAAGATCCGCCGGATCCCGATCCTTTCGGACGCCGGCAAGCTCGTCGGGATCGTCTCGGACCGCGACTTGAAGGACGTCTCTCCCTCGCGCGCCACGACGCTGGACATCTGGGAGCTTCACTACGTGCTGGACAAGCTGAAGCTGGGCGACATCATGACGAAGAAACCGTGGACCGTGACGCCGGACATGCCGATCGAGAAGGCCGCCCTCCTGATGCTCGAGAAGAGAGTCGAGGGGCTGCCCGTGCTGGACGCCAGGGGCGCCCTCGTCGGAATCCTGACCGAGGGCGACATCTTTCGCGCCCTGGTGGAGTTGACCGGAGTCGCCAGGAAGAAGACCCGCATCAGCCTCCTGGTCCCCGACAAGGCGGGCAGCATCCGCGAGGCGGCGGACATCTGCCGGGCTCAGGGAGGAACGATCTTCTCGATCCTGGGATCCTACGCGAGGGTGCCGGCCGGCAAGCGCGAGCTCGTCATGCGCGTGGATTCCCCTTCCCCCGGCGTCCTGCGCGCGGAGCTGGCAAAGAAATTCGACGACGTCTCGGTCGAAACAGATTAAACGGCTCTCGGGGTGCACCTGGGCGCTCTCGGGAGGGAGACTGTCCCCGCGTCCGGAATGATTCAAACGAATCATCGCGCGCACTGACGGCTCGCCAAAGATACTCGCGCAACAAACGAACTTTAGAGGAGGTTCCCGATGACGACCCGGCGCATGTTCGTGTTTCTTGCCGTCGCGGCAGTCCTGTTCCTGTGTCTCGGCACTCCGCCGCTCTCCGCTCAAGGCAAGACCTTCAAGGTGGGAATTTCGCTGCCTCTGACCGGCGCCGAAGCGAAGTTCGGCGAGATCGAGAAGCAGGCCTACGAGATGGCCGTCGAGGAGATCAACGCCAAAGGGGGCGTCAAGGGAACGAAGCTCGCCCTCGACATCCAGGACTCCGGAGGCAAGCCGGAGACGGCCACCGCCATCGTCGAGAAGTTCATCACAATCGACAAGTACCCGATCGTGGTCGGCGAGTACACCAGCCAGTGCAGCTACGCGGTGGCGGGCGTCGCCGAGAAGTACAAGGTGCCCTATCTCGTCGTCACCGGCGCCGCGGACAAGATCACCCAACAGGGGTGGAAGAACGTCTACCGCATGAATCCTCCCTCGAGCCTCTACAACATGGGCGTCTTCAGCTTCTTCGAGGAGGTCGCGAAACCCAAGTCCATCGCGATCCTCTACGAGAACACCGACTTCGGCACTAGCACCTCGAAGGCGATGAAGGAGTATTGCGACACGCACGGCGTGAAGGTCGTGCTCTCCGAGGGTTACCAGTCGGGCGGCGTGGACTTCAAGCCGATCCTCCAGAAGGTCAAATCGCTCAGGCCCGAGATCGTCTACATGGTCTCGTACCTCATGGACGCCTCGCTTCTCATGCGGCAGTCCAAGGAGCTCGACATCAATCCGCAGGCCTTCATCGGCGGCGCCGCCGGGCACACGCTCCCCGAGTTCCTGCAGAACGCCGCCGACGCATCGGAGTACTGCTTTTCGGCCACTCTCTGGACCCCGCAAGTCAAGTACCCGGGAGCGAAGGAGTTCTTCGACAACTTCAAGAAGAAGTACAACAAGGAGACGGACTACCACGGCGCCGAGGCCTATGCCGCCGCGTACGTGCTGGCGGACACCTTGAAGCGCGCGAAGACTCTGACGCCCGATGACCTGCGCGCGGCGCTTTCGGAAACGAATATGATGACGGCCTTCGGTCCGATAAAGTTCATTTCCTGGGGGCAGTTCACGAACCAGAACAGGATGGATACGCTCGTTCTGCAGGTGATCAAGGGAAAGTACGAGACGGTGTGGCCCAAGGAGGCCGCGTCCGCCAAGTACGTCTATCCCGTGCCGCGCTGGCGCGACCGCAAGTAGTCCCACAAATCCGGTAGCTGGAAGAGCGCCATGTCTCCCCAGGTTGCCGGACAGATCGAGCTCCTCGGGCAGATCCTGATCTCCGGGATCCTGCTCGGGGGGCTCTACGCCCTCATCGGCCTCGGCATGTCGCTCATCATGGGCGTCATGAAGATCATCAACCTCGCCCACGGCGAGCTGATGATGGTCGCGATGTACATGACGTACTGGGCGTTCACGCTGATACACATGGACCCGTACGTCTCGCTGCTGATCGTCTGCCCGCTCATGTTCCTCTTTGGCGTCGTGATCCAGAAGTTCCTGATCACCCCCGTCATGGATGCCGAGTCGATTCTGCCGGAAAACCAGGTCCTCCTGACGGTCGGCATCGGATTGGTCCTCTCGAACCTCGCGCTCCTCCTCTTCACGGCGAACTACCGCTCCGTCCCGGTCTCCTACGCCTCGAAGACGATGTACTGGGATCTGAAACTGGGAGGACAGACGATCTCGCTCTCGGTCAGTTACCCCTTTCTCGCCGCCTTCTGCATCGCGTTCCTGCTCGGCGGGGCTCTGTTTCTCTTCCTCGGCAAGACGGACATCGGGCGGATGATCCGGGCTACGGCTCAGGACAAGCGGGCCGCCGCGCTGATGGGGATCAACACGAAGAAGATCACCTACGTCACCTTCGGCCTCGGCGCCGCGCTCGTCGGGGCGGCGGGAGCGCTCCTCGATCCCGTGTATTACCTCTACCCTGAGATCGGCGGCCCGTTCACGGCCAAGGCCTTCATCATCACGGTCCTTGGCGGGATGGGAAACATCCCGGGCGCCGTCCTCGGGGGCCTCGTCCTCGGTCTGGCCGAATCGCTCGGCTCCGTCTACGTCAGCCTCGGCTACAAGGACGCCTTCGGCTTCGTCATCTTCGTCCTCGTCCTGATCTTCCTGCCCAAAGGATTGCTCGGAAAGGGACGGGCGTGATGACGAAGAAGGCCCTGATCGGAGGCGTCTGCCTCGCGGCGCTCGCTCTCTTTCCGCTCGCCGTCAGTAACCCGTACGTCCTGCACCTGCTCATCATGTCGTTGCTGTGGATCCTGCTCGGCCAGAGCTGGAACCTCCTCGGGGGATACACGGGACAGGTCTCCTTCGGACACGCGGCGTTCTTCGGCGTCGGCGCCTACACGTCGGCTATCCTCGTCAAATTGGGGTTTTCCACCGCGGTGGCCTGGTCGGGACTTCTCCTCGGCGGAATCATGGCGGCCCTTGTCGCCTCGGTCATCGGATGGATCTGCTTCCGCCTGCGCGGCCCGTATTTCGCGCTTGCGGTCCTCGCGCTTTCCGAGGTCCTCCGCCTCGTCGCCGTCAACTGGAAGCAGTTGACCAATGGCGCCGAGGGGATCCTCTACATTCCGGCCTTCACGTCGAAGGTCTACTACTTCTGGATCATCCTGGCGCTCGCGGCGCTCTGCTTCGGCGTCATCCGCGTCGTCATGCGCAGCAAGCTCGGCTTCTACTTCCTCTCCATCCGCGAGGACCAGGACTGCGCCGAGTCCCTCGGCATCGACACGACGAAGTACAAGCTCTACTCGCTCCTGATCAGCGCGTTCTTCACCGGAGTGGCGGGGAGCTTCTACGTGAACTACCTGGGGTTCATCGATCCCGGCATCGTCTTCTCCGTCCATAACATCTCGGTCATGATGATCCTCGTCACGATGCTCGGTGGTGTCGCGACGATGTGGGGCCCGGCCGTCGGGGCGGTTCTCTACATCCTCGTCTCCGAGCTCTTCCGCGTGTGGGTCAGGTCGGGGCACCTGATCTTCTTCGGTGTCCTGATCATCGTCATCATCATCTTCTTCCCGCAGGGGATCGTCGGCACGATCAGCCAGTGGCGATCAGGCCGGCGGCAGCGCCGGGCCGCAATGCCGAAGCAGGCGGCGGCATGAGCCTCCTGGAGCTGAAGACCGTCTCCAAGAGGTTCGGCGGCCTGATGGCCGTCGGCAATATGACGTTCCGGCTGGAGAAGCGGGAGATCCTCGGTCTGATCGGCCCCAACGGCGCCGGCAAGACCACGATCTTCAACCTCATCAACGGCTACTTCCCGCCGACCCACGGCGAGATCTTCTTCAATGGCCAGCGCATCGACGGCATGAAGCCGCACGTCGTGTGCCGGCTCGGGCTCGCGCGGACCTTCCAGGTCGTCAAGCCTCTGGCCCGTCTGACCGTGCTCGAGAACGTGATGGCCTCGGCTTTCTGCCGGACCAACCACCGCGAGGAGGCGCGTCAGATGGCGCTCGAGGCAACGGCCTTCGCCGAGATGGAGGAATGGCGCGACCGCACGGCCGGCGGGCTGCCGCTGGGAATGAGGAAGCGCCTGGAGATGGCGCGCGCGCTCGCGACGAAGCCGGAGCTGCTCCTGCTGGATGAGAATTTCGCCGGACTGAACCCGTCCGAGGTCGAGAAGACGATCGAGATCGTGAAGAAGATCCATGCGAGCGGCATCACGATCCTGATCATCGAGCACAACATGCGCGTCATCATGGCCATCTCGCACCGGCTCATCTGCATCAATTACGGCGAGAAGATCGCCGAAGGGACGCCGCGGGAAGTGGCCGACAACCAGCAGGTCATCGACGCGTACCTCGGAGTCGCCCATGCTTGAGGTCGCCGGCATTGACGTCTTCTATGGGGATGTCCAGGTCCTCTGGGACCTCTCCTTCGAGGTGAAGAAGGGCGAAGTCGTCGCGCTGATCGGCGCCAATGGCTCCGGCAAGACGACGACGCTCTCGACCGTCTCCTCCCTGCTGAAACCTCGAAAGGGGTCGGTCACCTACGAGGGGCAGCCGATCCACACGCGCGCGCCGCACGACATGGTGAACCTCGGCATCGCCCACGTGCCCGAGGCGCGGCGGCTCTTCCCCGAGATGACCGTGCGGGAGAACCTCCTCCTGGGCGCCCTGACGCCGGAAGCGAAGAAGGCGCGGCCGGAGATGCTGGAGAAGGTCTTCACGATCTTCCCGAGACTCAAGGAGCGCGAGAAGCAGCAGGCGGGAACGCTCTCCGGCGGCGAGCAGCAGATGGCCGCCATCGGGCGCGGACTGATGTCCAAGCCTCGCCTCCTGATGCTCGATGAGCCCTCTCTCGGCCTCTCCCCCATCCTCGTCGCGGACATCTTCCGGGTCATCAAGGAAGTGCATGCCGCCGGCGTGACCGTGCTTCTCGTCGAGCAGAACGTCTTCCGGACCCTGGAGATCGCCGACCGCGCCTACGTCCTTGGCAACGGCCGCGTCGTGCTGCAAGGATCGGGCGCCGAGCTCCTCGCCAACGACCACGTCCGCAAGGCCTACCTCGGCCTCTAAGGCTATCGGCCGTTAGCCCGATGCAGCAGGAGCGTTGACATTAGAGATAGCGGGTCCCACAATCTAAAACCGAAAACAACTCACACTTCGAACCCGCTACGAAAAAGATCTGACGACGCAAACGCCTCGCGCTCGAAGGATTTGGGCACGCCCGAAGCTGCTTCTCTCGAGCCTGGGCGTTCTGATCGCCCTGGCCGTGATCAGTCCGCGCGACCTGAGAGGGGTCTTGACGGGCGTACTCGGTCAGACATTCTCCTACAAGGTCGCGGGTCCCCTGGTGCCCTGTGCGACGACGACGACGGCCAGCTCGGCATTCGGGCAGTCGGTGGGCTTGATCCTGACGAACCTCTTCGGCGGGATGGTGTCGATCGGCGGGCCGCCGTCGCCGACGGCCAGCGGCAGCGCTCCGCCGGCCTACAATGTGACGAACACTCTTGCTTCGGTCCTGGTCAGCAGCGGACCGACGGGGCAGATCTTGAGCACGGGATTGTTGGTGGTCAACGCGCAGTCGGCGCTGCCCGGCAGCGAGCAGGTCTCGGCGATCGCCACGACGAACACGGTGGAGATCGACATCGTCGGCGCCCTGACGCCGAGGCTCTTGCAACTGAACGCCGACAGTATCCAGTCAATGTCCGAGATCACGGGGCCCTGTGGGGCTCTGGTAACCACCGGGGCAACCACGATCACCAACGGGACCCTCGTGATCGGCGGAGGCGTGCCCGTGCCGATCGCCTCCAACCCGGCTCCGAATACGGTCCTGGTAAACGCGGCTGGTATTCGGGTGGTGTTGAACGAGCAGTTTGCCGGGGGAGATGGCACCACGAACTCGACCATAACGGTCAACGCGATCCACGTCTACCTGACCAATGTGCTCTTGCCAGCGATCGGGACCTTGAACGGAGAAATCATCGTTTCTCAGTCTCATACGGAACTCTGTTGCGGGCCGGCCACGCCGACTCCAACGCCCACCCTCACAAACACGCCAACGCCCACGAACACTCCGACTGCCACACCGACGAGCACCCCGACGGGTACACCCACAAGCACGCCGACTCAGACGCCGACGGATACCCCCACGAATACACCGACAAACACTCCGACGAATACTCCGACCAGCACTCTGACTCAGACTCCCACCACCATCCCGACGAGCACGCCCACGAATACGCCGACTCACACTCCAACCAACACATTCACGAATACACCGACCAACACGCCGACCAGCACCCCGAGCAGCACTCCGTCGGGCACGCCGACCAACACACCAACGAATACGGCGACAAACACTCCGACTGCCACAACGACGAGCACCCCGACGGGCACACCCACAAGCACGCCGACTCAGACGCCGACGAACACGCCGACAAACACTCCGACCATCACCCCGACGAGCACGCCCACAAGCACGCCGACTCAGACTCCGACTAACACACCGACGAATACGGCGACCAGCACTCCGACTGCCACACCAACGAACGCGCCGACCAATACACCCACGAACACGCCGACTCAGACTCCGACAAGCACGCCAACCAGCACGCCAACGAATCCGGCGACGAACACCCCGACGAGCACGCCCACGAGGTCGCCGACTCAGATTTCCACCAGCACCCCGACTACCACACCGACCGATACGTCTACGAACACGCCGACTCAAACGCCAAGCGGCACTCCGAGCTTCACGATCACAAACAGCCCGACACCGACCAATACGGCGATTTCTGGGAGCCCGCCGACGCTGACACCTACGGCGACCCAACCGCCAGAGAACATTCCGATGCTGTCCGGCTGGGGTCTGCTGGCTCTCGCCACGCTCCTGGCGGGACTGGGCCATCACTTTCTCAAAGGCACGACCGACACCGGATCCTGAAGACTGAGCTCGTTCGAATGAAGAAGCGGCGTTCCGAGGCGAAGCTCCTCACGGGCCACAAGGGCGCGGCGGAACGCCCGGGCGGGCGCGTCGCGGCAGGGTCCCGATCGCCTTCGAAGGGGAACCCGGCGAATCTGCGCTCGGTCTCGCGCGAGCTTCGGCGCTTCGCGCTCACGCTTCCCGGCGCGACGGAACACTTTCCATGGGGCGAGCGCGTCGCGAAGGTCAACGGCAAGGTCTTCGTCTTCCTGGGAGGAGACCCCGTTCCCGGCGGACCGATGGGCCTCTCCGTGAAGCTTCCGAACTCGGGCCCCGACGCGCTCGACCTCCCCTTCACTAAGCCGACCGGTTACGGTCTCGGCAAGGCCGGCTGGGTCAGCGCGAGCTTCGAGACCGGCGACCGTCCGCCCGTCGAGATCTTAAAGACCTGGATCCTCGAGAGCTACCGGGCGATCGCGCCGAAGAAGATCCTCGCGAAACTCGACTCCGCCGGGCGCTAGTCTCCAGAATTGCAAGGACTCGAACAAATCCATTTCTGTCATCCTGAGCGAAGCGAAGGATCTGCTCTGGCGCTTCAAACATTTTCGGAGCAGATCCGTCGCTGCGACGGGGTCACCGCGCGGGGGCCCCGCCGGACGGGGCGAGCTGCGGCGCGAGGGAGTCGAACTCCTTCGAGACGTCGGCGAGCTCCCGCCGCAGGGTCTCGACGCGCTCGACCTGGTATCGCGCGGGCCTGCCTTCCCAGCTCATGAGCGCGCCGTAGGCGGTGTCGAGGTGCTCGCGAATCCGCTCCTCGCCGGTGATCGCGCCGCCTTCTTTCGTCGCGACGATTTGCTTCTTGACCGCGTCCAGTTTCTCGACGGCGTCCCGCAGTTTCTTCCCGGACGGATCCGTCTCGGGGAGACCCTTCAGGCGCGCCATAGCGGCCGCCCGGGCCGCGTCGATCTTGTCGGTCAGGGCGCTCATCTCTTCGAAGAGCGCGTGCGCCTTCATCACCGCGTCGAACTGTTCCCGGCGCTCGGCCGCGCCGTAGGGGGCGCGCCGGTCGATTCCGATCTCGAGCTTCGTCTCGATCGACTGGCCGCCCTTCGTCAACCGCACGGTATAGGTCCCCGGCGGCACGCGCGCGCCCTGTGAGGCGTTGAACGCCACCGCCGCGGCCCGCGGCACGCGCGGCGGCTTGACGCGCATGGACCAGACGGCCCGGTTGATTCCTCTCCGTTTGGTCGCCGAGATCGTGTCCACGAGCTTGCCGCCGGCGTCGAAGATCTCCAGCTTGATCGGACCGAAGAGGTGCCGCGTGCGCTGGTAATACGTGATGACGGCGCCGGCGGGAGGATTCTGGCCGACGAAGCTCGCGTCCCCTTCCACCCACCCTCCCTGGGCCGGCATGCGCTGTTCGACGGGCCGGCCGGGCAGGAACGACGCCTCCCGGCCCAGGCTGTCGCCGCTCAGGTTTCGCAACGGGGTCAGGTCATCAATAACCCAGATTCCACGCCCGTGCGTGGCGAGGACGAGGTCGTGGTCGCGCGGGTGCACCTGCACCTCGCGGACCGCCACGCTTGGGAAGTCTCCCCCCTTGAACTCCGCCCACGTCGCTCCGCCGTCGGGCGAGATCCAGAGGCCGAATTCCGTGCCGACGAAGAGGAGCGAGGACTTGACCGCATCCTCCTTGATGACGTGCGCATATCCCCGGACTCCCTGCTCGGGCGAGACGACCCGCTTCCAGGTCTTGCCGAAGTCCGCAGTGCGATAGACCCAGGGAGTCATGTCTCCGAACGTGTGGCGGTCGAAGGCCGCGTAGGCCGTGGCGGCGTCGAAGCGGCTCGCCTCGATCCAGCTCACCCACGCCGATTTGGGCAGGCCCCTGACGTTGCCGGCGACGTTCGACCAGGTCTTGCCGCCGTCGCGCGTCAACTGCACTTTGCCGTCGTCGGTCCCGACCCAGAGGACGTTGCCGTCCTTGGGGGACTCGGAGATCGAGTAGATCGTCGTGTGCATCTCGGCCGAGGAGTTGTCCACCGTCACCCCGCCCGACTGCTCCTGCTTCTGCTTCTCGGGGTCGTTGGTCGTCAGGTCCGGCGAGATGCGCTCCCACGTGTCGCCCTTGTCGCGCGAGCGGAAGAGAAACTGTGCGCCCATGTAGATCGTCCCCTTCTGCATCGGGCTGGCGTGGATCGGCGTGTTCCAGTTGAAGCGCAGCTTCTCCTTGTATCCGGCCTTGGGCTGGATGTCGCGGCTCGCATGCGTCTTCCTGTCCACGCGGCCGGCGTATCCCCCTTGCGACTCCGCGTACACGGCGTCGGCGTCGGTCGGATCGGGAATCGTCCAGAATCCGTCGCCGCCGTAGAGGCTCTCCCACTGCGAGCTCGCGATGCCGCCCGGAAAGGCCGAGGCGCCTGCCCAGGAGCTGTTGTCCTGCAGCCCTCCGTAGACCTGATAGGGGTCCCGGCCGTCCACGGCCACGTGGTAGAACTGGGAAATCGGCAGGTTGTTGGACTTCCACCAGCGGTTGCCGCCGTCGTAGGAGGTCCAGAGTCCCCCGTCGTCGCCCCCGATGACGTGTTTGGGATTGTCCGGATCGATCCAGACGTCGTGCCAGTCGCCGTGCGCTTCCCCGCCGCTGCCGGTGAAGCTGCGGCCGCCGTCGTCGCTGACGACGAGACCGCCGCCCGGCTTGAAGACCCGGTCGGAGTTGGTCGGGTCCACGACCAGCCGGCCGAAATAGAAGGGACGCCAGACCATCATCTGGCTTCGATCGCGCGCTTCCCAGGTCTTGCCGCCGTCGGAGGAGCGGTAGAGAGCGGATTTGCCCGACTCGATCAGGGCGTAGACCATCTTCGAGTCCAACGGCGCGAGGGCCACCTCGACCCGTCCCCACGGTTTCGCCGGCAGGGCAGCGTTCGTCTTGTCGGTCAGCTCCATCCATGTCTTTCCGCCGTCCTGAGACTGGAAGAGGCCGCTGCCGCTCGGCGCGTCGGGCCCGTCTCCGCCGGAGCGGAAGGTCCAGCCCTTGCGGCGGAAGTCCCACATCCCGGCGTAGAGCACGTCCGGATTCTTCGCGTTCATTGTCACGGAGGCGCATCCGGTCGAGAGACTCGCGCCCTTGAGAGCGAGGTGCCAGGTC
>WNGE01011611.1_pt1 | contig 15669 bp, 16 predicted proteins | sample 5400651 | NCBI WGS metagenome assembly WNGE01 (sample SAMN13153370, study PRJNA577476) | soil metagenome | isolation source: 60 cm soil or saprolite under grassland replicate 2 | place: USA:California | collected 2016-06-15 | reverse complement strand
GAGTGGCGGCCCGCACCACCAGGCCGGCGATGGTCGCCGCCTCGTCGAAGACCGGGATGACCGTGACGTGGTCGCTCACGCCGCCCGCCCTATCACCAGGGCCGCCCGGCAGCCGCCACGAGCAATCCCATGCACCAGCGTGGGCGCGCCATCGATACGTGCGGCGAGCGCCCCGGCGGCGGCGCGCAGGGCCCCCAGTCCGCCGTGCTGGCCGAAGAGAGGGGCGAGCGACACCGGATCTCGTATGCCGTCGGCCTCGAGGAGCCGGAGCTCCCAGTCGTCGAGTGCCGGATCACCATTGCCGGAGCCATAGCAGCGTCCGAGCGCGTCCGGCCCGATCCCCGCTTGATCGAGGGCCCGCCCCACCGTCCGATGCGCGTCCCGACCCGACACGGGCGCGGTGTGCGGGGCGACGGGAATGCCTCCCCAGGCGCTCCCCAGCACTTCGGCGTGAATGGTCGCGCCCCGGGCCCGCGCCACCTCCATCTCCTCGAGCACGAGGAAGGTGGCGCCCTCGCCCATCACGGGCCCGTTGTGATCGGGCGCGTAGGGCCGGCAGCCTTCCGAAGCGCCTCCCGCCATGGGAGACAGCGCACCGAGCGCGGACAGGCCACGGTAGACGTCGAGGAATATCTCGTCCACGCCGCCTGCGAGCACGGCATCAGCCCGCCCACCCGCGATGAGCGCCACCCCGCGCGCCACCGCGAGGTCGCCCGCGACCGTCGCCTGGTTGAGGGTGACCGACGGCGCCTTGGCTCCAATGGCGATGGCCACCACCGCGGCCATGCTGTTCATGACCGTGTTCGGGAAAATCATGGGCGACAGGCCCCCCGGGCCGCGCCGGAGAAAGCCGCTGAAAAATTCCGCCCCGGACCGGAAGTCGCCGTACTCGCTTCCCACGGCGAGTCCGAGTCGCGCCCCGCCTTCGATCCCGGCCTCCGCGGCGGCGAGCCGGCAGGCGGCCACGGCCATGCGGCAGATGCGAGAGAGCCGGCGCACGGCGTCGGCGTCGAGCAGGGTCATGAGCTCTCCGTCGTCGACCTCGGCGGCGAGACGGCTCGGGCCATCGGGAAGGGCAAAGGCCTTGAGAGGCGCGATCCTCTCCGCGGAGCTCGCGAGAGCGGCCGCTATCGCGGCAGAGCCGCCGCACCCGGCGGCGCTCACCGAGCCCATGCCCGTGACCACGACCCGGCGGCGGACGCTCATCGTCCGAACACCAGGCTCACGTTCTGCCCGCCGAAGCCGAAGGAGTTGGATAGGGCAGCCCCGAGCTCCACCGGGCGCGCCGTTCCCGGGACGCAATCGAACGGGACATCCGGGTCGGGGTCGTGAAGGTTCGCCGTGGGCGGAATGAGGCCGTGCTGCAGGGTGAGGAGCGTCGCCGCCGCCTCCAGGCTGCCCGCGGCGGCCATGGTGTGGCCCACCAGCGACTTGGTCGAGCTCACCAGTACGCGGCCTTCCCCGAAGACGCGGACGAGGGCGAGCGCCTCGACACGGTCGTTCTGGGGCGTGCCGGTGCCGTGGGCGTTGACGTAGCCGATGTCGGCAGGCGCGCGTCCGGACGCGGCGAGCGCGTCTACCATGGCGCGAATCATCCCTTCACCCTCCGGATGCGGCGCCGTGACATGGTGGGCGTCCGTCGTCATTCCCGCTCCGAGAAGCTCGCCGAGGGCGCGGGCGCCGCGGGCGCGGCAGTGGTCGGCGTCTTCCAGCACGAGAAAGGCCGCGCCCTCTCCGATGGACATGCCGCGCCGCCCGCGATCGAAGGGACGGCAGGGCTCGGGGTCGAGCAGCTTGAGCGCATTGAAGCCCATGAAGCAGATGCGCGTGATCGCGTCGACGCCACCCGCGAGGACCAGCGGCGTCGCCCCCGACCGGATGACATCGGCGCCGAGGGCGATGGAGGCTGCCCCGGAAGCGCAGGCCATGACCACGGTTTCCCTCGGCCCGCCCAGCCGGAGCCGCCAGGCCAGCGTCTCGGCATGGCTCACCGGCAGTATCGAGCGGAGCGCGCGGAGTCGCGGCGACGGCCGGCCGCGCTTCTCCTCGCAATACCACTCCTCGCCCTCGAGCATGCCCCCGCCCACCGCGCCCACGAAGAGTCCCATCTCCATCCGGTCGCGCGGAGTGAGGTCGGCCTCGGCCATCGCCTCCCGCGCCGCGGCCAATGCCATGCGGTCGGCGCGCGAGCGCCGGCGAGACGGGCCGAGGGCGGACAGGACATCGGCGGGCACCTCGGCGGCGATGCGCGAGCGAAAACCTTCGGTGTCGACGACGGTGAGGGGACGGATCGCGCACTCGCCGGTGGCAAGGCCCGCCCAGAACGTCTTCGCCCCCGCACCATAGGGGCTGACCACGCCCAGCCCGCTGACGACAACGCGGGTCATTTCACCTTTGAGAGGACGAAGCGGGAGAGCGAGTCGAGAGAGAGGAACTCGTCGGTCAGGCTCTCCGCCTCGTCGATGACGATGCCGAAGCGCTCTTCCATGGCCACGGACAGCTCGATGAAGTCCAGCGAGTCGAGACCGAGCGAGCCCTCGAGGCCTTTGGGGAGCGTCGTCTCCCCCGTCATCTCAGCGGCACGGCGGGGATCGAACTTGAGGCGCTCCACGATCAGCGCCTTGAGCTCGTCGAGGACTTCCTTTTGCGTCATCCGTCCCGCCTCCGGTCAGGCCGCGCGAGGGCGCGTCCGGTATGGGGCGCTGCTCCACTCGAGGCGGGCTGTCTCGCCCCGCCAGGATCCCTGCACCTCCATCGCCTCGTGGCCCACGCTCTCCCGGGCCAGGGCGAGGGCGGCCAGCGGCTCACAGGCCAGCATCTCGCCCACCCGGCGGCGGACGCTTCCTCCGTCTCTCCGTCCGCGCGCCCGCTCGAAGGTCAACGTCCCCTCGCCCGGCTCGAGCCAAAGGCATGCCGCGCCCTCCACCAGAGGCCCGTCGACGCGCGGGCGGAGGCTCTCGAAGAGATCCGCGCATTCATCGAAGACCTCGACGGCCAGAACCAGGGCACGGTCGCAGGCGCCCATCTCGAGCAAGGCCGCGGCACGGGCGATCGCGCGCATCGTGGCCGGCGCGCCACCGACCAGGATCTCGTAGGGCCCCGTGAGCCCGAACTCGATGGCGACCTCGGCCGGCACCGCGGACACCGCCGTGTAGGGAAAGTACATGCTCCCGCCCCGCGCCTCGATGAACTCGCGGTTGGAGGGGGCATAGGCCGCGGCGGTGGCGAAGAGAAGCGCGGTCCGCCCTCCCGCTATTGCCTCGGGCCCCGTGCCCGCATCTTCCAGCATGGCGCCCACCGCCGCAACCCCCATGAGACATTCCCGGCGGGAGCGCCGGAATCGATCGGGATCGAGCGACGGCCGCTCGACGGCCAGCACCCGGCGTCCCCCCGCCCCCCTCGAGGCGTCGAGAGGCAGGGCCGCGGCGCCCTTGCCCCATCCCGACAGGAGGCCGATGGCTCTGATCTCCGGGGCACGCATCAGGCGCTCTCGATCACGAGGGCGGCGTTGCAGCCGCCGAAGCCGAGCGATGTCGACAGGCTGATCCGTGGACGGAGAGCGCGGGGCATGCCCTGCACGCAGTCGATGTCGCATGCGCCGTCCCGCTCCTCGAGACCGAGGGTGGCGGGGATCTGACCGTGGCGGCCGGCGAGGAGACAGACGATTGCCTCGATGGCCGCCGCCGCTCCCATGGCGTGTCCGAAGGCGCCCTTGATCGAATTCACCGGCACCGCCGCCCCCCGCGCGCCCAGCACCCGCCTGAGGGCGGCCGCCTCGATCGGATCGTTGAGGGGCGTGGCCGTACCGTGCGCGCTGACGAAATCGATGTCGGCGCCGTCGATGCGGGCCTCGGCCAGCGCCGCCCGCATGGCCCGCTCGATGCCACGCCCTTGCGGATCCGGCGCCGCGATATGGGCGGCATCGCTGGCGCTGCCGTAGCCGAGCAGCGTGCCCAGCCGCCGCGGGCCGGCCTCCCCCTCGCGCCTGAGCAGAAGCAGCGCCGCTCCTTCACCCAGGAGAAGGCCGCTCCGCCGGCGGTCGAACGGCCGCACGCGATCGCGCGTGAGCGAGCGTAGGCCGTCGAAGCCACGCATGACGAAGCGGCAGAGGATGTCGTAGCCGCCCGCGACCACCGCATCGGCTTCTCCTCGGCGCAGCATCTCCGCGCCGATGCCGAGGGCGGTGGCGCCCGACGCGCAGGCCGTGGAGACGGTCACCACGGGGCCGCGGGCGCCGAGCCAGCGGGCCAGGCCGTGGCCGGGCGCGTCGTAGAGCGCGCGGCCGAGGCGCCGCGGCGAGCCGCGGAGGGCGCGCTCCCCTTCTTCCACCCCGCCCAGCGCCGTCCCCACCACGACGGCCAGCCGCTCCGGCTCGACGTCGAGAGGCCGCGACCCGGCCTGGACGCAGAGGTCGTCGGCGGCCGAGACGAGAAGCCGCGTGGCACGGCAATCGGGCACGCGCCGCCAATCGACGGCGCGCGTGAGCTTCTTGATCTCTCCCCCCTGCCCGACGCGCAGGTCCGCCACGGGAAAGCGCTCGATCTGCGAGATACCCTCGGCTCCGGTGAGGAGTCCGGACCAGAAGGTATCGAGATCCTGGCCAATCGGCGTCACCACGCCGGCGGCAGCAACGGCAATGCGCTCAGGCTCGTGCAATGGGGGGCGCCCAGACATCGAAGAAGTTGAACCACTGCGTCGGATGCGCCCGCACCGCGCCCTCGAGGGCCGCCACCATGGCCTCGAGGCCTGCCATCTCTTCCCCCGGCTTGACCCAGATCGGCGCGCCGACATCGACGTGATAGCGTCCATCGGGCGCCATAGTGCAGAAGGCCGGCAGCACGGGGGCGCCGGCGGCGCGCGCGAGCACGAAGGGGCCGAGGGGGAAGGCGGCCGACGACCCGAAGAAGGACACGAGCCGGTCTCCGCGCTCCCCGGTGGGCCGATCGCCCTGCATGGCGACGGCCTCGCCACGTCTGAGGGCGGCGAGGAGGCCGAGGGTGGACGTGGGATGGCGGCGTGTCACGAAGCGCAGCTCGGGGGCATTCACCCGGAGATGACGCTCCAGCGCCGCGTCCTCCTCGGCGGAGAGGACCACGTGCGTGCGCGGAGCGCCCCCGCGACAGGCGAGAAGCCGTCCCCCGAGCTCCCAGTTGCCGAGATGCGCGGTGACGAGCACCGCGCCGCGGCCCGCGGCGAACGCCGCGTCGAGATGCTCATCGCCCACGCGCTGAGCGACATGACGCGCGAGCCGGTCCGACCCGACGCGATTGACAATGAGCAGATCGGCGAAGAACGCGCCGAAGTTGGCGAAGGTCTCGCCCACCGCGGCCTCGAGTTCACGCGGGGGCGCGCCCGCCAGCACTCGCTCCAGATTGGCCCGCACCCGGCTGCGCTCGGCGGGAAGCGCCCGACCCACGGCGCGCGCCACGGCTCGCGCGACGGCAAGCCGCACCGGCCGGGGCAGCACGGCCGCCGCGGCCCGGGCCAGGCGATAGTAGACGAGGCGATTGAGCCCGTGGGAGTACCACCGCGGCTTGACCACCGTCCCACCCCGGGTCCCCTGTCCCTGCATGCCTGGTCGTTAAAGAAGAGGAGAGTAGTACATGCGGAAAGCCCGGATGAGACCCGGCTCCGTGTCGTAGACGCCCGAGGCGAAGAAGCGACGGTCGGCGCGATCGAAGGCGACCCAGCCGGGCGCCTCCGGCTCATTGGGATCGTAGACGATGAACTCGAGGAACCGGCCCTCGTAGATCCGGTAGTCATACGCGACAACGGTGTGGTTCAGCTCGACCTTGGGCAGATTGGTGACCAGGAGCTGCACCGGCTTCCCCTGGTCGAGCTCGGCCAGCGCTTCCTCGGCGACGCGCTCTTGCTGCGCGCGCGTCCACGGGAGGAAGACACGCCAGTTGGTCCAGTGCACCATGCTCCAGAAGCGCCCGCCCAGCCCCGCCTTCACCGCGTGTTCCTGGGCGGCGGAGAGCTCATGGAGCGAGGCATAGCCGGGAATCACGATCCGGGCCTCGACGGGGGGCACGTCCTCCCAGGGCCCTCGCGCGACGACCTGGCTCACCAGCTCCGCATACGCCGCGGGCTCCACGCGCGGCTGGTCGGGAGCGAACCGCGCGAAGCGGTGAAACTGCGTCACGGCGCGCGCCATGACGAAGCAGTAGTTGGCGTAGAGCTCGGTCTTGCCGGGATTCTTCCAGCGAATCTCGTTGGCGAAGGCGAAGGTGTCGACGCCGAAGCGAATGGACGCACCCGGGGCGGGCCGGGAAGCATGACGGTCGATGGCGGGTACCGACGCGCAGCCCATCAACAGGAGCGCAAGCAAGAGCGGAAGCCGAACCGTGCGCGTCATCGCTCGAATCGATTCTACCTCGCCGTCAGCCCTGGATGGAATAGCCCCCGTCGACCGGGATGGCCGCGCCCGTGACGAAGTCGGAAGCCGGGCTGGCGAGGAATACCGCGACGCCCGCCATGTCTTGCTCGACGCCCCAGCGCTTCGCCGGGGTGCGGCGGAGCACGTTGTCGTGGAGCCCCGCCACCTCCTCGCGCGCATTGCGGGTGAGCTCGGTGTCGATCCAGCCCGGCAGCACCGCGTTGACCTGGATATTGTCGCCGGCCCAGCCCGCGGCCATGGCCCGCGTCAGCTGCACGATGCCGCCCTTGGAGCCAGGCTCTCCACGGGCTTGCGGATATTCATGCCGGCATTGTTGACGAGCACGTCGAGCCGGCCGAAGCGCGCCATGGTCGCCTTGACGAGCGCCTCCACGGACGCCTCCTCGTCCACGTTCACCTCGATGGCCTCCGCCTGCGCGCCCAGGCCGCGCAGCTCGGCCACCGCGCGCGCGCTCTTCTCGCGGTTGCGCCCCGCGACCACCACCGCCGCACCCGCCTCGGCCAGTCCGCGTCCCATGCCGAGCCCGATGCCGCCATTGCCACCGGTGACCACCGCCACCCGCCCCTTGAGATCGAATGCTCCCACGCGCAGGATCCTCCTCTGGATGTGACGGATGTGCTCAGTGACGGGAGTGTATAACGGGCCGCCGAGAAGGGCCCAGCTGCTTCGTTGGCGCCCTCGACCTCGCGCTCAACGTAGAGAGACTGCGCCTCGCGCGGGCCTTCGGGCGCCGCCTCGCATCCGGACCCTTCTCGACGCCCCTTTCCGTGGAGTGGTAGGACGCGGGAGAGGGATTGCTAGGGCTTCTTGTCCTTTTCGGCGTAGCTCACGGCAAGCCCGGCTCCGGCGTCGCCCTGAATGCCGTAGGGGGGCACCGGATAGCGGAGGCCGTTCTTCGACAACGCGGCGAGGCCGTCGATCATCTTCGGCAGATACCGCGGGGGCAGGGCCATGAGCATCTCGTCGTCGGCCACGCCCCCGTAGCGCCGCTCCGCATAGCAGGGAATGGTCAGCGCCGGCTCGCCCGTCTTGAGCGCCTTGCCCCAGGAGTCGGCGCAGGCCGACTCGCCCACCGAGGTGAAGGCCATCTTCTTGTAGCCGGCCCATTGCAGGCCGTTGATCATGAAGATCATCTGCCCCGGCGTGCCGTAGAGCAGGCAGATATCCGGCGGGTTCAGCCGGTTGGAGGCGAGGGGCGCCACGGCCATGGCGTGGTAGCGCCCGAAGGGGACGCAATCCATGGCGTGCTGGTGAAGACTCGCATCTTCCTGCGTTTTGAACCACACCCCGGCCATCCGTTTCCCGGACAGCCACTCGTCATCCTGGGGATGGAGGCCGATGACCGCGCCACACTGCGCGCCGACCAGATCCTGCATGGTGATGCCGACGGTCCAGCCGAGCTGACGCGCCTGGGCCACGATCTGATCGGTGGTGTGCTTGGCCTTGGGTCGCCGGATCTTGGGGATGGCCTCCATCTCGGCCGCGCTCTCGAAGAGCTTCATCCCGATGGGAATGCTGCGCAGCCGCAGGTACTGGTTGAGGCCGTTGATGATCGCGTCCCAGTCGTAGCTCCCGGTGGTCACGCTCGTCTCCTCCCGTCAGGGTGCGCCGCGCGGCGAGCGTACCATGTCGCGCCCTTCCCGCGCGGCCACTCTTCCAGGGGCCCCCGGCGTCACAGGGGAGCGTGCAGGAACTCGCGCCAGGTCACGCGGTGGCCGCGCAGGAAGGAGCCGAGCATGACCACCGAGGCGAGCAGGTTGCCCGCGAGAATGGTCCACCACGCGATCGTCTCCAGCAGCCAGTGGGCGAGCACGGAGATCATGGCGAAGGTGAACACCTCGAAGCAGCAGAACAACATGATGAAGGCAAAGAGGAGCCGCGGCTCGCGGTCGGCGAGGGCGAGCATCCCCGCCGCCATCCAGCCGAAAGCCACGAAGGCCGCACCGTGGACGAGGGTGTACTCAAGGACGAGGGGCCAGCTGATGACGAGGGCCGAGGGGTCGCGCAGGCCGTGGAAGAGCGCCGCGCCGAGGAGGGCCGGGGTCCTGAGAGGCACGCCGGCCGCCGTGTCGTAGAGGAGAAACCAGAGGGCCACTACCGCGGCTCCGAGGAAGCCCGCGGCGAGCCCCTCGCGCACGATGCGCGTCCACGGACCGAAGAGCATCCCGCCGAGCGAACGGTAGCCTACGAAGAGATACACGAGCATCCCGCCCGCGGCCAGCGCATTGGCGATGAGGATGGCCCACCAGCCGAGTGCCGTCACCACGGGGTGCGCCCACCACGTCATCACGGCGAGGAAGGCGACTTCGAAGCACATGAGGGCGATGAACATGACGAGGAGCCGGCTGGGCTGGCGCTGGGCAGTGGCGATGAGGAAGGCGATGAGCACACCTACCATCGCGAAGATGGCGCCGTGGAGGACGGTGTACTGGGCGACCAGGCCGGGGGTCACGGCGACCGCGCCCGGGTCGCGCATGCCTTGCATCGCCGCCCCCAGAAGGGCCGGGGTGCGAAACGGCTGGCCGCGCGCGGCGTCGTAGATGAGGAACCACACGGCGACGATGGCCGCCGCGATGAGCCCCGCGATGATGCCCTCGCGAAGATACCGGGATCGGGAGTCCATGCGAGACCTCCTCTCCAGTACGTGGAACCGCAGCCCTGCGGATCCCTGGCAGAGGGTGTACCACCAGCGGGAGCCGAGAGCAAACTACCCGTGCGCAGGTGCGCTAGGGTAGATAAAGAGGGCTAGGGGGCGTCGGGAGCGAGCCGGACGACCATTTTGCCGACATTGTCGCCGGAGAAGAGACCGAGAAAGGCCGTGGGCGCGTTCTCGATGCCTTCGACGATGGTCTCCTCGCGCTTGATACGGCCGGACTTGAGCCAGCCGCCCACCTCGGCGAGGAACTCCGGATAGAGGCTCAGGTGGTCGGAGATGATGAAGCCCTGCATGTGCACACGATTGCCGATCATCGAGAAGAGATAGCGGGGACCCGGATCGGGCGGATCGAGGTTGTACTGCGAGATCATGCCGCAGAGCGGAATGCGCGCGAAGGGATTGACGAGGCGCAGCACCATGTCGAGGAGTGGGCCGCCCACGTTCTCGAAGTAGATGTCGATGCCCTTGGGGCAGGCCTCGCGGAGCCCTTCGAACAGGTTCCCTGCCGTCTTGTAGTTGATGGCGGCGTCCGCGCCCAGCTCGCGCGTGACGTGGGCGCACTTGCCGTCGGTGCCGGCCGTGCCCACCACGCGACAGCCGAGGATCTTGCCCATCTGGACGACGAGGGAGCCGGTGGCGCCCGCCGCCCCGGAAACCACGAGCGTTTCACCCGACTTGGGCCTGCCGATCTGCTTGAGCCCGTACCAGCCCGTGAAGCCGGGAATGCCGAGGACGCCCAGATAGGAGGACAGGGGGAGCGAGGCATCGACCAGGCTCAGCCCCTCGCCCGCCGACACGAAATACTCTCGCCATCCCAGCATGCTGCTGACGATCGCGCCCTCTTTGATCCGGGGATGATTCGACTTCACCACCTGGCCGATGGCCCGCCCCTCCATGGGCTTGCCGACCTCGAAGGAGGGCGCGTACGACTTGCGATCGCTCATGCGCCCGCGCATGTACGGATCCACCGACATCCACAGGTTGCGCACAAGCACTTGACCCGCCGCGGGCTCGGGCACGGGAACGGTCTCGACCTTGAAGTCGCTCCTGGTCGGCATGCCCGTGGGGCGGGAGGCCAGGATGACGTGCCGGTTCATGGTCGTGGTCATGCGAGCCTCCCCATGAGCTCGGTGCCGAAAAGCTCCGCGCGCCAGCGTCCCACCCCTTCCACCTGGGCGAGAGCATGGAGGTCACGCGGCGGATCCTGGGCCAGGCGGTCGATGAGGCGCTGCGGGAAGATGACGCCGGCGTCGAGCTCCACGCGCTTGGCCGCTTCCACCCGCCAGGCGCGTAGCGCTTCGCTCCGCCGCTGCACGGCGCCCGAGATGCGAGGCCGCGGGTTCGGCCGCCTCACGGGAAGCTCCTCATCCGGCACGGCCATGCCGCGCTCGATGGCGGCCAGAATGGCCTCACCCGCCCGCCGCACGACATTGGCGGTGCAGCCCTTGACGGTGAGGATGGTGGCGGCGTCCCGCGGCTTGAGGGCGGCCAGGGCCACGAGCACCTCGTTTCCCAGGATCATGAACGGCGGCCGATCCGCTTTCACCGCGAGAGTCTCCCGCATGGTGGCCAGCTCGCGCAGGACAGCCAGACCGCGGCCGTCCAGATCCTTGGCGCCCTTGAGCTTCATGTAGGCGTCGGGATCGATCACGCGCTCGGGCGCCGGCATGGCCGCCACGGCTGCGCATTCCTCCTCGACCCAGAGATCGCGCCCCTTGGCCCGCAGCGCCTCCAGCAGCTTCTCGCGCAACGGGATCAGGTGCAGCACATCGTTGAGGGCATAGGTCTCCTGCGCGGCCGACAGCGGACGCCGGGACCAGTCGTCCTTTTGCCGTGAGGGGCCGGGATCCACGTTGAGAAACTCGCGCAGGAGCCCGTCGAGCGAGAGCGAGGTGACGCCGAGGAAGCGCGCGGCGATGGCCGTGTCGAAGAGATTCGACACCGTGAAGCCATAGAGCCGCTTGAGATAGCTCAGGTCATTGTCGGCGGCGTGCAGCACTTTGACCACGTCCGGATCGGCGAAGAACGGCGCGAGGGGAGCCAACGTGGGCAGGGCGAGCGGGTCCGCGAGGTGCCCCCGCCCCCGATCGTCCGCCACCTGGACGAGGCAGAGCTTGACGGGATAGTGGTGGAGGCCGTCGGCTTCCGTGTCGATGCTGAGCGCCCTGGCTCCCGTGAGGGAAACCACCAGGGCGTCTATCTCGGCGGGGGTCTTGATCCAAAGCGGTGCGGTCATGGGCCTCGGTTATACTACCGCGTCAGGCCGACCCATCGTCGGGCCAAGTAGGGTGGCCTCTAGCGGGAGGTTCGATCAATGAAGATTGCTGGATCCGTCGCGGTGATCACCGGCGGTGCCTCGGGACTGGGCCGCGCCACGGCCGAGCGCTTTCTCGCGGGCGGAGGGAAGGTCGCGCTCCTCGACCTGCCCACCTCCGCGGGCGCCGAGGTCGCCACGACCCTGGGCGGCAGCGCCCACTTCTCTCCGTGCGACGTCACCAATGCCGAGCAGGTCACGGAGGCCATGGAGGCTGCTGCGGCGAAGCTCGGGGCCATCCACGTGCTCGTGAACTGCGCGGGCATCGGCAAGGCGGACAAGACCTTCGGCAAGCGCGGCCCGGCCGATCTCGCCGGCTTCACGCGCGTGATTCAGGTCAATCTGATCGGCACCTTCAACTGCATCAGGCTCGCCGCCGCGCACATGGCCAAGAACCCACCCAATCCCGAGGGCGAACGCGGAGTCGTGGTCAACACCGCGTCCGTGGCGGCCTTCGACGGACAAATCGGCCAGGCCGCCTACTCCGCGTCGAAAGGCGGCATCGTGGGCATGACCCTGCCCATCGCGCGCGATCTGGCCGAGTTGGGGATTCGCGTCTGCACCATTGCCCCCGGGCTCTTCGACACCCCGCTCCTCGCGGGGCTGCCCGAGCCCGCGCGGACGTCACTGGGCAAGCAGGTCCCCTTCCCGCCGCGGCTCGGTCGTCCCGCGGAGTACGGCGCCCTTGCCGCCCACATCGTGGAGAACGCCATGCTCAACGGCGAGACCATCCGCCTCGACGGCGCCATCCGGATGCAGCCGCGGTAGCGGCGCCTCGCCTTGACTTCGCACAGGCCGTCTGTCAGTGTCGTGCGCGCAGCGGAACACCCCGACATCCACTCTCGACTGAGGAGATCAACGATGATTCCCCAGACCCTCCGAAGCCTCCTCCTTGCCTGCCTGATTGCGGTAACCCTCACCGCGCCGGCGTGGGCCCAGGGCACGGTCAAGATCGCCTATATCGATCCTCTGTCCGGCGGCGCGGCGAGCGCGGGCATCCTCGGGCAGAAGCACTTCAACTACTTCGTGGACAAGATCAACGCCGCGGGCGGGGTCAACGGGCAGAAGCTCGAGGTGGTGGCCTTCGACAACAAGGTCAATCCACAGGAGACGCTGATCATCCTCAAGAAGGTTTTCGACGAAGGCATCCGCTACGTGGCCCAGGGTAACGGCTCGCTCGTGGCCCACGCCATCACCGACGCCGTGCTCAAGTACAACGAGCGCAACCCCGGCAAGGAGGTTCTCTACCTCAACTACGCCGCGGTGGACCCCGCCCTGACCAACGAGAAGTGCAACTTCTGGCACTTCCGCTTCGATGCCGACGGCGACATGAAGATGGAAGCCCTCACCAACTACATGGCCAAGCAGAAGAACATCCACAAGGTCTACCTGATCAACCAGGACTATTCCTTCGGCAAGGCGGTGGCCGCGGCCGCCCGCGCCATGCTCCCCAAGAAGCGCCCCGACATCGAGATCGTGGGCGACGAGCTCCACCCGCTCCAGAAGGTGACCGATTTCTCCCCGTATATCGCGAAGATCAAAGCCTCCGGCGCCGACAGCGTCATCACCGGCAACTGGTCCAACGACATGCTCCTCCTCATCAAGGCGGGCAAGGACGCGGGGCTCAAGGTCGATTGGTACACGTACTACGCGGGCGCCCTCGGCGCTCCCACCGCCATCGGCAAGGACGGGATCGGCCACGTGAAGCAGGTGACGGAGTGGCACAATAACACCCTGCCCGTGGCGGACCCCGATCAGATTGCCTACGAGAAGCGCTTCACCGGCAAGGAGGACAACTTCTCGTACTGGCGGCTCAAGACCATGTTCGAGATGCTCGTCACTGCTATGAAGAACGCGAAGTCGAATGACCCGGTCAAGGTCGCCAAGGCCCTCGAGGGGCTCAAGTACAAGACCGCGCTCGGGGACGTGGAGATGCGCGCGGATAACCACCAGCTCCTCCAGCCGCTCTTCATCTCCACCATGTCGGACAAGGTCAAGTACGACGTCGAGCACACCGGGCTCGGCTTCGTCACCGACGGCAAGGTCGACGCCAAGGACACCGCGCTGCCGAGCACGTGCGCGATGGAACGCCCGAAGTAGGACGACCGAGGGGCCGGGACCCGCGGGCGGGTCCCGGCCGCTTCATCTCCTCTCATGCTCGAGCTCGTCACCTTCTCGCTGCTCAACGGCATCGTCTACGGCCTCCTCCTCTTCATGCTGTCGAGCGGGCTCACCCTCATCTTCAGCATGATGGGCGTGCTCAACTTCGCCCACGCCAGCATGTTCATGCTCGGCGCCTACTTCTCCTACCAGATCGGCAAGACGGTGGGCTTCTGGCCGGCCCTCGTGCTTGCTCCCCTCCTCGCCTGCCTCGTGGGCGCGGGCGTGGAGCGCTACGGTCTCCGTCACGTGCATCGTCACGGCCACGTGCCCGAGCTCCTCTTCACCTTCGGCTTGGCATATCTCATCGAAGAGTTCGTGGTCATGGGCTGGGGGCGCAACCCCATCGAGAACCGCGTGCCCACCTCGCTCGACTTTCCCCTCTTCACCCTCTTCACCACGAGCTATCCCGCCTACAAGGGCTTCATGATGCTGGTGTCGGTGGGCATGTTCGTCGTCCTCTACCTCGTGCTCAAGCGCACGCGCATCGGGCTCATCATCCGTGCCGCCCTCACCCATCCGAACACCGTGGCCATGCTCGGTCACAATGTCCCGCAGGTCTTCACGCGCGTGTTCGCCGCGGGGACGGGCCTCGCCGCCCTCGCCGGGGTCATCGGCGGCTTCGCGCTCCTGACCGCGCCCAACATGGCCGCCTCCCTGGGCCCCATCGTCTTCGTGGTGGTGGTGGTGGGAGGCCTGGGCTCGCTGCCCGGCGCGCTCATCGCCTCCATGCTCATCGGCATCACCCAGACCTTCGCCGTCGCCCTCGACGTCTCCATGCTCGACCTCCTGCGCCGGGCCGGCCTTTCCGTGGCGAAGAGCTCGGCCTTCTACGAGGTGGCGTCGATCAAGATCGCCCAGGCCGCGCCCATGATCCCCTACCTGCTCCTCGTGCTCGTGCTGATCATCCGGCCCAAGGGACTCCTGGGAACGCGCGAGACATGAAGGGAGCCCGCTGGATACTCCTCGCCGTCGTGCTGGTCGTGCTGCCGTTCGTGCCCGGCCTCGACAGCAACTTCATGCGCTCGATGCTGAGCCAGATGAGCATCGCCGCCATCTTCGCCCTGTCCTTCAACATGCTCCTCGGCCAGACCGGCCTCCTCTCTTTCGGTCACGCGGTGTACTTCGGCCTCGGCGGCTACATCGCCATCCACGCCATGCGGCTCATCAGCGCGGGGATGCCCGTGCCCATGCCCCTGGTGCCGCTCTTCGGGGCGGCGGGCGGCCTCTTCTTCGGCCTCCTCATCGGCTCGGTGACGACCAAGCGCGCGGGCACGGTCTTCGCCATGATCACCCTCGGGCTGGGGGAGCTGGTGGTGGCGGCGTCCCTCATGCTCACGCGCTTCTTCGGCGGGGAGGAAGGCATCACGGCCAATCGCACCAAGGGCCCCCATCCCTTCGGCCTCACCTTCGCCTCCCAGCTGAGCGTCTACTACATCATCGCCTTCTGGGTGTTCGTCTCCATCGCCCTCATGTACGCCTACACCCGCACGCCCCTCGGTCGCATGGGCAATGCCGTGCGCGACAATCCGGAGCGCGCCGAGTTCGTCGGCTACAATCCGCAGCGCGTGCGCTTCATCACCTTCGCCGTGTCGGCGATGTTCGCGGGCATCGCGGGGGGGCTGCACGCGGTCAACTACGAGATCGTGGCTGCGGAGGCGCTGGGTGCGGCGCGTTCGGGGGCGGTGCTCCTCATGGCCTTCATCGGAGGCATCGGTAATTTCGCGGGGCCCATCGTGGGGGCGGTCGTCATCACCTGGCTCCAGGTCAGCCTCAGCGACTACAGCACGGCGTGGCAGCTCTATCTGGGCCTCTTCTTCGTCATCATGGTCCTCTTCGCCCCCGGCGGCCTCACCGGCCTCGTGCTCATGCACCTGCCCCTCGCCCGCGCGCGGCTTCTCCACAAGGTGCTGCCCGCCTACCTCGTGGCGGTGGTGCCGGCCTTCGTCATGGCCCTCGGCGCCGTCTTCCTGCTCGAGATCAACTGCCGCCTGGCCACGAGCCCCGAGCTCGGCCGCAAGACCACGTTCTTCTCGATTCCCGTGGACATGTCGACACCGTGGCCCTGGCTGGCGGGCGTGGCCGTGCTCGCCATCGGGTACGTGGGTTTCCGGCGAAGCATGCGCCTCGTGGCGGGGG
>WNGE01005261.1_pt1 | contig 15674 bp, 15 predicted proteins | sample 5400651 | NCBI WGS metagenome assembly WNGE01 (sample SAMN13153370, study PRJNA577476) | soil metagenome | isolation source: 60 cm soil or saprolite under grassland replicate 2 | place: USA:California | collected 2016-06-15 | reverse complement strand
GTCATTGACCTTGTTGGAGCCGATGGTCGAGGTCAGCTTGGCCACGAGCATCTTGCTGGGCTGCGACCATGAATCGCTCACCGCCGGCCATTTCGAATCTCCCCAAAGTCCGCCTTCTCCATATCCGTGCAGCGGATTCTCCCAAGATTCATTGGTGAAGTTGATCATCAATGTGGTGCTCTTGGTCACGTTATAGTCGCCGCGAACGTTATCTTCGCGCCAGTTCAGCGGGATGGGAACCTGTGATACCCAATCATGCAGGGCGCAGAGATTGCCGAGGTTCGGCAGCGGAAGCTGGGAAAGGTATGCTTCGCCTGCAGGGCTGAGCTGGTTGGCCGGAATGATGTTACCGGCGAACGGAAGTCCGGTAGTTGGATCGCGCGGAACCGGCGGCGCGCCAGAACCGGCAGGGCAACCAGCAATGTCGTTAAAGTCACCGCCAAGCTCTGCTGCCGTCGGGATCCACGCCTGCCGCACTTGGCCGCGGCGCTCTTTGTTCCACTCGTCCGAGTAGAAGAAGAAGAGCTTGTCCTTCTTGATCGGTCCGCCTACGGTGAAGCCGTAATCGTTGCGGCGCAAAAAGTTCTTCTTTCCGCAAACCGGATCGCCGACAATGCAGTTCGCCTTCTGCTGGCCGAGGAAGAAGTTTTCGGAATTGAGCTTATCGTTGCGGCCGAAATAATAAACGTCCCCGTGAAACTGGTTTCCGCCGCCTTTGGTGACGAGGTTGATCTGCGCACCGCCCGCGCCGCCGTACTCAGGGCCATAGCTGTTGCGCAGGATCTTAAATTCCTGGATGGCATCTACCGAGGGATAAACCAGAATGGTGCGTTGAGAGCCTTGATCATTGTTGTTGGCCCCGTTCACCAGCCACTGGTTGGCATTGGCTGGTGCGCCGCTGAAGGAGATGTCAACCCCCGCCAACAAGCCCTTGTTCTTGTTATCGAAGCCTCCGCCCACCGCAGCGCCCGGCATCAGCGTGGTCAACTCGATGAAGTTTCGGTGTTCAAATTGACGGCTGCGGCTTCCACGCTCACCGTTTCCGTGATCGCTCCTACCTCCACCCGGATGGAGGTATTCGTCACGGTGGCAACGTGCACTTCCAAGTTCTTCTGAGATACTGTCTTGAACCCTTCCTTTGTGACACTAATCGTGTAGGTTGAAACCGGGAGCTCGAGGAAGCTGAAATCGCCTTGCGCATTGGAGGTGGTCTTACGTACGCTTCCGGCGGCTTGGTCAGTCAGCGTCAGCGCGCTGCCCGGAACTGCAGCGCCACTCTGGTCAGTGACCGTTCCACGGATGTCGCCGGTGGTCTTCTGGGCAAACGACAACGGCAGAAACGTGACTGAGGAAACGGCAAGAACGGCGATGAGCTTCGACAGCCTGGAACCCATAGACTTCCTCCTGGAAGAACGGTTTGACTGCAGGGTTTCTCTGTTTATCAGTGCTATAGAGCACATTAGGAATAACCTTGTAGTACTTTTGTATTAGCGTTGTCAAGTAAAATAGCGTGCTAACCGCCCGTCGCTGCCTCCACTGCCCTTCGCATCTACAGCCCATAGGCTGCCCATTACTAATGGTTTTCCATTAGTGAAGATGGGACGCATTAAACGGCAACTGGATTTCCTTTGTCAAGTAAAAAAACCGGTATTCTAAATATTTCAGTTAACCGGTATTCCTCTGGTTTGCTTGGCGGACTGCTATATAGATGTGGGCGCATATCGGCCTCGCATTAACAGGGATGAAGCGCCGCGATGATAGGATCAAAAGCTGTATGACAGCACGAAAGAGAGGGGGCACGAAGAAACCTCAAGTTGTGACCCTGCAAATGGTGGCCGACCGCGTCGGACTCACCAAAGGAACCTGCTCGGCGGTGCTGAACAAGTCCGCTGCTTCCCGCTCGGTCCCACAGCACACCCAACAGAGAATCCTCGCCGCCGCTCGTGAGCTAGACTATCGTCCGAGTTTCCACGCCCGCAATCTCGGAACGAAACGCACCTACACGATCGGCGTAGTCACTCAGGAGATTGGCGACTTCTATAGTTCACCCATTATCAGTGGCATTGAACGGTACCTTCGCCAGCGGGGTTATTTCTTCCTCACAGTCGCTCACCGTCACGACCCGGAGCTCCTGGAAAACTATTCGCATCTCCTTTTGGATCGTGGCGTCGAAGGCTTCATTACGGTTGACACAATTATGGACCGGCCTTTGCCGCTGCCGACGGTTGCTCTCCCTGGACACCGCACCTTGAAAGACATCACAAATATCGTTCTCGATCATCGCAGGGGAGCACGGCTGGCCCTTCGTCATCTCGTGGAACTCGGCCACACGAAGATAGCCTTCATGAAGGGTGCTAATGTCAGCCCAGATTCAGACGATCGCTGGAGCTCCATTTGCGAAGTTGCCGCGGAACTCGGCGTACTCATGCCGGCCAGCCTTGTGGTTCAGCTTGAGAGCGATGATGCCACGCCTCAGTTGGGGTATCCCTTTGCCAAGAAGCTGCTCGCCCGCAAGCAGCCGTTCACGGCGCTGTTTGCATATAACGATATCTCCGCGATCGGGTCCATCCGGGCGTTTCAAGAGGCTGGGTTGCAGGTTCCAAAAGATATTTCTGTGGTGGGCTTCGACGACATTAGAATTGCTGTGCACAACAACCCAAGTCTCACTACCGTGCGCCAGCCGCTCGAAAAAATGGGCGAAATAGCAGCGCGTACTTTATTGAAACGCCTCGAAGACCATGGATCTTGGGTGCCCAAGATCACAATTGAACCCGAATTGGTGGTTCGAGATTCGACCGGCGCGGCACCAACTGAGCACACTGTCGCATGCGATTCTTCTTTCGCAGCGGACCATGCCTAGTTTGCGACAACCTCCCTGGTATGCGCATGAAACAGCAAACATACTAGACGCAGGCTTGAACCCGCCGGGAACAAGCGGACAGGCATATCAAGAAACATACGGCGACTCGTACGAAACCGACGGACCAGATCCCGATACTGGCGTTCAAGTTGAGATTCGCATTTTGGCAGCCTGCAATATCCATGAGGGCATACGAATGACGAAACGACTAGTGAACGTATCGATATTTTGACTTGCAGTATATTCTTTGCGAACTGCTGCGTAGCGCAAAGAATAGCTGCTGCCAGCGAATCTCAAGACGAGAACACAAATCGAAAGAAACATTATGTAATCGAATCGACAGATAAGGATCGTCGTCGAAAGGAGGGTGAGATTCGTGAGTTTATCTGGAGTCACTGGCGAGCACATCGGCACGGATCAGTGCTTGTAACGTCGTACAGCAAAGAAGGGCTTCAGAGCAATTCTGAATATGTCTTGGAAAATGACGAACAACAGGTATGGTGCATGAAAGTCACGGTAGGCCGGCCTGATTTAAAGATACGACAAACGAACAGACCCAGTACCCGGGTTTATGGTGTGGAGCGAATAAAGCCGCCTGTACCTGAGCACCCTAGCGTAATTCCGATACCAGAAGACTTAAATCTAGGTGGAAATGCATATCGGCTTGTGTTTAAGGATCGTGAAGGAAAAAACACTAGCCGTGGGTCTCTCTGATGCCGTTGGCGAAGTGACATTGAGAACGCAGCCAGGTCTGGCGCCACAATGTCACCATTACCGAGCAGGTGGCGGCGAGCAAAACAGAAGCTTTCAGCAGTACAATGACTGAGCTCCCCACGTTATCATCATCAATCTATGCCCCGGCGTCCTCTTCTTCTTTTTATATTCTGTGTGCTGCTACTGTCTGCCTGCTCGCTGGCCGCCCAGAATAACGCCTCCACCACTCCGGTTCCGCAGTTCGTGGAGATTGCGCCGCAGGTCGGGCTGACAGTTTCGCATCTGGCCTCCAAAGAGCAGCACTACATCGTTGAATCTATGGGCGGCGGAGTGGGCTTCTTTGACTGCGACAACGACGGCCGGCTCGACATCGTCGTAACCAACGGATCAAGTGTTGACCGCTACCGCGCCGGCGGCGACCTGATAGTTACGCTTTATCACCAGGGCGCTGACGGCAAATTCACCAACATCACCGATCAGGCCGGACTCACGGTAAAAGGCTGGGGCATGGGCGTTGCCGTGGCCGATTTCGACAACGACGGCAATCTGGACCTGTTCGTCACCGGCCAGGGACACAGCGTGCTCTATCGCGGACTAGGCAACTGCAAGTTTGAGGATGTCACTGAGAAGGCCGGGCTTGGTGGAATTACCGGATTTGCCACCGGCGCCGCCTGGGGCGATTATGATCGCGACGGCCACGTGGACTTGTTCGTCTCCAGATATACCCACGTGGACATGAACCATCTACCCGCATTCGGCAGCGACGAAAAATTCTGCCGCTTCAAGGGCGTGCTGGTGCAATGCGGACCCTGGGGAATGCCGGGCGAGGGCGACTACCTGTTTCACAATCGCGGTGCTGGCACCTTCGAGGATGTCTCCAAAAAAGCGGGAATGGACGATCCACAGCATCGCTATGGTCTGGGGGCAATCTGGGGCGATTACGACAACGATGGCTGGCCTGATCTGTTCCTGGCGAACGATGCCGGCCCCAACTTCATTTACCACAACCGCCACGACGGCACCTTCGATGAGGTCGGTATGCTGGCCGGCGTGGCCCTCGGCAATGACGGCCAGGAACTCGGCTCTATGGGAGTGGATTTCGCCGACTACGATCATGACGGCAAGCTCGACCTGTTCGTCACCAACTACACCGACCAGGTCAACAACCTCTATCGAAACCTCGGCGGAGGCGCCTTCTCGGATATGTCTTGGCCGGCGAAACTTGGTCAGCCAAGTTATCGCTATATAAAGTGGGGCACCGGTTTCGCCGATTTTGACAACGACGGCTGGGTGGACTTATTCGTCGCCAATGGGCATGTCTATCCGCAGGTGGACGCTATCCCCAACAGCCCTGGCTACAAAGAGCCCATGCAGGTATTCCGTAACAATCACGACGGAACGTTCGAAGATATTTCCAAAGCGTCAGGCGTGTTCGAGATGCCGCCCGAATCGCGCCGCGGCGCTGCCTTCGGCGACGTTTATAACGACGGCAACATGGACATTCTGGTGCTCAACATCGGCCAGGCACCGTCGCTGCTGATCAATAAGGCCCGCGACAGCAACCACCGCATTGCGTTTCACTTGATCGGAACCAAGAGCAATCGTGCAGCCATCGGCGCGCGGGTCACCATTCGCGCCGGCGGAGTCATGCAGTTCAATGAAGTTCGGGGCGGCGGCAGCTATCTCTCGCAGAACGACCTGCGGCTGCACTTTGGCTTGGGCGCGGCCGACAGGATGGAAACAGTGGAAATTTCCTGGCTGAGCGGCCAGACCGAACTGCTGCGCGATGTTCCCGCCGATTTTATCTACACGATCACGGAGGGCAAGGGGATCACTGCTCGCGTCCCGCTGTCTCCACCGCTCAAGCCGGACACTTCCGCCTCCGGAGCGACTGAGAACCGTTGATTTTTTCGAACTGTTCCCAGTGGCTGCAGGATACATTCGCCGGGCGAAAGAAGCTGAAAATACCGCAAACGCAACTTTGCATTCGTTGGATTGACAGATCCAAAACAAATCGTCAGCTTCTGCTCGGAAAAATTCCTACTCAGCTTCACCGCTGTGGTGCTAACCTTCGCCATTGCCAGTCTCCTTTATCTCTTGCTCTTCGAGCGCGTCGATAACTTGGGAGCGTACAGCATCCCGCGGGAGACCGGCCTTCTCATCCCATCTGTTAACGACAACAATCATCCAAACTTGCGATAAACTCGGCGTCCACGTATTGACCCCTCCTACGCGCGCTGTCGCAGAGCATGCATGTTGAAGAGAATGATTGAAACCTTGATACCGATAACATTGCTAGAATACCGGTCTTCCTGCTACTCTCACTTGCTTGCGGTTAAAAGCGGTTTCCGACGATGAGTTTCGGCTTTCTGATGATGGTGCTTGGCAGCTGTGAAGGTATTTCAGCCCCTGCGTCAGCGCAAACTCGCAAGAAGCGCTTATTCAACGGTTACCTAGTGGGATTTGCAACCGCATCTGGATATACCTCTGGAGGACAGCGATGGCTACCCACAACAACGGGCCACTGATACGAACGCTCAGACAAATTAGCCGCAACAAGAGCGCGTCGCCCGAAGTACGGGTGCGTTGCTGCGAACTGTTGGTGTTAATCGACCCGAACATCTCCTTCAACAACTTTGAAAAGTGCAACTTCCCTGACCTGCTCGTTGCAAGCCGCACGCGACTGAATACGAGCTCACAGTTGCGCAGGACGCGACAAAACGGAGGGAGAGGTGTCGAAGACGAAGCAACCGGAAGAGATGGTTGGATGGTCGGCGAACCGTAAGTAAAAGCTACGCAGTTATTGATAAATCGCGATATCACTCATTGACTGGAGTGCGAGGGGTAAGGCGGCGCACATGGTCGAGCAGCTGCTCAGGAAGGCAATCAAAATTCTCGGCGATATTCGGTGTTCGTATGGTGTCGTGTAACGCCTGCCCCATCAAAGACAGCACATCGTGAAAGTCATCGGGTAGGCTTTGCTCAGTCCAGTCTCGCTCCCAGCCCTCCGAGGTGCCAGAAGAAAAGATCGACGGCCCAGCGGTTTGCGTTCGTTCTCCCTTTTTCGACGAGGTATTCAAGTAATTCCGTAAAGGCTCCCCTGCAAAAGCTGCTAGATCGGCTGGCGTGCCTAGAACGTCCGCGTAAACGCGCCGAAGTAGTGGGTGCAATTCGGGCGAAACTGGTTCACCGTCCTTCAGGTGATTCACTGCCGCCCACGCCTCGTCAAAACCCGCCACAGTGCTCAACCTCAGGCGTGAACTGTAGCCCAGCTAAACGTAGTTGGTGAAAATTGCCATATCACTCGTTGACTAGATGAAGGGGAAGATTGATTGCTCCCAAGCGGAGTCTAACTAGGGCAACGCCAGCACATCGTCGTAGTAGTTGAGCATGGCACGACGTGGTGTGTCTTTTAAACCTTTGATCGGAATTTTGGCTTCCTGCGACGTGTTTCCTACCAGGGCCACACGCCCGATACTAGCAACACGCCCGTCGGCGAATTCGAAATAAAGAGGCACTAGCATCCGAAATTGCTCGTCCACGCCGGACTGTGTCAATTTCATCGAAAGCACAACATCTCCGTCGCTGTTCTTATCAAAGCTCGAGTCCAGCTTGTAGGTTGGCAAGGCTGTCCCGTAGACGTACTCGTCAAAAAACCAGTCCATTTTGCCGTCGCCTATGCGCTGCATTTCCGGTGTCATGTGCTTTTCCACCATGGCTTTGAAGTCTTCGGTTGTGGCTGCATGCCCGGCATAGGTCTTCACGAAATCGTGCATCATGTCCCTGAAATTCTGGTCGCCCGTTTGGGCCGTCCACGTCATCATGCGAAGCATGTGCAGGATGTACGCGCCTTTGGGATAGATCAGTCTGCGAGTGACATCAAATCCGGTCCTGGCGTTGCTCATACGATAGCCCATGATTACGGGACCGGCGTCGTTCGCGCGGAACCCCATGTTGTTCGCTCGAGCAGCAAGGTGCGCTCGTCATCCCAGAATTCGATGAACTTCTTCGGGTTCTTTTCGATCAGTTGGATATAGAGGGATGCCGACATGTCGGCAAAACCTTCAGCCATCCACGCATCGCGGTATGAATCACAGCCAACCGTGGCGGAAATTCATGCTGGCCGGATCTTGAAACTCGACCGTGCGGCCAAGCAGGACGAACCTGCTTCGGATGTCGACACGGCGGACTTTCCAGTCGAACAAGCGAGCGTCTGAGTCCAGTTCATCGGCCTCAGCCGCAAGGCTGGGGCCAATTCTTTGCCCGGCCGTTTCGATTGATTGCAGAACGGAGATCCTACACAGAAATTCGAATGATGCCAGCCGCAATTACAGATCACGAAAATCTACATCAGCTAAAAGCGAAACCGCGCGGATGGACAACATCATCTCGGGTCTTGAGCCTCTCCGATATTGAAGCGCCCAGAAACGGAGTTCTTTAAGTGGAAAGCCACTGGCTGACCGCAAATGAAGCCGCGCTCTACCTGAAAGTAAAGCCCCGTACCGTCCTGAAGTGGGCCAAGGAATGTCGAATTCCTTGCCATCCGCTGTCCGGTTCGAAACGTATTACCTGGCGATTCCTGAAGTCAGAGTTGGATGCTATGCTCAATCCGCCGTCTGCTGCCGGACTTGGGAGGGTCCAGTATGAGCAGCAGAATTAGAATGGGAAGTGTTGCGCCAGACAAGCGCAATGGAACGTGGAATTTCTTTTGGTGGGAAAACGGCAAGCGCAAGTGCAAATCGCTTGGCCACTTCTCTTCAAAAGCCAAGGCGTGGGCAGCGGCAAAACCGTACCGGGATGCGCTGGATGCCGTCAGCCCACCATCGACGGCAAAGGTAGGCGAGCTAGTCACGCAATACCGAGTTGAGAAGATGCCACAGCGGGCGAGTACGCGGCGCGGATACGAAGGGGTTTTCCGCAACTACATTCTTCCGAAGTGGCAGGGTTCGCAAATCACGGAGCTGCAAGCACGGCCCGTTGAGCTGTGGATTCAATCTCTCAAGTTGGCACCGAAGAGCAAGGTCCATATTCGGGGACTCATTCAAACTCTGTGGGATTACGCGATGTGGCGCGGAGACGTGCCCACACAGCGGAACCCGATGGAGTTGGTGCACATTAGGAATGCGTCCAAGCGGCTGCAGAAACCACGAACGATGACCATTGAGGAATTTCACCGGCTGTCTGCCGTTCTCACGGAACCATACCGGACGATGGCAACAGTGGGTGTATGTCTCGGATTGCGATGGTCAGAAATCGTTGGGCTGCAGTGGCAAGACATTGATTGGCTAAACGGGGAGCTGAGACTTCAACGCGCCGTTGTGAAGCAGATTGAAGACGCGGTGAAGACAGTCCACTCCAGCAAGCCAATCGCGCTGGACCCGCGAATCCTGGACCTGCTGAAGCAACATAAGCAGAGCAGTGTTTTCACCGCGCCGGGAAATTGGATTTTCGCCTCGCCGGAAAAACATGGAAAGCTGCCCCGGAGCTACACGTCTTTCTGGGAAAAGTTGGGACGTGCGTGTCACGATGCGGGCATCGTCCACGTTTCGCCTCACAGCTTTCGGCACAGCTATCGTGCGTGGCTTGATGAGTTGGGCACGCCGATTACTGTGCAGCAACGCGCCATGCGACACGGGGACATCCGCGTAACGATGAACTACGGGGACGCGCTTGGCGAAGGGTTGCGGGAGGCGTCAGCGAAGGTTGCAGCGCGGGCCATTCCGCAATAACGGCATGTAAACGGCATGTAGCAGGGTTTAACTCGTTGAAAGATTGGGGTGGGAGACGGGAATCGAACCCGCAACCGTCGGAGCCACAGTCCGGTGCTCTGCCAGTTGAGCTACTCCCACCAGATTCCTCGATTATAGCAAGCACCTGCGAATGGCCTTGTCTGCCAACCGTCCGCATGCCGCATTGCACCGTGTCAACCCACCGCGATCATAATTTTTTACAATTCTTAACATTCCCTTCAGCTAAAATCTCGGGCCGAGGAGACTTTATGCCTGAACCAGTCAAAGCTGTTCCCGCCGGTTTTCATACCCTTACTCCGCACCTCACGGTCCGCGATGCCGACAAGGCACTGGAGTTTTACAAGAACGCGCTTGACGCCGACGTCCTGAATGTCGCACGCATGCCCGATGGCAAGGTCATGCATGCCGCTCTGCGCATTGGCGATTCCATGCTTATGTTGAATGAAGAAATGCCGGAATTCGGCGCACTGTCTCCGCTGTCAAATGGAGGAGCAGGCGTAACCATTCACATCTACACAGAAAACGTGGATGCGGCCTTCGATCGCGCTATCTCCGCCGGCGCGAATGTCACTATGCCTTTGATGGACCAGTTCTGGGGGGATCGCTACGGAATGGTTGCCGATCCATTCGGACACAAATGGTCGATCGCAACTCATGTCAAAGACATGTCTCCAGAAGAAATGCAGCGGGCGCAGGATGAAGCCATGGCCAATATGCCCCCTCCGGCTGCCCGGAAAACCGCTTAATAAACTTGATCGTGGAGCGCCGGGCGTCCTCGCCCGGCTACATCCGTGGCTTAAACTTTCGTGCGCAACTTCTAATACGAAACCAGAATCCGCAGGTCGCGCAGATTATTGCCCGTGCGCCCGGTGACGACAGCATCGCCCAGTGCTTCGAATAACGGATATGCGTTGAAGGCGGCCAGGTGAGCCGAAACATCAAGCCCGCGGGCTTTTGCTCGTTCGAGTGTGGTTCCGTCTGCAATCCCTCCAGCCGCCGCACTGTTGCCGTCAATTCCGTCCGAGCCGGCGCTAAGTACGCAGACAGTTTCGCTTGCAATTTTTTCGGCGCAGTACAAAGCGAACTGTTGATTGCGACCGCCGACTCCTCCGTCTTCGACATGCACTGTCACTTCCCCTCCTGAGAGCAGGCACACGCGTTCATGCTGCTTGTGCAGATCGCGCAGGCGGCCGAGAAGATAGTCCGCAGCCTTGGCGTAATCCCAATCGTCACAGCTATTGTCGATTTCAACAATGAATCCCTGGCGCTGCGCCTCTTTTGCCGCCGCAGCGATGAGCGCTGAATTCGACAGAATCGTCCACCAACGCGCACGAGCAAACGCTGAATCATCGGACTTCGGGGTTTCATCCAATGCGTGGCGTTGGAACAGTTCCCGCACCGACTGCGGAAGCTGCGCGATGAGATTGTATTTTTCGGCGATGACGTGACAATCCTCAACGGTTGTCGAATCCGGCATTGTGGGCCCCGAAGCCAATGCGTCAGGCGTATTCTCGGGCACGTCAGAAACGAGAATCGAAACCTGCTGTGCCGGATACGCCGCCTCCGCGAGCCTTCCGCCCTTAATCGCCGACAGATGTTTGCGGATAGCATTGATTTCACCAATCGGCGCTCCCGAATGCACCAGCACCCGATAGGTCTTGACCAAATCATCCAGTGAAATCTCGCCATCGATTGGTTTCTCCACCGTCGCGGATCCGCCCCCGCTCACCAGATAAATCACCAGCGACGCTTCATTCATCGTGTTGAGCGACTTCAGCATCGCCTCGGCCGCTCGAATAGAGTCGGCATTCGGCACCGGATGTCCGCCCTGGAAATAACGAAAGCCGCGAATATGAAATGCAGGCTCGACCGCACTTGCGACAATGCCTTCGAACCGCTCACCCGTCTGTTCGTGGAGCGCCGTGACCATGGAGTGCGCGGCCTTGCCGATCGCGACTACAAACACTCGATCGTATGAATTCAGGTCGTAGAGGTCTTCGCAGATTCGCAGCACTTCGCGCTCGCAGGAGACGTGTCGCGCGAAAGCTTGGCTGACGCCCGCTTTCCGCAGTGCATGATCGAAGATGTGGCGGGCAATTTCTTTCATTGGAACATCTCATATCACACTTCACGACTCTTCCCTACTGCAGCACCGAGCCCCGCAGGGGCGAAATGTGTTAGCCCAGGACGTAAGTCCTGGGTAGGCGCGGTGGAAGACTGAGTCCCGCAGGGACGACACAAAATCCCGAATGGGCCAAAGTCATTCGCCCAATATGATCTGCCTAACCCAACCCTCGACTGCTTCCCGCACCTCCCGCAGCCTTCCTTCGAAGAAATGATCTGCGCTGTCAATGATTACCAGCTTCTTCGGCTCCGGCAATGAATTCACGAGCGCTTCCAGTTTCGCTCTCGGACCAAATTGATCGCGGCTACCGCTGACGAAAAGTTTGGGCTTGGCGCACGATCGCAGAAAATCCAAATCATAAGTCCGATCATCCACAGGCTGAACTGGAAGCCCCAAACCAATTACCGCCTTCACGCGATCATCCGGACACGCTACTCCCAATCCCACCGCCGCTCCAAACGAGAACCCCGCGAAAACTAATGGCAGATGATATTCGCCATCGAGCCAATCCAGCGCGGCCCGAACATCCTCAGGTTCTCCCTCCCCATGAGCATGCTCCCCTTGACTCAGTCCGAATCCACGAAAGTTGAATCGCAACACCGGAAATCCGAAGCTGTTCAGCGCTTTCATCGCATGAAAGACGACCTTGTTATGCATCGTTCCGCCATAAACCGGATGCGGATGGCAAACCAGTGCAGCATGATTCGCGCTGTCCGCGCCCGAGTTGAGAAGTGCCTCGAGTCGCCCTGCCGGGCCTTCGATGAACAGGGAACGAATTGTGCTGGATTGCGACTGCATGCTGAGGAGTATATCCGGCGAGCCTCGGCGGGTAACGCCGCCGAAAAATGCGATGGGGAGTTTAGTCTTGCGTGTGGCTCTTCTCTGCGAACTTTGCGCACTTTGCAGCTAAAGGTTATTCTTCGAAAAAATTGCCGAGTCTAAGATCGCATGGATCTGGGTTAGTGCTCAGTCGCTCCTTCGTGTACCTTTGTGGCCTTTGTGGTTTATTCTCCTTTGATCTCGCATGGACATCGTCGCACTCACGCGCCAGCTCGTGGACATCGAATCCATCACCGGCAATGAAGCCACGGTCGGGCATTTCCTCGAGCAAGAGCTCAGAAAACTTGGATATGAATCTCGACGTATGCCGGTCGAGGGCGAGCGCGCCAACGTCTATGCCACGTCATCGCCGCAACCGAATCCAACCATCGTCTTCTCCACGCACATGGATACTGTCCCGCCGTTCATTGCTTCTTCAGAAGACGATCAGAAAATCTATGGCCGCGGGGCATGCGATGCCAAGGGAATCATCTCCACACAAATTGCCGCTGCAGAACGCCTTAAGAAAGAAGGTATCTACGTGGGTCTGCTATTCCTAGTGGGCGAAGAACGCGACAGTGCGGGCGCGAAAGTCGCTAATCACCAGGCAAACGGATGCAAGTTCCTGATAAACGGGGAGCCCACGGAGAACCGCATCGCGATTGCATCGAAAGGGTCTCTGCGCGTGCGGGTTACTGCAAGCGGACGCATGGCACATTCCGCCTATCCAGAACTCGGCGACTCTGCCATCAACAAACTGATCGAAGCGCTCCATCGCTTGCAACAAATGAATCTGCCGACTGACCCGGAGATCGGTCCGTGCACCATGAACATCGGCGTGATCGAGGGCGGCCGCGCGCCCAACGTAATTGCTGATCACGCTCGCGCGCAGTTGCTCTACAGGTTGGTTGGGCCTGCAGAAAATCTTCGGGAAGAAATCGTCGCCACGGTCGGTGACCTCGCGAATGTCGAGTTCACCTTGGAAATCCCTGCCGTCCACCTTCGCACTTTCGAAGGCCTTCCGACGATGGTTGCTGCTTTCACCACGGACATTCCCGCGCTTAGCAATTGGGGACAACCGATACTCGTCGGACCGGGATCAATTCACGTCGCCCACACGGAGCGTGAACATGTGACGAAGCAGCAGCTGCATGAAGCGGTCGAGGCGTACTGCGCAATTACGACTAAGTTAGCAGCTTTGAAATCGAATTGAAGTGCGCTCATTTCTTGATGTTGTTGGTACGGGCAACTGCTATCGCATTCACCTCAACCCTTGCGCCGAAAAGCAGCTTATTTACACCGACGAATGTACGCGCGGGAAAATCTTCATGGAAATATTTGCTATACACGGCATTGAATGACTGATAAAGGCTGAGATCCGTGCAAAATACCTGCACTGATACAACCTCGTCCATGGTCATGCCGGCCTTTTCGACACTCTGTTTGACCTGGTCCATTAGCTCTGTCGCCTCCTGCTCGAGTGAGAGACCCTTGGCGAGCCTGTCTGGATCGGCAGTTGTGCCGGCAATATACAGTGTGTCTCCGACCCGCACGGCGCTACTGAAGGGCAGATGGCGTTCCGCAGCGAGTTTTGACTTCACGAATGTTCGATCGCCTTGCGCGCTGGCAGCGACCGCAAGGAATAGATAGACAGCGAGAATGATGTGTCTCATGTGTCCTCCTGGGAATTGCGGCGTTAGATGTAATTTGGAACGGTGGACGCCCGCCGGAACACTCCTATCTCAGATGCTCCACCAGAAACAAATCCGACAAGTCGCGGACGTATCCAAATACGTAATGCTGTTCGTCCGCGGCGAGGCGAGGGCAAGAAACTCCGGTCACCCCGGCGACATCCGCGGGCGAGACCGTCTTCCACGGCGTTCGGGCGCCGGTTTGCAGGTCAAGCCGCCAGACCGGACACGAGGTTTCTCCTCGCTGTCCAACTAACAGCGAAGTCCCACCCTTGGTCCAGTGCAAGGGCGCGTCGTTAGGTTGTGAACCGCGGACGGGTTGCGGATCGCCGCCATCGGCGGAGACCAAAGCAATCCCATCATTGCCGATTACCGCGATTCGCGTGCCATCCGGCGAGATCGAGTGCGGATATGATCCCAAACCAAAACCCTCGGGAGTAATGGAACGAGGCTGCCCGCCATCCACGCTCATCACATAGACTCGCGATGCGTGTCCGGGTTCGTTGCCCTGAAAAACGATCCGTTTGGAATCGGGGAAGAATTGCCCTCCGGCTGCGGGAATCACTTTGCTAGTCGAAACCGGCCGCTGCTCCCCCACTCCGGTCGGAAGCAGTACGAAGTCCGGAGGTGTCACGTTTTGTCTCAGGACAAGAGTCCACTTGCCATCTGGCGAAAACGCGGTCGCAGACCCCTGCCCCAGACGGACCGCAGAGGTGCCAGTGGTGTCACGGCTGAAGACAGCATATTCACCACCGCCGGCTTCCCCCGCTTCAATGAAGAGAATCTGTTTCCCATCCTCTGAAACATCGATCGGCACTGTCCAGTCCTGCCAGCTCAGGTCTCGTTCCTTGCTCTCGCCTGGAGCTAGTCCGATGGCACCCGCACGCATAGCGTCGCGTGAAATCAAAGCGCGTCCGCCGCTGGTGACGTCATGCAAAGTTAGCGTTCCCGGCGCGCTCAGCAACTCGCGAAGTCTCCCCGAGAGAGTGACGCCGCGCAACGACCGGCTGAATCCGGTAGCAGTAGCGGTGAACCAGATTTCATCTCCCGAAGGCGACCAGGCAGCTCCGACAGTGCTGGCCCATCGCTCAGTCAAATCAGACCTCTTACCATTCAGGTCAACCACACTGATGGTGCCCCCGTCATCGCCAAGAAGATTGTGATCAATGAACGCAAGCTTGTCGCCTTTAGGAGAGAAACGCAGATTGCCGATCCATCCGGGAGTCTCATAAAGTACCTTGCCAACGGGGTACTCGATCCGGCTTTGGCCGTTCACCACGTGGACCACGGCCAGAGCTTCTCCACCAGGAATCCAGTCCGCGGCTTCAACATTGTCCAATAAATCGCGTGGCGCATCGGCGCCGATAGAAACTTGGGCCAGGGTACCGCGATGAGTGAAATGATTGGGACTGACGCCGAACCGCCGCAGCACTGCGATTTGGCCACCGGAAGATACCGCTAAGACTTCCGTTGCCGGAAGGCCGAGGTCGCGGGACTCAGTGGAATTCGGAGAACTGATAAATACGGCTTCGGGATCGCCCTCCCATAGGGCGCTGTAAATCGCCGAGCGGGGATCGGGCGCGAATCTTGCTGCGTAAAGCGCTCCCCGTCGAAAGCTCAATTCGCGAAATGTGGGTACCGGCGGAGTCGCAGTCCGCTGGCCAAACCAAATGCCCGCCAGTGCACCAACACCTAGCACCAATAGTCCCGCGCCG
>WNGE01004694.1_pt1 | contig 15674 bp, 7 predicted proteins | sample 5400651 | NCBI WGS metagenome assembly WNGE01 (sample SAMN13153370, study PRJNA577476) | soil metagenome | isolation source: 60 cm soil or saprolite under grassland replicate 2 | place: USA:California | collected 2016-06-15 | reverse complement strand
AATGGACGGCAGGTGGGCGTCTGGCATACGCCCGATTACTTCGTGCTCCGAGCCGACGGGATCGGCTCGGAGGAGTGGAAGACTGATGGCGGTCTGGAACGTCTTAACCAAACCATGCCGCACCGCTATTGCCGAGACGCGGTGGGTCACTGGCGCTGCCCGCCAGGCGAACGTTTCGCAGCCCAATTCGGCTTGGTGTATCGGCTGCGCTCTTCGAGCGAGATCGACTGGGTCCTCCAGCGCAATCTCCGTTTCCTGAATGATTACCTGATCAAGCCGCCAGCGGTCGAACCAGCGGACGGCTGAGACGGTCCTCGCGCTCGTCAAAGAGCGGCCAGGAATGCAGTTGGCCGCGCTCCACGACATGCTTGCTGAGGCGCAGGCCGACGATCTTCATACGCTCATCGCCAGCGGACGCATCTACGTCGACTTGCACAGCGCTCCACTAGCCGAGCCACAGCAGGTCCAGCTCTTTCCAGACCAGGAGACCGCCAGCGCCTACGCGTTGGTCTTCAAAGCCAGAGATTTCGACATCGGCGCCACCGCGGGCGAGATGCCTCCGCAATTCGCGGAAGCCGACCCCGCTGACTTGCGGGAGGCAAATCGTCGTCATGCCATGATCACCCAATCTATAACCCAATTGGGTGTCGCGGTCTGTCACGGACGGGCCCTGCTTGGGGGGCTTTTTGGTTTCCGGCCACCACGCTCCATCGTCGGCCCGATGGGCAGCCTCGCCGCGGTCGCAGCAGAGCGTCGCTACTCGCGTCAACGCAGTGCCATGTACCCGTTCGTGACCCTGCTCGAAATTCACAAGCTCATGTACTTCATGCAGGAGGCCGGACAGCCGCTTCCGCCTCGACTATCAGAAAGGTCTGTACGGGCCCTATTCACGGAACCTGCGGCATGTGCTCAACGCGATAGAAGGGCACATGATCAGTGGCTACGGCGATGCCGCTGATCAGCCAGACAAGGAGATCAGCCTCAAACGTGGTTCGGCAGAGGCAGCCGAACAGTTCCTTGAAGGCGATACGGAAACGCGCGAGCGGTTCGATCGCGTGGTTGACCTGATCGAGGGGTTCGAAACGCCATGCGCCATGGAACTGCTCGCAACCGTGCATTGGGTCGCGAAGCAAGAAGGCGTCAACGACTTGCACGCTGCCTTCGAGCGCGTGTACGCGTGGAACGAGCGGAAGGCGATGTTCCCACGTGAGCACATCGAAGCAGCCTGGAACGTGCTTGCTTCCAAAGGTTGGCTCGGTACGGATGCCGCCGCTCCTGTTCCTGTCTAACGACGCCCACGTTCCCTCATGTGAGTTCGACATCGTGGGACGGGTCAATTCGATGTTGGGAATTGGTCATCTGTCGTTCGATGCCAAGCTGCGTATCGCCGACGCGGTGGCTCGTCGCAAGTGGGTTGCGCAGCAGCGGTGGCGCCGTTCGCGAAGATGCGCCGCAAGTACGAGTTCGCCGTAGCCAGCATCGCTGGAGTGGCGTGGACGTTTAGCGTACACCGTGTACTCAGCAGGGACATTGGTAACAGTCGAGCCCTTGTGAAAGGGTGAGACCTCCTGGCCAGGTGGAGATGGTCGAAGTCTTCACCACAGCCGGAGGTCTCGTGTCTCACCGTAATGCACGGCTGAACGTTCGCAGAAGGTTGGTACTGGTCGAACGGGTGGTCGGCCTGGGTCGACCAGTGGCGCAGTCCCGTCCGACACAGATTCTGACACCAACGCTGACACCAACCCGGCGCGAACGCATGCCGCGTTCTGCGACAAAGTCTCAGGTTTCCAACTTGAAATCGACCCTGTGCGACGGTCTGCGACGGCTTCATTCGAGTCCCTGCTTCGGCACCCGGCCGCCGTGACGGCGCCAGGCTAGTGCAGCACGAGGCCGCCGCGTGGCCAGGCGATCAGAAGGAGAAGCCGGGCAACGGGATGTAGGTGGTCCTGACCCCGGTGATGTTCTCGAAGAAGCGATCGGAGGCCTCGATCGGTGTCGGGTACTGGCCGCGCAAGGCGGAGTCGACGGTGCTCGAGGTCAGCGCACCCGCAATGCGGCGCCGCCAGTCTGTCGGAATGAGCGGCCGCAGCAGGCTTGGCGCATGCGCGCGTAAGTCGGGCAGCCCCTGGACGAAGGCGTAGTTGCGCTGATAAATGCCTAGCGCGGCATCGGCGTCACGCGCAGCCAGTGGGACACCGCGAGTGCCGTACGGCGCGAGCAGCGCACCCACGTCTGGATCGGCGTACGACTGCGGACGAATGGGTTCCCACAGGCGGCTCGGGAGCGGCAATTCAGGCGACGTGGTCACAGGCGTGTCAGGCGTCTCAGGCGTGACCGGCGTCGGCGGGATCGGAGGCGTGGGTGGCGTCGGAGGCGCCGAGGGCGGGCGGCCTTCGGCCAGTGTCGTGCCAAGCCACCAGCGCACGTAGTTTTGCAGCTGAATCTGGGCCACGATCGTCGGATCGAGCTGTAATTGCCACTCGGGACCGCTCAGGAACCGCCGCGGCTGTTCGCGGCCCAACAAACTCGGCGACTCGCCGCTGGCCTGCGCCTGGACCAGGCCTCCGCCATGAATGCGCGGGCGGACCTGGCTGCCCGCGAGGACCGCGTCGGAAGTCTGGTCGCTCTCGCGCTCGGCGGCGGCCTGCTCGGTCGACGACCCGCGCCCAAGCCGTTGTTGCGCGACGTGTGTCAACTCGTGTGCGATGCGGCGCTGGCCGCTCGCCGTGCGCGGCGCATATTGCCCGCGCGCGAAGAACAGGTGCTGACCGATCGTGAATGCGTTTGCCGCGCGACGTCGCGCCGCCTCGGCAGAAGCCGGGTCCGTATGCACGCGCACCCCGGCAAGGTCGGTGCCCAGCGCCGCCTGCATGCGCGCTTGCATACCCCCTTCGAGGCGTTGACCCGGCCCGGCGCAGCGCGGGCATGCGCCGCCACACGGACACGATGCCGAGATGTCGGCGCCCGGTGCGGCTGCCGGTGGGTGGGTCCTCGGCGCCGCCGCGTGCGTGGGGGCGCGATGCGTGATGCGTTGGAAGGCGATCGTATGTACAGGCATGGCAGCGCTCACCCGCTCTCTCGCTCGAGGCTCGCCCACCGTACTGTACTGCTGCTCACCGTGGCGACGCGCTCATCGTCGAGCGCGACGGCGACTGCAGCATCGTCGACGGGGATCGCCGCGGCGGGCTCGATGCGATCCCTGCTCACACACGCCAGGTGCAGCTTGCCCCACGGCTCCAGCGCCACGGCGATGCGCCCATCTGGCGACAACGCACCCGTCGCCCACCGCCCCTCCCAGCGAGTGACGATGCGCCACGACGCTGAGTCGACCAGCGCCAGGCAGCGATTGATGTCGGTTATGAGGATCCGCTGCTCGTCAGCGCTGGCGGAGATGGGGCCGATTTGACCGCCGCCCAGTGAAATCGTGGCTATGCGTCCCCCGCGGCGGTCGAAGACCAGGGGATCCGGCAGCCCGATCACGGCCGCGTGCTCCCCGAGCCAGACCGCCGGCGCGGGCAATCCGAGCTCGTCAACTGGCGTCGCCTGGAGCGTGCCGTCGCGCCCGTCGAAGAGCGCGACGCGGCGTTGCTCGGCCGTGCCGAAGCTGCCAAGGAGCACATCGCCGCGCGGCGACCACGCGTACGCCAGCACGAATTCGCCACCCATCGGCATTACCCGAGGTCGGGCGCTCTCGATGGCCGTGTATCGGCCGGATGCCAGTTCGAGCCAACCAGCCCCCCAGCACACGCGCTCGTGTCCGACGAAACGTGGTACGCCGGGCGCGGGCCAGGGCGCGTCGACCGAAGCGACGCGCGTGAGCCCCTGCCACACCAGCAGCCGGGCCATCCCGCCCACCGCCAGCCAGTCGCCATGGAACGCCGCGGCACTGCCGCCTTCCGTCGGCAGCTCCTGCCATGACCCGATGCGGAGCCGCCTCATGGTGGCGGGGGCGACAGATTGGCCGCCAGGGCGAAGCCCAGACGTCCGTTGATGTCGACGGCGGCAAAGGCGCCTGTAATGCCGGCCACGCGCACCGTGGCCCCGTTAGGCAGGACCGTGAAGGCGGGCACGCCTCCCGACGGCGCCCGTCGCACGGACGTCGGGCCGCCGACCACCGTCGCCAGGAAGGGGCGGCCGGTGACGAGACGTCTCCGCATCCCGCTGCCCGGCAGCGCCAGATTGGCCAGCGGCTGCGCTACACCGCCCACGCCTGGTGCGCCCTGCGCCACCGGCGCGAAGCCGAGAAGATCAAGGATGTCGCGGTCGGTCCGATGTGCCGCTTGGACCTCGGCACTCACCGCGGGAGTCAGCGCCGGCGGCGCATTCAGCGGGTGAGTGACCTGTGCGATCAGGAAATTACGGACATCGACGTTGTTGTGATCGCGTGCCAACCACGCCAGTGCCAGGCGGATTTGCGCCTGCGTCGGCACGCCCGCCGGAGGCAGCAGCGCCGCGCCGTGTGGCGCCAGCGTCGGTGGGTCGAGAAAATCCGCGAAGGCGCTGGCGTCGAGGTTGTTCGCGGCGATCCCCGCGAGCAGGGTCGGCACGTGCGCGACGCCGATCTTGTCCAGCCAAGCCTGATCGACGACGAGCCGCAGTCGCTGCTGGCCGTTGGGCTGTGGTGCGGTGTACTCAGGCTGAGCCGCCAGACCCGCGTACACCTGCAGCGCGAAGGGCTGCGGGTTCAGGCGGTTCTTATAGCCATCGACGTTGATCCAGCCGAACTGGGGCCAGAAGATCAAAAACGGAATTTCCGCGGTGTTGGCCAGCTCGTTGACGCGCTGGAGATCAAGTGGGCCCGCCAGCGGAACCGGCAGCGCCAGGCCGACCAGCAGCCGTGTGATTCGATCGGGCCAGGATGCGCCCGCAGCTATCGCCAGCCGCGCCTGCAGGAGGGCCTTCGCCTGCGCGAGGTTGGCGGCGCCCACCTCCACCGCCGCGCGCAACACGCCCTCGGGCTCCAGGCCTGTCGCGGTGTAGGTGTTGGCAGGGCCGTAGGCATTTGGATCTCTTGGATAAGTGACCTGCAGGACCCCAGCCGCATTGGTGAGCGCCGCGACGTCGCCTGCGAAAACCGACGCGCGCGCCGCCAGGACGCGGCCAGGCGGGATACCGGCTGCCACGGCACGCGCATTGGTGAACGCACCCAGGCTCTGGTTGGCCGCCAGCGCGCCGGGGATCGCGGCCGCGGCGGTTCCAGCTGGAACGTGCGTCGCGCCGACCAGACAACCGAAATACAGGATGCGCGCCGTCGCTGGCGGCATGTGCGACAGCAGCGCGTCGAGCAGCGCCTGCGTGTTGGGGTCGCCGACAGCCAGGGCCTCTTCGGGATAACTCACCAGTCCGTTCTGCACAATTGGTGCGCCGGTGCCGGCCAAGGTGGTGGTTGTGGGGGAACCATGCCCGGCGATCAGCAGTTGATTGATGCGCCGCACCCCGCCGACGATCTGCCCCCATGTGGCCGTGATCGTCGGCACGCGCGCCGTGAGGGCGTTCAGCGAGGTCGCCCCTTCGATCATCAGCACCAGGTTCGTGGGTGACGCAATGAGGTTGTCGATCAGCGTCGTGTTTCCTTGAAACGCCGCCGGGGCATCGTGACCGGTGTGGAGGATGAGCAGCAGCGGCCTGAGCCCGGCGGTAATGCCGAGGTTGGCAACCAGTCGTTGCAGCGTCAGGTACGGAAAGCGATGGAGGTTGCGCACCCAGCGCTCGTTGGGATTAGCGCCTCGTAAGGGGGCCAGTGGCGCCAGGCCATTGGGAATGATGGCGTTGAGAAACGCGATCAGCCGGTTGACTTCTGGGCCGCGTACACCGGGCGCCGCTGCGAAGTTCTCTTCAAGGTGCGGCTGGTAGCCGTTCCAGTACTGGGTCAAGCGTGGCAGATGGTTCTGCGTCTGAATGTCGCGCACCTGACTGTCGGACGTGGTCACCTCGAGCACGCGCCTGTCGATGACTGCCTCCATTCCCACAAGCGTCTTGCCGAGCGCGATGCGATCGGCGAGCAGAGGCGGGAACGGCGGGAAGATACGCACGGTGTGCTCTGAGCTGTGCGTACCTCGACAGAAGGCGTCGAGCCCAGGCCAGTCGGCGATCGGCACGGCGATCAGATTGGCCACTTTCATGTCGCCAACACCCGAGAGAATGTGCGGTCCCCGCTCGGCGCGCAGCAGCAGGTTCCACAAATCGTCGCGCGTGGTTCCCGCGGCCAGAGTCGGCTCGACGAACCAGTCGGCCTCCTGTTGGGTATACGAACGGAAGTCGAACAGCGTCATGCCCGCGATCGGGGGTGGGCCAACAGCGCCGAGGATCTGGGCAGCCGTGCGTCGCGCCACTGGCCGCGGCAGCACCGCGCGGAACAGCAGTGGCCGACGCACGATATACGAGGCTCGACCACCGCGACTGGCTAATCGGTCCGCTTCGTGCTCGGCCGGATGATCGGGGCGGGCGATCTCGCCCACACGGCCACGGCCCACATGGCCGCTCTGGGCAACGTGTGCGAGCTCGTGGGCAAGTAGAACGCCTGCGCCCAGCGGCGGAGCGTCATAAGTGCCGCTGCCGAACACGACGTGTTTGCCGACTGTGAACGCCAGCGCGCCAAGTGCCGAGGCGGCACGTGTCGCCAGTGGTCCCACGTGCACGCGCACCGCGCCGAAATCGTCTCCAAACCGCTGCTCCATCGCCGTCCGCGCCGGTTGCTCGAGCGGTTGGCCGGCCGACCGCAAGGTCTCGTGCACACTGCCAGGGAGCGAGCACGACGGGCAGCCGCCACCGCACGGACATCGCCCGGCGCTTGCGACCAGCGATACGTGCGCAGTGGCCGCACTCGCTGGCCGGCCGCCCGCGGTCTTTGGCTTGGGGATGGAGCGTGTTGCCGTGGCGTGCCGCATCGCGTTCTCAGAAGCTGCTGGTCGCGACCCGCGGCCGATATCGATCCAGATCGGAGTGGAAGGCGGCGATGGAATCGCAGAATGTCACCAACGCTAGGTCCTGAGCGCTCAGCGTGCCGCCGAGCTGCTGCAAGCGCAGCAGCGCCATCGCGGTGCGCGCCAGCGGGTGCGGCGTCCCCATTGGCTGCCATGAAAACAGGTACCGCTTGAGCGGACGCAGCCGTCCGATGAGCCGCGGCCGCGCGGGGTCGACGCCGATCGGGGCGGCGGGACCGAGCGCGATGAACAAAGTTCCGAGGTTGCGGGCAGTTGCAGCCAAGCGCGGCAATTGAGCGCGCAAGCGGGTGAGCTGGTCGGCGTCCGGCAGTCGGCTGAGCTCTGTGCTGAGCGACTCCAGCGTCGCGCTCAGCCGCAGCGCACCGCGATCGAACTCCGCCTGACGCTCGTAGAACGTGCGGTGCCCTGCCTCGAGCAGCTCGCTCTGGGTGCGAGTGTCGCCCGGACCGGTCCGCTGCTCGGCACCAAGGGACCAGCCGGAGGCTTCCCGATAGTGCTCCCAGGCCTGCGTGCGAAATGCCTCCGTGCTCAGCGCGGTGGTCCCGAGTTCCATACGGATCGCCGGAGTCACGAAGTCGGGCCGACCAAATGTGCCGGCCATAGCGGGCGCGACCGCGGCCTCGGCCTCGGCCTGCCCACCTGGCCGTCGCTCGCTGATGCGGTCGTTGTTGACCAGATAGAACCCGTTGGTGCCGCGATCGTAAACGACCAGCACGACGTGCCCGGGCACCACCGTGATCTCAAATGACAGATTCAGGCGTGGCCTGGCAGTCCGCGCGGTTCGAAAGACTTCGTGCGCCACCGTCAGCGCGTACACACCGCAGTCCCGCTCGGCTCTGCCCGCGAGGTCGGTCGGCATCTCGGAAGTCAGGTAGTTTTCACCCCAATCGCGGATGTTGTATTCGGTGTGGATCGTGAAGGCGCGCAGGTAGCGCCCGATCAGCGCCATCAGGTCGTCCAGGGCGGCCGGACCTGGATGCTGGCGCTCGAACACGCCGTACATCGTGCGCCATACGTGCAGACGCTGGTCGAGGTTGTTCATGTCGATCGTGCGCGTGCCAAACTCGCGCACAATCTCGGGCTGCAGCTGGATCTCGTTCAAGAACTGTGCCTGTCCCGACAGACTCTGGGCGATGTTCTCAGTGCTCTGCCACTGGTAGGAGCGCTCCCCTATTTCGGCGGGCGTTGGCAGGCCCATGAACGGCGTGACATCCGTTTCCGCGCGATTGGCGCCGTGGATCCGCAGGCCAGGTCCAACCCTGGTCTGAACCCGCGATACTTCGGTGATCAAGGACGGTCCAGACCAGGCATACGTGTCGCGCAGGTGTTGCTCGAGCTGTACCGCGCGGAGGTGCATCTCACCAGCCCGCTGCGGTTGCCGCGCGGCAACCGCCTCCCGCTCCAGCCCCAGGTAAAAACCAAGAATGCGTCGCATGCTGTCGTACAGCTGCGTGAATGTGGGATAAACGAACAGGCTACGCGTGAAGTCTGCCGTTTGCGCGGCGCCTGGACGCTCCAAGGCGGCGCCGCGGCGCTCCGTCTCCTGGCGGAGCTGCATTTGCAGGAACAGAAAGGCAAGCCCGAAGAAGCGGAACGCCGTCTCATGCTGATCGCGGCGCGCGGCACCTTCGGCGCTCTCGATGAGCGCGCTTGGACCCGAACCACTCGCGATCGTACTGGCGATGGGCACGCCGCCACCCTCGCGCACCACTGCGCCGACCGTCCATGCTCCTTCTACGGATAGGAGTGCTCGGCGAGCCTCCGTGTCCATACTGTTGCGCTGAAACCACAATGCGAGCTCGAGGCCCTGAGTCTGTCGCTCTTGCCTCGTCGCGGTGTCAAGTGCGTTCAGCACAAGTCTCGACTGCGCGATCACGGCAGGCGTTGGCGTGCCGACCATGTCGAACTGGAACGATCGCCACAGCGGGGCAAAGTCCGGCGTACGCGGCGGCGCGACCGTCGCCTGCCCGGGCGGTGGATCGGGGTGACGCGCCACGTAGCGCGGAGCTCGGCGAGTCTGGAGCGGCTGCGAAGAGCCGGCCAGGGCACGCGGACCACGCTGTTGAAGAACGTGGACCAGCTCGTGCGCGAGCACCGCCCGCGGGCCAGCCCGTTTGAGATCCGGGCTGTTGAGGACGACCTCACGGTCACGCGTAAAGCCACTGGCACGCAGCTCGCGGGTGGCGCGCGGTTCGTGGCGCACTCGGACATCGCTGAAGTCGTGGCCAAAGCGCGCTTCCATCGCTGTGCGAAGACTCGGCTCGAGCGGTTGGCCGGACACCTGCGCAGTTGGTGGGCCGACAGCGTCTAGCGTGCGGGCGACGCGCCCGCCAAGCTGCGACGCCTCGCGCTCGGCCGCCTCGTCCCGCCCACCAATCTCACCGCTCGGACTGACGCACCGAGGGCAGCCTCCACCGCACGAGCACGTGCCAGGAGTGCTCGCGCGGCCGGTGGCGACCGGCAATGTCCGAGGCGCGGCGGGCGCCGGTCGACCCCGCGCTACCGCCTCCTTAGCGGGGAGGTGGCTCAGTCTCACGCGAGCGCCGGCGACGCGCGGGCGTCGGATTGGTCAATACGTCTCGAGCACGCTGTCGCAGCACGCTGGCATCGAACCCGGCTAGCTCGACCAGGCGCTCACCAGGCGTCTCCAGCAGCGTCTCGACGTCGGGTATGCCGGCCTGGCGCAGCCGACCAGCGGTCGCCGGACCGATACCGCGCACGCTTTCGAGTGGCGTTGAGGTCCGCGGAGGCGGAGTCACCGCGGTGAAAATGGGTGTTGCGCGCGCCAGAATCTCCGCCGGCACGCGCTGCACGGGCAGCGTGAGCGAGGTTCGGACAACGACGCCGGCGCCAACGGCTAGTGGCGTCGTCGATCGCTGCAGGACGTTGCCCGCGGGGTCGCTGACCTGGACGAACACACCCGCTCGTGCCAGCTGGGCCGCTTGATCGGCGTTCAACTGGATCGCGAAATAGCCCGTCGCGTCGGTTGTCGCCGCGACACCGGAGCGCGAGCCGTCAGCACGCACCAGCTCGACCACCTGGCCCGCGCGGCCGCGCTGAGTTGTGTCCATGATGCGACCGTCGACCACACTGCCACCACTGGGCGGGCTCGCTTCTTGAATCGTGAGCAGCTCCGTCTCTACGTTGAGCTGCCGAATCGCCTCAGCGCGAGTGGCGAGCTGCCCGCGCGCAAGCTGGACGCGGGGATCCGCGGGGCCTAGCTGTTGCTCCAGGCGCGTCGCCTCCGCCGCGTACACATGGTGATACTGGCTGCTGAGCATCGCAATGGAGGACGTCGCGGTGGCAGTTGTCGCCTTGACGTTCGCTCCACTGGTGGTACCCACTGTTGGCGCCAGTTGTCCGACGATTGCTTGCTGTAGTGCGCGCGCGAGGTAGGTACCAAGGGAGCTGCGCTCCGCAGCGATACGTCGGCAGAACGCGGAGTTCGCTTCGAGGTTGCCCTGCTCGACCACCGGCAGACCAAATGGCGGCGGATTGGCAGGCGCCTGCGGTGCGTTCGAAATGGCGATGATGCAATGGTCGCCCTGGTCATGGGCGGTAGTGTTCATGGTGCTCAGTCGCGCCTGGTTGGTGAAGCCATAACTTAGTGTCAACAGTGAGAAATAGCACGCCTCAGTGTGCTCGCGGAAGCGGTTGTCCGTGGCGCGCACGGTATAGCCCAGGCAGATGCTATTGGAGAACAAGAGATCAGGGCGAAACACGGAGCTCTGGTTACCATCGAAACCGATGTCGTCCAGACTGCCAACCAGTACGGAGGCCGCCGAAAGATGCCGCGGACCGAGGCGAATCTGGTTGCTGTTGAAGAGCACCTCGCCGCCCGGCAGGAGCTGCTCCGCGAGCTGGGCGTCGCGGAAATCGAGCCTTGCGGCCGTCGGCGCAGGCACGTCCTGCATCACGGCCGCGCCAGCCGCGACGAAGCGCTGCTGGCGTTGCAGTCCTCCGAGATTCAAGATCAACGCCCCGCCCACCAGCGTGTCGTAGACCGACCAGCGGCCCGCGTGCTCACTGTTGAGGTAGTTACCCACGCACGACACCGGACCAAAGGCAAAGGCGGTGATCGCCCGGCCCGCCGGCTGATCGACGCGATTGTTTGCCACGCGTAGCGCGGGATTCTCGCGCGCGTCTGTCGTGCCACCCGGCAGAAACGCGCTCGCCAGGCGGACGAAGATACCCCCGCGCACGCCTTCGGCTTTGCCAGTCTCGAAATCCGCCGGAATCGGACCATTGCCGACGATCTGATTGCCACTGATGTCGACGTCTTCGCCCAGGCCGACGAACACGCCACAGACTGCATTGATAGCCGAAAGACCATTGTCGTGGATGTGGTTGTCGACGATGGCGGCGCTTTCCACCAGCGCCAGCGAAATGCCACCCTGGCCGACCGTCAATGTGGACCGCCGCAAATCCTCGTCGAAGACGGTACGCAGGTTGTGGTGGATCCGATTGCCCCGGATGACCAGGTCGCGCACCACGTTGCATGTGCCTACGAGCTCACGTGGTGCGATGGCCGCGGCCAGCCCCGTAACGAGCGCCGCGAGCTGCTGGACGCCGGGCAACGTCGCGGTCGGTATTCGAGCGGTGAAATAGCGGAAGCCGATACCGGACAGGGCCATCCGCTGGATTTCGTTTTCTTGAATGATGATGTCATAGAGAAAGGCGCGATCTTCGGGCACGTCGATGGTGCCCTTGCGCAGCTCCAGCGTGTACACGCGGCCAAGCTCGCTCTCGGCAACGGCGACTCTTCTTATTTCTAAGCCCGGCTCGACGCTCAGCGTGTAAGCGCCCTCTTCGGCCTTGATCTCGAACGCGCCCTGGCTGTCGCTGGTGTCCTGCCCGACCGTGCCGGCGTCGCTCGCAAGATACACGGCCAGCCCGCTCAGGGGTGCCCGTGTCTCGTCGGACAGATAGCCGATGACGGAGCTGCCTGGGCGCTGCACGGACACTCGAAATGGACCGCGCGCCGGGTCGCCGTCTTCGTCGACCCGATCATCGCCGGGTAAGACGCCACCCAGTGTGACTCCGTGGCCCGCGCCACCATCGATTCGGTTCTCGAGGAGGCGAATGTTCTCGCATGCGCCGAGCAAATGGATGCCGCCCCACGCGCGATAGGGCTTTGCGGGCGAAACGAGCAGCACGGTTTGCCAGATGGCGACGGCATACGTCAGCACCAAGGACAGGTGGCCGTAAATAACCTCGGGCTCTGCACACGGGTCGGTCGGGTTGATGGGCGGGCTGTTGCCGTCGTCCGGAGGGCGCGGTGGAACCACCTCGGCCGGCCATACCGTCACGTAGTTGCGCTCGACGAGCGCTCGCACAGCTCGCAGTTGAATCGCTGCGCGTCCCATGTCAGTGTCGACGATGGCGATTCGATTGCCGACGATGGTGATGTCCTGGCCATGAATGATGCGAATGCCGTACGTCCGCGCCAGGATTCGGCAGCTGGTGATACGCAGGTCCTGCATGCCGCGAGGTCTGGTGCCGCGGGCGACGATAGCCGGACCGAAATAGCTCACCAGGTCGAGGTCGGCGATCTCGATACCCTCGCAGTCAGTGAGCGAGAAGATGGGCTGATCGTTCTTCAGCATGCGCGGCAGGACACGCGTGCGGCGGGCGCAGCCGTGGATGCGCACGTTCCTGCGGTTGATCAGCGACAGACTGGCGAGGTGCACGCCCGGCAGCAAGCACAGCTCGCCACCGCTCGCGGGCAAGTGAGTGGCTGCCTCCTCGAGTGAGTTGAAGTCACCGAAAGTGTGCACTCCATCGCCCACGAGCAGCGTGCAGCAGGTGCGCTGGTTCGTCAACGGCTGGAAACGGTGGCGACAATCCTCGAGCGCGCCGCTGACCGTCGTGTCGCGGGCGCTCGTCCAATCGATCTCTGCCAGTGGCACCCGCCGATAGATCACGCCAGCGGGCGGCTGTGCGTCGATCAGGACTTGCTGATTGGTGATTTCCCCGGCGCGCACAGAGAACGTCCAGTAGTCGCCGGGCCGGTAAGTAGCTCCTGATGGATTGTCGAACACCAGCCGGATGCCGTCGCGCAGCTCCTCCGGAGTGGCCGCATTGGTAAATGCCGCCACGTCGGCCAAGCCGTTCCAGAGTCGGAAGAAGACCGGGTCGGCGCCGAAGGTAAAGGTGCCGAACACGGGTGGGTCTGCCAGCTCCAGGTCCTGGTCGGTGTTGAGCGTGGCCAGCGTGCCGTAGACCACACGCCAGTGACCCAGTGCGGCGTCGTATGCCAGGGCTTCCAGGTAGAACTCCGTCATCTCACTGGTGAGAATCGGAGTGCGATTGGCGGTGATGACCACGCGGTGTGGCGGTCCAGCCTGGAAGATGCCTCGCCCGACGAGACCACCGTTCATTTGCGACCACTTGAAGCGTGGACCGCCGGAGTTGCTGGCCGCGATTTCGACGCGGTACAGGTTGTGCTCGAAGCCGGTGTATCCGCCACCCATCACGACCGGGCAATCGCCCGGGACAACGCTCTCGGGCTCCAGCGATACGCTGAGTCGACCCTTACCCGCGGGCTTATCGGCGAGTTTGTCCAGGATGGTGGTGCAGTCTTCGCCAGCGCCCAGGCGGAGGAGACGGAAGCTGTAGTCGACGGAGATTCGCTCGGCAGTGTCCGGGCCGCCCAGGGCGGGCTCGAGGAGGCGGGGCGGTTCCTGGAACGCGTTCAGCTCCTGCAGCGCCAGCTCGAGGATCACCGCGTCGCGGACGTTGTCGCCAATGCTGTCGCTGGCCGTGCCAGCCGGGTTCAAGGGCGGCTCGAAATACGTCGCAACCCGGTCGAGTGGTTTGGTCGGGTCGGCTGGATCCGGGGGCAGGGAAACCAGGACGCCGTCGGCCCAGATGCGCCCCGGCCGTACTGCTAGATGGACCTGATCGCCAATGACAGCCGCTGAATCGACGTGAAAACCATCGGAGTCCTCCGCTGGCACAGCCGCGACAGCCGCACCGATGACGTCGCGCGCGGCCTGTGTCCGCCAGTGGAGGTCGATCAGCTCGGCCGCCGAGAGATCGGCGTCGAGGGTAACCCGGCCCTGCTGAAAGAGCACGCCCTGGTCGTTGTCGCGGTGGTCGTTGCGCCAGACAGAGAAGTCGCCTTTCATGCAGAGCTCCGATTCCCCTTACGTCGCGGCAATGGCCAGCGGCCGTATGCCCACCGGCATGAACTCACGCAAACGGATCATGAGATTGGTCCACTTGTGGGCTTCCAGAAGGAAGCCGAATGCGCCCATTGCGTCGTCGTCCGGGCCACGGGTCCGGATGCGGCGGTCTGAGCCGGCGACAATCTGGCCATAGCCAGGATCGCCGAACCACGTGCTGGTGAACGCCAGCCGCGCCTCGGGTCCGAAAACACAGGCATGATGCGGTGGCGGGCGGTCCCCGTCCCCGGACAAATAGCTGAACTTGACGCAGCCGTGTTGGTTGTTCCAGGCCTCCAGCCGCTGCACGAACAGGCCTCCCGAGCCGCTTACCTCGGTGACCCGCACGCGACCGAAGAAATGCGCACCTCGAACATCGAGTCCCGCACCCCAATCCGTCGCCGGCGCACTGGCCGAGGCGACAGCAAACGTGTCGGCGGGCTCGCCGACGCCGCGACCGGCGTCGACGATGCTGGCCTCCAGGGTCAGCCGATAGCGGTCGTCGATCAGCAGCGCGCCACACACCGAATTCTGGATGACGACGTCAGGTGTTGGTTCGAACGCGTCGAGGTCCGCCGCCGAAGCGAAGCCGAAGCCATTGCGCAAACGCAGTGCCGGCGACATCGGCGCGCGCGTGTCGTCGCGCAAGCGGAAGCCGCCCGGGTCCAGTGTGCAGCCGTCAACCTCCAGTCGCGCCATGGCCGACCGAGCGATGAGCGGCTCGGTGGCGGGCAAACTCGCCGCGCGCGTCAGAAACAGGCCTTCGAGACGCACGGTCAAACCCAGCACGGAAGGATCGCCGGGCGAGACGGGCCGAAACGCAAGTGGCGCCGACAACTGGACAATCGGCCGCTGACCGGAAGCGGCACGCAGCACGAGAGATCGATTGAGCCGCAGTGAGCTGATGCCCGCTTCGACGAGTGCGCCCGAGAGCGCGGCTGGATCGACGCGGTGGACCAGGCTGTCGGTGATCTCGACCACGAGTGGGTCGCCGGCAAGGTGGAGGTCAGCCAGCACGTCCTGCAGTGAAGGCCCGCCGAGCGCGGTCACCTGGCGCAGCGTGACGGGCTGCCCGACAAACTCGGTGGGCGGCAGGTCGCGCGACACGGGGTGGGCGCCCACGGCGCCGACCGCGGCATAGGTGTAGCCGGTGAAGACGCGCGCCGCGAAGGCGCCACCACTCAGCGATTGCACCAGCGCGTTGCGCTCAGCGGCCGTGGCCACTCCGATGAGCATGCGCCCCAGGTCTGGATCGATGACCACTTCGTGCACGTCAGCGGGCCGTCGCAGCCCCGTCTCCCAGGCACACAGGTTGTCGCCGCGGAAGGTCCATACAGCGCCGCTCAACTCAGGCACGTTCGGCAAGTACACCTGGATTCCCGCGTCTGAAACGTCGAGGCCGCTCGGCGGGCTGGTGGTGGCATCGAAGTCATCCACGGTTACGTATGCGGCAGGGTTACCCGCGGGAGTCGCGGTGGTCAGGCGTGCGGGAAGCATCGGTCCGGGTACGGCGTCCGCGTCGGTAAGTGTCTCCAGAGTGCTGTGCGAATTCAGTGCTGGCCGA
>WNGE01004693.1_pt1 | contig 15675 bp, 7 predicted proteins | sample 5400651 | NCBI WGS metagenome assembly WNGE01 (sample SAMN13153370, study PRJNA577476) | soil metagenome | isolation source: 60 cm soil or saprolite under grassland replicate 2 | place: USA:California | collected 2016-06-15 | reverse complement strand
CGAGCTCAAAGCGGATCAGTTCCGCAACCTGCGCTGCACGTCGCAGGAGGTCCAGCTCACGCTGTCGGGGTGCAATTCGGGATTCCCGACGATAACGCCGAACCCGCAGTACGCGATTCGGAGCGCCGGCGTCGTCGGCGAGCGGTTGCACGTCGACGTCGACTTCGACAGCCAGCGGGAGTTCGACGCCAACAACAACCTCCACGTCTGGTACGAGGGGTTGGAGGACGAGGTCCTGCGCCGCGTCGAAGCGGGCAACGTGACGTTCCAGGCGCCGCCGTCGCGGTTCATCACGGCGCAGGTTCCGGCGAACAATTTCGGCATCCAGGCAATCGCGCAGGTCGGCCCGCTCGAGCTGCGCGGCATCCTGGCGCAGCAGAAGGGCAACATCGTCAAAGACCGCTTCTACAGCGTCGGCGACGTCACCAGCCAGCCGCTCGACCGCGAAGCGCGCGATCTCGACTATGAATCCGGCCGGTTCTTCTTCGTCATCGATCCGGCGGCTGTTCCGGCATATCCCGCCCTCGATATTCTGCAACTCGACCAAGTCTCGAGGCCCGATTCCCTCACGGTCGGTGCGCTGCGCGTCTATCGCCGCCGCGCCGTCGCGCCCAGCGCGACCGGGAACCAGAACGTCGGCGGCGTACGCGCGGTCGCCTGTGCCCCCGGACTCCGGGCGGTCGATTGCAGCATCCAGCGCGAGGGCCCGTTCGAGTGGGAAATCCTGCAGGAGGGCAAGGACTACTACGTCGATCCCACCGGAACCTGGTTTGCGCTGGCGAATCGGCTGGACCAGAGCGACTACCTCGCCGCCTCCTACATCTCGGCGAGCAGGACCGATTCGGTCGGGACATTCCCCGTGGATGCGCACAGCGACACGGCGGTCGTGGACACGCTGCGCCTGTTGTACGACCCCAAACCGGCGGTGACCGCGGCGTCGCCGACATTCCGGTTCGAAATTCGCAGCGCGTACCGCGTGGGCGGGCGGGAGATCGATCGCACGAGCGTCGCGCTCACGTTGAGCGTGAACCAGCGGGAGCGCGGTGCGGGCGGCGACACCTATCTCCAGCGCCTGGGCCTCGCGCTCGAGAACGACGGAACTCAATTCGATCAGTACAACCGCCTGTTCCCCCGCACCCGCGACCCCAACCAGGGCGATCCGGTGCGCGATCTGTTCATCGTCTTCCCGCACCTCATTCCCTTTGCCGACTCGACGCGGCTGTCCGCCACAGAACGGAACGACTCGCTGTATCGCACGCCCAGAGCGTATCTGGCCACGCAGGGACCGCCGTCGGTCTTTACACTCCGCCTGCACGCCGACGCGACGGCGTCCCCCGACCGCTCGCTCCTGTCGTTGAACAGCTTCCAGATCCGCGAAGGGAGTGAGCGCCTCTACCTCGGCACCAGGCTGCTCACGCGCGAGACCGACTACACGATCGACTACACGACGGGGCAGGTGCAATTCAAGAACCCCGATGCCCTGTTTCAAGGAGGGTCGGCGCAGATCCGGGCCCAGTTCGAGGAACGCGCCGCATTCTCGCTCGCGCCCACCACGACGTACGGGCTCTCGGCGCGCTACGACCTCGGTGCTGTCGGGCAGGTCAACCTGCTCGGCATCTTCCAGAACGAGCAGAGTACCTACACCCGGCCGCCGCTCGGTTTCGAGCCGTCGTCGGGATTCATCGGCGGCATATCGACCGAGCTGCGCTTCCAGCCCGAGTGGATCACGCGACTCATGAACGCGCTCCCCGGCGTCCATACGACGGTCCCCTCGGCGCTGAGCGTGAACGGCGAGCTCGCCATCTCGAAGCCGTCGCCCAACCGCTTCGGCCAGGCATACATCGAGGAATTCGAGGGCGGCGACGCCCGCTCGATCAGTCTCGCCGACAACACGTGGCATTGGAGCAGCATTCCGACGTCGGTGCGCGGCGTCGAGCCGCTCGGGTTCACCACCGGCTTCGACCCCAATCAAGCCGCGTTTCTGACGTGGCAGAGCCTGCCGTACCAGCAGAGCGGCGGCCAGCTCGCGCCGCTGCAGTTTCTGCCGCAGCAGATCGATCCAACGTTGCGCTTCACGGGACAGACCCAGGCCGCCGAGCCGGTGCTGTGGCTGACACTCAAACCCGACAGCATCCTCGGCCTCGCGAACACCGCCGGGATTCCGAACTGGACTCGTGCGCCGCAAACCGCGCCGCGCTGGCGCTCCATCACCCAGACGCTGTCGGCCACCGGTGTCGATCTCTCGCGCGTCGAGTTCCTGGAGGTGTGGGTCTGGGAAGACGCGCCGCGCACCGCCCGCGCCAACGGGACGACGCTGCTGTTCGACTTCGGCAGCGTGTTCGAGGACGCGCTCGCGTTCGTGCCGGAGACTGTGAAGGTCAGTCTGGCGGGAGACACGACCTACTCGGGCGTGCGGCGCGCCGGCGCCGGCCGCCTCGACTCCGAGCGCGATCCCCGCACCGAGACCTGGAGCGCGACGCTGAACGATGAGGGAATTCTCTCCGACCGCGTGGTGGACGGTATCTTCGACGCCACGCGCGGCGTCGTGGTGGATACGCTGCCGCTCTGCTCCGCCACCCAGAACGGCCAGCTCGTCCCGTTCACCTTCGGGGATGTCCGGTCGCGCTGCGGCCGGCACAACAACGCCGTCGATACCGAGGATCAGGACGGCGACTTCGCGCTCGACTCACTCACGGGCGTTCGTACGTCCGAAAGCTTCGTGCGCTACGTCTTTCCGATCGGCGACCCCCGCTACTTCGTGCGTGATGGCGGCATGACCGCCGGCGCCGGCTGGCGGCTGTACCGGATCCCTTTCCGCACCGACACGCTACAGGTCGGGGCGCCGAGTTTGCGCCAGGTCCAATCGCTGCGGATCACGGTCGTGGCGCCCGCGCCGACCGGAGTGGAGGCCGAGTTGCCCTTCGCGCTCGCGCGGGTGCGGCTCATCGGCAGCTCGTGGGTGAAGCGCAGCGACACGCCGCTTCCCGGAATCGCGGGCGATCGCGGCACCGGGATCGGCGAGGTCGTCGCCTCCGTCATCAGCACCGAGAATCAGGATCTGGGCTACACGTCCCCGCCCGGTGTCACCGATCAAGCCGGACAGCGCAACGCCGGGTTTCAGCTCACGGCCACCGAGATCAACGAACGGTCGATGCGCGTGCTTGCGAGCGGACTCGGGCTGGGGCAACGCGCCGAAGCGTACCTCCGCTTCACCACCGAGGGGGACAAGAACTTCCTCAAATACCGGACGCTGCGCGTGTGGGCGCGCGGCCGCGGCGTGGGTTGGGAGGACGGGGATCTCGAGTTCTTCATCAAGGCGGGAAAGGATCAGGACAATTTCTACATGTATCACACGCCCGCGCGCACGACGACCTGGGAGCCCGAGGTCGTCGTCCAGTTCGAGCGCTGGGTCGCGCTGCGGGCGCGGATCGAGCAGGCGTGGCTGAGCGGTGACACGCCACACGTCTATGCGGGTTGTCCCGACTCTACACTCCTGATTGCCGATTCCTCCTACGTCATGTGCGACGGCCCGTACATCGCGCACGTGCACGATCCCGGCACCGCGCCGCCGAACCTCGCGCGCGTGCAGGAAATCGCGGCGGGCATGTGGCGGATCCAGACAGGCGTCGTGATCGATCAGGCGGAGCTATGGGTCGACGACATCCGGCTGGGCGACGTGGTGCAGGAGACCGGCGCGGCGGGCGCGCTCGATGTCGCGGTGGCGGCGGCGGATGTCGCCGACCTGGCCATCAGCCTGTCGCGCCGCGACGGGCAGTTCCGCCAATTGACCGACGATCCCTCATACGTCACCGACAACAGCGCCAATGTCAGCGGTACGCTGCGGGTGGATCGGTTCCTCCCCGACCGCTGGGGACTCTCCATTCCGGTGACCGTGCAGCGCACGCTCGTCTCGAGCGACCCGTTCTATCTCGCCGGCACCGACCTGCGCGGCGATGCCCTCCAAGGGCTCCGCACGCCGCGCACGAGCTCGGCGAGCTACGCGTTTTCGGCCCGCCGCGTCCGGCAGGCGACGGGCGGTCTCGCGCGCTGGATGCTCGATCCGGTGTCGCTGTTCGGATCGTATACGAACGGCGATACGCGCACGTCGTTGTCCCGGGCAAGCGCCTCGAGCTACGCGCTGAATCTCGATTACACCATGGCGCCCACCGCCACGGTGACGCGCGTGGCGGGAGTGCAGCTGCGCCTCAATCCCTCTCGGATCCATTTTCGCTCGGGCGTCGTCGGCACCGATGCCGAGCGGTTCACTTTCGTCGTCCCGATTCAGCAGGCGGGTGACACCGCGCCGCCGGCAGTCTCGCAGACCCGGGCGTGGCAAAACTCGGGCGGGGTGCAGCTCACCCCGGTGACGGGCGTGTCGGTCGGTGTCGACGCCGTCTCCACACGCGATCTCCGCGACTACGGCGACTCGACGACGATGGGCCGCCTGATCCGGCAGCAGCGCAGCACAATGTTCGGGAACGATGTAGGCCTCGAGACGCAGCGCCTCGTCACGACGTCGATCGCCCTCACACCCAGAATCGGAGCGTGGATCCGGCCGCGCGCGTCGCTCGGCTCGTCATTCGCGTTCAGCCGCGATCCGAACGCGCGTGAGCCGGCGCGCACGGTGGGTGACACCGCGGGAGAGTTCCGCGTACCCGCGGCGTTCACGAACGCGCGCCGGCTCGAGACCGGTGCGCAGGTCGACGCCCGGCGTCTGGCCCAGGCGGTGTTCGGCGACTCGTCGGACGTGGCGGACTGGCTCGGTCATATCACGGGGCTCGACGTGACCTACAGTGCCCAGCAGGGGTCGAGCTTCAGCCGCGCGACCGATACGCCGTCGGCAGGCTACCAGCTGGCAATCGGCGGCTTCGGTGCCTTCCGCCAGGTGGACGGCCTGCTGGCGACCTCGGCGACGCAGACCACGACCGTGTCGACCGGTGGCGCGGCGGTGCTCCCGCTGGGGCTGCGCGCCAACGCGACGTACCGGATCACGCGCGGCATCCTCTGGACGCTGCGGACCGACGAGCAAGTCCCGATTCGCACCCGGGCGGAGGAATGGCCGAACGGGTCGATCAGCTGGTCGTTTACGCCGGGACGGCGGCTCGTCGGCCGGCTATTCTCGAGCGTCACCGCCCGGGTCGGCTACCGCCGGGTGGAATCGCTGAACGAGCAGCCCACATTCGGGGGGGGAGCGTTCGCGGGAAGCGATGTGGCGCTGAACAGCACGATCGAAAAAACGTTCACGCCGTCCGCCGCCGTGACCTGGATCGGCGGCGTGTTCACGAGCTACGACCTGTCGCGGACGACGTCGGACCGGCTGAGCGCGGGCAATCTGTTTCGCAGTGTGCGGGATGCCCACAACGCCACGGTGACGTTCTCGTTCCGCCCGCCGACCCGAGGCCGCTGGCGGTCCAACATCCGGACGACGGCGGGGTATTCGGTGGCCGACAACACGACGTGTCTGCAGCGCGCGGGGCAGGACGCCTGCGTACCGTATGTGGACAGCCGCCAGACCCAGGCCCAGCTTACCATGGATACCGACCTTCCCACGAACATGACCGCGGGGTTGCAGATGGCATACGTGCTCAACGAGGAGCGCCAATCGAACCGCAAGATCTCGCAGTTTGTGGTCACCGCCTTCGTCCAACTATCCACCAGCGTAGGACAACTCCGATGACGTCGTCCGTCGTGCGTGGTGCGTCGTGCGTGGGACTCGTTTTCGCCTTGGCGTGTCAGGCGCGTGCGGGCGACGGTGGAGCGGCCGTCCGTGAGTTCAAGGGCACCACGGCGTTCTCGTATGTCGAGAAACAGATGTCTTACGGTCCACGGATTCCGAACACGCCAGGTCACGACAAGATGGGGGACTGGCTGCTCGCGGAGCTGCGCGCCCGGACCGACACCGTCATCGTGCAGGAGATCAATCACCGGCTGAGCAACGGCCAGGTGCTGCACCTCCGGAACTTCTTTGCGCGCTTCAAGCCGCAGGCGACGGAACGCGTCCTGTTCCTGGCGCATTGGGACACGAGGCCGGTGGCTGACAAGAGCCAGAACCTGGGCCAACAGCGGATGCCGGTGCCGGGCGCGAACGACGGCGCTTCGGGCGTCGCCGTCCTGTTGGGAGTCGCGGACGCCTTGAAAGCGCATCCGCCCGCCGATGGTGTGGATCTGCTGTTCGTTGACGGCGAGGATTATGGCGACTTCGCCGACACGAACGACGTCCTCATCGGCTCGCGGTACTTCGCGGCGCACCAGCCACCCGGCTACCAGCCGCTCTACGCCGTGCTGTTCGACATGGTCGGCGACAAGGACTTGGATATTCAGCAGGAGGGGTTTTCGCTGGCAAACGCGCCCGAGGTCGTGCAGCACGTTTGGCGAACGGCGGACCGGCTGGGTTATTCGCGGGCGTTTCAACCCCGTGTAGGTCAAACACTAACGGACGATCATGGGTCGCTGCAGAAGGTCGGCATCCACGCCATAGACGTGGTGGACTTCGACTATCCGTACTGGCATACAACCGAGGACACGATCGACAAGGTGAGCGCTGAATCATTGCAGATTGTCGGTGATGTAGCCGTGGCACTGGTGCGGCAATGAACCGTGCGTCGTGCGTCGTACGTCGTGCGTAAAACCCTCCATAACCGCGTTTTTTCGATGCGCGCCGTTCTGGAAGCGTGCGATATGCTGTCGCATGGACAGCTACCGGTCGTTGGATGCCTGGAAGATTGCTCACGAAGCATCCTGCCTGACGTATCGGGCCTGCGACAAGGCCTATCAGGGAAAAGCGCGTTCGATCTTTGATCAGCTGCGTCGAGCTGCACTCTCAGTCGAGGCAAACATCGTCGAGGGTTATGCGTTGGGGACCTCCGCCCTCTGTGGAAGACATTTGCGAATTGCCTTCGGTTCAGCGGCGGAAGCCGAATGCCTTGTTCGCGTCGCCGACGAGCTCGGATATCTCCCTCACAATGTCTGTGAAGAATTGGAAGCCCTGTTCGGCAGAGCGATGCAGATGTTGCGGAGACTTCTAAAGAACCCGCCGGCAGCACCCACGCACGACGCACGACGTACGACGCACGGCATATCGACGCACCACGTACCACGCACCACGCACGTTTAAATGGATGACCGCCGCGCTGCACTCATGCTTGCGCTGCTGGCTCTGACCGGCGCTGGCGTTCGTTATTTCCTATCGCCCTCTCCAGGCACACCACCCGGTGATGTTCGACTGCAATCGTCCACCGAACCTCGGCCTGGGGGACTGCGCGAGACGGCTCGCCGCGCCGCCCAGCTGTCTCGCCCGCTCCTTCCCGGGGAGCGCATCGATCTGGATCATGCCGATGTGAGCGAGATCACGCGTTTGCCGCGCGTCGGTCCAGCGTTGGCGCAGCGCATCGTCGCCTGGCGTACCGAGCACGGTTCAATTGGCACGCTCGCGCGCCTCGACAGTGTGCCGGGCGTAGGTGCCAAATTGTTAGACGCCATACGTCCTTTCGTGACTCAGCCTTGACCGGGCTAGGCTCGCCTCGCATTTTAGTCCTTCCATTTCAATGAGTTGCGTACGGCCAGCGTTGCAGTCACCCAGGACAAGCTCGGCGAGATCCTTGTCCGCGAAGGGTTAATCACCCAGGAACAGCTGAGAAAGGCCCTTCTGGAGCAGAAAAACTCCGGGATGCGCCTCGGCTATACCCTGGTCAAGCTGGGCTTTATAGAGGAAACCGAGGTCAGCAAGATGCTGGCCCGGCAGTACCGGATGCCGGCGGTCGATCTGTCGCGCTTTGAGGTCGACGCCAAGATCCTCAAGCTCATCCCCCCTGACATCGCCACCAAGCACACCGTCCTCCCCCTCAAGCGCGAGGGCAGGACGCTGACGGTCGCCATTGCCGATCCCAACAACGTCTCGGCGATCGAGGACATCAAATTCATCACCCGCTGCGACGTTTTTCCCGTCATCGCCGGCGAATACACGCTCCGCAACGCGATCGACCGCTATTACCAGCAGTCGGATGCGCAGCTCCAGACGCTGCTCAAATCGGTGGAGGCGGCCGAGGATCTCGAGGTTGTCGAGGATGAACAGGACGAAGACGTCAAGGCGCAGGACTTGGCCGACGACGCTCCCGTGGTCAAGCTCATCAACGGCTTGCTCACCGACGCGGTGAAGCGCGGCGCCTCCGACATCCACATCGAGCCGTTCGAGCACGAGATGCGGGTCCGCTATCGTGTGGACGGCGCGCTGCACGAAGTGATGAAGCCGCCGGTGAAGATGCGCGCCGCCCTGACCTCGCGCGTGAAGATCATGGCGCAGCTCAACATCGCCGAGCGGCGCGTCCCGCAGGACGGGCGCATCAAGCTCAAGATGGGCTCGCGCGTGATCGACTTCCGCGTCTCGACACTGCCCGTGCTGTTCGGCGAGAAGATCGTGCTCCGTATTCTCGACAAGGGCAACTTGACGCTCGACCTGAAGACCTTCGGCTTCGAGCCGAAAGCCGAAGAAAACCTGCTCCGGGCGATCGAAAACCCGTACGGCATGGTGCTGGTGACGGGGCCCACGGGCTCAGGCAAGACGACAACGCTCTACTCGGCGCTGTCACGGATCAATCAGATCGACGTGAACATCATGACGGCCGAGGACCCCGTCGAGTACAACCTGCTCGGCATCAATCAGGTGCTGGTGCGGAACGACGTCGGGATGACGTTCGCCGCGGCGCTGAAGGCGTTTCTGCGGCAGGACCCGAACATCATCATGGTCGGCGAGATCCGCGACCTCGAGACCGGCTCGATCGCGATCAAGGCGGCGCTCACGGGCCACCTCGTGCTCTCGACGCTGCATACCAACGACGCGCCCTCGACCATCACGCGCATGGTGGACATGGGCATCGAGCCGTTCAACGTCGCGAGCGCGGTCAACCTGATCGCGGCACAGCGGCTGGTGCGGCGCATCTGCAAGGATTGCAAGACGCAGCATGAGTACACACCCGAAGAGATGCACGCCTTCCTGATCGACAAGAAAGAAGGCCCGTTCTTCAGGGGCGCGGGCTGTGACACGTGCGCCGGCACGGGCTACAAGGGCCGCCAGGGCCTGTACGAGGTGATGGCGCTGACGAGTCCGCTCCGCCGCGAGATCCTGAAAGGTGCCTCGACCGAGGAGCTGCGCGACCTCGCGGTGAAAGAAGGGATGTTGACCCTGCGCATGGACGGTATGCTGAAGGTCAAGAAGGGCGTGACTACGCTCGAGGAAGTCGTGAAAGAAACCGCAGCCGGATAAGGAGAGGAAGCATGCCAGTCAACCTCCGGGCGCTGCTCGAGGAGATGATCGAAAAGGACGCTTCCGACCTCCATCTGGTCGCGGGCGAGCGCCCCAAGCTTCGCGTGGACGGCGATATCGTGAGCGCCTCCAGCGAAGAAGTCATGACGCCCAAAGACACGCTGTCGCTTGCGTACTCGGTGCTGACGGAGAACCAGAAGAAGCGCTTCGAGACCGAGAGTGAGCTCGACTTCTCATTCGGGATCCAGAACCTCGCCCGCTTCCGCGGCAACGTCTTCAAGCAGCGCGGCTGCGTGTCGGTCGTCATCCGGCAGATTCCGTTCAGCGTGAAGACGTTCCAGGAGCTGGGTCTGCCGCAGGTCGTGGCACAGCTCGCCGACCGTCCCCGCGGGCTCGTGCTCGTCACAGGGCCGACGGGCTCCGGCAAGAGCACGACGCTGGCCGCGATGATCGACAAGATCAACAAGGAGCTGAAGGGCCACATCATCACGGTGGAAGACCCGATCGAGTTCATCCACCGCCACCAGTCCTGCATCGTCAATCAGCGCGAGGTGGGGACCGACACCAACAGCTTCCAGGCCGCGCTCAAGTACGCGCTGCGGCAGGACCCCGACGTCGTGCTGGTCGGCGAAATGCGCGATCTCGAGACGATTCAGGCGGCGCTCACCATCGCGGAGACGGGCCATCTGGCGTTCGCCACGCTCCACACCAACTCGGCCGCCGAGTCGATCAATCGTATCATCGACGTGTTCCCGTCGCACCAGCAGTCGCAGGTCCGGGCGCAGCTCGCCTTCGTGCTCGAAGGTGTGCTGACCCAGACCCTGCTGCAGCGCGCCAAGGGCCGCGGCCGCGTGATGGCCGCGGAGATCATGATCTGCACGCCGGCGATCCGGGCGCTGATCCGCGACGACAAGGTGCACCAGATCGAGTCGTCCATGCAGGCCGGCAAGAAGTACGGCATGGCGACGCTGAACGACGCGCTCTATCAACTCTATATGGGGCGAGAGGTCACCAAGGACGAGTGCTTGCGCGTTACCTCGAAGCCCAACGATTTCCTGCGGTCCATCGGCGAAACGCCTCCGGACGAGAAGGACGGTCCACCGGTGGCGGGCGCGACGCCGAAGGGGGCCCCACCAAAGGTCGCCATGCGCCCGTGAGGCGCGGCGCGGAGGAATAAAGTATGCCGGTCTTCGAGTATACCGCACGGAACATGAAGGGCGATCTGGTTCGCGATAAGATCGACCTCGCGTCGCGTGACGATGTGATTGCGCACCTGCGCAAGAACCGCATGATCGTGGTGCAGGTCCGCGAGGCCAAGGGGAAGGGCGGCGGGATCGCCGATTTCTTCAAAGCGGGCGTGAAGACGCGCGACGTCGTGATCTTCACGCGGCAGTTCGCCACCATGATCAACTCCGGCCTGCCGCTGGTGCAGGCGCTCGACATCCTGTCGCAGCAGACCGAGAACAAGGTGCTCGCGGACGTGACCCGCGCGGTCGTGTATGACGTCGAAAGCGGCCACACGCTCGCCGACGCGCTGCGCAAGCACCCCAAGGCGTTCACCGATCTCTACGTGAACATGGTGGCCGCCGGTGAGGCGGGCGGTATTCTCGACACGATTCTGCTGCGCCTCGCGGTCTTCCTCGAAAAGAACGACTCCATCGTGCGCAAGGTCAAAGGCGCGATGATCTATCCGGCGGTGATTTTCTCCGTCGCCGGTATCGCGATCGCCGTGCTGCTCATCTTCGTGATCCCGACGTTCCAAAGCATGTTCGCGTCGGTGAACCTCGACCTGCCGCTCCCCACGCGCATCGTGATCGGGGCGAGCAACATCCTCAAGAACTTCTGGTGGGCGATCATCGGCCTCGGGATCTTCGGCTTCGTGGCCGTGAAGCGCTATTACACGACCAACCAGGGCAAGCTGCAGATCGACAAGCTGATGCTCAGCATGCCGGTGCTCGGCGACCTGCTGCGCAAGTCGGCCGTGTCGCGCTTCACCCGCACGCTTGGCACGCTGATCTCCTCGGGCGTGTCGATTCTCGACGGCCTCGAGATCACGGCCCGCACCGCCGGCAACATGGTCATCCACAACGCCGTGATGGAGTCGCGCGCATCGATCGCCGGCGGTGAAACGATCGCCGCGCCGCTGCAAAAGTCGAAGGTGTTCCCGCCCATGGTGATCTCCATGATCGCCGTGGGTGAGCAGACGGGCGGTCTCGACGAGATGCTGACCAAAATCGCCGACTTCTATGATGATGAGGTCGACGCAGCCGTCAGCGCGCTCCTCTCCCTGCTCGAGCCGATCATGATCGTGGTCCTGGGCGTGATCGTCGGCGGCATGGTCGTCGCGATGTACCTGCCGATCTTCGACATGGTCAATGCGGTGCAGTAGCCCATCAGCCGATCCGACCATCCGTTATGACGTTTCGCGCGCTTTTCCTTGACGTTCTCGCGCGGCGCAGTCGATTGACATGGTGCCCGCCACGCTGCGAACGGTCGAACTGCAGTTGCTCCCCTATACGGACACAGATACCCAAGGCCTCCCGTACCTGGGCGCGGAGCTCTCGGTCGCACGATTCCTGGACCTCTTCCTGCACGCAGGCACCTTCGTCCGAATTATCTGGCTCGAGCTTGCCAGCAAGGGTGGCCCTGGGAATGTGGTCGCCGGGCTGCCGGAGGCTGTTCGCGCCAAACCGGAGCTGCAACGGGCATGCATGAAGGGGTGGCAGGTGTTGTGCGTCATGAACACGCCGTCCTCCAGGGTTGTCGACTTTTTCGACATCCATGGCTACCGAGTCGCCGGCCACACAGACGATCCGCTGCATTTCAACCCGCTCATCCGGTCCATCGCATTGAAGCCGACGCAGAGCGCCGTGCTGTTCGCGCATGATGGTGATCCGGTCTACGTGATGGGGGTCGAGGGTTGATGAGATCGGTGACGGGCACCTGGTTGCTGGTGCTGGTTGTCGCCGCATGCCGGGATCGCGGCTCGACCGCCCGCACGGCCGACACGGCAACAACGAACGCCGCGCCCGTGAACCGCGACAGTAGCGCGGGCTGGTACCTGGGCTTTGATGACAGCGATCACGATCGCACGTCGTGGTTTCTGCGCCTCGACCCGGATGGCGGTGGCGCCTGGTACAGCAGCCGCTGGGTCAATATCTGCCAGAGGTCGCGCAGCCCCACGGGTGAATTTGCATTCCGCGGCGCACGCTGGTTCGGGAGCCTGACTTTTGACGGGTTCGCCGCCGGGGACACGATCAGCGGCATGCTGAAAGGGGCCGAGCGGTCGTACGGCCGAATCACCTTTCGTAGCCTCGACCGCAGCGACAAGGCGCGGACCGCGTTGGGCGGTAGGAGCGGTGTCTACTCCACCGCGAGCTACAACGAACAAGGCGGCGATATGACGGGGGGCGAGCTCGTGGCGGGAACCCTCAACGGCGCGGCGATGATCTCGCTGCAGCTCTTCGGCGACGCGTTGGGTCCCTCCGCCGCACGCGACATCCGGCGGTCGAACGACACACTGCACTTTCGATTCGAAGACAATGGCCCCGAATGGCGCGCGGTGTTCCGGGATTCAGCGGTGGCGCTGTGGTTTGACGGGGCGATCCAGCTGCCAGGGGGCGCGCCGATCTACCTCCTGCCTTGGAAGGAGAGTCTCGAAACCTTCTTTGAGGGCGAACCCACCGGCTTGTGCCTGCAACCGGCGGACACCGCATACATCGACTTCTTCGACCGTGTTGGGAGCCGGCTGATTACGGATTACCGTCTGCCCGAAGCCTACGACTTCAAACGTGAATGGAAAGAGTACAACAACCCCAGAACGCGAATGGCTGTGAGCACCCAAGACCATGCCGGCCACGTGAAAGCACCGTTTTGGACCAGCGGCTTCTTCAACGCCGATCAGACCCTGGACTACGCATACATCCTGATCGAGAAGTGGACGGAGAAGAAGGTTCTGGTCGCACTCCTGTCCGAGGAAGGCGCGTACCGAACGGTGACGCTCCGTGACAATTTTGAAGACGAAATGGGCTTGGCGACGCAGCCGAAGGCGGACCTGAGTTATTTCACGACCGACATGGATAAACGGCAGACCCTCCACATGCAGCATGAAGGCATCGTGTTTTTGATGTTCGAGGGAGCGGCGTCGGTGTTCGTATGGGACCAGGCGACGAACGCATTCAAACGGTACTCGATAAGCGACTGATCGGGCGGTAGGAGCGACCGTTGCTCTTGCATTTTGCCAGAGCCGAGCGAATAATGGCCCCCCATGCGTTGGTTAGGCGTCAAATCGCAAGGCTCGATCCCCACCACCTTCGAGCTTCTCCGCCTCGTCTATGTCGGGCGAATGTGCTTGGGCGCTGCCATCTATGTCACGGCCGCGCTGAAGGTTCGGGTCGCTGCCCCGATCGACATCCTGGTCAGTTCGCTGATGCTTGTGACCGCCGCGGCCGTCACGCTGGCCTCCTACTGGCACACGCATATCCGGCGCAAGATGCCCGGTCCGACGTTCCTCTACCTGCAGGCGGTGTTTGATGTCCTTCTGATCACCGCCGCGGTGCATATGACGGGCGGCGCCGACAGTGATCTCGCCAGCCTGTACGTCATCCTTGTGGCGGTCGCGGCCCTGCTGATGCCCCCCGCGAACGCCGGTCTCGTCACGCTGTTCGCCGGCCTCGTGTACTTCGCCGACGTCTTCTGGGGCCACCCCGGCGGATTCTCAGCGGGGATCTGGATTCAGCTGACCGTTTTTGTGCTGGTCGCGGCGGTGATGGCGTACGTCGCCAGCCGCGTCAACGTCCTCGGCGCTGCCAGCGAGGCGCTCGCGGCCGAAGTGCGCCAGGTCCAACTCGAAGCCGACGACGTGCTCCGCAACATCCGCACGGGTGTGATCACCGTGGACGCCGACGGACACCTGCTCTATGCGAATCCGGCGTCGGAGGAGATCCTGGGATTCAAGGCCCGGGAGTGGCTCGGGCGCCCGGTGATGCCGGAGTTTGCACGGTTGGCGCCGGAATTCTGGGCCGCCGTCACGTCCACGGCACGCCGGGGTGTGCGCTTGATGCGGGTCGAAGCGACCGTCCACCGCCCCGATCACAGCTTCCCGATCGGCGTCACCACCACGACGCTGGACGGGCCCGTGGGCGCGCGGCCGCGCGTGTCCGCGATCTTCACCGACATCTCCGACTCCAAGCGCCTCGAGGAGCTGCACCTCCGCGCCGAGCGGCTCGAAGCCGTGGCCGAGCTGTCCTCGAGCCTGGCGCACGAGATCAAGAATCCGCTGGCCTCCATTCGAAGCTCGGTCGAGCAGCTGGGCAAATCGTCCCGCGCGAACCCGGACGAGAAATTCCTGGCCAATCTGATCGTGCGCGAAAGTGACCGGCTCTCCCGATTGCTCTCGGAGTTCCTCGACTTCTCGCGCGTGCGGGTCACCGAATGCCGCCCGATGGATCTGCACCAGGTCGCGGAAGCGGCCATCCGGCTGGTGCGCGAGCACCCCGATTGCGCCGCCGGTGTGAAGATCACCCTCGAGGGCGGACCCACGCCGATGGAGGGCGATGAGGACCTGCTGCACCGCGTCGTCTCGAACCTGGTGCTCAATGCCGTCCAGGCCGCGGGCGCGCGGGCGGCTGTGAAAGTGCGCACCGGACTCGCCGCGGCGAATGAGCTGCCCGGCGCTGCCGGCATCGAGAACCCGGTGGCGTTGCGCGTCAGCGACAACGGCCCAGGCATCCCGGCGGAACTGCAGGACCGTCTGTTCGAGCCCTTCGCCACCGGACGCGTCGGCGGCACCGGGCTCGGACTCGCCATCGTGCAGCGTGCCGTGGAAGCGCATCGCGGCCTTGTACTGGTGGACACGAAGGCCGGTGGAGGAACGACGTTTAGCGTCTACTTCCCGGCTGCTCGTCGCAAAGAGGAGGCGGCATAATGGCTACGGCTCCATCCATACTGGTCATAGATGACGAGCAGGGCATTCTGGAAACGCTCCGCATCCTGCTGAAGAACGAGGGCTTCGACATCACGACCGCGCAGGGGGGCAAGGCGGGCCTCGAGCAGCTCAAGAACTCGGCGCCCGACATCGTCCTCACCGACCTCAAGATGCCCGGCGTGACGGGGATCGAGATCCTCTCGGCGGTACGGGGGCAGGATCCGGAGACTCCGGTGATCCTGATGACGGCCCAGGCGTCGCTGCAGACGGCGATTCAGGCCGTGAACGAAGGCGCTTTCTACTATATCCAGAAGCCGTTCTCGAACGACGACATGGTGGCGATCTGCCGCCGCGCCGCCGAGCACCGCCGCCTGCGCGCCGAGAACAAGCAGCTCAAGCAGGAGATCCGGCGCCGCGAGCGCTCGGGCCAGGTCAAGCCGCTCGGCAAGTCGCGCATCTTCAGCGAAGTCATGCGGCTGGCCGAACAGGT
>WNGE01004692.1_pt1 | contig 15676 bp, 13 predicted proteins | sample 5400651 | NCBI WGS metagenome assembly WNGE01 (sample SAMN13153370, study PRJNA577476) | soil metagenome | isolation source: 60 cm soil or saprolite under grassland replicate 2 | place: USA:California | collected 2016-06-15 | reverse complement strand
TTCGCGCTCGGCTCGCGATGCGTATTACACGAAGCTGCGCGCACTCGTGCAACGATATCATTTTCCGGTAGCTGAGTTTGAGGAGCACGACGAAGACCCGGCTTTTCTGATCCGTCACCGAAGCCACCTCACTGCGAAAGGCTGGGTGTATTATGATCGCGCGCTCGATGATTTCTTTCACGGGCGTTTGCCGCGAAGCTGAGAAATGATCATCTTCCATTCATTGAAGCAGCCCGATAGCGCTGCCCCTTATCCATGATCGCTGCGGATTTCTCGGACAAAGTTTTGCAGCTCCTCGCGTCGGTAGCCGAGACCGACGAGGTACTCACCAATCTCGACCTGCCACTCTACGAGTATCAGGTCCTCGACTCAATGAGGACCGTTCAGCTCATCCTGATGATCGAAGAGGAATTCGGCATCAAAGTCTCGCCGGCGGAATTTGAGCGCGAAAGCTGGCAAACGCCGCGAAAGATCATCGCTGATATCCACCACCGACTCCACATGTGAGCTGGCTCGAGAACCATCCGGCGGTGCATCATGTACTGCTGATTCTCTATTACTTCGCCATTATCCTGGCCTTAATCCTTATGTATGGCCGCGGCGATTTCTCTACGCCGCCCTTTGTTTATCAGGGTTTCTGAATGAATCTGATCGAACGAATCGATCACTGGGCCGCAGTGGCTCCGGAAGCAACTGCACACATTAGCGACGACAGAACCTTGACGTATGGCGAACTGCGCAGGCACTCGGATGCGCTCGCCTGCTATCTGACCGAGCGCCTCGGCGAGGATCGCAGGCCGATTGCGGTGCTCGGGTATCGGGAGCCAGAAATGTTAATCGCATTCCTCGGCGCGGTTAAATCGGGCCGGCCTTACGTGCCACTCGATACGGCGTTGCCGCAGCAGCGCATCGACAAAATCCTGGCAGCTTCGCGCGCGGCATTGGTGCTCACTTCGAAAGACGTTCTGCAATTCTCCGCGTTGCAGACACGTTGTCCCTCTAGGGGCGTGCAGGGCGACGAGCCGTTTTACATCCTTTTCACAAGCGGCAGCACTGGTGAGCCCAAGGGGGTAATAATAACCCTCACTTGCCTCGAGCATTTCATCACTTGGATGCTCACGGAGCATCGATTCACCCAGCTCGGCGAAGTGTTTTTGAACCAGGCGCCCTTCTCGTTTGATCTCTCTGTGATGGATTTGTACTGCAGCCTCGCAACGGGAGGCACGCTCTTCAGCATCAGCCGCGATCGTATCGCCAACCCGAAAGAGCTTTACCGCGCGCTCGCGAGTTCGCGCGTCACGACGTGGGTTTCAACACCGTCATTTGCACAAATGTGTCTCGTCGAAGAGAGATTTTCCGAAACAATGCTGCCGCGCGTGCGTCGCTTTCTCTTTTGCGGCGAAACACTCACACCGCAGACCGCCGCGCACTTGTTGAAGCGGTTTCCACGAGCGCAAGTTTGGAATACCTATGGCCCGACCGAGGCAACGGTCGCCACGACCTCCATACGCATTGATGCTGGGGTTCTGGAACGATATTCGCCTTTGCCAGTGGGACGCGCGATGCCAGGGACCGAAATCCTCATCGTAAATGGAAATCGCAAGGTCTTACCGGCCAAGGCGCGCGGTGAAATCATTATTGTCGGGCCGAATGTAAGTCCGGGTTATCTGACTCGACCCGATCTAACGGCAAAGGTTTTTTTTCAATATCATGGTCAGCGCGCCTATCATACCGGCGACTTCGGGCGCTTTCGCGACAACTTACTGTTTTTCGAAGGCCGCATGGATGAGCAAATCAAACTTACCGGATATCGGATCGAGCTTGGTGATGTCGAAGCGAATCTCCGCGCGCTGGCGACTGTGCGCGACGCTGTCGTACTTCCTGTAACCAAAGACGGCGCTGCCCAGTCGCTTGCCGCTTTTGTAGTGTTGGCTGAGCGAGATGAGGGATCACATTTCAACTTGGCGCAGAGACTCCGGAAGCAACTCAGTGAGCGGCTTCCCGCGTACATGTTGCCCCGCAAATTTGTTTTTCTCGGCATGTTTCCGATGACGGCTAACGGCAAAATCGACCGAGCTAGTCTGGCCAAGTCGCTGTGATTCCCTACGCGGATTTCACATCCTTCGTGCTGCTACTTTACGTAGCGGTTCCGACGTTGATTCTCGGTGTGCTTGGGCGCGCAGGCTGGCGCTGGGCGCTGCTCGTGACTGTGGCGATGCTTCTCGTGCAGTATCACGAGTTGCTTCACGTCCGAGCCCATTTTCTAGTGCGCGAGATCTGGATCGTGCTTGGCTTCGCCGTTTGGCAATGGGTGACGGTGCGCGCCTTTGCCGGTGCGGGTGCGCGTCCAGGATGGGCGTTTTACGGCGCAATTGCGATTAGCCTGCTTCCGCTTGCAGCAGCGAAATTGCTTCCGCTCGTGTCGCCCAGAAGTCAGTTTGGTTTTCTGGGTATCTCTTACATCACCTTTCGAGCACTGGATGTGGTGTTTTGCCTTCGAGACCAGGTAATCGCTGTTCCGGAGACGCTCGATTTCCTGGTGTTCTTATTTTTCTTTCCGACTATTTCTGCCGGCCCGATCGATCGCTATCGGCGTTTTGTAACCGACTGGAAAAGGAAACGAACGAGGGCCGAGTTTCTCAGCGATCTCGACGGCGCGGTGCACCGTTTTTTTCGCGGATTATTTTACAAGTTCATAATCGCGGCGCTGATCAAACAGCACTGGCTCGAACCGGTAGCGCGCAGTGGGAACTTCGGTGCCCTGCTGAGTTACATGTATGCCTACAGTTTCTATTTGTTCTTCGATTTCGCTGGGTACAGCGCCTTCGCTATCAGTGTTAGTTCTCTCTTTGGGATCCACACTCCAGAAAACTTCGACCGACCGTTCCTGGCCCGGAACATCCGTGATTTTTGGAACCGGTGGCACATCACGCTTTCATTTTGGTTTCGCGATCACGTCTATATGCGGTTCCTGCTTGCTGCCGCGCGCGGCAAATGGTTCAGAAGCATGCACACATCTGCGATCCTCGGATATTTTCTTGCATTCGGATTAATGGGTTTGTGGCATGGGATCGAGCCGCACTACATCGTTTATGGACTTTATCAGGCGACGCTGCTCTCAGGTTTTCATATTTTTTCCGTTTGGAACAAGGCGCACCGTTATTGGCGCGACGGCCTGCTTTCAAACGCATTAGCCGTTTTCATAACTTTCCATTTCGTTTGTTTCGGTTTGCTCATTTTTTCCGGCCGCATAGGTGCTCCGCCGCTGCAGCATTATTTGGCTGACATCGAGCAGACCGATTGCCACGAGATTTCTGGCTGGGTTTGGGACAAGTACAAGCCGAAGGCGCCGGTTTCAGTCGAACTTTGGGATGGCAAACAGTACTTGATGACGATCTCTGCGAATCAGTTCCGGAAGGACCTCGCTGAGGCAGGTTACGGAAACGGTCGACATGCATTTCGTTTCACAACGCCGCCGCAGCTCAAAGATGGTAACTCACATCCGATACGACTTCGAGTTGCTGACAGAGGAATCGATTTGACCACGACGCAAAGAACAATTGTCTGCCGATAGAAATTCTTCGTCTTCGGCTGAATCGAAACTACTTGTGCCCGAGTCGAGCAGGGCGAGACCGAAGAGTAGCTAGGACTACTTTCCCTCAGTCATGGTTCTCTTGATCGGCGCTTCTTCGTGAGGAGCGACGTCATATTCCGGTTTAGGCACGTCCATCAACCAGCGGTCAAACCAGCCGACGATATGCTGCAACCGATCGACCCGATGCCATGGCTGACCAGAGCGAGATAGCTCGTGAGATTCGTTCGGGAATCGCACCATCACCGTTGGAATCTTGCGGAATTTGAGCGCGCGAAACATTTCCTCGCCACCGGCGCCGGGCGGTGTCCGATAATCCGCTTCACCGAGGATGAACATCATCGGCGTTTTCACATTCTTGATGTAGGCAAGTGGGGAGCGCGCTTCAAACTCCTGCTCGTTATCGAACGGCGGCGCCTTGAACCAGGTTGGCTGAAACAACGTGAAGTCAGCCGAGTACCACCAGGCTTCCCAACTGGCGATGTCGCGCTGAGAAACCGCCGCCGCAAACCGGTTCGTTTGCCCCACAACCCAGTTCGTCAGCAGTCCGCCGCCGCTCCCGCCGGTCACGCCAAGCTTTTTATCGTCGATATATCCGCGGCCAATCACCTCATCCACTCCGGCCATCAAATCCTTATAATCATCGCCCGGATAATGGAACTGAATGACATTGCCGAAATCCTGCCCGTAGGTCGTGCTGCCGCGCGGATTGGGATAGAGCACCACGTAACGTTTGGCGGCCATCCACTGAAACTCGTGCTCGAATATGTAGCCATAAGCCGCGTGCGGTCCGCCGTGGATGTTCAGAATAAGCGGGTATTTTTTTGCCGGGTTGAAATCGGGCGGTTTCTGCACCCATGCCTGAATAGTTTTGCCATCAAAAGTTTTGTAATGAATTTCTTCCGGCTCAGTCAGATTGAGCTTCGAGAAAAGCGCGTCGTTGACGTGCGTTAACTGGCGTCCCGCGCCTGCGGGACCGCCGCGGTCCATAAAGAAGAAATCGTTTATCCGCATGGGCGTGGACACCGTGTAAACGATTTTCGATCGATCTGCCGAGGCGCGAAAACGGACAACTGCCTGGTTGCCGCGCGTCAGGTCGGTTTCTGCGCCGGTTTGGGTATCAAACGATGCAAGAATTGTTTTGCCTTCCTTCCCATATATCTCGATCAGGCTGCGCCCATCGGGCGTCCACAGCGGAATATTTGCGCCACCACCGCGCGGAGCTGCGTTGTCACCGAAAACGCCATCGCCCACATCGAAATCAAAATTGGCGCTCAGATTTCGCGGCTTTGCGTTCGGCGTAAGATCGACAATCCACAAATCCGGTTGCGTGTAGGAATTAATCGGCTGCGTTGTCGACGCGACAAATGCCATCTGCTTGCCATCAGGACTTAGCGACAGATTATCGATGTCCATGTCGATGGAATTGAGGTTCGCCGGTTTCCCGCCGCTGGCACTGATTGAATAAAGATCTGTCCTCGGCAGTTCGTAATACGGTTCATCGACGCGAAGCGACGTGAAATAGATTTGTCCGCCGTCTTTCGACCACACGATGCTGCCCTCGTTAAAGCGGCCGAAAGTTAATTGTTTCGGCTGCGCTTTTTCGTCTGCCGTGTGCGGCGCGGGCACGACCCAGATGTGCTGAGGATGCTTCGGATCGGCATAACCCTCGTTGTCCTCCCGATAAACCGCTCGCGTGATCACGTGAATGTCGCTCTCGTGTTCCGCTTCGGCCTCTGCTTTCTTTGCAGCGGCGTCCTGGTCCGGTTTCGGCGTCGCTTCCGATTTGCTCGAAGCTTTTGTGGCTGGGGTGGGGGATGGCGCACTTCCGCCCACATCCTTCTTCAGTTCCTCTTCCTTGCGCTTCTTCTTTTCCTGTTTAGCGAGATCATCCGCGTTCGTGTCGCTCGTAAACGCGATGCTTTTGCCATCCGGCGCCCACACCGGATTACTGGCGCCCTTCGGCAGATCGGTAAACACAAATGAATCCCCGCCCGCCAATGGCAGGATCGACAATTGGGGCGGCTCCAGTTTGCCGTCCTTTTCGGTGGCGCGCACGAGGAGCAAAAATTTCCCATCGGGCGACCAGCGTGGCGCTGCATCGTGATCGCCTTTTGTCAGTTGGTGCGGCCCCTCGCCGCCCGCGACCGGCACAGCCCAGATCAACGTGTTGTAGCCTTCTTTCTTCTCGTTGACTGTGACGCGAACAAAAGCGACACGCGTTCCGTCCGGCGAAATTTGCGAGTCACCGATCCAGACAAAATCGAACAGATCCTTTTCGGTGATGGGGCGTTTCTCGGCGAAAAGGCTGGCAATTCCCAGAGCAAATGTGAGCACCACAATAACTCTCGACACCATAAGCACCGATAACTAGGCTCGGCCCTGCGTCAGCCCCAAGCTTTTTCGATATACATGCGGAAACCAGTACGTCGTCTCATCGCCGCGGCCATGCTTTCCCAATACACCAATAGATAATAGATCGGCACAGATCGTTTCCCATTTTCTGCCAAGCAACGTCTCCAGACTGCGCCTGTCGTACTCGGTCTTCCCGCCTTCGAATTTTTTGATGTGGTCCCAGAGATGCGGGAACTCAGCCTTTAAGTAGGTGTCTCGTTTACGCTTAGATAGCTCGCCGAGGCCGTAAAGAATCGCCTTGGGTCCAATCAGCCAAGTTGATTGACCGCTGCGCGCCTGATTGAACTCATCCTGTTGCTTCTGTTTCGCGCTCGTAACCAGGTCGAGGACATCTCTCGGGGTTACGACATCCTTGCCATCCATAGTATGCGTATAAATCCAGTGCTTCGTGGAACTTTGCTTTGAACCGCTGTGCACCGTCGGTGGAAACACCATATAAAAACACTCTTTACGGTATTCTTGGCTCGCATCGAGGCGATCGCGATCCACATTTAGGTAATCAGCTAACGCATCGTTCGCAAATAAGCGCTTAACCAGCATCGTGAGAATTTGATCCTCTGACCATTGTAAAGTATCAGCGCATCGAGAGGTGATGTGGGTTAGTGCAGTAAACCCCTCGCCAGTTGAGACGATTTGCTCCAACATGTCGTCGCGGAGGAAAATTTTTACACGAATATCTTCGCTGGCGAATAGACGGAGTGTCCGCAGGAGCCCCCGCAGCGCTCGTGTCTCTAAGTCAGTCCGTCTCGGAAAAATCTCATCTAGCCGATCAATCATTAGCCAAATGCTTAGGTCCGCTTTCTTAAGGACGTTAGCCAATTGATCCTTCACATCGGTGATGAATCGAGGCACCTGGGGTGTCTCGGCAACTTGGGGTTTTGGCCGCTCAACATGCCCAAACAGGTCCAAGCCAATTTCGCCGCCTTCGTGTGGCAGTTTGTATGTTAGTCGTGGCGTCCAGCCGCGGAGAACATGCAGAGCCCATCCAAGGATATCCCGAAGCGATTTTTTCGCCTTGATTTCTGGAATGTTCGCTTTCGCGCACGCGTCTCTGAAATCTTGGATCTCCGCTGACGCGATTTTCAGGATTTCCTGATATGCTTCCCCCTTGATGAACTGTTCATGCGCGAGCGAGGTCAGGTAAATGCACCAGAAATTCACAAAGTCGTCTTCGCTTAGCTGCTCGAATTGATCTTTGAAGGCATGGAAAACGTTGTCTCCATGTTTCTGTACGCCATGCGCAACGACGACTTTTCGCGATCGCAGTAAGAAGCCGGGCAAGAAATCAACGAAGATTCGGAAAAGCGCGCTCTTTCCCGAACCTTTGGTGCCTGGAACAAGATCAACTTTGTCCAGCAGTAATTCACCGAATGCGGACGTTTCAACGCGAGCTGCTTCAAGTAGCGTATCTACTTCCGCGATTGATTCGCCTAAATCTAAACCCTGCAAAAGCTCTAGTGCTTTGCCGTTGTCGTGCATCGCCGTCATCTCTTTACATGTGTTCGATCACGTTATCGCCGAACTGCGAACATTTGATTTCAGTCGCGCCTTCCATCAAACGCGCGAAATCGTAGGTGACACGCTTGCTCGCGATCGCGCCGTTTAATCCTTTGAGAATCAGATCGGCGGCTTCCGGCCAGCCCATGTAACGGAACATCATTTCGCCGGAAAGAATCACCGAACCGGGATTGACCTTGTCCTGGTTTGCGTACTTCGGTGCGGTCCCGTGGGTCGCTTCGAAGACGGCGTGGCCGCTGATGTAATTGATATTGCCCCCGGGCGCGATGCCAATCCCGCCCACTTGCGCAGCGAGCGCATCGCTCAAGTAATCACCGTTCAGATTCAGGGTCGCAATGACGTCGAAGTCTTCGGGCCGCGTGAGTACCTGTTGGAGCGTGATGTCTGCGATGGCGTCCTTGATCACAATCCCTGCGCCCGGTTTGCCCATCGGGATCCTACACCAGGGACCGCCATCGATTTCCTCTGCGCCGAAATATTGCTTCGCGATTTCATATCCCCAGTCGCGGAACGCGCCTTCGGTAAACTTCATGATGTTGCCCTTGTGCACGAGCGTCACGCTTTTGCGGCGGTTCTGGATCGCATAGGAAATCGCGCTGTGAATCAAGCGCACGCTTCCGGCGCGACTGACCGGTTTGATCCCAATTCCCACGCAAACCTCGTCGCCTTCCGGTGCGCCGACTCTTTTCCAGAAATCGGCTGCTTTTTCCCGGGTGCCGAAACGGATTTTGTCGAACTCCTTTGGAAATTCTTTTTGCAGGAAATCGAGGATCTTTTGCGCTTCGGGCGTGCCAGCGGCGTATTCGATGCCCGCATAAATGTCTTCCGTGTTTTCCCGGAAGATCACCATGTTGACTTTCTCCGGGTGCTTGACGGGCGAGGGGACACCTTTGAAGTACTGCACCGGCCGCAAGCAGACAAAAAGATCGAGGAGTTGGCGCAGCGCGACGTTGAGTGAGCGAATGCCGCCACCGACCGGCGTGGTCAATGGCCCTTTGATGCCGACCAAGAATTCACGGAACGCTTCGACTGTATCGTCGGGCAACCATTCATCGAATTTGTCTTTCGCCACCTGACCGGCGAAAACTTCAAACCACGCGATCTTTTTCTTGCCGCCAAACGCTTTTTCTACCGCGGCATCGAACACGCGCACACTCGCGGCCCAGATGTCCGGTCCCGTTCCATCCCCACGAATGAAAGGAATGACCGGACGGTCCGGAACATTCAGCTTCTCAGTTCTGGTAATCTTTTCACCCGGAGGCGGAGCAACATTTTTGTAAGGCATAGGCCGTCACTGTAGCGGCAAGAGCCTGCCTTGAGCAACGTCGAATGGGTGCCGGCTGCAATCTTGTCAGCGGTCAGACGTCAAAGGTCAGACCCGCCTGCATCCAGCCAGCGGCGAGTGCTACTCTTCGCCTGATGTCGTAGGCTGTTCGGGAGAAACCACCGGCTTTTTAAAATTAGATGGATTAATCGTGGTGGGAACCCGCGGCTGAATGAATTGGTTCGCCAATGGACAGGGCAGTCCGATACAATAGGCAAGCAAGGGCACTGCCGCCTGCGCCGCTTCCACAATTTCTTTGGCTGCGGACGGATACGCTGCGATTGCCGCTTGAGTAATGCAGATCACTTCGTCACAGCCAATCTCTTTACCGACCGGTTGTTTAAAATCCTTAACATCTGTGTAGCGAGTACCCCTGCTGGCCGTGAGAGCGCTCGCAACGATTCTCGTCGCCAGGTCGGGCCGAGCTCTTACCGCCGCCCCGACGTAGGCACATATCTCGTCTGGAGTTGACCGGGCGAAAAGCGAATTGACCGCGCCCATGAATTGCTCAGGGCTAGCTGTCGCGATGCTGCTGGCGCCCGCCGCCCTCACGGCGGCGGCTAGTTCACCGGTATCTGCGGCCGTTGCCGCTACCACACGCTGATTTTGCACCGTTGTCCGAAACAAAGGCGCGCTCGGCAGCTCCCGGAAGTCTTTGATCAGCGGCGAAGTGAGGGTCTGATTAACATCAACATCGTAGGGGTCTCCCAATCTGCCGTAAATCGGATCGTAAGTCACACCCTGGCCGGGACCGACATAAATCGATTGCCCCACGCTATCCAAATAGATGCACGCGCCTCCTTCGAGCACTATGAATGTGGTGACTCCGCTCGGATTGTAGTCGCCCAGTATAGTCGTGCCGGTGATTGCCGCGGTGACGGGTCCCATCTTGATTTTTGCCCCACCGGCTTTTTTGGGCACGTAAAGCAAAAATTGGCCGCTCCCCAGATCAATGGTGCGTGCACCTTCACCCACACTGAAGATCGTCTTCTCGCCCAGACGCGTGATCGTTTTATCCTTGAACGTCAACTCGCTCCGGGATTGGACACCGGTTTGCACCGCCGTCCCCGGCCGAACGTTATCATTGAGTGAAGCCGCACGCGGCGCCGAGTTCGATGGAAGCACTTTTACGTCCTGGATGACTTGAGTCACCTTCGCTTCTTTGAGGTCGTCTGCGCTGACCTGGTTTGGGAGCAGAATCGCAACCGACGCAATCGTCAAAATAACCGGGGTTTGGATGTTCATGAGCACCTCTATATTACATTCCAAATCGGTTGTTAAGCTTTTTTTTCAGCTTTTTTTTGAGGCCGCCGCCGGGGGCCCTCCCAGCGCTATATTTTGGCTTCCTCGCGAAATTACCAATTTATTCAGCCGCGGCTCCGCAATTCTTCTTTCATCCATTGCAGCTGCGATATTATATCGGATATAAACTCGTGACCGCTTCTTCGCTCATCGTGTCGGACCCGGAGATTCTGGGCGGAACGCCTGTCTTTAAAGGCACGCGCGTCCCGGTACGAACCCTGTTCGAATACCTTACAGGCGGATTATCGCTTGAATATTTTCTCGAAAGCTTCCCATCGGTAGCCCGGGAGCAGGCGGCGGGCGTGCTCCGCCTTAGCCAACAGCGGATCGAGCAAGAAACTGCCGCGTGAGGATTCTCCTCGACGAATCTGTTCCCGTTCAGGTTCGCAGCGCACTTCACGATCATTCAGTGTCCACTACGTTCGAAATGGGATGGCGCGGAGTCAGCAATAGCGAATTGCTTGATCGGCAGAAGCCGAAGGCTTTAAACTAATCATTGTCGCTGATAAGAACCTTCGGCATCAGCAGAACCTGACAAAGCGCCGATTGCTATTCTTGAGTTTTGGACGAATCACCGGCCGACCCTTGAGCAGCATTTCGTTCGCATCCGCGATCGAGTGCAATCAGTGATAAGTAGTCAATACATAGTTCTGGAGCGAGAAGATAAATAGCCTCGCGAATTCCGCAGATTTCACGGATGACAAACCCAAACCATTCACTGATCACTGATCACCGATCGCTGGCCGCTCCGCCTCATCCGGTTCAAATCAGTTTCGCGGCCCTTTCAATTTCCGCGAGTGTTTCCGGCGACAGCCCGTTTTTTCTCTCTGGCGGCAGTCCGAATATCTCGCGCATTCGCTGCGCTCGCTCTTCCTCGCTAAGACTTCCGCGGTTGGCCCCGAATCTCTTTACTAACTCGGGGAGTTTCTGCCGGATTTGTTCTTCGCTTTTCGCCTTCTCCAATTCTAATCGTTGCCGATCGATTCGCAGTCGCTCCGCGCTATGATCGCCCTTTCGAAGCTCCACGACGTCGCCGCACATTTCGCGGAGCAGGCGCCATCCTTCCCGTCCGCCGGTTTCAGCCACACGCCGCGTCGCCACGGCATAACGCGCGGCCAGCCAGTGGGCCATGGTATCGGTGAGCAGCGCGCGATCCTCGCGCTCCCATTCCGCTGCATCCTCGCCCAGCCGCCTAGCAATTTCGAGCGCCTCCTGCTGCGCCACCCAATCGCGATAACCGCCCCGTTTCCATTCCGAGAGATTTTGTTCCCGGATGATTTTCCCGCCAAACTCCGCAGCCACGATGGCCTGCACCTCGGGTAGTACATTCAGCCACGCGACCAGCTTCTTGCCCTGTTCGCCGTTCTGGAGACGGCAATTCAATTCCAGCCTTAATGCGCGCGGCAGCCGGGCGATTTTTCCGTTTCGTGTCACATTCATGAGTCGGATTCAGTCGGATTCGGTCGGATCGAATGGGTGACGCACCTGGTGGCTAAGTTCGTCCATCGCGGATTTGGCTTCCGGATGCTTGTCCACATACGCCTTCAGCGTTTCCAGTCCGATGATGATCTTGCGCTTCCATTTCAAGTCCGCGTTTCGCGAGGCGACTTCGAGCCACTCGCGCTCGATCCGCAGCCGCTCCGCGGTTTGATCGCCGTGCCGGAGCAGCGCCCAATCCTGCACGAACGCGCGCAATAGTTTTAGACGATCCTCGCCTTCCAGTACAGCGAGCTGCCCTCGCGCGGCCAGCGCGTATTGAGGCGCGAGCCATCCTGCCACGGCGTCAGTCACTGAACCGCCCACCGCCTGCTGAAGTTCGTCCGCCTCCGCGGCGATGGCGACGAGCGCAGCCTTGGCTTCTGCAAGTGCGGAATCCTTCGTGCTCATCCTCACCGGTACCTCCCTCGAATGTGGCGGTTGTAATACGCGCCCTTCGATGGTGCGCTCATCAAACCGACATACACTTCGTAGGGAACGCCCGGATGATTATACACACCACTGTGGTGGAATTTGACGGCGAGTATGTAGCCATCGTAGCCGATAGCGCGGATGGCGGAGGAACTAACTGGTATGAGTGTCATACCGTCAGTGAAGCACGGGTTTCTGGCCCGGCGAGACTGTCAAACGCCACGGCATTTCCCGGCTAGCCGGCAAATGCCGCGCTATTTGCCGGGTAGCCGGCGATCCCACGACCGAGGCTTCTCCTCTGCCGGAAGAAAGGGAAACAATCGGCGAAACAACTGCCCCGCTTCGCGGCGTGCGTCGTGCCACTTCGTGGCGTCGTGCCATTTCAGTCTGGCGAACTGCGGCGAATCGAAAATGGGGTGTGATACCGTGCGACGTGGATTGAGAATGTCAGACGTCTTGAATCGGGAGAGTAAACGCATCACAGCCAGCCGCGTTAGGTGCGCGCGCCAATCCCCAGGCTTGCGACCGCGATTACTCGGAGCTTTCAATTCCTTCGGTCTTCCACGTTTTAGCCAGCGTCTGAAATACGTAGCGATCTCGTCATTGGTAAATTGCCCCCAAGCGATGTCGACTAACAAGCTCTCAAGAAATCCCCAGCGTAACCCCGGTCTGATCTCGGCGAACTCGGGAGCATCGGGTGCTCCCGGCAATGTGAAGAGATTCCCCTTCGTGTCTCGTCGAAAGAATTCCCGCTCCCAGGCCATTCGTTTGTTGTGTTGATCATCGGCAACACATTGGCTGTGGCGCGCGATTTCATTTGCCCAACCCCAGTGGGACAACTTCACCGGCACGATGTGGAATTGGCCGATCTCGTTGCGAATTCGGCCGCGATATTTGCGCTCCGCTCCGTTCAGCGACTGCCACGGCGCAGGAAAACTTCCGGAGATTGGTGGCGCCTGAGGATGCCGGTAATTTGGCTTGTTGGGGTCTTTCGACTGCGAAGTTTGGCCCGGTCTGAACACGCACCCGGCAATGAATACCTCCGCCGCGTAGCCGATACTCTGGATTTGATCCATTGCCTTCCAGCTTGCCGGAAAGCCTTTGGTCGCTGCATCGCCGGGGACATACCACTCCTCGCGATAGCGGCCGAGAGTCGATCGGATGAATTCCGACTCACGGGCATATTCCCAATAGCAGCAGCCGACCAGTTCATCGGCCGGCACGTCGGTAAAGTCCCAATCGTCGTGTGCCAGCGTTTCAACCGCTTCCTCGCTTGACGGCGCGAGAGCGGATTGGAGTTTAGCCGTGGCCACGCCACAGAGGATGACGGCAGAAGCAATGCGCCGCAAGTCAACTCCCCCGCCGGTGAAGTCACGTGCCGATTCTGGATGGGTTCGAACTGTTTTTCTTTGTCCTTTTGTTTGAGATCTGATAGTCAGTTTTGTCCATGAATCTTGTAAGTCTGCCCGATGGCCGCATTGTAAATCTCGATTACCTGACTCACGTGGAGCGAACGGATGATTACGTGAGTTTACACCTCGCCGGCGGAGGCGGTGGAGGGTCAATCATCAGGGTAAAACAAGGCGAGGGGGCGAGGAGAGTTTTGGCACATATTAGCGGCAAGTGCGCAGTGAAGATTGAAACTCCACCGCAGCGCTAGACCGGAAGTCGCGCAAGGGGTGGGATCTGGAACTTTGATTTCTGCAAGCGACCGCGGATTACTACCCGCAAATTCCGGCTTCACTGCGCTTGATCACCCATTGCTTTTGGGATCGCTTGGGATCGCCGCACTGGGGTTTCACAGCGGATTTGCGGAACCCATCAATTATCAATTTTTTCTTTGCCCCCGCGCCCCTGGACGGCTATCTTCCGGTTGACCGTGGGAGAGCAAATTCCTATTAATACACCGCTTACTTCAGAACAGCTGAAGATGTTGGGACAGATGCTCCAGCAAGTGAAGGATGCACCGCGTCCACACGTCGGGCCGACGCTCCCCAAGCTCGCCACGGGTCCGCCCGTTCGCGCAGCCGAAGCGGCTCAAACCACCTCGGCCGTCGGTGCGGGGGCGGCTGCAACTTCGACGACGCCCACACCGGCCCATGGCCCCCCGCTCGATAGCATGCGGAGCTGGGGCCAGTACAAGGTAATGACCTGTCCGGAGCTGGAGGGCTGGGCGAACCCGCAACTATTTTCCAACGAGATCACGATGAACTGGGGAATTGTCGATCTGTCGGGGGTCGGCAACGGGGCGTTCGAAGCACCTCAGGTCGCTCACCCTCGGACCCAGTACGACATCGCCGCCGCGGTCCGAGCCGCGGAGAAGGCGGGAAAGACCGCGCGCGCCTGGGGAAGCCTCTACTCCTTCTCGGACGCCGCCTTCCCTCAAACCTCGGCAACGCTCCCCGAGGATCAGAATCCGGACTCGTACGGCTTCGGAATCAACACGAGCGCCCTCAATTCATCTCTCCAGCACCTCCTGCCAAGCGTGCTACGGACGGAATTTCAGCCCGAGCTCTTCTTCTTCGTCGAGGCAGGCATTACGATAAACGACTTCAACTCCCTGCTGGACTGGCAGAAGACGTCACTGGCGCTCAAGACGATGGGAGGGTCCTCCGGGCAGACCCTCGCCGGCGCCACCTCCACCGGTACCCATGGGAGTGACTTTGACCGATCGCCCCTAGCCGATAGCATTCGGGCTTTATATCTGATCGGGGCGGGAGGGGTGCACCATTGGATCGAGCCGTCGAACCCGATCACCGATCCCACGAAGTTGCAGACCGTATTCCCCTGCCTGCTTGCCGAGAACATTCATTACGACGACATAATGTTTCACGCGGCTCTCGTCTCGATGGGAGGCATGGGCGTGATCTATGCGGTGATCCTCGAGGTGGTGCCCCAATACCATCTCGCCCAGGTCACCAGGTACGGAACGTGGGAGGCCCTTCAGGGTGCCGAACCGCAGGGGGCCGGACCCGTTCTCTCTGGGGCGTTCAGCGGAGATTGGACGGGTATCGTCGGGTACCTTCGTGGGGGCCAATGGCACCCCAAATCTCCCTTCAACAATCGCGCGCTTCAGGTGGTCGTGAATCCCATAAAGAACGACGACGGAACGCACAAGTGCTACGTCACGAATCGGGCAGAAGTGCCCTGGCAACCGGGGCCAACCGGTCAAGCCTCGGCCGACCTCTCCCAACTCGATGCCTCGTCGCTATTCAGTGTGATCTACAACGATCCGGATTGCGATTTAGGGGCGCACACCGCTCTGGGCGCGGAGGCCCTTTCGTTGCTTATGGAGGCCCGGCCGGCAGGCAACGCGGGGCTCGTCTATCAGCTGCGCCAACTCATCGGGTGTTGCGAGACCTACGGCTATGCGTTCGCGGTCCGGGCCTTGGTTAATTTCGTCCTCGAGTCCGCGCTGCCGGAGTACGACCCGCACGACCTCAACAAGTACCCGCGGGTCGACCTCGGATACCGGATCATGGCCAACGGGGTGTTCGCGGGGGGATTCCCTTTGTTGAGCATCGTGTCTACGGAGGTCTTCTTCGAGCTCCATGCCGGAATCGACTTCGTGAGCCGCCTGCTCCGCTGGATCGACTCCGAGGTGGATCAGAAACGGT
>WNGE01004688.1_pt1 | contig 15681 bp, 17 predicted proteins | sample 5400651 | NCBI WGS metagenome assembly WNGE01 (sample SAMN13153370, study PRJNA577476) | soil metagenome | isolation source: 60 cm soil or saprolite under grassland replicate 2 | place: USA:California | collected 2016-06-15 | reverse complement strand
GGCCCAGGGATCGCGACATAAGTGGTCTTCTCGTCAGAGTCCCACTGGCCGTCGGATATCTGCCGCGCGGTCAGTCGCCAACTAATCGTGTAGGTGGCGCCAGAATCATCCGGGATATATACCGAGCTATACTGACCATTCTCCCAGGGGGATCCATCACGTTCCCACGCCCAATTGTCAGCCGACTGACTACTTGATCCGTTGAGAGCGTACGTGCCACCGCTAGTGACGTAGTATGGCACACCGGCGGTCACGGTGAAACAGTTTGTGCTGAAGGACGGTCCGTCAGTCTGGCGCCAGGCGGTATCGTCACCGTAAGCACTACGGTGTTCGATCTTCCAGGTGTAGGGGCCCGCATCCAAACCGGTCGCGTTCCAGTACTCAGTTTTACTGCCAGAGCTCACACCCGTTCTCGTCCACGACGCTACGAGCTGCCCGTTCAAGGAATTCCAGATCTTGATTCTGTAATCACCGTAGGCAGTGAGTGTGAGGTTGAACGTGGCCTCGCACTGACCGGGCGTGACCGTGAGCTGCTCGGCATCGATACCGAGGTGATGCAGCTCCCCACCCGTCGTGCTAGTCCATTGCTCGACGGTTTAGACGTACGGGAGGGCCTCCTTGATCAGAAAACCCCACGAGTCCTGCCAGTAGTTGTAGATAACCTCAGCATCCGTAGGTTTGTTGAAGTTGCCAGTGCTCCATGATTGGGTGCCACCGTATGTCTTGAGGTGTTGCAGCCCCAACCTTGTGAACTTGACCAGAACATTCCTAGCGCGATCGGACACTATCAGGTCGCCGTAGAAGTCCTGACTGAGACCAATGAACTCCGATCCGGATATGGGTGTCGACCGCGCGGTTGCCTGAGGCGCCGCATCGGGCACGGTAGGGCTGTTGGTATCGTAGTACCAGAGCGAGACGCGATGGTTTTCTGTATCTGAGATATAGACTTCAGCACCGAGCAGCCCTGCGTAATAATTGGTCGATCTCACGAATATTCCCTGCGGTCGCGAGAACTGAGTTGGACCCTGTCCGTAGGTACCGAACGAGCTCAGGTAGGTTTTGCTCATCGTCCCGCCGACAGGATCGACGCTCACCTGATAGACCACAACTCGGTTGTTTTCCGTGTCCACGATAAACACTCGGTCATCCGCCAGCGTCCACGTGTCCGCCGGATCCCATGCGACGTCATGCGGCTCCTTCAGTCGCGTCCCTGACTCCGATCCGTCCAGCGTGCCAAGCCAGCGAACGCATTTGCACGTGTAGCCGAATGCGATGACTACGATTCTGTTGTTACGGGAGTCCGCGATGTAGCCAACGTGCCATTCACCCTCACGGCGCGTAATGTCGACGCCGAGTGGCCCCAAAAAATGGTAAGGTCCGTCTGCCGGCGTTCCACCCGTGCCGAGCGAGCGTAGGAACGTTCCTGCCTGGCCCCAGAGCAGCCGGTTCCATTCCGGATCCGTGGAAATGAAGATCGAGCGCAGACACTTTGATTCTGTGACCTCGACACGAGTGCAATGAGACGCCGTCGCCCACGTGCGACCAAACACGTAGTAGCCGAGTTTCGCTTGCGTGAAAGTCCAGTGTATGCGGTCTGTTTCGACCGTGATGCACTTGTTGGAGAAGAGAAAGCGCTGGCATTTAGTCTCATCGATCGCCCGCGTGGCTGTGAAGGTTTGGCCGAAGGCTTTGTCGGTAGAGGAATTAATGACGACGACGGTGAGAAGCGCCCAGGCAAGCGGTCTCATGTGCGGCGTCTCTTCTCGAGTACGGTAGCGATGGCGATGAGTCGGGCCAGGAGTCCTTCGTGCGCCGTGAGATCCCAGCGATCGCCCCGACGCCCAAACGTGAGCGTTACAGTTGGGCGGGCAGACTCAGGCACCGTGGCGAGGTAGACTTGCGCCAGCGCCCGTAGCACGTCCCGACCCTGAGGCTGGAAGGTCAACGAATCGATTTGGAAGTCCCAGAGCGCCCCAAGCGCCGCTTGGGGCGGCCGTCGGCTTCGCTTGGCGCCAGCGCTCGCCAACCGACCGACGGCCGCCGCGAGCTGCGGATCGTCGACCTGTCGCGGATCGAGCCGGCCTCGGCGGATGCCGTCCGCGAGTGCATCGACAGTAATGCGCACCGCATATGTGGAGTCCGCCATGGCCCTGGGCGTGACCTCACCTGGGGAATCCTGTGCCGCGATCCGACTCGGGATGGCCGCCACAGCAACACTCAAGACCATCAGCGCGACCTGATTTCGAATCTCAGATACTCACATGCTTCCCCTCACGGCCGGCGTGGCGGCACGAACTCCACGCCGCCTCGTCGCTCAACCGGCAGCGCTCGAACGTTCGTCTTCCAGCCCACGCCAATGTCACCTTGAAATCGGTCGATGATTCGACCGGTCTCCGCATCCACAATGACATTCCAACGATCCGGATACACTTGCGGGGTGCGACTCTTCGTGGGCACGAACCGTCTCTCAGTGCGTTGGGTCGGCTTTGGTAGTTGCGGGGCGGCCTTCTCTGTGAAAGCGAGCGCGTGGTCGGCTCCGGCTACCCACACGCATTCAGGCCCGAGATGCGGCAGGGCCAGCTGCGGCGTGACGTCCGAGTCATCTACTGCTCGGTATAAGGTCACGATTCTCGATCCCTCACCAACTCCCCTGTCGAAGTAATACCTTCCATCGGGAGAGAAGAAGACGCCTCGGTGCTTTGTAGCAGACAAGGTGCGTGTCGGGACGTGGTAGCGGTAAACCGGGAATGTTACCCCTCCCCGCGATCCGGGTGTGGTTCGAGGGGAATCCTTTATGTATAGCGAACTGTCGAATGGTGCCCAACTGATCTGCAAGGGAAACCGGAGGCCCTCAATCGGCGTGGCGAGGCTCGTCCGAACATCGATCAGGGATAGGCCATAGGGTAGCGTCGTTGACTCCCCCATGCCTCCCTCATCCGCAAGACCGCCTGTGATGATGGCAAGGGTGTCCGGACCACAGCACCAGACGTACTCACGGATACCGCGTTTGGCGTATAATGAACTGGGGCCGAGCAGACTAACTACGTTGCCCGCGTGATCAATCACCGTGAGGCGCTGACTGCCAGCCCCGACCTGATTTACCACCTCAATGAGCGCCAGATAACGACCGTCAGGTGACAAGGTCAGCTCGGAAGGAATATGCCCTTCCGAGCGATAAACCTCGCGATCAGCACCAGTCTTGGGATCCCGCGCCACAATGCGGTTCCTCGGGCCGACTCGAGCCCGATCCTCCACGCGCACCAGAAGAGGAATCGTATCCTGCGCGAGGGCAGCGTACGCCGGCGCACAGAACGCCAAGATCAGCTCAAGTGAACAAACCCACTTCAACGAGTCTGCTAACCTACGGTGATTGCTAATTTGAAGGTCCATCAGGATCGCGAATCCTCACGTGAAAGTGGTTTTTGTGTCCATCACTGTGAAAAATGAACTGCTCCCCGTCCGTGGTCGTGTCCGGCAGGCCCCAGCAGGGCATGTCCACGAAGATCGAATCAATGCGTGCGTTGGCGTTACTTTGGATCTCCGCATCGAGAAAACTTTGGATCAACCAGGAGGTCGCAACCGTGTCGTAGTTCGCCGGATCTTGGCAGATATCCAGTGGTCCCGCGAAGCCGTCCTTTCGGACGTACCGCACATCCACATCGACTCCCTGTTGATGGTACGCGTGACCAGTCTCGCACCCCGGTACACCGGGTTGCCCCGGGAATTCGCCACCGAACTTGCGACTCATGTCCCCGACCTGCATGTCGACGATAAAAGGTTGCGTTACCCACGCGCGACCAGTGGCTTCGATAAGCCGCACCAGATGACCAGTTCCCCAGTCGTCTACATCAGTTCCGTCACAAGCGTCGTAGTGAGTATAGCCCACCCTTGAGTCTCTGAGGTTTATTCCGCTGTATAGCGTCCCGTCTGTTGCTGTACCTCGTGCTTGGCTGTAATTCAAATCCCACCGCAGCGTGTCGAAAGTGTAGAATCCAGCGATCGGTGTGTTGCCGACTCTGTTTGTAGGGTTGGTCTCGGTGGCCGTGCTAATGGTGTCGTTATCGCTATCCCACGGTGGCCCACAAGTCTTGGTTCCAACTGATTGACCATTCAAGTAAGAAATGCAGTCAGCGGGCGGATGTGACTCGCCGGAGTCGTCTCCGCATGGACTTAAGGTGACAACACAGTAGAGGTCCCTAAAGACATCAATGATCGGACCGCAGCCCGTTGTTGCACCGGCCAGGAGCACGACCAGGAGCATGGCTGCCAAACGCGATGCGCTACAGGGAGAGCCTGGCCCAGGCGAGGGGGCAACCGCAGCCGAGGCTGTTTGCAGAATCGCTTTCAGGTCTGCTGAGTCGTGCCATCTGTAACCCCAGCGAACTGACACCAGGCAGACACCCAATGAGCCGTGATGCGATTCCCTACAGTGGGACTGGTACGCGCAATGTTCCGGAAGGGTCCGCGTTATTATGACTTTTGGCGCGGGGTGGAATCGCCATCTCCGAAGCGACTACGGTTGCTGCAAGGGGGCGCGGAAAGCCTAACCGCGATGCCGACTTAGAGGGCCGGCCCCGCGTCCTCGTCGAGAAAGACGAGCGTCTGCCGCCGTCCCACCAGCCGCACCAGCGCCTCGTAGACGCGCGGGTCGAGTACCGTGCCGGACAAATCCGTCATCCGCTCGACCGCTTGCTCGGGGGTCATCTTCTCCTGGTAGGGCCGGGCGGTCGTGAGGGCGTCGTACACTTCCGCTGCCGCAATCACTCGCCCGCCGAGGGGGACTTCCTCGCCGCGCAACCCATCGGGATAGCCGCTGCCATCGAACCGCTCGTGGTGGCTTTTGACCATCGCGACGACGTCGCCGAGATGCACGAGCGGCGCGAGAATCTGCGCGCCGATGATGACGTGCTGCTTCACGTGCTCGAACTCGTCGGCGGTGAGCGGCCCTTCCTTATTAATGACGGCTTCCCGGGTGCCGATCTTGCCCAAATCGTGGAGCCGGCCCGCCATGCGGATGCGGTCCACCTCTTCCTCATCCAGCCCCATTTCCGTGGCGATGTTCGCTGAGAAATCGGCGACGCGGGCGGAATGGCCGCGCAGATAGGGGTCCTTGGCTTCGAGCGCGTTGACGAGCGCCTCCAGCGTCGCCGTCGAGACCCGCTCCAGCCGGTGCCGCTCGCGCTGCAGCTCCGCGGTCCGCGTGGTCACTTCCTCTTTGAGCCATTGATTCAAGTGGCGATTCTCGAGCAGCATCTCGCGGCGCTTGAGGGCACGGTGCACGGCGCGCCCCAGGTCCGCCAGCTCGATCGGCTTGGTGAGGTAATCCATCGCTCCGCGCTGCATGCAGAGTGCCGCGCTGGTCGCGTCGTTGACCGCCGTGAGCATGAGGATGGCGAGATCCGGCTCGATTTCGAGCGCCTGCGGCACGAGGTCGACGCCGCTGGTGCCGGGCATGCGGATATCCGAGAGCATCAGCGCTACCTTGTGGAGGCGCAGCTGTTGGAGAGCCTCGTCAGCGGAGCTTGCCGCGAAAACCTCGAACTGTTGCTGCTTCAGGTATTTCCGCAGCGCGTTCCGGATCGGCTCTTCGTCATCGACCACGAGGACGGTGACGACTCCCGCATGAGCGGTCAACCCGATGCTCCTTGTGAAGCCAAGGCCAAACTAGGAATCGGCTGCGACGAACGCTAGGTCTACGGGAGCCGGAATGAGGCGTGCCGCATGGGCGCGCGCCAGCAACTCCGCGACGGCGCGCCGCCCCAGCGCACCGTAATCGACCGTGTAGGCATTCACGTACATCCCCACGAACCGGTCGGTGCGGGCGGCGTCCAGCCCGCGGCTGAATCCCTGCGCGTGCCGCAACGCCTCCGCGCGGTGAGCGAGCCCGTATTCGATGCTCGCCTTCAGGTCGCGCGCGATCGCGCGCATCAGCTCGTCACCCAGATCGCGCCGTACCACGTTTCCGCCGAGGGGCAGTGGAAGCGTCGTCTCTTGATGCCACCATTCTCCCATGTCCGCCCAGAGATGCAGACCGCGGTCGGCAAAGGTGAGCTGCCCTTCGTGAATGAGCAGGCCCGCATCGGCGTTTCCCGCCGCGACAAAATCCTCGATCTGATCGAACGGGACCACGACGTGCCGCGCGGCCGGCTGATAGAGCCGCAGCGTCAGGAACGCGGTCGTCAACTCTCCGGGAACGGCGACGACACGGCCCGCCAGGCCCGCGCGGGGGTCGGCGGGTGCCGGCTCTCGGGCGACGATGCGCGGGCCATAGCGGTCGCCGATACTGGCACCATGCGCGAGCAGCGCGTAGCGGTCGGCGAGATAGGCGTACGCGTGCAACGACACGGCGGTGACCTCCAACTCTCCCGCGAGCGCGCGCCGGTTCAGGCTTTCGATGTCGCCCAGCTCGTGCACGTAGCGACGGCCTGCCGTGTCGATCTTCCCTTCCGCCATCGCCCAGAACATGAACGCGTCGTCGGCATCGGGACTGTGGGCGACGCGAATGACGCCGGGATGCGGGATACGGGAAACGGGATACGTGGTCATGAGGCGGGCCGTGTCCCGATCACGCGAGTTGCTTCAGCCTTGAAACTCGTCAAGGCATCGAGGTGTGCATCCTGCGCATACTCCGGTCGCTGCTTGGCCATCTCTCCCGGCTCGTTGCGGAGGAAATCGCCGTACGCGCGGCGCTCTTGCGAGATATCGCCCAGTGCCTGGTAGGCGTGCGCGCGCAGGATATAAATGAAGAGATGCGTGGGGATTGATTGCCGGATCGTGTCGGCCTGGGCGAGTGCGGCGGCCGCGTCCCCACCAGCCAGCTGGAGCAGGCCGACATGGTAGCGCGCATCGGCGTCCAACACCGGCAGCTGTGAGTAGGCCCCCAATGCCATCGGCAGAAAGAAGCTGACGCTGTCACCTTTGCCGGCCTCGGCCAGGATCATGACGCGGTTGAACAACCGGTTGGCCCGCTCTGCGGGGGACATTTGTGAGATGTCAGGAGCTCGGAATTGGGAGCTAGGAGGTGGGCTGCCTGACCCCAACTCCTGGCTCCCAACTCCTCGCATCACTACCACCGTGATCAGCGCTCCCAGCGCCGCTCCCGCCAATGCCCAGGGAAGCCCGGCGCGCCAGCCGGTGGCTTGCGCAGTGGCGATCGCGGCACCGCACTTGTGGCAGAACCGCGCAGTGGCTGCGAGTTGCGCACCGCAGGCATGACACGTCATAGGTGGGGGGAATGTAACCCGGGCTAGCGACCCGCACGAAAGCCGGTAGAGTAGGGGCCCATGGCGAGCACGGAATACGGCAGGCACATGGGGGAGCTGAAGCGCGGCGAGCAGCGGTGGGACGTCTACCTCGAGGGCCAGCCTGATGCGTCGCTGGGCGCGGTCCGGGGCCGCATCCACTTCGTGAGCGGTCAGCTTCACAAGGTCACCGGCTGGATCTTCCTCGAGTGGAAGGAGAAGGATATTCAGCAGCGGTTCGGGGAGTTTTCGGCGGTGGAGCTGTTGCACTTCGTAGAAGCGCTGTAGCGCATTTGCCGCACATTCGGAGACACTTTGCACATTTCCACATCACCAATCGCCGAATAGCCGTTTTTTATTGCAATTCGTGCACGGATTTCTTGACACTCCGCCGTAGCCCCTCTACCTTCCCATATGGCCCGCCGCTTGCAAAGTGACTTACCGACTCGGGAAGGAGACCCCTCGCAATGACAGCAACGCTGGAACCCACGGTCGCCACCGGCGCCAAGGCGTCGACGGCGCCGTCGCCGGCGGATGTGATTCGTCGCGCCAAGGAAGCCGGAGTACAGATCGTCGATGTGCGCTTCACCGATCTGCCTGGGACCTGGCAGCATTTCTCGATTCCCTTGAAGGAGCTCGAGGAAGACACGTTCATCGACGGTTTGGGATTTGACGGCTCGTCGATCCGCGGCTTTCAGGCAATCAACGAGAGCGACATGCTGCTCCTACCGGATCCGGCCAGTGCGTTCGTCGATCCGTGCCTGCAGGTCCCGACGCTCTCGCTCACCTGCGACGTCGTGGATCCCATCACCCGCGAGCCTTACTCCCGCGATCCGCGCTATGTGGCGCGTAAGGCCGAAGCGTTCTTGAAGAAAAGCGGCGTCGCCACGACGGCGTATTTCGGTCCCGAGGCGGAGTTCTACATCTTCAATTCCGTGCGCTTCGACCAGAACGCGCACGAAGGTTACTACCACATCGATTCCGAAGAGGGCATCTGGAACAGCGGCACGAACGGCACGGCCAACCTCGGCCACCGCCCGCGCCACAAGGAAGGCTATTTCCCGGTGCCGCCGACCGATCGTCTGCAGGACCTCCGCTCCAAGATCATGCTGGCGATGATCGCGTCGGGCATCGAAGTGGAAGTCCACCATCATGAGGTGGGGACGGCGGGCCAGACCGAGATCGACATGCGTTACAGCACGCTGACTCGCATGGCCGATCAGATCATGATGTATAAGTACATCGTCAAAAACGTGTGCGCCCAGAACGGCTACACGGCGACGTTCATGCCCAAGCCGATGTTCGGCGACAACGGCTCGGGGATGCACGTCCACATGAGCTTGTGGAACGGCACGAACAACCTGTTCTTCGACAAGAATGGCTACGCGTTGATCTCCGAGTCCGCGCGCTGGTACATCGGCGGGCTCATCAAGCACGCCGCGGCGCTGCTCGCCTTTGCTGCTCCGACGACGAATAGCTACCGGCGACTCGTACCGGGCTATGAAGCGCCGATCAACCTGATCTACTCGCAGCGCAACCGCTCTGCGATCTGCCGCATCCCGATGTATTCGACGTCGCCGAAGGCCAAGCGGCTGGAGTTCCGGGCGCCCGATCCGTCGGCCAACCCGTACCTCACGTTCGCGGCGCTGCTCATGGCGGGTCTCGACGGCATCAAGAACAAGATCGAGCCGCCGAAGCCGATGGACGTGGACCTGTACGAGCTCGAGCCGGCCGAGCGCAAGCACGTGAAGAACACGCCGGGAAGCCTGCAGGAATCGTTGGCGGCGCTGGAAGCCGATCACGCGTTCCTGCTCGAGGGCGGGGTCTTCACGCAGGATCTCATCGACGTCTGGCTCGCGATGAAGCGGGCCAAGGATGTCGACGCGGTCGCGTTGCGGCCGCATCCCTACGAGTTCTTCCTGTATTACGACGCGTAAAAACTCGACGGTAAGAGACGGTAGAGGACGGTAAGGGACGGTAAGGGTGCACCTACCGTCCCTTACCGTCTCTTACTGTCCCTTACCGTCATTATTCCGAGAACTATGACCACGAAGAGAGAGATTCTCGAGCTCGCCAAGAAGCAAGAGGTCAGCTCCCTGCTCCTGCAGTTCACCGACATCCTGGGCGTCAACAAGAATGTCGAGGTGCCCGAGAGCCAGTTCGAAAAGGCGCTCGAGGGGGACATCATGTTCGACGGCTCGTCGATCGAAGGCTTCGTCCGCATCGAGGAATCGGACATGGTGCTGCGGCCCGATCTGGACACGTTCCGCGTGTTGCCCAACGGTGACGCGGCCGGCAAGGTCGCCCGGGTGATCTGCGACATCTACAATCCGGACGGCTCGGCGTTCGCCGGCTGCACGCGCCAGGCGCTGCAGCGCCAGATCGCCAAGGCGAAGGCGCTCGGCTACGAGATGATGGCCGGTGTGGAAGCCGAGTTCTTCATCTTCCAATTGGATGCGGAAGGCGATCCGACCACGGTGACGCACGATCGCGGCGGGTACTTCGACCAGACGCCGGTCGATCGCGCCGAGGAAATTCGCCGCTTGATCGTGAAGGATCTCGTCTCGATGGGTTTCGAGGTCGAAGCGGGGCACCACGAGGTGGCGCCGGGGCAGCACGAGATCGATTTCCGCTACGCCGAGGCCCTCGCGACGGCCGACAACCTCGCCACCTTCCGATTCATCGTGCGCAACGTCGCCTACCGCCACGGGTTCCTCGCGACGTTCATGCCCAAGCCGATCTTCGGCCAGAACGGCTCGGGGATGCACACTCACCAGTCGCTGTTCCGGAAGGGGGCGAACGCGTTCCACGATCCCAAGGCGAAGTGGGAGCTCTCTTCGGTAGCGCTGAACTATATCGCGGGGCTGCTGAAGCACGCTCGCGGCTTCTGCGCGGTGACGAATCCGCTGGTGAACAGCTACAAGCGCCTCGTCCCGGGCTACGAGGCTCCCACTAACGTGGCGTGGTCGATGCGGAACCGGTCCCCGCTGGTGCGCATCCCCGACCGCCGCGGCATCGGCACCCGCTGCGAGCTGCGCATGCCCGATCCGTCGGCGAACCCGTATCTGGCCCTGGCGGTACAGCTGGCGGCCGGGCTGGACGGCGTCGAGCGCAACCTCACCCCGCCCGATCCCGTGAACAAGAACATCTTCGAGATGAGCTTCCGCGAGCGGCGTAAATATCGGATCGATGAGCTGCCACGCGACCTCCACGAGGCGTTGGACATGCTCGAGCGGGACGACGTGGTCGGTGACGCCCTGGGGCCGCACATCTACGAGCGGTTCGTCGAAGCCAAGCGTGAGGAATGGCAGGAATACATTGGCCGCGTGAGTGAGTGGGAGGTCGAGCGCTACCTGGCCCAGTACTGAACGTCCTTCCCCCCTGGAGGCGATTCTGATGCGTCCCATGATCCTTGTCGGGTTGCTGCTGGTGCCTGGTTGGCTGGCGGCGCAGGCACTCAATCTCACGGGCTTCGCTGAGGTGTCCTACGCCTATTCCCGCCACAGCAGCGGGGACACGCTCATCGTGGGGCGGCTCTACGACCGCCTGCAGAACCGATTCACGCTGAACGCGTTCGCGGTCGTGTTGGACAAGCCGTATGACCCCGCGAAGCGGAGCGCCGGGTTCCACGTCGAGGCCCTGTTCGGCCAGAACGCAACCGTCATCAAGGCTGGGGGAGGGGCGCTCGACCTCGGCACCCAGGGCGATATCCCGCACCTCTACGTGACCCTCAACCTCCCAACCGCGAATGGGAGCGGCGTGCAGTTCAAGGCGGGGCGCATTCCGACCCTCATGGGTCTGGAGGTGATCGAGACCGTCGCGAACCCCAACTGGTCGGAGGGCAACCAGTTCGTCTACGTCGAGAACTTCACCGGCGTGGGTGTGAGCGTCGAAACGAAGCTCAATCAGCACTTGGACGTGCAGCTCCGGGTGATCAACGGTTGGGACCAGGTTTCGGACAACAACAACCGCAAGTCGCTGATGGGGCGTGTGGGGATCTCCCCTGATACGCTCACCTCGATCGGCGTCGTCGGGTTCTGGGGTCCGGAGCAGCCCGGCGACAACAGGGCGAACCGCTACGGCGTCGAGACCCTGGTCTGGCGGAAGCTCGGCAGGGCGCAGCTGTGGGTTCAGGGTGACCACGGTCGCGAGCGCGCGAACCCCGCCCTGCCGGACCCCGCGCAGGACGCGCAGTGGTGGGCGCTGGGTGGTTGGGTCACGTACCATGTCAGCACATCGGTCGGCCTGGCGTTGCGGGGCGACTATGTGAATGACGAGAACGGCGCGCGTACCAGCGGGTCGTTGGGTTTTCCGGCGAACGCCGGGCACAAGATCGGGAGCGGCACCGCCACGTTGAACATCCGCGCGTGGCCGAATGCTGTCGTCCGGCCCGAGATCAGGTACGATCGATCCACGCTGGCGGCGTTCAACGGCAAGAAGGATCAAGTCAGCATCGCGCTGGGCGTGGCGTATATCTTTTGACGTTACCTGATGACAGCGCTTCACACGTTGGCCCTGGTCGCCGGGGTTGCCTCGGCGTGCGACATCCTGCCGCGTCCGGGCGACACGCAGGGCGTGCAACAGGCGGGGCGGTGGGAGCAGCATGGCCGGATCAGCGTCCGGCCGGATGCCCGCTACACGCTGGTGCGCCTCGAGGTCGACACGAATGTCGTCGAGCGCCACGACGTGGTGCTGGCGCGGTTCGACTTCAATCCCAGTGAAGCCGAGGGCGACGAGTACTCCCTGACTGTCGCCCTGGATCTCGGCGACGCGCGTCGCCTGTCGGCAAATCATCCGTATGCACTCGGCGACTCGATTCCCGCCTATGCGACGGTGGCGTGCCTGTGCCGGCCGCTCCGGCCGGACTCGGTACGCGGGAGCTACGTGATGCAGACGCGGGGATCACGGCAGCTCGCCGGGCGGATCGACGCGACGCTTTATTTCACCGCGTGGAACAACCCGCAAATCCACGCCACGTATCGACTGCGCCAGCGCATTCACGGGGTGAGACCGTGAAGGTCGGACGGTCGGACGGTTGGACGGTTGGTGTGGTGACGGGTCTGCTTCTAAGTGCGATCGTGGGCATTCCATGTCTTGCACAGACAGACCGTCCAACCGTCCAACCTTCCAACCGTCAAACCATCGACACCATCATCATCGAGAATCGCAACATTTTCGATCGTGAAGACGTCGCCCCGGATTGGGTGTCGCACCTGGCGAATCGGCTGCACATGCGGACCCGTCCTTGGGTGATCAAGCGGCGGCTGCTGCTGAATCGCGGTGACCCCTTCGATTCGGCGCGGATGGCGGAGAGCGAACGCGCGCTGCGTACCCTGGGGGTGTTTCGCGCGGTGCGCGTGGATACCGTGCGTGCCGCGCCGGGCGGCAGACTCGCGCTGCGTGCCGTCACGGCCGATGGTTGGAGCACGCAGCCGCAGGCGAGCTTTTCCAGCGTCGGCGGCGACAAGACCTGGGGTGTCGGACTCGTGGAGCGCAATTTCCTCGGGACGGCAACGGAGCTGTCGCTCATCTACGGCAAGAACCCCGATCGCCGTCGTCTCGATTTCGAATTCATCAACTCGCAATTCTTCGGGCGACGCACGCTGCTCATCCTGCGTCACTCCGACTTGTCCGACGGGCGTCACGGCGAATGGACGCTGGGGTTGCCGTTTCACGAGACCGCGGCGCCGCATTCCCTGGAGACCTACGGCGAATTCGCGCACGAGCGCGTGCTGCGCTTTCGGGACGACCTGCTGCTGGACAGCACGCGCCATCATTTGTTGCGCATCGGGGTGATCGGCGGCATCGCCGCGTCCGCGACGAGCCACCGGTACACGCGGGTGTGGGGCGGCTGGGAGTGGCGCCGCGAGGACTTCGCGGACAGCACGACCGGGCGGGTTCCGTACTCCGTGTTCACGACGGCGCGGGTCGGCATCGACGTCGGTTCGGGGCGATTTCGCGTCCTGGAGCACTTCAACTCGTACGCCCGGCGAGAGGACGTGGATCTGTCGCCCACGTTTCGGGCCGGTATCGTGCTGCAGCCGGGGGGGGGGGGAGGTGTGGGTTACGAGGTGAGCGGGCAGACGTCGGCCGTCTGGAACCGCGGCTTTGTGGTGTTGCGAGTCGCCGCCAACGGCCTGGACTCGACGCGGACGCAGGCGCAGCTGACCGTTGTGAGTCAGAACGTCGGCGGCCATACGCTGATCGCTCACGCCGAGGGCGGCGTCGTGACACACCCGAAGCCGGGCGCGGAGTTCGATCCGTGGATCGTGCAGCGCGGGCCGCGGCTGTTCGGCGTGCACGACTTTACGGGCACGCGAACCACGTGGTTCGTGCTCGAGGACCGGATTCTCGTCGCTGACGGCATACTGGGGTTGATGGCGCTGGGTCTCGCGCCGTTTGTCGACTACGGCGGTGCCTGGTACGGCGATGAGGCGGCGCGCCAGGGAGGCGACGCCGGGGTATCGCTGCGCCTTGGGCCGACGCGCGCCGTGCGTGGCGAGGCCGCTGAGCTGGCGTTTGGTTACCGATTCGGGCAGGGCGTGCGGGGCAAGCCCTGGGCGATCACGTTACGGAAAGGATTCTCCTTCTAATGGGCATGATGACGAGGATCGACTGGATCGGCTGGCTGGCCACGGGAGTGTTTCTCGTTTCGTACTTCGCGAAACGGCCCACGACGTTGCGGCGGGTGCAAGGCGTCGCCGCGGGGTTGTGGGCGTTGTATGGCGTGCTGATTCACTCGCTGCCGGTTATCGTGGCGAACATTCTGGTTGCGAGCGTCGCGGTAATCTCGTCGTTCAGGAAGCCTTCGGCTTTGGCTTCTCCTCCATGAGCGCCATTGGGTTGTTGTCGGGGTCGTGAAAGAACGTCATCCATAGGTCGTAGTCGGCCGCTGCGTGCACGCGGTGCGGCTGGTCCACGAATTTGACGCCGCGCCGGACGAGCGTGCGATGCTGCTGCTCGATGTCCTTTACGCGAAAATAGAGAAACGAGCCGGGGTGATCCTGCTCGGCATTCTCGGGCGGCGACAGCATGAGCCGCACCGGGCCGACCTGGAAGAACGCCAGCGACGGCGGCGCCTGGAACAGGAGCGGCAGGCCGAGGGTGTCGCGGTGAAAGCGGACGGCGCGTTCGATGTCGTGGACGACGTTGGTGATCTGGGCGAGCTCCATCGCCCCTCCGCGGGAAGTAGTTAGCTTCAGCTAAGTAATTATGGAAACATCCTCCCGTCAAGCCCCAGCGCGAGTCGTCGCGGACCGGGTGCACTACGCGGCGATCCACCTGCTGCGGCGGCTTCGGGTCGAGGACAAGGCCATGGGCCTAACCGCCCCGCGGGCATCGGTATTGTCGGTGCTCGTGTTCAGGGGACCCGTGACCATGAGCGCCCTCGCGGAAGCAGAGCAGGTGCGGCCGCCCACGATCACCCGCCTCGTGGATGGATTGGAGCGGCGCGGCCTCGTGCGGCGAGTCGGCGATCGCGACGACGGCCGAGTTCAGTTGGTCGAAGCGACGGCAGCGGGGAAGCGGCTGCTGCAGAAGGGACGCGCGCGTCGCGTCGCGCGACTCGCGCGGGGCGTCGCGAGCTTGTCAGCGGACGATCAGCGCGTGCTGGCTCGCGCCGCAGACTTGATGGAACAGGCCCTTTTGGTGACTTTTGAACCCCTGGCGCCGTAGCCAAGTGGTAAGGCAGAGGTCTGCAAAACCTCGATTCGTCGGTTCGATTCCGACCGGCGCCTCTCCAGCAGGACAACGAGTTACGCGCTCATTGAAGCCGGCCGCATAGTTAGTCCGAGCCTCGCTTCGCGGCACGATAGCGCGCAGTGAGGCTCGTGCCTCCCTGCAATCCGCGCATCACAAGGCGACGAAACAATGCATCGACATCCGGCGGCGGCAGCTTCGCGCCGCAGTCCACCCACCAGGTCAACACAGCCATGAACGCGCCCGCGATATACTGGACGGCCAGCTCGCGCTGCTCGGCCGTACCCTTGAATCCCAAGGCTTTCACGTCCACCGCCGCGAGATCCGCAATCAACCGCTCGATGCGCTGCAGCGCGAATGCGCCGCTTTCGCGCCCGGCGATCCGTTGCCACAGGGTGAGATTGTCGCGGGCGTGCTCGAGCAGCACCAGGCTGAATCCCAGACTCCCAGGCGCGCGGCGCTGGTGATCGCGCAGGAAGGTCCGCAGGTCCTCGAGCCGGCTGTAAAATAGGGTCTCTTTGTCGGCGAAATGGGCGTAGAAAGTGGCCCGGCCGACCTTGGCCCGGTCGATGATGTCCTGCACCGTCGTGGCGTCGTACCCCTTCTCGATGATCATCGCGATCATCCCGTCCTGTAGCAGCTGACGGGTGCGCTGGATGCGTTGGTCCGGAGCTCTCGGCACGATGACTCGCAGTTCAGAACCGAACAAAACGGCGGGGAATGTTCACAATTGGTTGCCGGA
>WNGE01004683.1_pt1 | contig 15688 bp, 14 predicted proteins | sample 5400651 | NCBI WGS metagenome assembly WNGE01 (sample SAMN13153370, study PRJNA577476) | soil metagenome | isolation source: 60 cm soil or saprolite under grassland replicate 2 | place: USA:California | collected 2016-06-15 | reverse complement strand
CGCGCCGGCGCATGTAATCGTCCTGGATGCTGCGTACGTCGAGCCAGACCTGCGGATACTGATGACCGAAAAGCGGCGGAAACGCGAGGTGTTCCTGCCCGAACACCTTGCCCCAGCTCTTGTCGTAGGTGCTCGTCCACTCACCCCAGGCTTCCTTCCCGACCGCCAATGTGGGCGAACCCAACGCCAGTACGTACACCAGCATCGCCTCGTTGTAGCCGCGCCAATCGTATTCGAGGAAGCCCTCCTCCGGGGACCAGCCGAGGCTGATCGCCGGGGCGTGCGGCTGTGCCCACTGCCAGTCGACGCGGCGATAGAGGTTGTCGGCCAGCGTCCGGATCTCGGCCTCCTCGGGTTCGGGACCGTCGAAGTAGGATTGGCAGAAGAGCGCACCCGCCACGAGGATCGCGGTGTCGACGGTCGACAGCTCGCTGTCCTCGAAGCGCTCGCCCGTCTTCATGTCGAGGAAGTGATAGAAAAAGCCGCGATACCCTGCCACGCCGCGTGCATCGGGGCCTTGCGGGGCATCGTGCAGGAACCGCAACGTCTCAAGCACGCGCCGACGGGCCTCCGCGCGAGTGACGTACGCTCTCTCCACGCCGACGGGATAGGTCGTCAGCGCGAAGCCCACGCTCGCTATGCTCGAAAACGACATCGAGGGAAACCGGTCGGGCACCAGGCCGTTGCGCGGATTGGCAGTGTCCCAGAAAAAACGAAATGTGCGCTCCTGCAGATCGACGAGGAGCGGGTCGACGATCGGGCTCGCCTTGCGCACACGCGGCTCCTGCAACGGAAGTCGGGGCGCGTCGCCGCGCGCAAGCATCCCCAGTGCGGCCACTGTCACAATGACCCCCACGACACGAACGATACGTTTCTGCAAAGTCATCGACCCCATGCCAGCCGCTCCCAAAAACGAGACAATAACGCGAACCGTAAGTTCTTTCGACAGGCGGCCGAGCGGTCGAGCGTTTTCTTCGCCGATCGTGGGCACCACGAAGCGAGCGTGGTCTTTTTCGCGCGCTTTGCCGGTGGCGGGCATCGCATCCCGACGAAGGTCGGCCACCAGCGCTATCGCGAGCCGGCGAAGCGGCGGCGCGGAACTATCGGTTCGCTCGCAATGTCCTCCGGGGGAACCGTTTGGGCGCTTGGTTTTCCGGTTTCGAAACGGCACGTACGATTTCGCTGACGTATGAGTCCCCGGTCCCATGACAAGCACAAGAACGATCACTCGCGCGCCGTCGCGCCCGTTCCGGGGTTCCGCCGCCCGCGCGCGGAATTCGCCGACGCTTCATGTTCGCGCCTCTCACGCGCTTTTGCTCCTGATCGGAACGCTGTTCGCGACCAGGACGGCCGCGTTCGGATTTGACGACGTCGCCCGACGCGCGCAGCAGCTCTCCGCCACGGCCTACAAGGCCCCCGACAAGGCGCTGCCAAAGGCGCTGGCACAACTCGGCTACGATCAGTATCGCGACATCCGTTATCGTTCGGACAAGAACCTGTGGGCCGATGCCGACCTGCCGTTCGAGATCGCCTTTTTTCACACGGGCTACCACTTCGATTTTCCGGTCCGCATCCACCAGGTCGATGCGTATGGCACGCATGACATCGAATTCCAGCCCTCGCTCTTCGACTATGGCGCGAACAAGCTCGATCCGGCCGCATTGCGCGAGGGGGGCTTCGCCGGATTTCGGGTCCATTACGCGATCAACACCCCGCGGTACAAGGACGAGGTTCTGGTCTTTTTAGGTGCGAGCTACTTTCGCGCGCTCGGCCGGGGGCAGATCTATGGGGCCTCGGCGCGCGGCCTCGCCGTCGACACCGCCGTCGCGTCGGGGGAGGAATTTCCGCGCTTCGTAGAATTCTGGGTCGTGCGGCCGGCGGTGGGCGCCAGGATGCTCACGATCTTCGCGCTGCTCGATTCGCCGCGCGTGACCGGCGCCTATCAGTTCGTCCTGCGACCGGGGATCGATACACTGGTCGACGTCAAGGCCCGGGTCTTCGTTCGCGACAATGTCGCCAAGCTGGGCCTGGCGCCGCTGACCAGCATGTTCTACTTCGGCGAGAACCAGCGCTCTCCGAACGACGACTTCCGGCCCGAGGTGCACGACTCCGACGGCTTGTCGATCCATTCGGCGACGGGTGAATGGATCTTTCGCCCGCTCACCAATCCGAAGCGGTTGCTGACCTCCTCGTTCCAGTTGACCGATCCCGCCGGGTTCGGCTTGAGCCAGCGCGACCGCAATTTCGATCACTACGAAGATCTCGAAGCTCGCTACGACAAGCGGCCAACGGTATGGATCGAGCCGACGCACAAATGGGGCTCGGGTCGCGTCGAGCTGGTCGAGCTCCCGACGCCCAATGAATGGAACGACAACGTCGTCGCCTACTGGGTGCCGGCCGCGATGCCGGCGCCGAAGCAACCGCTCGACTTCGCCTACCGGATGTCGTGGCAACGGGAGCCCGAGACGCGCTCGCCACAGTCCTGGGCCGTTCAATCCCGGCGCGGCCTCGGTGACGCGAAGGAGCGTGAAGGCAGCATCGGCTTCGTCGTCGATTTCGTCGGACCTGCATTGAAGGACCTGCCGCCCGACGTGCGCGTCGACGCCATCGTCAGCACCAATGACAACGGCAAGATCCGCGAGCTGGTCGTCCATCGCAACGAAGTCAGCGGCGGTTATCGCGTCGCGTTGCGGCTGCAACGGGCGGACGCCGACAAGCCGCTCGAGCTGCGGCTGTTCCTGCGCAGTGGAGATCACACACTTTCCGAGACATGGAGCTATCTGTTGCCCCCCGAGAGCTGACGCCATCGGCGCCGCTGGCCGATGTCGTTCCGCGCTATCTCGCCGCGATGCCGATCGGCGACGCGGCGCAGGAACGGTTGCGCGCGAAGGTGATGGACGGCGTCGACGCGCGCGGGGTCGCTGCCGAAGACCCCGGCTGCGCGCTGCACGTGCTTCACGAGGCGCTGGCGGAGCGCGAGCTCGCGGATCCGGATCCGGCCTGCGCTTCGGCGCGCCGGCGCCTCGAGCTCGCATTCGACGCACCGTCGATCGCCGCGGTAATGGGTGTCGATTTGCAGGGGCGCGAACGGCTGGTCAGCACGCCGCCGCTTTCCAGGACGCCGATGGCGCCGCATCGGTGGTCGTTCTGGGCGCGGCTGCGTGGCGACGAGGGTGAACGGCGGGAAGTCGCGGCGACGCATCTCGTCCACCCCGCCGAAAAACCGGCGTGGCAACGCGCAGCGTCGGTTCGCCGCGTCGCGCTCGGCGGCCTTGTGGTCGCACAAACCTGGCTCGCCACGACTTTCCTGGCGTCGATCCTGCCCTATCATGGCCGACCTCCGCTCGAGCTCGCGCTGCTCGCGTTGTTTGCCGTGCTGTTCGCGTGGATCTCCTCCGGCTTCTGGACAGCGATCGCCGGCTTCGTGCTGCTCTGGGCCGGCGGCGATCGCTTCGCCATTTCGCGCACGCTCTCCGATGCCGCCGCGGCCGCGCCGCTCCCCGACGACGCCCGAATCGCCGTCGTCATGCCGATCGCGAACGAAGACGTCCGGCGGGTGTTTGCCGGCATTCGCGCAATGTACGAATCGCTCGCGCGAACAGCCGATGCCGCGCACTTCGATTTTTTCGTTCTGTCCGATTCGTCGGATCCCGACACGCGCGTGGGCGAGCGCCAGGCGTGGCTCGAGCTCTGCCGCGACGTCGGCGGCTTCGGCCGGATCTTCTATCGCTGGCGCAAGCATCGGATCAAGCGCAAGAGCGGCAACGTCGCCGATTTTTGCCGTCGCTGGGGCTCGCGCTACCGCTACATGGTCGTGCTCGACGCCGACAGCGTCGTCACCGGAAGCTGTCTCGTCCAGCTTGCGCGGCTTGCCGAAGCCAACCCGACGGCCGGGATCATTCAGACGGCGCCCTGCGCGGCGGGCCGCCAAACCTTGCTCGCGCGCGTCCATCAGTTCGCCACGCGCGTTTACGGGCCGCTGTTCACGGCGGGTCTGCATTACTGGCAACTCGGCGAGTCGCACTACTGGGGCCACAACGCGATCATCCGCGTCGCGCCGTTCATGCGGCATTGCGCGCTGCGTCGCCTCCCCGGTCGCGGCTCGCTTTCCGGCGAAATCCTGTCGCATGACTTTGTCGAAGCGGCGCTGATGCGCCGTGCAGGCTGGGCGGTGTGGATCGCCTACGACCTGCCCGGCAGCTACGAGGAAGTGCCGCCGAATCTCGTCGACGAGCTGCACCGGGATCAGCGGTGGTGCCAAGGCAACCTGATGAATTTCCGGCTGTTCCTGATGCGCGGTGTCCATCCTGCGCACCGCGCCGTCTTCGTGAGCGGCGTGATGGCGTACCTGTCCTCGCCGCTGTGGCTCGTCTTTCTCGCACTGTCCACCGTGCTGGTTGCAGTTCACACGCTGGTGCCGCCGCAATATTTCACCGAACCGTACCAACTGTTTCCTCTGTGGCCGCAATGGCGTCCCGACTGGGCGCTGCGGCTGTCGGCGGCCACAGCCGTCCTGTTGTTCCTGCCCAAGATTCTCGGCGCGATGCTGATCGATCGGAGAGCCGTCGCGCGCTACGGCGGTCGTTTGTCGCTCATCGCGAGCGTCGCGGCGGAGCTCGCGCTCTCGGTGCTGCTGGCGCCGATCCGGATGCTCTTCCATACGCAATTCGTAGGCCGCGCGCTTTTCGGAAACGGGCTGCGCTGGAAATCACCGCCCCGCGACGACAGCGAAACGCGGTGGCGTGAAGCGCTGCGCTATCACGCTGTCCAAACCCTGATCGGCATCGGCTGGATCGGCGGCGTCTTTGCGCTCGATCCGGCGTACGTGCCCTGGCTCCTGCCCGTCGGCGGCGCGTTGATCCTCGCGATCCCGCTGTCGGCGCTGACGAGCCGGGTGTCGTTGGGTCGCCTTTTCGCGCGCGCCGGCCTGTTCCTGATACCGGAAGAGACGTACCCGCCTGCCGAGATTCGAGCAGTGGGCGAAATCTTCGGGCGTGCACGCTCGCCCGCGACGTTCCGGGATGCGATCGTCGATCCGGTCGCCAACGCCGCGGCGTGCCTCGCCGCCGCCCATCGTCCGCGACTGCCGTCCGGCACGCGCGCGGAGCGGCGCGCGCTCGCCGATGCCGCGCTCACGCTGGGCCCCGACGCACTCACCCCTGCCCAGAAGGCGACGCTGCTCGACGACCCGGCGGCGCTTGCGCGGCTGCACTTTGCCGTGTGGATGGCGCCTGCGGAAATTGCCGCCAAGTGGCGCCGCATTTGAACGGGATGCTCGCCGAGATCGCTTAGGCGCCGCATAATTCCCCTCGGAGCGCGTGCTCCAGGCGTTCGAGTCGTTTCGCGGGAACGGCGTCATCGGCGCCTCCGCGGCCGCGCTCGACTTCAGGAAAGCGGCCGTCAATGATTCAGGGGGGATTCTTATCCCAAGGGAGGGCGACGACCCCGATCGCCGCGTCCACCGCAGCGCCGTTCGGCCCGTGGAACCCGGGAATTTCGTCGCAGGTTCCTGCACACCTGCGCCATCTCTGCACGATCTTCCGTCCGGAAAATACGTTCACCGACGCGGCCACGGCAGCAGAGCTCTCCGACCTCACCGGTCTCGATCTCGCCGACCTGGTCGCCTTCCGGCCCGAACGCCTCGCGCTGCACGAGCTGCTGATCCGCGTCACCGCCGATCTCTGTGTGCCCGACGGATCGAGGATCGAGGATCTCGGCATCAACTTCCGCGAAATCGTCCGGGCGCTGCTGACGCGCTACGTCGCGCCCGAAATGGGCTCGATCGTGGCGAGATTCGACGCGCTCAAAAAACGGCTGTCGACGGTGATCGTAGCCGAATTGTCGCGCTTCGATGCCGGCTCTGCGGGACCGGATACGGTGGCGTCGCGCCCGGCGCGAAGCATCCTGCTCGGCGTCTTCGCCCGCCGCCCGGCAACTGCCGAAGCAACGGCAAGCGATTCCGACCGCGAGCGGCGCCTCATCGCCGAGTGGGAGCAAACTGCACGTGCCACCGACGACGCGTTACGCGGCGCAGCATGCGCGGCGCTCGCGAAGGTCGTCTCGGCGCTTCTCGTTCGCCACGGCCGCGTCTGGGGCAGCCGCGAGATGATTGCGACGCTCGCCACGGACATCGCCTGCAACGATCTCGGCAGCGGCACGATCGGCCGCGCGCTCGATCCGCTGATCGCGAACGCGGTCGCGCGCGAGGATTTTCGCGTGCTGCCGGCGCAGGAGCGGCCGGTCGTCATGAACACGAAAGGGCCTTCGGCGTCGGGCAAAAGCACGTTGCGGCCGCTGCAGAAGCGGCTTGCCGGCGACATCGGCGTGCGCTGGAGCGAATTCGCGCTGATCAGCCCCGACATCTGGCGCAAACAATTACTCGATTACGGGACGCTCGGTCCGGACTACAAGCATGGCGGCGCCTTCACCGGCGAGGAATTGAAGATCGTCGATCAGAAGCTCGACCACTACGTGGCCCGCAAGGCCGCGCGCGGCGCTATTCCGCATCTGCTGATCGACCGGTTTCGCTTCGACAGCTTTGCGCCGGACTCCGACGAGGCGGGCAGCAATCTGCTCACGCGGTTCGGCCATACGGTCTACCTGTTCTTCATGCTGACACCGCCCGCATCGCTGGTCGAGCGCGCGTGGCAACGCGGACTCGACGTCGGCCGGTACAAGGCCGTCGACGACACGCTGGCGCACGCGATCGAGGCGTACTCGGGCATGCCGCAAGTATTTTTCACCTGGATCGAGCGCACCGACAAGCAGGTGCACTTCGAGTTTCTCGACAACAGCGTGGCGCTTGGGAAGACGCCGCGAACCGTCGCCTTCGGGTGGAACGACACGCTGAACGTTCTCGACGTCAAGGGCATGCTCGACATCGAGCGCTATCGCCGGATCGATGTCGGCGCGAGCGCGCCGGAATTCCTCCATCCCGACCCCGGCCTTCTCGCTCCCACGGGAAATACGGGATTTCTTCGCGAATGCGTCGAGCGCTTTCGCCGCGTCAATTTTGCGGACCAGGCGACGGGGCGCGTCTACCTGCGGGTCGAATCGGGTCACCCGGTCTGGGTGGACTCCGATGCGTTACGGCAACGCGCCGCCCAGGCCGATACGCGGGCCGGCCTCCTGGCGATAGCGCCCACGGCGCTGGATCGGCCGCAGCCCGCGCGCGACGTGCCGTCGTTTCTCGATCGAGGCGGCGAGGCAACGCATACGCTGGGGGCGTGGGGCGACGGCTGAAGGATGCGTCGCGCCGCAACGGACGGCTCTCTTAATCGTTCGAGAGCGAAGCCGCGCCTGCGATTTCGAGCGTATCGGACTCGATCTCGGATGCGCAGACGTCTCTTGCGCCGTGATCAGCGGGGGTCGTCACGGCGGCGTGCCGCCCTGCGCCAACGGACGTGGGGAGAGGCGCCTGCGGTCCATTCGAGCGGAGCGAGCGCGCCGTCGCGACGATTTCGTAAATGAGGACCAGCGCGAACAGCACGCCGAATCCGATGGTCAGCAGCACCTCCCACCGCGCGGGATCGGTGAGGCCGACGAGATAAGCCCAGGCGACCGCATAGGACGCGATGAACATCAAGCCCGCCACGCGGTGGCGCCGGACCGTCCACGAACGCACCCTGGTTGTCACCATCGACGAGTGGAAGTCGGGGATCATTGCCGGTGCCGGATCATGTCAGCCGGTGGCCGAGGATTTCACGACGATATTGTCGATCACCGACTTGACGCCGGCGACCTCGAGCACCGCCTGGTCGGCGCGATCGCGGAGATCCGGGGTGTCGACCTCACCCGTCAACGTGACGACCGCAGCGCGCGTATCCACGCTGATCCGGGCGGCGCTGCTGCCGACATTCGACGCGAGAGCGAGCTTCACTTTTGTCGTCATCGCGGCGTCATCGAAGAGCTCGCTCATCCCGCGCATGCGCGCCGTTTCGACGGTATTGCGATCGGTGGTTCCGGTCGAAGCGCTCGCGTCATCGGACTTCGACGCGCTTCCGCTTGCTGCGCTCTGCTCCTGCCGTTCGCATCCGGCCACGGCAAACGCGCCGGCGGCGAGGAAGCAGACCCCGAGCAGCATTGCCTGACGTAAATCCATTGCGTTGCCTTTTCCCGACCCACCCGCGCGAAGATCGGCTCACGCCACCTGCTGCAACTCGTCCATGAGAAGGCCGTATTCGCGGGCCTTGTCGAACAGCCCGTTGGCGCCGGCTGCGGAAAGCCTGGCGCGATACGCCGGGCTCGCCCGATTCGTCAGAACGAAAATGAGCGGTCGCTCGGGTCCGTGGCGCGCACGTATCCGCTTGACGACGTCGACGCCGGTGCCGTCCTTCAGCAGCAGATCGGTGATCACTATGTCGGGATCGAGGTCGTCGACGCCGGCGACGGCGGCATTGGCGATTTCGGCTTCGCCGACGATCTGGCAATCGCCGAGCCGGGCGAGCGTTTCGCGAATCCGGTTGCGGGCCAGCGTCGAATATTCGACGATGTAAACGCGCTTCATGAGGTCTCGTCCTTTCAGGCAATAAGCGACGTCCGCATGAATCGTCGTCGCGGGCACAAGCGCCGCGCCACCCACGGTCCCCGCCGACCGACACAGCTACTTTGGAAAGATGGTGTCCCACCCGCAACAAGCCCGGTATCGGCCGTTATCCGTTTCCAACGTCGGGCTTTCGCGCGCCGCGTGTAGGACGAACACTGATGCACACCCAGGGCAGCGCCGGGGCTGCGGAAACCGGGAAAAGTCGCGCTGTCTGCCGTGCAGGCTGTGCGCTGCGCCTAGTGGCGAAACTCGCGGTCGGACGGCTGGCCGATCCTCATGTCGTGCGCCTGTTCGATCTCGCGTTCGAGCGGATCCTCCGGTTCCCTGTCGCGGTCGGGCGTCTCAGGATGCGGATGGGGGACCCGCCCACGGATGCCGTCGACCAGATGCTTCCATCGACCCGCGAGATTCCACATCACGCTCGCTCCCGATCAGACTTCTCCGCCTGCGGCGATGCCTCACGCGACCGCGCGCAGCGTGGAAAGAAAACGTTCGTATTCGGAGGTCTTGTCGAAAAAATCGTCGGCGCCCATCAGCGCGCACTGCTGCTTGTATTCCGGGTACGCGTAATTGGTGAGCACGTAGATCTTCGGCGCCGGATGATACGGATACCGCCGGAGCTGGCGCAGAACCTCGATCCCGCTGCCCTCTCTCAGGCGAATGTCGGTGATCACCACCTGCGGATGGAGTCGCTCGATGGATTCGAGCGCCTCGTCCTCCGATTCGGCGAACCCCAGCACCTCGAAGTTGCCGTTCTTTTCGAGTGCTTCGATGATCCGCTTGCGAATGAGAGGTGAATCCTCGACGACGAATGCGCGCAGAAGCTGCCCCATGGTCCCCCCCTCGTCCCTCGTCCGCGTATCACTGCATCAGGTTGTGGCGCAGTGCATACGCCGTGAGCTCGGCATTGCGCGACATGTGCATCTTTTCGAGGACACGCGTCCGGTAGGTGCTGACCGTCTTGACGCTCAGGCACAGCTCGTCCGCAAGGTGCGTCACCGTCTTGCCCGCCGCCAGTCCGACAAAGATCTGGAACTCCCGGCTCGACAGCTGCCGATGCGGCGGTCCGTTCGAGGTGCCGGTCGCTTCGAGCGCGAGTGCCTCGGCGAGCGTCGGGCTGATATAGCGGCGGCCGTCGGAGACAGCACGCACCGCCGCCAGCAGATCCTTCGCCTCGCCGGCCTTGGGGAAGAATCCGCTCGCTCCCGCGCGGAGCAGGTGCACCGCGTACTGATCCTCGGGATGCATGCTGACGATCAGAATCGGCAGATCGGGTGCGCGGCGCCGCAGCGCCGTCACCGTATCGAGGACATTCGCGTCGGGCAGCGAGATGTCGAGCAGTACAACGTCGAAGTGCTCTTCGGTCGAGAGGTTCAACGCCGCTGCTGCCGTTCCTGCCTCGCCTCCGACTTCGAGGTCGCTCGTCGCATCGATGAGCTGCGCCAGACCGGCGCGCACGAGCGCGTGATCATCGACGATCAGCACGCGTTTCTTGCCCTCGGTGCCCACTTCCATCCGTCCTCCAGCGGTCGCGTGGCCCAGCTCCGCATCCGATCGTATTGTAGTCACGCGCGCTGTCCCGTTCAAAGTTCGATGTCAGGCTGCCTCGACCAACACGAGGCGCTTGGTCGGTGTCGTGCCGTCGCCCGCGGCGCTGCGATAGACCTGCAGCCGGTTGTAGAGGGTCTTCAGGCTGATCCCGAGCATCTGCGCAGCCTTGACCTTGCTCCCGCCCACCGCGCTCAGCGTTGCCAGGATCAACGCACGCTCCGCATCGTCGAGCGACGTGCCTATCGGAATCGCAATCGTATCGCCGGTGGAAATGGAGCGGCCATCGTCGCCGTGGCCGGGGCCGACCTCGCGGTCCGCTACCAGGGCTTGCGCGAGATCCACATCGACGGCGTCGTCCGCCAACACGAACGACCGCTGCACGACATTGCGGAGTTCCCGCACGTTGCCTGGCCAGTGGTGCTGCGCGATGCTGACGCGGGCTTCCGCAGTGAAGGCCTTCGTGGTTCCATGTTCGCGATTCAGCTCGTCGAGGAACATCTCGGCCAACAGCAAAACGTCGCCCTTGCGCTCGCGCAATGGCGGAACGATGACCGGAATCACGCACAGGCGGTACATGAGATCCTCCCGCAAGCGTCCGGACGCGACGGCCGAACGAAGATCGCAATTGCTCGCCGCGATCACGCGGGTGTCGGCGCTCAGCTCCGCGTCACCACCGACGCGCGAGTACCGACCCGTCTCCAGCACACGCAACAATCGTACCTGCAGATCCACGGGCATCTCGACGATCTCGTCGAGGAACAGCGTTCCATGATTCGCGCGCTCGAAACAGCCGCGGTGCGTGCGCGTCGCACCCGTGAAGCTGCCTCGTTCGTGGCCGAACAACTCGCTCTCGATCAGGTTCTCCGGAAGTGCGCCGCAGTTCACCGCGATGAAGGGTCCCGCTCGACGCGGCGAGGCGTCGTGGATCGCGCGCGCGACCAATTCCTTGCCCGAGCCGCTTTCGCCCAGGATCATCGCCGTCGCCGACGTCGGCGCGATGCGCTTGATCGCCGCAAACAGCTTGCGCATCGGCGAGCAAGCCCCATGAAGATCACCGACGCGTTGCAATCGATGGTCGCTGCCGGCGCGACTCGCGGAAGCGGCATTGGCCGACATGCACGATGGCGGGGAAACGATCCTTCGCAGCGGAAACGATGCGGCAGTCGTGTACATGAGGGCTCGACCAAAAGGGCAGAGCCATCCTCGCGTGCTCGGATGAGCGCGGCTATCGGCGCACCGCCTCTTTTGGCGTAGGCGCGAAGCGACGTTCTGTAGGACCTCATCCTACGCATTCATCTCGCTGCAGATCCCGCGGGATTGAAGAGCGCGCCCGGAATCACCAATGTCGTCGGGAACGATGCATTTCTTCCCGGTAATTCTTACGCATTGTTGCACCAATGGCATTCCCATTCGACGTCGCCTCATGCGCTCAACGCGCGCGTGTGTCCTGCAAGCGGTGCGGCGGCCGAGGCGAGGCGCTCGAGCGGACGCGCATCTGCAGTAGCTCGGCACGCCGCTTGCTAGTTTCGTCGCAGAGGCCCGCCGGCCTCGTGCGTTTCGTACGTCCGTGAAAGTAGGAGTGACGATGAGGTTTGATTTTCTCTCGGCATCCACCACGCACTTGCTTGCCGCATTCCTGGCGGGAGGCGCGATCGCCATCTGTGGCGCGGCGTTCGCTGTCGAGCCGGCGCCGAAAGCGCCACCCAGCGCAATCGATGACGCCCGGCCGATACCGCCGAGCAGGAGCGAGTTGCCGGACTCCGCGTTCAAGAAGCTCGACGCCGGAGGTAAGGGTTACGTGACGCGCGACGATACGAAGGAGCTCGAAGGCTTCGATCCCGTGTTCCAGCAGAACGATGGCAATCACGACGGAAAGCTCACGCCGGACGAGTTCAAGCGGGCGTGGAGTACGTATGCCGTCAGGCCCTGATCGGAACGACGAGCCGCGAGCGTGGGTCCCTGGTTGAAAGCAAGGCATTCGAATTCGACGCGATCAAGGAGACTGACCATGAGCGAGCAACGAATATTTCATGCCGTGCATCCGCTGGTTGCAGTCGCGGCGGTTGCGCTCGCGGCATGTTCATCCCAGCCGACGCGGGAAAGCATGGGCGAGTACATGGACGATTCCCTCATCACGACCAAGGTCCGCACCGCGCTGATTGCGGACTCGCAGGTGCACAGCACCGAAATCAAGATCGAAACCTTCAAGGGCACGGTGCAATTGAGTGGTTTCGCCAAGAGTCCGGACGAAATGGCCCGCGCCGCCGACATCGCGAGCCGTGTGGCCGGCGTCAAGGAAGTGAAGAACGACATCCGCGACAAGGCGGCCGCGGATCTTTCCAGCAAGTGAACGTGACCTGAAAGGAGTTGACATGACATTCGATCGACGCATCCTCGCAGTCCTGGTGATGGCATGCATGGGCACGATGCTGACCGCTTGCCAGCGCGAAAGCACCACCGAGCGCAGCACGACGGTGACCCAGCCGCCGAGCCAGGCGCAATCGACGACACCGCCCTCCTCGAGCAGCGAAAGCTCGACCAGTACGACGACGACCGCTGCGGCGCCGCCGGCCCCGAGCGACAATACGGCTTCGAGCACGTCTTCGAGCACAACTGATTCATCGTCTATGGCTCCCGACAAGAGCAAGTCGAAGACCGAGACGACGACGACGACGAAGGAAAAGAGCTCGAGCTGACGCCCGCGGCTTACCGTGGGTCGAAAGGGAAAGTGCGCGGCGGGAAGCTCAAGGCCCGCCGCGCGTGAAAGGTTGCAGCATGAATCCGATACGAGTCGTCACCTTGTTGCTGGCCGCGACTCTTGGCGCAACGGGGCCCGTGTGCGCCGCGCAGGAAATCAACGCGCCGGCCGCTGGATTGATGCCGCATACGAGCGGCGGAATCCGCTATCTCACCGGCGGCGTGAGCGAAGAGGAGCGCGATGCGATACGTGAGCAGGCGAACGGTTACAATCTGTGGATCTGGCTCGCCAGAAGCGGCTCCGGCTATTTTCTCTCCGACGTCAAGGTCAACATCGTGGACGCGCGCGGCCAGCCGGTGCTCGATACCGTAACCAACGGTCCCTGGCTTCTTGCACGCGTTCCGCCCGGACGCTACACCATTCGCACCGATCAAAGTGACACGGCCACGACGGTGAGCGTTGGCGCCGCGGGACACACGGTCGAGGTACTCCGTTTCCCTGGGCCCGAATAGCGAAGTAAGGCAGTAACGCTTTAGTTCCGCACCCCGCTTCGGTTTTCTTTTTGGGAACCGGCGGGCGGTCTGCGCATGTCTCGGTGGCGGCGCCTGTCGGCGAGAGCTGCAAGGCGGCGGCGCGGTGCCTCGCCCTGCAGGAGTAACATTTCGCCTTCTCTTCCCGGATTTAAGAGCCGGCGAAACGTCATCGCCCCACGATGGTCGCAATTCAGCGCTCGACGATGTGGTCAACCGCGCCGCTGCTTGGGGCAGGACTGCTGATCGTCGCGTTTTGCGCCGGAGTGATTCTGAGCTGGCACGCAGTCGGCACGGCGACGTTTGCGACCCTTGGGCTGGAACGCATCCAATACGACACGGCCTGGGCATTCGCATTCGTCGGGGCCGCACTCGTATCGGCGGCCTCTCGGGCTACGGTGCTGACCCGCCTGCTGGCCGCCATTCCAATCGCGCTCGGCGCGCTGCGCATCGTCGCCTACGTCGTGCCGGGCTCGGTACCGGTCCGGCCCATCCTCGCCAATTCGTGGCTGCCCTTCGAAGCCGGCGCCTACAACGAGATGGGGCTGCTGACCGCATTGCTGTTGATCGCGCTCGGCTGCGCGCTGGCGACGCTGCGCCCGGCCGCGCGCGGCCCGGTGCGTTCGGTGTTCCTGACGCTGATTGCGTCGATCACGCTCGCCCTCGCACTGCTGCTCCTGTTCGGCGCATGGACGGGCGGTGCCGCCGCCGCGCGTTGGCTGCTCCTGACCGGCGGCGACAGGACCAATGCCGTGCTCGCCATCGTCGTCAGCGGTGCGGTGCTCGTCTATGCCTCGCTCGGCAGCGCGGAGGAGCGTCGTGTCGTGTGGCGCTGGCTGCCGGTCATCGTGTGGTTCACGGTGTTCGTCTGCGCGCTCGTGCTGTGGCGCGCGCTCGTTCAACAGGAGACCCGGGCGATCCAGAACAATACGGGGCTCGTCGCGAGTGACATCCGCGGCCGCATCGAGCGCAATCTGGGCGGGCACGTGGCCTTGCTGGGGCGACTCGCCGCGCGCGTGCCGAGTTACGCGAGCGCGCCCGAGCAATGGCAACAGGACGCGAGCGTGCTGCTGCCCGAGCGCGACGAGCTCTCCGCCCTTGGCTGGATCGACGCGCAGTACATGCCGCACTGGTTCGCCTCGCCGAATGAGCTTACGCCGCCGACGACCGATATTCGCACCGACCCGGCGCTGGGTCCGGTCGTCGCCAAAGTGATCGCGACACGCAGGCCCGCGGCGACCGGATTCTTTGACGTCGAGGGCCGCGGCAACGGGTTTGCGCTGGTCGTTCCGTCGTTTGACGGCAACGAGCTGCGCGGCGTCGCCATCGCCGAGATGCCGGGCAATACTTGGTTCCATTCGTTGCTGCGCGGCCGCTTCCCGGACTACGAGATCGACCTCGACGAACTGGGCAAGCCGGTTGCGTCGGTCGGGGGTGACGACGAAGCGGCCGGCAGCGAATGGGCGGACGAGCAGCCTTTGCGCATTGCGGGTGCCAACTGGTTGCTGCGCGTGACGCCGACCCGCGACGCCCTGCTGCATCGGAAATCGCCGCTGCCGGAGATCGCGCTCGCGCTGGGCGTGCTGCTCGCGACGCTGCTCGCCCTTTGCACGTGGCTGTTCCAGACGGCGCTGCAGCGCGCCCGCGACCTCGCCGCGGCCAACGCACGGATCGTCGCCGACATGGTCGCCCGCAACCGCGCCGAGGAGGCCTTGCGGGACGCCGAGCGGCGCACGCGGCTCATCGTCAATGCGATCAAGGACTGCGCGATCTTCATGCTCGAGCCCGACGGCCGGATCGCCAGCTGGAATCCGGGCGCGGCCGCACTGACAGGCTACGCCGAGATCGACGTCCTCGGCCGGCACTACGCAATGCTTTATGGAACCGGGCGCATGCAGTCCTGCGCGCGCGCCCTCGAAAAGGCGGCCCGCGTCGGCGCGTTCGAGGAAGAATGCTGGCACGTCCGCCGCGACGGGAGCCGCTATTACGGCGAAGACATCATTTCGGCAATTCGCGACGATGCCAGCGCCCTGCAGGGATTCTCGGTCATCACCCGCGATGTGACGCAGCGGATCGAGCTGCAGCGGCAGACCGAAAGCTCGCGCGATTTCTATTTCGCGCTGTTCTCGGACCTGCCGAGCCTCGTCTGGCGCTCCGACGCGAACGGTGCGTGCGACTATGTGAACAACGCGTGGGTCGATTACACGGGACGCTCGGGCAAAACCCAGCTTGGAGACGGCTGGATCGGCGCCGTGCATCCGGACGACCGCACGCGCTGGCGCGACGTCTATGCGAGTTCATTGCGCGAGCGCACGCCGTTCGAGCTCGAAGCAAGGCTCGCGCGCGCCGATGGCACTTACGGGA
>WNGE01004680.1_pt1 | contig 15698 bp, 14 predicted proteins | sample 5400651 | NCBI WGS metagenome assembly WNGE01 (sample SAMN13153370, study PRJNA577476) | soil metagenome | isolation source: 60 cm soil or saprolite under grassland replicate 2 | place: USA:California | collected 2016-06-15 | reverse complement strand
AGGAATTTCGCAGGGCGCTGCGACGCGGCTGTCGTGGGCGCGCGGGGCACAGCATTTCTTCGACGGCACGAGCGGCAGGCGATCGGAAGAGGAAACAAGTCACGACAACGCAACGATGCTTGCGTAGCCCGGGCTGACCCCGGACTTGATCCGGGGGATGCCCGGGGCCACATCACGTTACCGAGAAGAGGGAGAAGGACGATGAAGACATTTTGCTCTTGGCTCACCGGCTTCTTTGCCGCGATGTTCTCCGCGCTCGCATTCGCGCAAGCGAGCGTCGAGATCTCGTTCTACTATCCGGTCGCCGTCGGCGGGCCGATCACCAAGATCGTCGATGGGTTGGCCGCGGACTTCGAGAAAGAGAACCCGGGAATCAAGGTCCGGCCGATCTATGCCGGCGCGTATCAGGAGGCGATCACCAAGGCGCTGACTGCGGCCAAGGGCGGCGACGCACCGACGACCGCGGTTCTGTTGTCGACCGACATGTACACGCTCATCGACGAGGATGCGGTCGTGCCGTTCGATACCTACATCAAGACGCCGGAAGACCAGGCGTGGGTGAAGGGCTTCTACTCGGCGTTCATGGAGAACAGCCAGACCGGGGGCAAGACCTGGGGGATTCCGTTCCAGCGCTCGACGATCGTGCTCTACTGGAACAAGGAGATGTTCAAGGAAGCGGGGCTCGATCCGAACAAGGCGCCAGCGACTTGGGCCGAGATGGCCTCCTATGCGCAGAAGCTCACCAAGCGCGACGCGTCGGGCAAGGTCACGCAATGGGGCGTGCAGATCCCGTCGTCGGGATTTCCCTATTGGTTGTTCCAGGGGCTCACCACCGAGAACGACGTGATCCTGATGAACCCCGCCGGCACCGAAACCTACTACGACAAGCAAGGCGTGATCGAGGCGCTGCAATTCTGGGTCGATCTGGTCAACAAGTACAAAGTGCATCCCGAGGGCATCGTCGAGTGGGGCACGACGCCGAAGGACTTCTTCGAGCGCAAGATCGCGATGATGTGGACGACGACCGGCAATCTCACCAACGTGCGGGGCAACGCCAAGTTCGAGTTCGGCGTGGCGATGCTGCCCGCGAACAAGCGGCGGGGTAGCCCGACCGGTGGAGGCAACTTCTACCTGTTCAAGGAGACGAAGCCGGAGCAGAAGGCGGCGGCGGTGAAGTTCATCCGCTGGATCACTTCACCCGCGCGCGCCGCGCAATGGGGCATCGACACCGGCTATGTCGCGGTGCGGCCCGATGCCTGGGAGACGCCGGCGATGAAGAAGTACGTCGCCGATTTTCCGGCCGCCGCGGTCGCGCGCGACCAGTTGCAGTACGCCGTCGCCGAGCTGTCGACGCACGATAACCAGCGCGTGACCAAGGCGCTCAACGACGGCCTGCAAGCTGCATTGACTGGCTCCAAGACGTCCGATCAGGCGATGAAGGACGCGCAACGCGAAGCGGAGCGATTGCTGCGGCCGTATCGGAAGTAAAAATACGCAGTCAGACTGCGCTGCCCTACACATGACGTCATCCTCGGGCGAGCGCCAGCGAGACCCGGGGATCCAGGGTCGTCAGCTCCACAATCGGGATTCCCGCCTACGCGGGAATGACGCCACAGGAAGGTCGGCGGGCGCATCGACTGGCACATGACGCGCACCTCACAATGGCTCTACGGCTGGCTCATGCTCCTGCCGGCGGCGGCGCTGCTCGCGCTTTTCACGCATTACCCCGCCGCCGCGACGCTGTGGCAGAGCTTCCATTCGACGCCCAAGGCCGGACGCGGCAGCGCCTTCGTCGGCGTCGACAACTATCGGGCACTCGCCGACGATCCGATCTTCTGGCAGTCGCTGTCGAACAACCTCTGGTACGCGGGCGGAACGATTCCGCTGTCGATTGCGCTCGCGCTGCTGATGGCGGCATGGGTCAACGGCAAGATCGCCGGACGCGGCCTGCTGCGGCTCGCCTATTTCACGCCGACGATCCTGCCGATGATCGCGGTGGCGAACATCTGGCTTTTCTTCTACACGCCCGAGTACGGACTGCTGGAAAAGATCACGAGCGCGTTCGGATTGCCGACGCATAACTGGCTCGGCAGCAAGAACACGGCACTCGCGTGCCTGATGGCCGTCACCGTATGGAAGGAAGCCGGCTTTTTCATGATCTTCTATCTGGCTGCGCTGCAGCAGATGTCGCCGCAGCTGGCGGATGCCGCGGCGATCGAGGGTGCGTCGCGGTGGTACTTCTTTCGCCGCGTGACTTTTCCGCTGCTCATGCCGACGACGTTTTTCGTGCTGGTCAATGCCGTCATCAACGCCTTCCGCCTGGTCGATCACGTTGTGGTGATGACGCGGGGCGGGCCCGACAATGCCACCGAGCTCCTCCTATATTACATCTATGAAATCGGTTTCCGGTTCTGGGACCCGGCGTATGCGGCGACGCTGACGATCGTGCTGCTCGCCGTGCTCGGATTGGCTGCGCTCGGCCAGTTCGGATTCCTGGAGCGCAGGGTGCACTATCGATGAGCATGGCCGTCCATGGCACGCGCGGCTTCGGCCGGGGGCTCGAGACCACTGGCGCGTGGCTGCTCGGCGCGCTGTGGATCCTGCCGCTGGCGTACGCCTTCTGGACCGCGTTCCATCCGGGAGAATTCTCCACCCGGTTCGTGCTCGCCGCGCCTCTGACACTGGAAAACTTCGTCAGGGCTTGGCACGCGGCGCCGTTCGCGCGCTATTTCGTCAACACGATCATCCTGTGCGCGATGATCCTTGCCGCGCAGCTCGTCCTGTGCACGCTCGCTGCGTATGCCTTCGCGCGTTTCGCGTTCCCGGGGCGCGCGGTGCTTTTCGCGCTGGTTCTGGTCCAGCTCATGGTCATGCCCGACGTCCTGATCGTCGAAAACTATCGGACGATGACGGCGTTAGGCTTGCGCGACACCATCGTCGCCATCGGGCTGCCGTACATGGCGAGCGCGTTCGGCATCTTTCTGCTGCGGCAGACATTCAAGACGGTGCCCGCAGAGCTCGACGAGGCCGCGCGAGTCGAAGGCTGCACGCCGCTGCAGTTGTTGTGGAAGGTCTACGTGCCGCTGGCACGGCCGGTGTATCTCGCGTATGCGCTGGTCAGCGTGAGCTACCACTGGAACAATTTTCTGTGGCCGCTGATCATAACCAATTCGGTGGAATCGCGGCCGTTGACCGTCGGCCTGCAGGTCTTTTCGGCGACCGACCAGGGGATCGACTGGTCGATCATCACCGCAGCGACCCTGTTGACCACGGCGCCGCTGCTGGTCGCGTTTCTGCTGTTTCAGAGGCAATTCGTTCAATCCTTCATGCGCGCGGGAATCAAGTGAAGCTCATCACCTGGAATACTCAATGGTGTCGCGGCGTCGATCACAAGGTCGACCCGGCGAGGATCGTCAAGCATGCCAAGGCGATCGCCGATTTCGACGTGCTCTGCCTGCAGGAGATCGCCAACAATTTTCCCGATCCGCTGTTGCCGGGGAGCCGGGGCGAGAATCAGTTCGCCGCGCTCGCCCGGCTGTTGCCGGGATACCAGCCGGTGCCCGGTGTTGCAGTCGACGTTCCTGCGGAGGAAGGCGGACGACGCCACTTCGGCAACATGATCTTCTCCCGTTATCCGGTCGGCCAGGTGTTCCGGCATCTGCTGCCGTACCCCGTCGATCCGGGCGTCAACGGCATGCCGCGCATCGCGTTGGAAGCGGTCGTGAGCGCGCCTTTCGGCAGCGTACGCGTGATCACGACGCATCTCGAGTATTACGGCGTGAAGAAGCGCACTGCGCAGGTCGAGGCGTTGCGCGCGATCTACGCCGAAGGCAGCGGTCACGCGCGCTTCGGCACGATCGTCGACAGGGATGGTGGGCCGTTTCATACCCGGTTGCGCCCGGCGGCGACGATCATGACCGGCGACTTCAATCTCGAGCCGAACGATCCGCTGCACGCGCGCATGGCCGAGCCATTTGCCGATGGCACGCCGCCGCTCGCCGACGCCTGGGAAGTCGCTCACCCGGGCGAGCCGCATCCGTCGACGTTCAAGATCTACGAGAAGGAGAAGCCGGGCGAGCCGGAGCAGCATTGCGACTTCATCTTCGTGTCCGCCGATCTCGTGCCGCGCGTGAGCACGGTCCGCGTCGACCAGAAGACGCAGGCGTCGGACCATCAGCCGGTCGTCCTGGAACTCGGATAGGTCCGCAATCTCGACGTCGGCTTGGACCGGGAGTCGAGCTCGGCGTAAAATACAGGCCTCGCGTCAGTGCGGATGGGAATGTGAATCCGACCACTGAACGTCCATGCAGCGTCGCGTCATTGAGCGCCTCACTTCCCTTCACTGGCGAACGATTCACACCCGAGCTCGGGGGTGCGATCTGGTACGAGCACTGGCACCGCTATTGCGTGGTCCTTCCCGCGGTCGTTGGCAAGCGTGTTCTCGACAGCGCCTGCGGCGAGGGATACGGCGGCAGGTTACTCGCCAGCGTTGCGGGTTGCGTGACCGGCATCGACATCGACAGCGCTGCGGTCCAGCACGCGAGCTCGCGCTACGGCGAGCAAACCAATCTGCGTTTTGTCCAAGGGTCCTGCGCTTCGCTGCCACTGGCAGACAACAGCGTCGACGTAGTGATTTCGTTCGAAACGATAGAGCATATCGAGGCGCAGGACGCGATGCTTGCGGAGTTTCGCCGCGTGCTGGCCGCCGACGGAATCCTCATTATTTCGTCACCGAACAAACCGACTTACTCGGGAGAGACCGGCTGCATCAACGAGTATCATGTCAGAGAGCTGACGCGCGACGAACTGAAGTCGATGCTCGCCGCGCGGTTCCCGCAACAAGCATGGTACGGCCAGCGCTGCCTGGCGCACTCGATGTTGTGGGCGGAAACCTCGTCCTACCCGCGCGTGGCGGAGCTCGTTGCGCTGGTCGGCGACGGCGCAAAGACTCTCGACGCGCCAGCGCCCGCGGTCTACTTCCTGGTGATCTGCGGCGGGCAGGGCGCGGTGCTGCCGCGGCTGCCGGCATTGTCAATATTCGACGATGGCGCGCAGTCCCTGTATCGGGACTACGAGCGCGCATTGCTCGCTGAAAAGCACTCGTATTGGGATGTGCTCGATGCACGCAAGATCGCCGAGCAACGCCTGCAGGAAGCGATCGTGGCGGTCAACGACCTTGCCAGCGCGCGGCAGCGAGAGGAAGCGCTGCGCGGCAAGCTGGTCGCGTTGGAAGCGCAGCTCGCGGAAGCGCAACAGGAGCGTGCGCGTGCTGCTGCGACCATGACGGAGTCCGTTGCGCGCTTGCGGTACCGCGAGTCATGGCAGGGCTGGTTGCGGTGGCCGCTGGGGCGATTGCGGCGACGGATGCGACAACCAGCGGCGATCGGAGGGCGATCGCAGTGACCCTGGACATCATCGTTCCGGTCTATCGAGGTTTCGAAGCGGTAAGGCGGTGCATCGAGAGCGTGCTCTCGTTCCCGCAGCAGGCACAGTTCGAACTCATCGTCGTCGACGATGCGTGTCCGGAACCGGAGCTCGTCCGCTGGTTGCGTGAGCAGCGCGATCGGAAACGGATCACGCTTCTGCAGCAGCCGTCGCGGCAGGGCTTTTCGGCGGCGGTCAACCGCGCGCTGGCGCTGCATCGGGATCGCAATGCCGTCATACTGCACAGCGACGTCGAAGTCGCCAACGACTGGCTCGATCGCCTCGCGGCGCACGCTGCCAGGGGACGCGACATCGGAACGGTAGCTCCGTTCGCCAGCTACGGCGGTGTGGCGGGGTATCCGCGTACCGGCTTCCGCAACGCGCTCCCGGATGGTCACACGGTCGCCTCACTCGACAGCCTGTTCCGGCGCGCCAACTTCGGGGCATCGGTCGCCGTTCCGCTCACTTGCGGTCCGTGCGTTTATCTGCGCCGAGAGTGCGTAACTGCTATCGGAGCGTTCGACGGGGGGCCTTTGGGCAGCGATTACGGTGTGGAACAGGACTTCTGTCTGCGCGCCTCGAGCGCGGGGTTCCACCACGTGCTCGCCGCCGATGTTTTTGTGGGCCATGCCGGTGCAGTGGCATTCGGCGTGACCGATGCGCAAGCGCTGGCGGCGCGGGCTGAAAAGGCCCTGGACAAACTCTTTCCACACTATCCGGTCCTACGCGCCGAATTTCTGAAGAACGATCCGGCGCGACCGTTTCAGCGGCAGGTCGATCTGCTCCGCCTTGCGGAATCACCGAAGCACTTGCTGCTCTTTATCACGCACGCCTGGGGCGGCGGCATCCGCCGGCACATGACGGAGCTCGCGGCGATGGCCAGCGAGCGCTGTGAGGTCTTGTTCCTCGAACCCGCGGCAGGGACGACAGTTAAACTCTCCTGGCCCAAGGATGCCGAGGGATTCAGCGCGTACTTTACGTTGCCCGACGACTCGCCGGCGTTGGTGTTGCTGCTGCGCACGTTGGGCGTGGCGCGCATGCATTTCCATCACGTCCACGGCCTCCCGCGAGCGGTGCTCGATCTGCCTGGAGCTGTCGGCGTGCCGTACGATTGCACGCTGCACGACTACTACGCGATCTGTCCTCAGTACCACCTAGTCACCGAGGACGGCCGCTATTGCGGCGAGCCCGACGCGGTGGGCTGCGCCGCATGCTTGACGCGACGCCCGGGCCAATGGGGGGTGGACATCGGCGCGTGGCGAGGCGCGTTCGGGCGACTCTTGCGCGGCGCCGAGCGCGTCCTCGCGCCGTCGCGCGATGTGGCGCGGCGGATCGCGCGATACTTTCCCGACGTAGAGACGACGATACTGGCGCATCCCGAAGAACCCTTTGCAGCGATGACCCGTGTGACGAGGGTCGTCACGCTGGGAAATCTGTCACCGGAAAAGGGGCTTCGCGTGGTTGCCGCCTGCGCAGAGGATGCGCGAGCGCGCAACCTGCCGTTGTCGTTCCGTGTGCTCGGCTCGACCACTGAGCCCGTGCCGCTATGGCCGCAGGCTCCGTTGTCGATTCATGGGCAATACGCGGATGGGGAACTGCCGACGATCCTCGCTGCCGAGCGACCGGATGTGATCTGGTTTCCCGCTCAGGTTCCGGAAACCTATTCGTACACACTCTCGGTGGCCCTTGCGGCCGGTGTTCCCATCGTGGCGGCGGCGCTCGGTGTGTTCCCCGAGCGCCTTGCGAATCACTCCTGCGCGATGGTCGTGCCCTGGGGTGCCGCACCTGAGATATGGAACGAAGCGCTGCTCCGTGCCGGTCAAGGCGGTCGCGTGGAGGGCACGCGGCCGGTGCCGGCGAAGCTGACCGTATCATGACCGAAGTCGAGACTTATCGCGCGGAGTATCTTGCGCCACTGCCGAGCCGGCCGCGAGCCCGGGGACGGTTCGCGCTGCCGGTCATCGAAGCCCGATACTGTTATCTTCCGGAGGGGCAGACCGAAGTGCGCGATCTGCCATTGCTGCAGCTCTACACCGGGGGTGTCGAGTGCGGCCACACTGATGCGCGTGCGGAACTCAAACGCCGCATTTCCGCTGTTGATGCCAGACTCGAGGAATTGCGCGCGGTTCGCGACCGCGCGCAGGGCGATCGCGAAGAACTCGCGACGCAACTCGTTTCGGCACAACGCGAACTACTCGTCGCCCAGATGCGGGTCGGCCAACTGGAAACGGCGACCACAGCGACACAGGCGCGGATCGACGAGCTGGAATCAAGCACGACGTGGCGCGCGACGGCGCCCGTTCGACGCGTTGGCCATCGGGCCAAGATCGCTGCGGCACGGCTCCGTGCGCAATGGGCGACGGTACGACAGTTACCGCGTTACGTTTCGCTTGCAATCACGGTCCTGCGCGACGAGGGACCCGGCGCGCTGGGGCGGCGGATAATGCGCCGGATTGCCCGCCAAAACCGATTCAAGCCCGCGGCAAGCAATGCGTTCTCTCCGGAGACGGAGATCCGCCCACTCGCGTTCGTCGACAGCAAGGATCCCCGAGTTACGATTATCGTGCCGATGTACGGCAAGCCTTTGCTGACCTATACCTGCCTCAAGAGCATCCAGGCGAACTCGCCTCCTGGCTCATATGAGGTGTTGATCGTCGATGACGCGTCGGCGGAGCCCGCTTCGATTTCGCTCGCCGCCGTGACCGGCGTTCGCTTCCTTCGCAACGACACCAACGTCGGTTTCGTTCGTAGTTGCAATAGTGGTGCCTCGCTCGCTCGCGGCGCGATCCTGGTTTTTCTCAACAACGATACGATTGTTACGCCCGGCTGGCTCGAGGCGCTTACTGCAGTGCTGCGCGAGCATCCCGATGCAGGTCTGGTCGGTGCGAAGCTCATCTACCCCGACGGACGGCTACAGGAGGCGGGAGGCGTGGTATGGCGCGATGCCTCGGCGTGGAATTACGGCCGCGGCGACGATCCACACAAGCCGGAGTACAACTACCTTCGCGAGGTGGACTACTGTTCCGGCGCATGTCTCGCGGTCGACCGCGCATTGTTCGACCAGATCGGCGGCTTCGATGTGCGCTTCGCGCCTGCCTATTGCGAAGACACTGATTTCGCGTTCGCGGTGCGCGCAGCCGGGCGCAAGGTCTATTATCAGCCGCTTGCTACCATCGTGCACTTCGAGGGCGCAACCTCGGGTACGGATCTGTCGAGCGGCGCCAAGCGTTACCAGGTCGTCAATCAGGGCACATTTCTAGCCAAATGGGCGGACGAGCTCAAGCGACATCGACCCAACGGACTCGCGCCTGAGCTCGAGCGTGACCGCTGGGCCAGACGCCGCGTTCTGGCGATCGACGCTTGCATGCTGACGCCGGATCAGGATTCCGGGTCGCAACGCACGCAACAGGTGCTGCATCTCCTCGTGAAGCTCGGCTGTAAAGTCACCTTCATTGCAGACAATCTAGAGTACCGACAGCCATACGTGACAATGTTGCAGCAAGCAGGCGTTGAGGTTCAGTTCCATCCCTACGCCCGATCGATTGCGGAGTTTCTTGGCAGACACGGCAGCGAGTTCGATGTCGTCGTTATAGCGCGGCATTACATCGCCGCAAAGCACATCGACGCTGTGCGCGCCTTTGCGCCGAGGGCTCTGGTCGTCTTTGATACTCACGATCTCCACTTCCTGCGCGAGGAAAGGCTAGCCGCCTTGGAGGGGAGTGGAGGCGCCATGGCGGGGAACTCCCGGGAAGCGGAACTCGCGCTGATCCGGAAGGCGGACGTCACGCTGGTTGTAAGTCCCTTCGAGAAGGATCTGCTCGAGCAGCTTGCGCCTGAAGCCAAGGTCATGGTTTTGTCCAATATCCATGAGCTGCGCCCGCGGGCAAGGTCATTTGCCGAGCGCGAAGGATTGGTGTTCATCGGCGGATTCCGCCATCCTCCCAACACCGACGGTGTCCTCTGGTATGCAAAGGAGGTGCTGCCGAAGGTGCGCGAGAAGCTGCCTGGCGTCAAAACATATATTGTAGGCAGCGATGTACCGCCAACCATCAAGAAGTTGGCTGCCGAGGATTTCATCGTTACCGGTTACGTAGCGGACATCGCACCGTACTTCAGCGGTTGCCGTGTATCCATATCGCCACTGCGCTACGGCGCGGGCGTCAAGGGCAAGATAAATCTCGCGATGAGCTACGGAGTGCCCGTGGTCGCGACGACGCTGTCGATTGAGGGCATGCATCTGACGCCCGGTGTCGACGTCTTGACCGGCGACGATTCCGAAGCGTTCGCCGATGCTGTGGCGCGTGTCTACAACGACGAGCAGCTGTGGCAGGTCCTGTCCGAAGGCGGACGGGAGAACGTTCGCATCCACTTTTCGCATGAAGTCGCGCTGAGCGCGATCACGCGTTTGCTCGCCTTCTCGCAGGACCGTCAGCTCAGCTAGCTCGCCTCGTCGTACAACGCTGTCACCGTGCAGTACGGACCATGCTTGAGGCTGCGGTCCGCCTTATCTAGCCAGAGAGGCGTACGCCACCATTGGAATCGACCATGGTTCCGGCCAGACAATACCGTATGCAGCTTGCGACTCGTCGGCAATGCGCATGCCCGCAAATCCCGCGTTGACGAACTCACGTAGAAGGGCGTTGCGCGAAAAAAGACGCATTTCCAGCGTCGAACCCGGTCCTCCGTGAAAGACAAGGTCGGTGAAAACCTGTGTCCGTCCATCGGCAGTGCGGTTTTCCAGGCGCCAGGAACCGTTCACCTCGATAAGCCGGTAGTCGTACAGATCCGGAAAATGTTCGCGGGTTTCCGGTTCGAGCGAGTAAGGAACCGAGAAGATCAGAACACCGTGCGGCTTGAGCAGCCGGCGGGCGTTGACGAAGGCCCGTGATACCGGAGGCGCGACATGCTCGAATACGTCGCTGGCAATGATGAAATCGAAATGGCGGTCGAGGTCCTCGGGCGCAGCCGCAATATCGAGTCGCGGCTCCTGATGAAAAAAGGTGTTCGTATAGTTGAATTTGTCGCTGAGCCGCCTGGCATAGTTATCCGAATCGGAGAGCCCTATTCCGGCGAGATCGCGACGCCGCGTCAAATCCGCGATGATTGAGCTGCGGCCGAACAATTCGGTCGTGAGCAGGTGCGCAATGGCTCGGGTCCGCACCGTCGACCCGCAGCGGTCACAGGATGCTACTTCACGTTGGAGCTCCGCCGCCGGCACCGAACAGAAGGCGCCACAGATATTGCACTGGAAGCGAACCTTCCGGCCGATCGACGATGCATCTCGCGAACGACGGAAAATAGCAAGCTTCCGGAAACCTCGCGATATTTGTGTCGTTAACTGCATGGCTAAGCGATGCGTCATCGCCTCCGAAAGATGACATCCCAGATGCGGTGCCCGAGGCCGATGCCGCGACGCTCGAACTTGGTCAGCGGCCTGTATGCAGGTCGCGGGGCGTAGCCGTCGGCAGAGTTCTGAAGCAGGGGCTCGGCAGCGAACGCAGCCAGGATCTGCGCAGCATAGTCCTCCCAGTCGGTCGCCGCATGCAGAAATCCGCCCGCAGCAAGGCGGAGGGCAAGCTCGCGCACGAAGGGCGGCTGCAGCAGGCGGCGTTTGTGATGCCGCTTCTTCGGCCATGGGTCGGGAAAGAAGATGTGGATGCCCGCGAGCGACGCCACCGGAATCATCTGCGCAACCACCTCGGCCGCGTCGTGCTGAACGATGCGCACGTTGGCGAGCCCACGCTCATCGAGCAGCTTGAGCAGTCCACCCACGCCCGGCGCGTGCACCTCGACGGCAAGAAAGTCGTGTTCGGGCATCGCCTGCGCGATGGCGGCGGTCGTCTCGCCCATGCCGAAGCCGATCTCGAGGATCCGCGGCGCCTTGCGGCCGAAGACGAGGTCGAAGTCGAGCAGCGCCGGCGCGAAGGGAACGCCGAAGCGCGGCAACAAGGTTTCGCGCGCGCGTTGCTGCGCCGGCGAGAATCGGCCCTGGCGCAGCACGAAGCTCCGTATGGGTCGGCGGAGAGAACCCGCGCGCGGTTCGTTCATTGCACACGTTTCCAGCTCGGGTCGCTCAACTTCCGCTCGACCGTCGCTGCCGCCGTCGCACCGTCCACGCTGTATTCGATCGCAAGCGTCTCCGGATCCTTCCACTTAGCCGTGGCATCGGCCCAGCCGCTTGCGTTCCATACGAGTTCCTTGCGCAGGCTCTCAGGCGTGATCCGCCAGATGGCGATCTCCTTGCTGCACTGCGTCTGACATACGTCGACGGTGGCCAAGCGTTGCCGATCGGGCGAGAGCTGTGGTTCGGTCGGCAGCTCGTAACGCCGATTGTTCGACCGCGTGAGCAGGGTAAAGCTCGCCTTGTCGCCGGCCGTCGCATAGACGAGCACCGCATTGATGCCGTCCAGGTAATCCCACAGGCTGTATGAGCAGCCATCGACCGGATCGTCGCTGTCCGTGAAAGTCGCGACGCCGGAGGGAAAGAGCGAAATCATGAGCGCGTTGCCCTCGCGTCGCGCGAGGTTGGGCAGGCGCTTGAGCTGGGCTCCCTCGACCAGTCTGCCGCAATGCGCCGCGTCCTCGGCTTGCGCACAGATCTCTCCGATTTCGGCGTCGGAAAGCTGCGCACCACAGGCGGCACCCGTGCCCAAGAGTGGGGCACAGCAGAGAACCGCGGCAAGGACGCGGGAGGACAACATCGCGGCGTTCGCGACGGCTCGATCAGCCGATGAGGCCGGTTGTCGGCGAGCTGGGACTCGCGGCGTAGAACTTGCGCGGCATGCGGCCGGCGCGGAGAGCCTCGCGTCCCGCTTCGACCGCCTTCCTCATCGCGCCCGCCATCAACACCGGATCCTGCGCGAGCGCGATCGCGGTGTTCATCAGCACACCGGCGCAGCCGAGCTCCATCGCGATCGCTGCATCGGAGGCCGTGCCGACACCTGCGTCGACGAGCACGGGTATCTTCGCCTGCTCGATGATGAGCTTCAGGTTCCACGGGTTGAGAATCCCCATGCCGGAGCCGATGAGCGAAGCCAGCGGCATGATCGCCACGCAGCCGACTGTCTCCAGCTCCCGCGCGGCGATCGGGTCGTCGGACGTGTAGACCATGACCTCGAAGCCGTCCTTGACGAGGACCTCGGCGGCGCGAATCGTCTCGCGTACATTGGGAAAAAGCGTGTGCGGGTCCCCCAGCACTTCGAGCTTGACCAGCGTGTGGCCGTCGAGCAGCTCGCGCGCGAGCTGCAAAGTGCGCACGGCATCCTCGACCGTGTAGCAACCAGCGGTATTGGGCAACAGCGTGAACTGCGATGGGGGTAAATGATCGAGCAGCGACGGCTCGCTCGGATTCTGGCCGATGTTGGTGCGGCGGATCGCGACGGTCACGATTTGTGCGCCCGAGGCGTCGATCGCCGCGCGCGTCTGGGCAAAATCCTTGTATTTGCCCGTGCCGACGAGCAGCCGCGAGCGGTACGCGCGGCCCGCGATGACCAACGGGTCGTCGTGCGCGAGGGCGAGATTTTCGTTAGGCGCGTTCATCGGACAGAACCATCAACCGCCGCCGACGGCGCGGACGACTTCGATACGGTCGCCGTTGGCGAGAGGCGTGTCGGCAAGGCGACTCTTGGGCACGATCTCGCCATTGCGCTCGACCGCCACGCGCTTGCCTTCGAGCGCAAGCTCGCGGATCAGGTCGGCGACTGTTGCCTGGTCGGTGCAGACACGGGAGGAGCCGTTAACGACGATCGAGAGCACGGCGGATGATCCGTTGGAACCACCCGCAATTTTACCACGCGACGGCGTCCCGGTTCCGTTGGCGGCACCGGGGTGGCTGGCGGGGGTCTACTGCCGATACCGTCGCATCGCCGTGTGCAGGAAGCGCATCTGCTGCTCGAAGCGCTTGCACGCCTCGCACCAGATTAGGTGCAACCGGATACGCAGATACAGCGGGAAGGAAACGTTCCCATCCTGCATCTGCGAGATCGCTCGGCTCGCATCCTTGCATGAGATCAGTCGGCCCACTCGCGCATCGCCTTAGCTGATCAGGCATTCCGGTCCGCTTGTGCGAACCAGTTCTGCTCCAGACACTGGCGAAGCGCCATCCTGGCCCGATACAGAATGACCCACAGGTTGGTCGATGTGATCGACAGTTCCTTACAGATCTCGTTGCTTTCGAGCTCCATGACCTCGCGCATCATGAATACCCGGGCCGTGTTCGGGGGCAGCTTGTCCAGGCAGAACTGCATGATGTCGAAGAACTGCGCCCGCGAGAGCTGCGATTCCGGGTCGCCCCAGTCCGCGGGCGGGTTTTCCCAGTGGCCCGAGTCGTCGAATAGCGCGTCGAAATCCTCGATCTGGCACTCCTCGTCGAGCGAAGCGAAGGCGGGCTCGCGGGTCTTGCGTCGGATCGCATCGACGATCTTGTGCTTGAGGATGCCGGTAAGCCAGGTTTTGAGGCTCGAGCGTCCGGAAAAGCCCTGCGCGCCCTGAAGTGCCGCGACCAGCGTGTCCTGCACAATGTCCTCGGCGAGATCGTTGTCGCGTAGCTGTAGCACCGCGACTCGCAGCAGGTAGCCGCGATGGCTGTTGCAGCGGGACGCGAAGTCGGCCTCGGTCATTGACGCGAATCGATCATGGGAGGGCTTGCCGCGCGGCAGGCCTTCGCTGGGGATGTGGTAGCGAGCGAGGGACTCGAACCCCCGACCAAAGGATTATGATTCCTCTGCTCTAACCAGCTGAGCTAGCTCGCCAAAGGGGCGATATTATCCGCGATCACGAGCGGCGCTGTCAAAAAATTTCCTGGTGCGCGATGTACTCGCGTCAGTCGCCAAGCGCTGCGCCAGCACCCGCAATCTCTGCATACGCAGAATGGTTGTGGATGGATTCGAAGTTCTCGGATGCGATCCAGAAGCGACCGATTCGCGGATCACGCTTGAGCCTTAAGGCGATGTCGCGCACCAGGTCTTCGACGAACTTGGGATTGTCGTAGGCGCGCTCGGTGACGAACTTCTCATCGGAGCGCTTGAGCAGACCGTAAAGCTCGGAGGAGGCTTCTTCCTCGGCGATACGCGCCAGCTCTTCCAGCCCAAGCTCGCCCACGGCGACTTCCACGCGCACGGTGATGTGCGAGCGCTGGTTATGAGCGCCGTAGTCGGCGATTTTCTTGGAGCATGGGCACAGGCTCGTCACCGGTGCCATGAGCCCGACGGTGAGCCGCGTTCGTCCGTCGGCGTCCGTCTCCGCAGCCCACATCGCGTCGTAATCGAGCAGGCTCTCCACGCCCGAAACAGGGGCAGTTTTGCGGATGAAATACGGAAACCGCATGTCGAGGCGTCCGGTGACCGCACCGAGACGGTCGAGCATGCGCTGATGCATGGCGCGAAATCCGGCGAGATCGACAGGCGCCCGCTTCTCCTCGAGGACCTCGACGAACCGCGACATGTGCGTGCCCTTGACGTCGTGCGCGAGCCCGACATACATACCGAACTCGGCGATCGTGTTCTGGACCGCGCCGTCGGCTGCGCGCAGCGCGACCGGATAGCGCAGCCCCTTGACGCCGACGCGCTCGATGGGAAGCGCGCGCACATCGGGCAGCGATTGCGTGTCGGGCAGCGGCAGGTATTCGGGGGCGTTCAAAGCAAACTCCTGTTTTGGCGCGCGAACCGGGCGCCGGTTCCCAACCATATGCCGACTCGCGCGGGCCGTTCAACCCTTTTGCGATGCGGGCTTATCCGCAAGCAGTTTCTCCAGCAGCGCCAGAAGTTGGCGGTTGTCGGGCTCGGTATCGCTGGCGAAGGTTCCGACCGGGTTGCCGTTGCGGTCGATCAGGTATTTATGGAAATTCCAGCGAGGTGACTGGCCGGTGCGGGCCGCAAGGTCGGCGTACAGAGGATTGACCTTCAGGCTGGCGACGCTCGACTTCTCGAACATCGGGAATTGAACGCCGTAGGTCAATCGGCAGAATTCCGCGATTTCGTGATTGCTGCCCGGTTCCTGTGCACCAAAATCGTTCGACGGGAACCCTAGGACAACTAGGCCGCGGTCCTTATACCTGTGGTACAGCGCCTCGAGCCCTTCATACTGATTCGTGTAGCCGCAGTAGCTCGCAGTATTCACGACAAGGATTACCTTGCCGCGGAACTGGCACAGCGACTCCGGTTTGCCGGTTTGCAGGCGATTGAACTCACGATCAAGCAGAGCCGGACACGCGCCGGTGGCTGGCGCCTGCGCGTATACGGGAACGACCGTCGCACTCAAGGCGACGGTCGCCAGCG
>WNGE01006911.1_pt1 | contig 15699 bp, 11 predicted proteins | sample 5400651 | NCBI WGS metagenome assembly WNGE01 (sample SAMN13153370, study PRJNA577476) | soil metagenome | isolation source: 60 cm soil or saprolite under grassland replicate 2 | place: USA:California | collected 2016-06-15 | reverse complement strand
AGGCACGCTCAAGAAAGCGGTTCAGGTTGTCAATAGTCTCGAAGAGCAGCCGGATTTCATAGTGTTTACGGGAGACCTTACGCACACGACCGACGACGTCCAGGTTCGCAAAGACAGGATGGCGCAGTTCAAAGACATCGTCGGACAACTAAAGGTTCCTACTGTTCATTTCATGGCCGGCGAGCATGACGCTTCGCTTGATCGTGGTGATGCGTATCAGCAGTTCTTCGGCAAACTCAATTACACCTTCGATCACAAGGGCGTGCATTTCATAGTCCTCGATAATGTCTCCGATCCGGGGGCTATCGTCGGCGAGTCGCAGCTCAACTGGCTCAAAGCCGACTTGCAGCAACAGAAGCCTGATGCGCGCATCGTTGTGTTGACGCACAGGCCACTATTCGATCTCTATCCCGATTGGGACTGGGCTACCCGGGATGGCGCCGCCGTGATTGATACGCTGATGCCGCACAAGAATGTAACCGTTTTCTACGGGCACATTCATCAGGAGCACCACCAAATGACGGGCCACATAGCGCATCACTCGGCGAAGTCGCTGATGTTTCCTTTACCTGCGCCCGGCTCGGTGCCCAAGAAAGCGCCAATACCGTGGGACGCGAGCGCCCCCTATAAAGGGCTCGGCTTGAGAAATATCGAAGCCGAGGTAAGGCAAGCCAAGTATGGCATAACGGAACTTAATCTTAATGGAGGATAATTTGATGCATCGGAACAAACGCGTCTTAATCGCAGGCGCCCTATTTATGAGCGCAACGATCATATCGGGGTTGGCTCTTTACGTCCGCGCAAATGCGCTCCCGGCAGAAAGAGAGATTCAATTAACAGCGAAGAAATTCGAATTCACGCCCGATACGATTACCTTGAAGAAGGGCGAGCCGGTTGTGTTGGTGGTCTCTTCCCAGGATCGCAAGCACGGATTCAACTTGCGCGCGTTTGGGATTCGCGCCGACGTCAACCCAGGAGGGACCGCCCGGATTCGATTCACTCCCGACAAGACAGGCAAGTTCACTTTCTCATGTGACGTATTCTGCGGCGAAGGCCATGAGGACATGACGGGAACGATCGTTGTTACCGAATGATCTCTAACTGAGGAGAAAGACGTGAGAAAAATTCTATCGGGTGCGGTTCTGATGTTAGTGATATTACTGGTATCAGCTCTCGCGGTGATGCGGCTCGGGTTAATGCCAGCGAATGCGGACGGGACCCACTCAAGTCTTGAAGCGAGGATTATGCCCCAGGTGCTTCACGCTTCGATCGCCAGGCATGCTTCTGGAGAGACGAATCCTATTTCAGTCAACGAAGAGAATCTGAAGGCGGGAGTGAGCACGTACAAAGCGATGTGCGCAAGATGCCACAGCACACCTGCAGGCAATTCAAGCGTTTACGGTCAATCGTTTTATCCTCCGGCACCGCAATTGTCTGGAGGAATGTTCGGTTACACAGATTCGCAACTATTCTGGCTCATAAAGCATGGCATAAGGAATACCGGGATGCCCGCTTGGGGAGCCATGCTCTCAGACGATGAGATCTGGCAGATCGTGAGCCTGCTTAAGAATTCGCACGATCTCCCTCCGTCAGTTGAATCCGAATGGCAGTCACCTAAGAAGAGGACCACGCCATAGCTGGCGCGAACTAGTCGTGATTATGTCTTGTCTGCAAGTCCTGTAAACATGATTAATCTCGTTTGGTAAGGCCAGGTACGAATTGGGTGAAAAACCTCTGAAACCGCATGAAATCTACTGCGCCTTAACCTCCTGGAAGAAGACGTCCTGCTGTGAATGAGTCAGGTTGGAAAGGAATGGAATGAAAGGGTTGGGAGGCTCCGTGACGGTGTTGCGGCAGTCTCCCCAGAGGACGTAGACGCTGCCGTTGGCGGCCCTCGCGCTCATGTATTCCCCGAGGGCGTAGCCGGCGGCGACCGGGGCGTCGTAGTTGTTGGCCGCAAAATTCGTCGGCGACGAAGGAAACAGGCGGTTCACCGTCGGCGGAAGCGCGAAGCTCGCGCTGGTCACCCGCAGCGTGCGGTTGGACGGGAATGAGTCGCCGCGGTCATGAGAGTTGGCGAGGTCCACGTCCACCATCTCGTCGCCGTGCTGCGTGTAGTACGAGACGTGGACGTCGTTGGGATCCGTGTCGATGGCCACCGAGGGTACGACGTGATGGAGGTCCGTCGTGGCCGAAGGGTTCACTTGAACGGGAGGGGTCCAGGTCGCCCCGCCGTCGTCCGATCGAATGAAGAGAACGTTAGATTTGCCGTTTGGATCCCCGAAGACGGAGCTCGTCGAGTTGGACCAGGCGAGATACAGGACTCCGTTGCGGGCCGCGAAAGCCGGCTGAAATGGCAACAGCCGATTCACGTTACGGAACAGCCGACGCCCGAGACGTCCTGCGCTCGCAGGTCCCGCGTGAATTCCCGGCCTGATGCCGCCCGACCCCATGTCGATGAGCTCGCCAGGCATGACGACGGGCAGAAGCGTCGGGCTCGGGGCTCCCGGGACATTGAACGCCAGGAAGGAGAAGGTCTCGCCCGCGTCGTCGGAAGCAAGAATGCGAAGGAAGTCCTGGTTGCCGTTGCTGAGCTGCCCGAACGGGACATAGAGCCGGCCCGTGATCGGGTCGACGTATGGCGTCGAAAACTGGACGACGTCCGTTGGATGCGTCGGGTTGGTATCCCTCGGCGGGACGAAGATCGTCTTGGCCGTCCAGGTCACGCCGCCGTCCGTCGAGCGCCCGAATCGCAGCTCGCTCCGGGTGCCCGTGAGCGGAGGGGTGCGGGGCTGAAAGCTCGTCCACGTCACGTAGACGTTGTCCTGATTGTGGTGACCTGGGTCCGGTCCGACGACGAGCCACTCCTTGTCGCTTCCGTTGTCCACTTGCACGACGGTCGGGTCGCCCCAGGTGCGTCCGCCGTCGGTCGACTTGTTGACGTTGACGGTGCCTCGCCCGAGGGCATCCGCACCCAGGCAGGAGAAGTAGAAGTTCCCGTGACGGTCCACGTCGACGGACGGGTCGCCGAATGTGCCGACGCTGCCGGGAATTGGCGGGAAGAAGCCGCTCGTCCATGTCTGTCCCCCGTCGTTCGAGGTCGAGAAGCCGCAGAGGAGAGCGTGAATCAACTGCCCGGTGGGGGAGTACTGCAGATTCGCCGTCGAGTTGTAGGTCGCGACGATGTTGTTTCCGAAGGCGGCGACGGAGGTCTCGCTCTGCGTGAACTTCACGAGGGGGAAGAGGTTGGAAAGGATCTGGATGTTGTCGAGGCCGGGGTCGTTGACCTGAACGTTGCTTCCGCGGGTCTGGATCTGCGCAGCACCGGATCCGCCCGGAGCGGGACTCGAATCGCCGGCGCCGGGGAACGTCCCGGCCTGCTGAACCGCGTCGGAAATCTGCTTGCCGAGCGAGCGCACGTCCATATCGATCCCATTTTTTCGTACTTGGCCCGGCTGGCCTTCGTCGGACTGCTGCACCATGGCGATGGGGCTGGTCATTCCCGCGGCGAGGACGGTTGCGCCGGTGCGAAGCGGCGTCCGCTGCCCATTCCAAGCGAGCATGACCAATAAAGCCAGCGTCATCGCACTCACCAGCGCGCAGCGGACGAGGCGACGAGGTTGAACACTGTGGCTCATCTTGCTGCCTAGGTTCCCCGCCCGCCGGACAATAAAACCGATCAGTACGTAGGCCAAAGACTCGCGCTGACGGTTCTCGCCAAGCGCGACAATGTTCCAGATTCTGCTAGTTAAATGTTTCATGAGGGTCCTCACGTCCGCCGGGATAAACTGGCAGGTTGTTCTGAATGAAATATCCAAATCGTAGGGGTCTACTACCGTCGGGTGTCCGCACTTAGCCGGCGATGTGCATAACTGCAAAGTTAAGGCGGCCGCAGTCTATGCCCGTGCGCTGGTCCTGTCAACGAAAACAGGGGCTAGTGTATCTCTCAATCGCCTTTACAGAATTCTTTGCTGCCTTTTCGTGTGATTTCGTGGGTCGATTTCTTTTCCTTGCAGAAGGGTCTTCACGAAGTCACACGAAAACTACGAAAAATCAAACTCTTCTTTTTGAATGTTAAGCGAGCAATCGACTTTGCATGTTGTATAGCTATTTTAGACTTGTTACTGTGTGGTTGCGACCCGGAAGGTGTTCAAAGGTCATCGTTAAGTGTCTTATCGCTTCGTTGCAATCTCTCGCGTCACTTTAGCGATGCGTTCCTCGAAGGTTGCCTTCAGAGAAGGAGCAAGCCGCATGCTTTGTTCGAAGTTCCACCTTGCTTCTGATGTTCTTCCTTGCATTAATAAATGACGCCCTGACCGGAATTCGACAGCTGATCGCGCGCGTCCATTAAGAGTCCAATATGCGCTCCCGTGGGTCTTTCAAATGCGGTACACAACTAATGGCCGAAGAACATCCACAGCAACGGAAAATGCCGTCCATTAAGCGTCCAATATCCGTTCCCGTGAGTCCTACAAATGCCGCAGGATGCATGCCGCGAAGTTTCATTGATTACAGTGAATCGCTTCTCTTTCACGGCGGCGACACGGGTTCGACTCCCGTACGGGACGCCAATTCTTATCAATGAGTTACGCTCTCATCAGTCACAACTAAATTTTCTACGGTGACGCTGTGGTGTCCAAACACATCGTCTAATCTATTGACTGCTGTCGTTAGGTAGTTAGGAGATAGATGCTGATACCGCATGGCCTGCCGTAGGTCTTTATGGCCCAGCAGGCTTGCTACAGTGTGAATGTCTTCGCCGGCCCTGCGCAGATGAGACGCTGCCGTGTGTCTCAAATCATGGTATCTAAAATTTCAATGCCCATTCGCTTGCACACTCGCTTGAAGCTGTCCCTGACTCGCCCGGGAGAAATGCCGGGGAATATCTTGCCACTGCTTTTCTTAGCGGCACGTCAAAAGCACGACAACCACGACCACTCAATGGAGGTGCTTATGGAGATTCAACACGTACCAATTGCAAAGACAGAAATGCTTATTCGCAAACCCATCTCAGAAGTATTTGAGGCTTTTGTGGATCCTGCCATCACTTCCAAGTTTTGGTTCACTAAAGGCAGCGGCAGGCTCGAGACAGGCAAACAAATCCGCTGGGAGTGGGAGATGTACAATCATTCTGTAGAGGTGAGTGTGAAAGCGATTGAAGAGAACAAGCGAATACTCATCGAGTGGGGAGCTTATCGCGAAGCTACTACGGTGGAGTGGGTCTTCACGTCCCGACCAGATAACACCACCGTTGTCAGTGTCGCGAATAGTGGGTTTACCGGAGATGGCGATGAGGTAGTCAAGCAAGCGCTCGATTCAACCGGAGGATTTAACCTGGTACTCGCCGCGGCGAAGGCGTTTCTCGAACACAACATCAATCTGAATCTCATCTCGGATCGGTTTCCTGACCAGGTCGAAAAGCACTAAGAATCGTCCTTCCTTTTCGCGGCCGCATAACAGATTGAATTGGAGATTGGCACATCTAATCGACAGCGAACCAATCAACGTGTGGCTGCTTTGTGATCATGAGGACTTTCAAATGTTTCTGGAAATCCTTTCGACATTATCGGCGGGTTTATTTGCCGGAGCCGCGATCTGAGCTAGCGTCAAAGCTTCTCGTTCGGTGGGGGAGGTTACATGCAGTGAGAAGTATCCTGGGCCTAATCTCATTCCTGATCTTTATTTTCTTGCTCGGTCATAATCTTTGAGATAGTTAATCAGCGTCATGCCCCACTGATCCGCTACCCACAGCTAAGCGATTCCCGGCATCTGAAGTTTCCAGCCGCGCCAGTCGCGGAAGTTAGAAATGCCCACGGCCAGTTTAATGCTGGCGAATTCATACGAGTAACAGCGAATCTTTTTACGCTTGCGTTGGGGCGGAAAGGCCAGTGGGCACCGACGCCGCTGCGATATTCATTCGTCTCAGCGATATTGTCGGTGCTAATCGTGACCAGCCGGCAGTAGCCGACCTCAATCTCACGATGGAGTGCAACAAGCCCTTCGGCCTGTCGACGTTCTTTAGGGCAAAAACCTCCGCGGCTGAGGACGAGCACCATCGGATTATGTCCTTGCAGTTCGGAGAGCTTCCGACGTTTCGTGGTGTGGTCGGGAAGCTCGTATTCAGGAAAGACCGCCCGCGGAACAATGTCAGATCGCATCTTTCACCCGCCTTTATTGTTGAAATTGACAACCCTCAACGTGCAGCACCGACAAAGCCTCGGACACGGCGCCGATCTCATCCGCTGCCGTGTCCAAGGCGAAATGGCCGACGTCAAAGTCGCATCGTCTTACCTCCGCTAGCGAGTTATTGAGCGGATTGCGTTGTCGGCCGACTTCACATCGTCAGAACGACGCGGAACTGTGCGTCGCCGCTTAACATGCGCGCGTAAGCCTCCGCCGCTTTTTCGAGCGGGTATGTTTCAATCATGGGGCGCACGCCGGTTAGTTCGGCGAAGCGCAGCGTGTCCTCGGAATCGGTTGGTGTTCCCGACGCCCAGCCTTGAATAGTTCGTTACATCACAGGTGAGGAGGCGACCGACCTTGACTGCACCTATGATGGTATTCTGGGGCAACTGGTCCATATGATATTCAATCATCAAGACTGGGTTATCCGCCCCAGTAAAGCAAAGAGAGGTTAATCCTGTTCAGGTATGCCGGTCGAATAGAAACCTAAGGCGCTTGCTGTAGGTTTTCGTCTCATTGACCTTTCTTTTGGAGGCATGCCCTGCCTTTACAGGCCTTTGTTCGGCATCTCGCTGTGTCTCCTCAACTCCGCGTCCCGTGTCTCCGCGTCCCCGTGTCTCCGTGTCTCCCCCTCTTCCCCTCTCCCCATCGCCCCGTCTCCGCATCCCCATAGCTCATCCCATACCGTTGATTCGTGAATCATATGGTTACGCTGTTTACCTGAAATCGCCCATACCTCACACCTTTCGCTGCTGGAATGAAAGTTGCGAAACGTCGGGTGATCAAACTCTTCCCGAGTCCAGCAAGTACCGAAGGGGAATATCATGAAACTAAATTATAAGAGTCTCGCAACTCCCGCAGTGCTCGCTTTTACGTTGCTGATCGGCGCCACCGATGTTGCGTCCGCGCAGGGTCGTCGCGGCCGCGGGCAAGAACCTAGCCAGGAAAGTAGCCAGCAAACTCAGGAACAAAAAGACAAGCGACAAGCGGAACAGGAAGCTCGGCGCGCAGCGCGACAGCAACAGCAGGGGCAGCGACAGCAAGCTCAACAGACGCGCCAGAATGAACGCCAAAGTGAGCGGCAGCAAACCATACAGCAGCGCGCCGAACAGCGCGGGCAGCGCGAAGCCTAACGCGCATCGCAACAAGCCGAGTCAAATCAGCGGATGGAACAATACCGGCAGCGTGAAGCCCAACGTGCAGCACAACAAGGCGAGTCAAATCAGCGACGTGAACAATACCGTCAACGTGTCCAGCAGAATCAGGGACAGCAACGCATACAACAGGAACAAGATCGCCAGCGTGTCCAGCAAAATCAGGAACAGCCGCGTTGGGAACGACAACGCCAGCAGCAACAGAATCAACAGAACCAAGATTTTGAGCGACGCCAGCGTGAACAGCAAGAGCAAGGCGCGGCGCAGCGACAACAATCCGAGCGCGGGCGCGTCTTTTCTGATCGCTCAAACAACCGGCAGCGCGACTGGCGCGCATATCAGGAGCAGCGTGCTAACCAGTATCGCCAGGAAATGTTTCGTCGGCAGAGTTATGCTTTTCAGCAACAGCGTTTGCTGGAGCAGCAGCGACGCCGCGCGCAGTTGCGCTACCAGCAAAGGTATCTCGAGCGTGTGAGACAAGACCAACTGCGTCTGCAAAACTGGCGCTACAGTGATTATGGACCATACAATTATCGCTATTCGCGCGGCGGCAGCTATTACGAAACCAATCGCTATGGCGCGCAGATGCTGCATCAAGCGGTCAGCAATGGTTATGAAGAAGGTTACCGTGCAGGCCAGGCCGACCGCGAGGATGGTTGGGCCTATAGTCCCGAAAATGCCATCGGCTATCAGGATAGTAGGTACGGTTATGACGGGTATTACGTGGACCTCAGCGAGTATCGTTATTACTTTCGTGAGGGCTTCACTCGCGGCTATGAAGACGGCTACTACAGCCGCTCTCAGTACGGCCGCTACTCAGACGGCACGGGCGGTATCCTCGGCGCCATTCTTGAGCAGATCTTGAATCTGCAACTCTTGAACTAGCGTAATATTTCGGTAATGTCTCACCAGATATTCGCACGCCGTGAGGATCAGAAGCGTCCAGTTTCGCCGATGAGGTCGATACTGGACGCTTTTTTTAACCCATCGCCCCGCAATCTCCACAAGCCATTGTCCCTGTCAATACCAAACAGGTTTCACCCGGTAAGTTTGATGTTTATAGACTTGCTTACAGACGCAAGTATTGCTGGTTGTTTAAAGTGTAATCAGGCCAGATCGAAATCCTGGGCCAACTGACGGACAAGTTCAGAATCAAAATAGACGAACACTTTAAGCGCCAAGAAGAGTACTGACCTCATGAACCGCAGCGAGCCGGATTGCAGAGCAGCAGGCCGCCTACACAACAACGACGGTGCCGTCGAATTTTGTCAGACTGAAGCCGCTGAACGACTCGTTGTAGCACCCGTTTTGTTCTTTCAGAAGGCCTATTGCAACCTGTTCACCCAGCTTCAGTGATTCACTGCCATCCGAGCGCCAGTGAACGCCGGCAGTGTTGCGGCCGAGCGCAACGTTGGACGCAATCTTGTTAAGCTCCCCGCCTACCGTCAATTCCCCTGCGTCGGCACCAGTGTAAGTCAGCAGAGTCAAGCCATCATTGCTTGGCTGCACTGGCGTGACGCCGCGGTCAATAAGCCTCGTCGACTCTTTGAACCACGCTTTCAGTATTGTCACACACGCTCCAGCTACAGTTGCGTGGCCGGCGCCATACGCTGGATGCGTTGGACTGCCTTCTGGAAAAGCCATAGGCAGGAGGTATGTACCGTTCCCTGCGCCGTTGAGCTGCTCGTTGTGTTGAGCCACGGCGTCAAGCACGGTCGAGCCATTGAGCGATGGATGAACGTTGAACGTGCCCGCGTGCGTGCGGTTGTACTCAATGCGCCCGGCAAACGCCTCAGGACGGAGCCGCCGGTGCACGAACCACTTCTGATACCACACTGCCTTCAAAGCGCGCGTGGCGGCTTCGCATAAGAGGGTTGCTATATGAGGTCCACCGAAAGTTCCGAAGCCGTCCTGCGTGGGGTTGTCGACATATGGGTTCCCATCATCCACCGGCGCGCCCAGGCTAGCCAGTACAAGGAAGGCCTGGAAGTAACCCTGGAACAGCACGTCAATGTGTACCCACTGGCCGATGTCGCGGCCCATGCGCATGTAACGGCGTACAGGGTCAATGATGTTGCCCGTCGGCGGATTCAGTCCGTTCTGAATGTTGAGCCAGTCAGTGTAGGTCGTCATGTAGTCGCGTCCGCCGCCGCTGGAGTTATTAGCGGAGGAGAACGGCGCGGCAGTATTTATCTGCTGGTCTATTTCGTTCGCACCAAAAAAGCATGGCAGGTAGAAGTACTGCGAGATATAGGGCCCAATTTTGTCGCCTGCCGTCAGCCCCCGGAAGAGAAGTTGAGGCGTGACGACGCCTGAGGCGTTCTTCGCTCCCTTGAAGTCTGCGCCGAAGCTGTTTAAGTGGGCCGCGGCTGCTATGGCTGTAGGATGCGATGCGTAATCGCTATAAGGCACGTCCCGGAGCAGGGCCATCCAATAGTTCTCAGAGATTTCGGCGGCCTGTTCGCGGCTAGCGAAGGCTGGCGCTGGTTGCTGCACCAGCGCGTGCGAGTCTGGCCCTTCCAGGTCAAACGCGAGACCCGCCTGAGGATTCGTGAGCTTACGCTGACCGCCAAGAGGAATTGAATTGAAATCGACCTGACTGCCACTGTCCAATGCCTTAAGCATCGCCGCATAGGCGCTGAGTACAACTGTTCCGTTGCTATTGTGCGGCAGACCTTTGGAATAGCTGCCAATCTTATTTGGATAAATACTCTCGTCGGTATTAGCCGGGTGCTCCAGGTTGGGCGGCGTGTCGTGCAGGCCTGCCTGCGCTACGTCCCGGCGAATCTTTGCACAATCCTGCGCACGATGATTCGGGCCTTGCGCAAGTGGTGCAGCTTGCACGGTTGTTGAACCACCTCTGTTAATTAGAGGCTCGATGCCAACAACTCCTGCTGCGAGGGTGGTGGCCCCTGCAGCGCTCATTGTGCCGAGGAATTTACGTCGAGTGGGGAAGGGCGATTTGTGCATAGTGGTATCTCCTTAATCTCAGGGATCGAGTGCGAGCGTCAGTCCAAAGGGTAAAACTAATGAAAGAAGCAATCCGGCGGCGCTTCCGACTCCACTCTGACATTGAGGCGCAGAGATGGCTCAATCGTTGGTCTGCGAGAGGTTCAGAAACGTTATCTATCAACTTTTAATGAAGCACGTACCGCCTGAATACGTCTGAGAAAGTCATTAACATAACGGGTTGGCAGGAAGCGGGAGTTGACCACCCACATGTCGAGTGGCCAGGGACCATACGTGCGTTTGCTGATCAGATAGACTAGATGCAACTCTAACACGTTATTCAGGAAGTATGGCCCGACGGTTGAAGCTAACTGTCCGCCTACTGAGTGTCAGCGCTCGGGATCGCTGTTTTCTCCGTTAGGCCGATATTTGTACCACAACCGCTTTTTTAATAACAAGTTCTTAAAGCACCGGGTAGTGTCGTATTTCGTGTTTCATAAAAGACGATCCACGAAATCACACGAACCAACACAAATATTTAGTGAGATTCGTGTAGTTTAGTGGATCGTCTTTGCCCGAGTGTTTGCAATTAGGCACGTTAGCTACTGAAAACATGACACCACCAAGCGCCGCCCTCAAACGCCATGCAAACCTGGCAGATAGGCTTTCGGGTAAGTCTTCCATTAGAATAGCAAGCGATAAAGAAGCATATTATCCAGATGAGAGAATCGGCGAATTGATGCGAAGCTATCCACGTACCAGATTTGTTTTTGGCTTTTCTTTGCTATTTATTCTGGTCTTCCCCGCGGTTGCGAGAAATCAAAAAATGCGGATCCTGCCGGAAGGAAATTGGGGAGGCCCTCATATCATGATCAGTGTTGAGGGCAAGTCGGCTGCCGTCGAATATGATTGTGCGCACGGAACAATAGAGGGACCGCTCACTATCGATGGCGAAGGCAAGTTCAGCTTTAGTGGTAGACATGTCCGAGAGCGCGGCGGCCCAGTCCGTCAAGGGCAGGCGGAAGACGGCCATCCAGCGCACTATGCTGGGTGGACCGACGGCAAAAAGATGACGTTGACTGTTACGCTGATGAACACTAACGAGGAAGTGGGCACGTTTGAACTCACACACGGTCAGCAAGCCCGGCTCTTTAAGTGCAAGTAGTGACGGGCGGATTCAAAGCCCATTCACGCTGGCCCTGAACGACCTTAAGCAAAGGACCGAGACTGCATTCTTCAGATAGTTAACACGAAAATCCGCCAGTGAAGGCAGAACATCAGATGACCGGGAAAGTGGCAAGGCGATTCCTGATCAGGGGAGCTGTGCAAGGAGTTGGGTATCGCTTTTTCGCTCAACGGGCCGCCGCGCGCCATCAAGTGGTTGGTTATGTGCGCAACCTTGCCGATGGAAGCGTCGAGGCCCTGGTGGAAGGGCCGGCCAATAGCGTGGAATCCTTCAAACATGATCTGGCTGCTGGTCCGCAGTGGGCCGCGGTAGAGCAGGTGGAAGAAATAAGTTTAGAGCCGAGCGGAGCGTATTCAACATTTAGGATTGAGACATAAGGCTCTTGGTCTTTGGCCTTTGGTCTTTAGCCTTTGAAGTTCCCTGTTTTAAAGAGATTTCTGTTCGGTAAAATCAAAATCAAAATCAAAAATCAAAGACCAAAGACCAAAGGCCAAAGACCAGTTTGTTAAATTATGGACAATCTAAAAAACCTTATTCGTGAAGTGCCCGACTTTCCCAAGGCCGGCATCAATTTTTACGACATCACGACCTTGCTGAAGCACCCGGACGGTTTGCGCGAAACAGTGGATGCTTTGGCAGCGCAGTTTGCAGACACAAAAGTGGACGCTGTCGTTGGCGTCGAGGCGCGCGGGTTTATCTTCGCCCCGGCCCTGGCCTATCACATCGGAGCCGGCTTTGTCCCCGTGCGCAAGCCGCGCAAGCTTCCCGCCGAGTGTGCTGCTATCTCTTACGACCTGGAATACGGACAGGACACGCTTGAGATCCACCGCGATGCGATTGGCAATGGCCATCGAGTAATCATTGCCGACGACTTGCTGGCAACGGGCGGGACAGCCAAAGCGGTCATTGACCTGGTTGAAGGCCCAACGGGCGGGACAGCCAAAGCGGTCATTGACCTGGTTGAAGGCCTGGGCGGAATAGTGACTGGCCTAGTGTTTGTTATTGAATTGGAGTTTTTACCAGGTCGCAAGAAACTTGAAGGTTATGATGTGCGATCACTGATTAGGTATCAGTCTTAGTCCGTGGTCCGTAGTCAGTGGTCCGTTGAGTAATTTGGTCTTTGGTCTTTGGTTTTACGTCTTTGGACTTATCTTCAGTCAGGGGTGAGCTTATTGAAATAAAAGGCCAAAGACCAAAGCTCGCTTTACCATCCACTATTCACCATTTACTATTTACTCCCTGATTCGTGCTCCCGTAGCTCAGTTGCATAGAGCGCTCGCCTCCTAAGCGAGAGGTCGCGCGTTGGAATCGCGCCGGGGGCACCATCTTTCTCGTTCCGCACACATTCGCACACAAAATGAGTAAAAATGTTCGCCTTCGCGTGCTTAGGCGAGGAGCTAATCCGTGCGATCCAATCCAGCAACTGCGCCGCCTTTTTCTAGCGAGATCTCAACGCGCTTGTACCAGTGAATCTGTGAGACTCCATTCTTTGTCGAGCCGACTGCAGTAGAGTTGCCATCCTTCGGCCAATAGTGCCGAGTCGGCTGGGATGATGTGAAGATCCGGTAGTAGTCGAAAACCATCGATCAGCCTGATGGCTTTCCCACGCCAAGCCGTCGTGCACAAAGCATTGGCAACTTCCAGGAGTTACAAACTCAGTCGTGATCAGTGCGATGTTGCCACGACGCAGTTCGGCCATCGTCTGCGCTGCTCGGCTGTGTAGTTCATCTCTCGTGTTTAGGAGCGCGATCCAAGCGGCTGTATCAACGAGTACTGTCGGCATCTGTCAGCCTTTTTGGAATGCCATATAGGTAGTGATCGTGTTGGCTTGCGAGGTCAGGAACTCCGATGTCGATTGCGCACTCGGCTATCAGTCGGGTAAGCGCGTCCCACGAACGATCTTCCATTGCACGCAATCGTTCGCCGTTATCCCCTTCGTGAGAGGTTGAACGGGTGTTGTCTCCGAACTTGTTGTACAGCAGTCTGCTAGGCGGGGTGGTCCGAACTGAGCACCGCCTCAACAGGAATTCGTACTGTGAATGTCGTCCCAACATCGATTTCGCTCTCTACGGTGATCGCACCCCCATGGCGCTCGATGATTCCATAAGAGATCGACAAGCCGAGTCCGGTCCCTTCACCTACAGGCTTAGTGGTAAAAAAAGGATCGAATATTTTTGTGAGCAATTCAGGCGGAATTCCAGATCCAGTATCGCTAATTTTGACTAACGCCGAATCCCCTTCGGCCAGCGTTGAAATTCGCACTTCTCCTGTAGCGTTCAAGGCCTGTGCGGCATTCGCCAGGAGGTTCATCCAAACTTGATTGAGCTGCACCGCGTAGCAGTTCACGGGCGGCAATGGGCTGTACTCGCGAATTAGGCGAATATGTTCGGAACTGTAGAAGCGAGAAAGAATCCGAATCGTCGAGTCGATCCCTTCGTGCAGGTCAACGGACTTCACTTCTGCTTCATCGAGACGTGAGAAGAGGCGCAAATTCTGTACGACGTCGCGGATTCGTAGCGCTCCTTCCCTGCAATCCGCAACAATTGAGCTCAATTCCTCCATCAGCGACTCGTAGTGAATCTCTGCCTTTATTGCTTCCACTCGATGCGCAGAAGAGTCAGAAACGCCTACCTCGTCATAGACCGTCAGGAGTTTTTCCATTCCGGAGACATATTCCTTGAGCAGGTCCATGTTCCCATAGATGAAGCCGGCGGGATTGTTAAGCTCGTGCGCTACACCCGCGGCTAACTGTCCCAGGCTTGCCATCTTTTCGCTGTGGATAATCTGAGCCTGCAAACGTTCCAGCTCAGTCTTGCGGCTCGCCAACTCGGCATTCTGGCGCTCAAGGTCTGCCTTATATCTCTTTGCCGTGCGCAACAAAATTCGGTGATCGAGCGCGCGTTCTACCGAATGACTTAAAACTTCAAGATCGCAAGGCTTGATGAGGTAATCAAATGCTCCTAAGCGTAGAGCATCAAGAACACGTTGGGGACGGTCTACTCCCGAAACCATGACGACCACTGTGTCTGGAAAGCGAGCGACCACCTCACGCAACAGTTCGATTCCGTTGCGTCCTGGCATGGTCATGTCAGAGATCACCAGCGCATACGAGTCAGCGGCGAGATGTATCAATGCTTCATCGGTGGATGCCGCAGTAGTGCACTTGTATTTCTCGCCAAGGTAGTCGGCGAACAGATTGCACACGGCGTCCTCGTCGTCCACGATCAGGATGTGACGATCACTCTCATCCTCGGGAAATTCGTTGTTAACAACAAGAAGAGCTTTCTCGCCCGCTTGTTGTTGAAGAGTACACGACATCTGAAGTTGACCTCTTCGGATTATGACAAGGTGAGTAAGCGATTAATTGGAGTTCGATCGATACTGGGTAGGGTTGGAATGAGTTTCCGTCGCCACTTGGAGTTTCACTTCTCCTTGAATCCAACCAGGCAACGCCAAATCCCCTTTCGCCGCCTTAGCCAGGGATTGCAAGCGCAATTCGTCCCAGTCTTGCACGGGAATGCGATGAAAGGCGGCTACGAGATTCGCATCAAACTGTTTTCCTGCCCAGTCGTCTAACTCCTGCGCCGCGTCTTGATAGGGCCTGCCGCGGCGATAAACGCGGTCGCTGGTCATCGCGTCAAACGCATCGGCAACAGCAAAGATACGTGCGCATACGTCGATCTCTTCGCCGCGCAATCCCCGTGGGTAGCCAGACCCGTCCCATTTCTCGTGATGCTGCGCTACTACCCTCCCAGCCCCTTCGAGAAACTCAATGCCGCGCAGTATTTGTTGTCCATGACCCGGGTGCTCGCGCATCCGCACCCATTCGTCCTCGGTTAACTTTCCCGGCTTGCGCAGAATTGAATCAGGCACTCCAATCTTGCCGATGTCGTGCAGCAGCGAACCAAACTCCAACGCCTTCATCTGGCGCTGATTAAGACCATACTCTCTGCCCAAACGTAGACTATAGGTAACCACTCGTTCGGAATGGCCGTGGGTCTCTGCGTCTCTCGTCTCCAGCGCCGAGGTCAAAGCTTTCAAAGTTGAGCGATATGCGTCTTCCAGCGAATTAAGCGCGAGGTCAAGTTCCTCGGTCCGTTGCTCAACTAATTCTTCCAGGTGGTTGTCATAGCGCTGCTTGCCCACAATCAAAGCCTGGTGTTCGAGCGCGCGCTGGACCACTGCCTCAACCTGGCGCAGGTCAAACGGTTTCATCAGGTAATCGAA
>WNGE01004679.1_pt1 | contig 15702 bp, 16 predicted proteins | sample 5400651 | NCBI WGS metagenome assembly WNGE01 (sample SAMN13153370, study PRJNA577476) | soil metagenome | isolation source: 60 cm soil or saprolite under grassland replicate 2 | place: USA:California | collected 2016-06-15 | reverse complement strand
GAACGCGAGATGCTCCACCGCCTCCCGATCGGAGAGGCCCTCATGCGCCTGCAACAGCATCGTGGTCGCCACCACCCGCGCCGGGACCGTCGGACGGCCCTTCGCCGAGGCCATGAACAAGTCCGCGAAGTAGTCGTCCGGGAACAGCCGCTGCCCCTCAACCGCCAACAGGTGATACACGCTGCCCTCGGGCAGCCGGTCACCCAACAACACCGAAGCATCGTCGAAGCGCAACTGCCGATCCGCTCTCCCAACGGCCACGCATCATTATCAACAACATGGCCGTCAACACCCGCCAGGCGCCCCGCCGACGACGCTGCTAAATCAGCGCCCTCCTAGGAGCCCTTGTGGGTTCCACTAATGAGCCTGGCCGATCCTGAAGGAGACCGCTGAGTGAAGTATCCCGACGGCGACGGGCAGCGGTTGCCCGGTGACGTCGAGATGCGCATACAACTCCAAAAGGATGCGCGGGATCCCGGCGATCTTGCCGGGAACGCTGCTCAAGAAGACGATCACTGTGACCCGGAGCCCGAGAGCCCGGGCGTCTCGCCGGTGAGCGAGGAATGCCTCGCCACCGTCGAGGCCGAACTGTGCGAGGAAGACCACTGCACCCCGGGGCAGCAGGCGATGGCGGAGAATGTTGCCCGTCGCCAGGCCGACCACGAGATCATCACCGAGCTCAAGGCGCGCAACTTCGACGGCCCGCTTTACGACTACTTCGCTGCCGAGCAGGCGGCATACGCGTTGGCCGTGCTGATGTCCTGGATGCGTACTGGCGAGATCTTCCGCAAGTGCAAGGAGAAGGGCCGGCCGGTGCTACCGACCGAGATCTGGAAGTGGGACCGTGAAGATCGTCTGGGCTTGGCGCATCTCACGGTGAGCAAGGCGCTCGCGGTCTTCCGCCAGCGGGTGCTGGTGCCCGGCGCCTGGGATCCCCGGCGCGGCGCCACTATCAAGACGTTCTTCGTAGGGGCGTGCTTGCTGCAGTTCGCGAACTTCTTTAATGAATGCGCCAGTGAGCGACGCAGATGGGGTGGCCCGGCGCTGCTCGATGTTATCGACGACAGCACCTCCGGTGATCCACTCGCCGAGGATGCCACCGGACGGGATCCTGCGGCCGTGGTCGCCACCCGTGACCGGTTCCGGCGGGCAATGAAGGGGATGCCCGCCGATCTGAGCAAGGCCACCATGATGATCTACGAAGGTTACACGTACGACGAGGCGGCAGCCGCGATCGGCATCAACGCGGATGCGCTCAGCGGACGCCTTCGCCGATTCCGCGGCCGCCGTGGGAAAGGAGGCGGGGGTGACTGAGCACATCCACTCGGATGCACCGACCCAACTCACCGACGTGACCGACCGCGCCGCTCGGATCGCGGCCGTCCTGTCGAGTACCGATGAGCGGTGGGCGGAGGCGTCCATGCTCCTGCGCAACCTCGTCGCGCACTACAGCTGTGGTGGCGGAAAGACCCAGGCCGTGCTCACGAACATGGGCTTCGACAGCCTGCGTGGAGTGTTCGAGGCCGATCTTGAGGAGCTGGCCGCAGAGCAGGACCGAGAGTTGGCGACGAGGGAGACTGCGGAACTTCTCGCCTTGGCCTTCCTGACCGAAATGTCGTCGCTGGGTAGTGCCGGAGCCCGTCGCCTACGGAACAACACCTCCTATGCCGACCTCGCGAAGATCATGTGCCGCGTCGATCGAGATGACGAGGCGCGCGGATGGTCCGTCGCCGGCGCGGAGGCTACGAACGCTGCTGAGCCGGTCGCAGTCGGTGACGACCCGGGGAGTCATGAGGCAGACTGCACCCACCATGACCGACGGCGGGATCAGCGCCCGCTCCGCGTACCACGCAAGGACCGGGCGATCGCTGGCGTCACCGAGGCATTCGAGGAGTTCCAGAGCCGGTTGAAGATCACGGAGGCGGAGAGGAAGTCAGCCACTCGGCGCCAGCAAATCCTCCGTGGTCAGCTCGACCGGCGCCTCGACATCGACGCCGTTTTTCTCACCGGCTCGTATGTTCGAGACACCAAGATCAAACCACTATGTGACATTGACATGATGGTCGTGCTCAAGGACCGCTCCTACCTTGGTCGGCATCCACATGACGTCCTTGATGTCGTTCGCGCCATCCTCGTGCCCCACCACGGTTCCGAGCGCCTCACCTGCAGCCGTCGATCGGTCCGGGTCGACTTCAGCGCCGCAGCCGGCGATGACGAGGGTGACGAGGTCACCGGGTTCGAAGTTGTACCCGCCTTCAAGCAGGGCGACTGCTACTGGATCCCCGACCGCGCCCTCGCCGAATGGGTCTCAACCAACCCACAGGTCCACGCCCAACGAGCGACCACGGCGAACGAGGCTTTCTCGGATCAGTGGAAGCCGTTGGTCAAGATGCTCAAGACGTGTCGTGAAGCACACCCGGACGTTTCTGCCGGCCTTCGATCTCCAGTGCACCCATGCCGGCGATGTAGACATCGCCGGCATCAAGACGGTCGCGGCCGTTTCGCTGCCAAACGAATCGTAGGTTCGAGCTGGGACACGGTGACACTACTGTCGGCGGCTGACCCGGCTGTGAGCGGGCCGCGCAGGCTCATGCACCTTTCATGGCCTGCCGCTCGGGCCCTGGAGTGTCGAGGCACTCGTGGTGATGTTCGACAACGAGTCCAGACTGAAACTCGTTTCTGCGGTTTGGTTGAGGAATCCATGTATCGCGGCGGTGCGGGATTGCGATCGTTCAAGCCGTAGCGCCGACGCGAGTGGCGAAGTCGCGTAGGCCTGTCATGCCGATCGTGGTTGGTGCGGTGAGCAGCTTGTCGGCCAGACTTCGCACTACGGGCCGGGAGCGTACCTCTTCGGGGGCGAGGCGTTCGGCGATGGTGAGGGCCTGGTAGCACTTGGCGGGCTTGCTCCACTGCTCGTAGGCGCGGGCGACGTCGACCCAGTAGCGGGACTGGCGTTCGGGGATACGCAGGGTACCGGCCGGCACGGTGGCGGCATGATCGATGGCGGTGCCGGCGTCGCCGAGGGCGTAGGCGGCGCTGATGCGGTGCAGGGTGACGTTGGTCGGGCCGAAGGCGGTCCAGTGGGCGTTGCGGTCGGCTCCAAGCCGAACGGCGGCGGTATCGGCGGCGTTGAGCAGTTCGGTGGACCGGGCGCGGTCGCCGGCTTGGGCCGCGGCGTATCCGGCGTTGCACAGCAGCATCCCGTACAGCGACAGGTGGGTCACGTCGCGGTTCGGGCCGGTGATGGTCAGCTGGTCGGCGGCGTCGAGGGCGAGCTGTTGGGCTGCGTCGAAGCGGCGGTCGCGCCGGCATAGGGACACGATGTTGCGGGTGACGCTGGCGACGGTGACCGGATCGCCGACCGCGCTGGCGGCGGCCATGGCCCGGTCTGCGGCGACCCAGCCCAGCCCGGGGACTTCGAGTTTGATCAGCACGTGGGCGACGGTGTTGTAGATCTCGGCGAGTGCGTCTTGTGTGCGCGGGTCCGGGGTGGCGCGGGCCTGGGCGAACGTCACCAGCCGGGGCAGCTTGGCGGCCAGGGCCCGGTAGCGGCTGGTCTGGAAGTCCGTCTTGGCGTCGACCAGGCCCTGACGCAGGACAGCGATATCTACCTCGGCGTCGTCGGGGGTCGGATGCGGGCGGCGGTGGCGCAGCAGCAGGTCTTCGAGGCTGTTCACCAGCACCGCAGACGGTTCCTCGACAGGTGGGCGGGGCGCGGGTGCGGTGGCAGCCAGCGGGGCGGTCGCGAGTCCTACCAGTAACTCGCGGCGTCGCACCGGGTCGTCACCACCCTTCCATGGCCTGCTTCCCGGCACCATATCGGTACTCGGCCCCCGGTCTGTGGCGGGCGCGCCGTCTGGATCGGCGAGCCCGAACAGGGCCGGCGGGACCCGGAAGAGGTGAGCAAGGCGGCGCAGCACCGTCACGTCGGTCAGTTGCCGGCGGCCGGTCTCCAGTCGGGACAGGGTCGCGGCGGAGTAGCCGGCACGTTGACCGGCCTGTTCCAGGGTGAGGTTGGCCGCGGTGCGGGCCAGACGCAGCACCGCGCCGTACCGGCCCTCCGCAGCGGCTCGCCGCGCGGCAGGAAGATCGAACCAGGTAGCGCGGCCTTCCACCATAACCCCCTGGACGGACCACCCGAAGGCGCGGACGCAGTCGATGCCGCCACTTCGAGGGTGACGGGTCAGTTGCCGGGTGCGCAAGCCGTTTGCGTGGCTGGCAAGGCGGTTGGGCCGCAGACGTGCAACGCGCTGCCCTGGAGAGGGCGGATCCGGCGAAGGTCCGCCGTCGTCGTCAAAGGACATAGGGAGGAGGTCCGGCTGCGGTGGTCTGCTCAACGTCAGCGACCCGGACCGGCTCTCGGCCGGCGGTGGGTTGCTATTCAGCGGCATCTTTGCCGGCCGCGGTGCTGGACCGCGGCGCCCGGTCGGCTCGGTGTCCGAGCGGGACAGCGAATGACGACGGAACTGGCTGACGCGGAAGACGGTGCGCGGCCGCCGGACTTCCGGATCGGTGAGGTGACCGAAAGGCGGCCTTTCGGCTACCCAGGGGAGGTGATCTGATGGATTTTCGGGAGTACCAGCGGCGTGCAGCGGAGACGAGTCAGCTCCGTTATGGCGGACCGCAGGCCGCCACAGCACCCATGCTCGGCCTGGCCGGCGAGACGGGTTCCATCCTCAACGTCTACAAGAAGTACCTGCGTGATGGCGTCGACCTGGCCGCCAACCGCGCGGTCTTGCGGGAGGAGTTGGGTGACCTGCTGTGGTACACAGCCGCCGTGGCTAGCGCTTGCGGACTTGATCTGGCCGAGATCGCTGAGGAGAATCTGCGGCGCACGCGCGACCTGTACGCCAGTGCGGCTGACCGGGAACGGCTGGCCGATCTTCCGATCCTGGACACGGGCTACCCGGCACATGAGCGGTTTCCCCGCCGGCTGGTCGTCGAGTTGACCGAACGCCGGGAGCCGGGAGGGCGTGTCATCGCGGACCTGACCCTGATCGCGGCGGAGCCGAACCCGTTTCCTGCCGGTCCACGCACCGAGCGTGGCCGGCAGGTCGGCTTCCAGATCGGTGCCCGACTCGGTGATCCGCTGACGGACAACTCCCGCCACGCGGACGGATACCGGTTCCACGACGCGATCCACTTCGGCTTCCTCGGGGTGCTCGGCTGGTCGCCGAATCTTCGCTCGCTGCTGAGGCTGAAACGCAAGTCAGACCCGGCCACCGATGAGTGCGAAGACGGCGCGCGGGCGATCTTCGCCGAGGAGGGGTTGGCCGCGGTGTTGTCCCGGCTGGCCACCCGCCGGGTGGGGTTTCTCGTCGAAACCGCCGTGACCGGTGAGGTGATCGAGGTGGCGCGGGCCGCAGCGGTGGATCTGGAGGTCGATGCGCTGCCCGGATGGCTCTGGCGACGGGCGATCTGCCACGGCTTCCGGGCGCTGCATCACCTCGCGGCCAACGGCGGCGGCTACCTGATCGCCGACCTGGACGCCCGGACGCTGGCCTACACCAAGTACCTGGCCGGCCACGGCGTTCCAGCTGAGATGTTGGAGGCGGCCTGACATGGCCCCCGGCCAGCTGCGCGATGCGGTGGTGAACCTGCACCGGGAGAAGGGCCGCGCCTATGGCAACGCCTGGAAGAAGCGGGGCGAGGTCATGTCGGTGGTGGCGAACCTGGCCCGCAAGGTGGACCGCCTTGCCACGGCTGCCACCACGCGCGACGAGAACGTGCTGGACACCGCGGTGGACCTGCTCGTCTACGCGATCAAGTACCAGACATTCCTCGCCGACCTGGATCCGGCCGTGGCGGCGGCACTGTTCGACCCTGCCGTGCCCGCTCCCTACAGCGACGGTACGGCCGGGTTCGAGGCGTTGTGGGCGGCGCTGCCCCCGGAGGCGGTCGAGGGCGGCTCCGACGTGCCGGTGGCGGAGGCGGTGGCCCGGGTGGAGGCGGCGTTCGCCAGGCTGGAGCACCATTTCGACGTGGCTACGCCGCGGGTGCCGGTCGTCGACCGGGCAGCCAGCGCCGCCGCGCTTGCCTTCGCGGCAGCGGCCCTGGTCGGTGCCGTATGCCGCGCCGACCCGGACGGCCTGGAGGCTTCATCGACCGCTGGAAGGAACCGTGATCGGCGTGCGTGACCAGGACTTCGACAAGCTCCGCGACGATGTGGAGGCCGCGTTGCTGCGTGGCGCCCGTACGGTCGGCATTCTCGGCCTGACCGGCACGGCGCTGCGCCTGGTCGGGTGCCTGGCCGCGTCCGGGTTGATCAACCATGTGCAGGGCGTGTACACCGCCGCCGCCGCCGACGACGAGGCGCCGTCGCTGCGGGTGCCGGTGCGTGCGCTGCCCGACCTGGCCGACGCTGGGCTCGATCTGATCGTGGTCGCCTCCGACGCGGACAAACAGGAGTTGCTGCTCGCCGCCCTGCCACACCTGACCGGCACACCGACGGTCGTCGTGGCCGGATACGGGCACCTCGACTTCCGTGACCCGATCTACCGGCAGGAACTGGCCGGGCTGCTCGTCCCCTCGCTGGCCAACGGCTACCCCAACACCCTGCCGCACCTGTACCAGTGCCTGGCCAACGCCGCCCGGCTCGGGCTGTCCGGCGTGGTCGCCGAGTTCGGCATGTTCAAGGGCGGCACCACCATGTTCCTGTCCCGCATCATCGAACGCCTCGGCCGAGACTGGCCGGTCATCGGTTTCGACAGCTTCACCGGCTTCCCACCCCGGCGCAGCCCGCTGGACATGTACGACCACCCCGACTGCGTGTTCACCGACCTGGCCGCCGTGCGCCGCTACCTCGCCGGCCGTAACGTCGAGATCGTCGCCGGGGACATCGTGGACACCGCCGCCCGGCTGGCCGACGAGGACCTCGTGCTCACGTTCGTGGACACCGACAACTACTCATCCGCCCGCGCCGCCATCCAGGTCGTCCAGGAGCGCACCGCGGTGGGCGGGGCGGTAGTGTTCGACCACTTCACCGGCGTCGACCGGTTCCGCTACACCATCGGCGAACGCATCGCCGCCCTGCCACTGCTCGACGACCCGCGCTACTTGCACCTGCACGGCACCGGCGTGTTCTACCGTCAGCGATGATCCGCGACCCCGAGCCAGGACAGGAGCGCTGATGATCCGGCGACCGCCGAGCACCCGCCCGAAGGTCTACGACCTGTACTGGTACTACGCCAGCGAACGGCAGGCCATGTTCGCGCGCCGCATCGCCGGGTCGGCCCCGCCGTGGACCACCGACCCGATCTTGCAGACGTTCAAGTTCTGTAACGTGTTCCGGGCCGCGGACCGGGTCAGCCAGTACATGATCCGTGACGTGTGCTACCACGACGAGGACTGCAACCCGGAGGATCGGCTGCTTCAGATCGTCGCGTTCCGCACCTTCAGCAAGATCGACACCTGGCGGTCGGTCCGCGCCTTTCTCGGCCGCTACCCGACCCTGGACGACCTGGGCACCGGGGCGTTCACGAAGGCGCTCGACCATGCCCGGGCGGCCAACGGCGGCCTGTACACCGGGGCATTCATCCTGTGCGCTACCGACGCCTACGGCCAGGGACTCAAGCACCTCAACCACGTCGAGCTGTTCCGGCACATGTTCCTTACCGACGACCTGGGTAAGCGGCTGCTGGACGCGGCCTCGCTGCGCGAAGTGTACGAATTGCTGCACGGCTACCCGCTCATGGGCGACTTCATGTCCTACCAGACCACCATCGACCTCAACTACTCCGCGCTGATCAACTTCTCGGAGAACGAGTTCACCGTGCCCGGCCCCGGCGCGCTGCGGGGGATTAGGAAATGCTTCACCGACCTGGGCGACTACAAGCCGGCCGACGTGATCGCCTGGATGGTCGACAACCAGGCCACCGAGCTGGACCGCCTCGGGTTGCCCTTCGACGGGCTCTTCGGACGGGGGCTGCACGCCATCGACTGCCAGGGCCTGTTCTGCGAAACCGACAAGTATTGTCGGGAAGCGGCCCCTGAACTGGCCAGCGCCCGCAAACGGATCAAGGCCCGCTTCACCCAGAACGGCGAACCGGTGCGACTGTTCTTCCCGCCGAAGTGGGGTATCAACAACAAGCTGCCGCGCTCGGACGTGCTCGGCGCCGTGAGCCGCGACCGGGAAGCAGGCGAGGCCGCCCAGGCGGGGCTGTTCTGACAGTGTGCCGACGTCAGGCTGGTCGGCACCGCTGTCTGCGGGGCCCGACCCGGCCCCTCCCCGGCTGGCCGCCCGCAAGTGGGGCCTCGGTTCCACCAGGTGGGGCAGCGACGGTGGAGTGCCGGTGACGTCATGCAGCAAACAGCGGGGCCGCCTCGGCGAGCAGCGGTCGGATCCTGGTGATGCAGTCGCCGTCGAGCTGTGCGTACCCCGCCGCCACGGTGAGAACGCCGACGCCCAGTCCGGCGGCGTGGGCGATGTGCGCCATCAGGTCACCAAGGCCGACGTAATTTCCGTATGCGCGCTCCACCATGTAGTGACTTCGGTACAGGGCCAGGAGGTGAAGGTGACCCGCTCGGTCGAGCTGGAACGAACAGTGGCTCAGGCACGGGAAGCTCGTAGTGGAGTTGTCGATTCCGGGTGCGCTTACCGGTAGCGACGCTGTCGTGGGCTCGGCGTCGAGATCGGTTGCTGGGTCGACCAGATCGGCTTCGTAGCAGGCGGTCTTGGGTCCGGATGTCTTCATTTGTTGCTGTAGGCGGCGGATGACAGCCTCAATCTGGTCGATGTTTCCTCTCGCTCCCGGGTAGTCGATCAGCCGGCCAAAGTACGTGCCCCGACGGTTGCCCCAGTGCATTCTCCTGAGGGACGGGTGCAGAGCCTTGTACCGGTCGGCGAGCGCCGCGTGCCCGCCAGTGGTTCTTGCTAGCGCGGCGGGGAAGATTGTGTTGGCGACGGTCCGCACCGGCTGCTTGCCCTTCGACTCCAGTATCCGGTCCAGCTCGGCGCGGACCCCGGGGTCGTCGCGGGTGGGATCTTCGATGTGAACGGTGGTGTGGTAGGCGCGGTGCGTGGCGATCCGGTCCAAAGCCCGGCACGCCCGGATCCACGCGGTCGAGATGTCAGGGCCGGAGACGGCAAACGTGTCCATCGTGGCTCCTCACTGGTCGTCCTTGTCGGGCCTGACGGTCTCGGGCGCCTGTTGCGCACCCCAGACCTTGTCGATGCCGAACCGCCGCGCCGCTGGCACCAACGTGACCACGAACGGCTCCTCATGACCGGGCACGAGCAGCCTCAACACTGCGGCGGTCGTAAACCGGTCCGTCACCTCCACCGCGAGCGGAGAGACCTCGCGGCGGCCGGACAGCCCCGCGGCCTCGGCCCTGTTGTTGTCCGGTGCTCCCTTGGCCGGTGCGGGGAAGCGGAGCCCGGACGGAAGCTGCTCGACCGATCCGCTAAACCGGGGCGAGATGACATCACCGGCCGACACGTGCAGTACGCCGCCGTGCGCCTCGGGTCGCAACGCGAACACATGCGACAACGGTCGTGGCGTGGGCGCGCCGTAGAGGCGGGCGCGGATGCGGCCAGGGACAGCGCGCGCCCACTTTTCTGCGGTCTGCCGACTGATCGTCTTCAGCCGCAGGAGGTGACGTACGGTTCCCGCATACGACGCGCCGAGCCACCGCGCCAGTTCGTATACCTGCTCCGGCCCGTCGACGCGGTTTACACCCATGCGGCGCATGGCTGTCTGGACCGCGGGGGGTGGCATGAGAAACCATGCGGCGAAGCTTTCCGCTTGCATCTCCTCGGTGGTCCAGGCCCGACCAGGCAGTGTCTCGGCCAGGTCAAGATCGGTGTCTGCTCGGCTGCCGTGGTCGAACGCGTGATGGCCCAGCTCATGCGCTGCGGTGTGCCGTAGCGTGATCTCGTCGAGGTCAGCGTTGAGGAGCGCGGCCGGACCGCCGTCGCGGGGCGCGTAGTAGAACCCGAACAAGCGCGCCAGCGGCTTGGCCATGCATTCGATGCCGGCGTCCTTGAGCGCGGCGAAGACATCGACGTAGTTGGTCCGGTCGATGCCCAGATCCCTGTGGACCTGGACGGCTCGCATCATCGCGGTCGCGTTGGCCACCTGCCAGTTCACCGGCGCCTACCTCTGCGTTTCAGGATCGTCGTCGCGGTCGGCCTGCTGGGCGAGGCGCTTGAATCTCAGATACTCGGCGAACTCCAAGACCTGCGCCTTGTCGCTGTCGGTGAGGCCGGCCAAGGCGCGCGGGAGACCGGCGAGTGCGTGTTCACCGACGTCGGCGTCGTCGTGCTCGTCCAGGAGATAGCTGACGGGCAGGCTGTAGAGCTTGGCCAGCTTCTTGAGTTCGAGGCTGTCGACGCGCCGGTTGCCTCGTTCGATGTCGCTGACCGCGGTGCGGGGGATCCCGGTGTTGTGGGCGACGTACTGCTGTGACATGCCCAGGTACTCCCGGGTCTTCTTCAGGCGTTCCCCGAGCCGGAGGAGTTCCGGGTCGGGTTGGCGTGCATCTGCGTGGTCCATTAGTGGTCACTGTCCTCGATGGCTTGGTGTACGGTTTCGGCGAAGGTCCAGACCGATCGGGTCGACCGCGCCGCCTCGGCGTCGGCGGCGATGCGGATCCGGTACCTCGCCTCGATATCGGTCAAGATCTCAGCGATGAGGATCGAGTCGACCGGAAGCTCGCGCCCGCCGGCTTCGAGCTCGGTGCGCAGCGCTGCCGGGGTCTTGTCCTGGCGTGCGGCAAGTGCATCGATGATCGCGGACACCAAGTCACTCGTCGTTATCATGTGATTGCTCGTCGCATTCCCCCATCGTAGGTGTCGGCAAATCCGACGGTCATGTGTCATCATACGACGGGCGTCGTCGGATCTCCAGACATGACGTCGCCTTTTCCGACAGGGGGTCGTTGTGGATTTTGGTCGCTACCAGCGGGCAGCCGTCAAGACGCTGCGAGGAGTGGAGGATGAGCAGGACCCGGTGATGGTGCCGCTGCTCGGCCTGGTCGGCGAGGTCGGCTCGGTGGCCACCGCCTACAAGAAGCGCCTCCGCGACGGCGCCGGCTTCCAACTGGGCAAGCAGCGCATCCGCGAGGAGCTGGGCGACGTCCTCTGGTACGTCGCCACCCTGGCCGACAACTTCGAACTCGACCTCGAAGACGTCGCCGCGGCCAGCTTGGAGAAGGCCAAGGACCGGTGGCGCACCTCCGAAGAGGATCGGGTTCTGCTCGACGAGTCGGCCCCCGAGTCCGAGCAGCTGCCCCGACTGGCCCGGTTTACCTTCACCCCAACCGTTCGTCCTACCGACGGGCGTACCGTGGTCGCCCTCACCCGCGACGGCGTCCCGGTCGGAGATCCGCTCACCGACGCCTCCCGCATCGACGACGACTACCGCTACCACGACGCCTTCCACCTTGCCTACGTCGCCGTGCTCGGCTGGTCCCCGGTTATGCGCTCACTGCTGCGCTGCAAGCGCAAGAGCTCCTCCCAACTCGACGAGGCCGAAGACGGCGGCCGCGCGATCGTCATCGAGGAAGGCGTATCCGCGCTGGTCTTCTCCTACGCCTCCCGCCACGGATTCTTCGAAGACGTCCAGCAGGTCGACTACGAGCTGCTGCAGACCATCAGCAACATGGTGTCGCACCTCGAGGTGAGCGGCGTCCGATCTGCTGACTGGGAGAAAGCCATCATGATCGGCTACGGCTGCTGGCGCGAACTACGCGAACGCGACGGCGGCACTGTTGAGATCGACATGAGAAAGCGCACGATGCGCCTGGTTGAGCTGTAGCGCGTTCGTGCATCTGAACCTTGACGGCATCGTGGGATTTCCAGGCCGCCGTCCGTTGTACGCGGGACGTGTTCGGGCCTGCGGTATGTTCACATCGAGGGTGTCCGGCATTCGGGGCACTGTTTGGGTTTGCGGCCTCGGGCCAATGGTCGCTGGAAGTTCTTGCCGCAGGTCTCGCAGGTCAGCGTCTCAATGCCCGGTCGCTCGGCTCGGCTGGTTGCCGGTGGAGTGTGTGTGGCTGCTGTCTGTCGGGTGGGTCCTGGCGTTGCAGCTTGCTGTTGTACGCGGCGATTCGCTTCTTGAGGTCATCGACTGCTTCGGGGCGCGCGGCGTGGTCTTCGTAGAGTGCGACGCCGCGCTGCGCCCATTGGATGGCCGCGGGCCCAGTTCTTCGCCTCCTGCTGGCGGATGGCCATCTGGGTGTAGGTCTCCAGCAGCGGTACCTTCCCGAACTTGGCCAGGAGTGCGTCTCGGATGCCGTTCATCTCGGCGTCGTGGCGGCGGCAGGCTTCGTCGTATTCGTCCAGGGCCGAGGCGAAGGCGTCGCGGGAGCGGTACAGGCGCCACTCGACCCGGTGTGCGGCATGACCGTCACCCCGGCCAGCGCCGCCGCCCGCCGCGAGGTCGCCGGGACCACCGTCTGGTTCTGCTCCGCCGGCTGCGCCGCCGCGTACGACGCCGACCCCGAGCGGTACCCGTACCCGCCCGTGCACCACACCAGCTGAGACAGGGAGGTGGGCATGAGCGCCACCGGGTGCGGGCCGTGGCCCCTGGTTGTGCTCAATCCCGGTCCTGGTCGGGTTCGCCGCCAGCTTCGTGCACCCTCCCATCGGGCGGGACTGGCGGGCAGTGGGCGGGTTTCAGCGGCCCCTGCAGACGGGCACGCCACCCGTAGTACGGCGGGTTGCGGGCTGAGTCGGTTCTTCGTCGAATCTTCGTCATCTGGCTGCAGGATCCTCGGGCGCGCCACCGACGCTGAAGGTGTCAGATCGTAACAGCAAGCGAATGAGGTGATCGGCGATGATGGGCTGGTACGGCGGAGGAATGGGCCTGGGTGCCTGGCTGTTCATGGGCACCTTCTGGGTCGCACTGCTCGCCCTGATCGTATGGCTGGTGGTCCGGCTGCTGCCCGCGGGCAACCGCCCGGCCGCCGGGGGAAGCGTCGAGTCGCCGGAGGACATCCTGGACCGCCGCTTCGCCCGCGGCGAGATCGACGAACAGGCCTACGCCGCCCAGCGCAGCGCGCTGGCGGCCCATCGCGGACCGGGGCGGTGACACCGATGCGTCGAGCCTGGTTGAGCCTCGCCCTGGCCGCCGCCGTCATCACCCTGGTCGGGACGGTTGTTGCGGCCGTGGCCTACAGCCGCACGCCGCCCCGGTACGCCAGCCACACGATGATGGGTGGTGGCGCCGGGTACGGCACGGCCGGGATGATGAACGGCGCCGGGATGATGGGCAGCGTGTGGCTGGCCGGCGACGGCACCCGGGTCACCTCGATCGCCGCCGCCCGCGCCCGGGCCGCCACCGCCGCCTCGCCAGCGGGCCTGCACCCCGGTGAGGTGATCTGGTTCGACAACGAGTTCTACGTCGAGCTCAAAGACGTCGCGGGTAACCCGGCCACCGAGGTGCTCGTCGACCCGCACGGCGGCGCGGTGGGCACGGAGCCGGGCCCGGCGATGATGTGGAACACCCGCTACGGCATGCACCGCACCACAGGTGACAGCACCGCCGTCTCCGCGGACGAGGCCCGCCGCGCCGCCGATGCCTGGCTGGCCGCCAACCGGCCCGGCCGCCACGCCGAACCGGCCGACGCCTACCCCGGCTACTACACCCTGGAAACCGGGTTTGTGCTCGACCCGACCGGGTATGTCGTCGTCCGCGTCTACTCCTGCGGAGCCATCGGACAAACTCGTACCGGAGGACGTCATTGAACTGGTTCGCGACCTGGGTGAACACCTGGCGTAACCATGGCTAGTCGGCACAGGCCGTGCGGCACGGCGACACGATCTACGGCTCTGTCAAGGGCGCCTGAAAACTAGATCTGCCGCGTCTGCCCCGCCATCGCAGAAAAGTCGGTGATCGCGTGGTTTGTGCCGGCTGGTGCGGGCGCGTGGAACTGTGCGCCGCGATGTGAGAACTGTCCGGAGACTGTCGACGGCGGCTGAGACGTACGCCAACGAGGAAGTGCTGAGCCGCTTCGAAGCGTCACTCGACAACGACGCCCTCGCGCCACAACCCCTACTGATCAGCGTGGTAAGACACCGAGGTCTGGTGCGACTAACACTGGTGAACCGAAAATGCCGCGTAGGCGAGGACTGATACAGGGAGGTGCCGAATAAAGGCGATCGTGGTGACGGACCAGGCTGCGGGAACGGCCGGGATGACGCTGGTGGAGCGGCCCGAGCCGGAACCGGCGATAAACGACGTCGTTGTTCAGGTTCATGCGTCGGGATTCACCTCGGGTGAGCTGACGTGGCCCTCGACCTGGACCGATCGCCTCAACCGTGACCGAACACCGTCGATTCCCGGGCAGGAGCTGGCCGGAGTGGTCACCGGTCTCGGCTATGGCACGAGGGGGCTGTCTGTGGGACAGCGGGTGTTCGGCCTCACGGACTCGTATCGCGGTGGCGGGCTGGCGGAGTATGTGGCGATCGAGGCACGCAACCTCGCGCCGCTGCCGGGCGACGTCGACTTCACGGTGGGCGCGAGCCTGCCGATGCCGGGGCTGACTGCGTGGCAAGGGCTGTTCGAGCATGGCCGTCTTCAGGCGGGGCAGAGCGTCCTCGTGCACGGCGCGGCCGGCTCAGTCGGGTCGATGGTGACTCAGCTCGCACGTGAGTTCGGCGCGTATGTCATCGGCACCGGACGCGCTGCCAACCGTCGGAAGGCGCTCGACTTTGGCGCGATGGAGTTCGTCGACCTTGAGAATGACGCGCTGGAAGACGTCGGCGGCGTCGATCTGGTTTTCGATGTCATTGGCGGAGACATCCAGAGGCGGTCCGCAGGCGTGATCCGGGCCGGAGGAACGCTGGTGACCATCGCCGGCCCGCCCGAGGCGCGGCCTGTGGACGGCTTGGCGGTCGATTTCGTTGTCGAGTCCGATCGTGCCCAACTGGGTGAGATCGTCCGGCGGGTGCGGGACGGACGGCTGCGGACGAACATCGGCAACGTCGCGACCCTCGACGATGCCGTTGCGGCCTTCAATCCGACCGAGCGGATCAGCGGGCAGACGATCATCCGCGTTCGTCCGTGACCGACCCGCGCACATCGATGCAACATTTCCACCAAAGAGACAAATGACCGAGGAGACAATTCCTATGAAGGCGATCGTGGTGACGGACCAGGCTGCGGGAACGGCCGGGATGACGCTGGTGGAGCGGCCCGAGCCGCCGGCAGCGCTGAACGACGTCGTCGTTCAGGTTCATGCGTCGGGATTCGTCCCGACTGAGATGGCGTGGCCCTCGACCTGGACCGATCGCCTCAACCGTGACCGAACACCGTCGATCCCCGGGCACGAGCTGGCCGGAGTGGTCACCGCTCTCGGGTACGGCACGACCGGTCTGTCTGTGGGACAGCGGGTGTTCGGCCTCACGGACTGGCATCGCGACGGCACCCTGGCGGAGTATGTGGCCGTCGAGGCACGCAACCTCGCGCCGCTGCCGGGCGACGTCGACTTCACGGTGGGCGCAAGCCTGCCAATCTCGGGCCTGACCGCGTGGCAAGGGCTGTTCGAGCACGGCCGCCTTCAGGCGGGGCAGAGCGTTCTCGCGCACGGCGCGGCCGGCGCAGTCGGGACGATGGTGACGCAACTCGCCCGCGAGGCTGGCGCGTATGTCATCGGTACGGGGCGCGCTGACGACCGTCAGAAGGCGCTCGACTTCGGCGCGCAGGAGTTCGTCGACCTCGACAACGACGCCCTGGAAGACGTCGGCGGAGTCGATCTGGT
>WNGE01006120.1_pt1 | contig 15706 bp, 15 predicted proteins | sample 5400651 | NCBI WGS metagenome assembly WNGE01 (sample SAMN13153370, study PRJNA577476) | soil metagenome | isolation source: 60 cm soil or saprolite under grassland replicate 2 | place: USA:California | collected 2016-06-15 | reverse complement strand
GCTTGCCAGGTGCCAAAGCTGGGGAATCCGCCGAAGGCGTGCAGGGTCGGCAGCCATCGGCCAAGAGCGTGGTTGAACTCCCAGCCCCATGGAGTGTCCAGTTCGCCGCGGCTGGGCCGGACGTGATCGCCAGCCACCCTGGTCTCCAGGGTCCACGGCACGCGGCTGTTGTCTTTGGGCACGATGCCGTGGCCGAGCAGGCGCGGCACCGGCAGGCCACGGCCGGCCAGGAACTCAAGGGCGGCGATCTTGCGGGCCTGCTTGGCACGACCATCGGACAGGTAGGCCTTGAAGATCGCCTGCTCACCGACGGCGAAGACCTGGTTGCGGTGCTTTTCCTCCAGCAGCCGGGCCGGAGCCGCGCCGTCGGGCAGGTGCCGTATCGCGGCCTCGACCTCGCTGGTGGTCAGCCGTTGATGATCCATCGCTCCTCGTCACCCGAGGGTAGGTCATGCCATCTCACCGTCGCGGTTCTGCCCGGGTGGGCCGATCTCGGCGCAGTAGCGGATGGCGGTGGGGTCGCTGATCCCGAACAGGTGGGTGAGCTGGAGCGGGTCACCCCCGCTGGCAAGAGCTTCGTCCAGGAGCCGGTCGGCGCGCAGGTCGCGGGCGGTGATGCCCGCCTGGCGCATGGCTGCGTGGATATAGCTGCGGCTGACCGGCTTGACGCCCCCGGCGGTGCTCCGGTTGATCAGCAGGTGCGGGTTGGCCGTCGTGGGCCAGCGGGAGCGCCGGGCGTGCAGCCATGCGCGCAGGTGGCCGGCGGTGAGCTGGTCCAGCGGCCGGGCCCGGCCATTGATGAGCATGGCGTTGGCGGCGGGGCCGATGGCGTCCAGGGTAAGGGCGCAGATCTGGCTGGGCAGCAGCGCGTGCACCCCGGCCAGCAGCACGATCAGCCGCTCGCCCGGGTCGTTCACACGGCCAAGGAGGCGTGCGCGCAGAACGTCGTCGAGCGGCAGCACCGGCGGCGGCTGGAGGGCGCGTCCGGTCAGCGGCGCGGCCGGGTTGGTGAACAGCACCCGCCGGGCCTTAAGCGTGGTGAACAGCGAGCGCATCGCCGACAGAGCCAGATGCCGGGTGGGGCCGCTGACCAGGACGAGCTGGCCGGTCACATCATCGGTGGTGACCTCGCGCAGCGACTCATAGCGCGCCGACCATGCCGCCAGCGGGGCCCCAACGATCCGCATATAGGCCTCGATCGTCCTTGGGTGCCGGGGCCGCGCCGCGCGTGGGCCGCGGCCTTGCAGCGCCTCGATCCAGATCCGCACCTCGGCCGCGAAGGATCCGGGCAGGGTCGCGAGCCGGCGCGCAAGCCACTCGTCCAGGGCGGCCCGTGGGTTGGTGCTGGCCAGGCCCTCATCGGTGAGGAACTCGGCCACCCGCAGCGCGACCAGGTGCCGCCCATTCAGGAATCGCCGGATGAGCTCGGCGTCCCACGGTGGCTGGCCGAGGTCCTGCCCGCTGGCCAGCACAGCGATCAGGGACCGCCGTGCACGCCGCATCGTCTCCGGCGCCCAGCCGCGCGCGTCACCGTAATGAGCGAGGGCGTCGAGGAGCTGCCGATCGGCTGGGCTGAGCACGGGCCGTGCCCGGCGCGTGCGCTGTGCCCGCTTCAGCGCCCGGGCGGTACGGAGCGCGGCCTGGCAAGACCGGCATCCCCCGGCCGCGCCGATCGGCTGCTCCCGGCCGCAATAGGCGCAGGTGCCGATCGGGTGGCCCCAGCGGAACACGCGGCAGGCCCGGCACAGCCCGCTGGTCAGCCTGGTCAGGTCCCCGCAATCGGCACACGCGCCGGTGGTCTCGTACAGCCTGGCGTGGCAGGTGCGGCAGCGCCCGGCCCACAGCCGCGTCACCTGCTTGCCGCAGTCGGCGCAGCCCCCCGCCCGCGCCGCCGCCCGCCGCTTGCAGCGCTCGCACCGGTCGCCGAAGTAGACCGGGCGCAGCTCGCCGCAGCCTGGGCAGATGACCAGCCGGGTCCGCGACAGCCGGTAGCAGCGGGCGCACAGCCCGGCGGCCAGATGCCTGCGGGTCTCGCCGCAGCCCGCGCACGGCTGCACAGTATGCAAGGTGCGGGCATAGCAGCGCTTACACAGCCCGATCTTGGCACGGCCGGGCCCGGTCGCCCCGCACACGGTGCAGGTGACCTGCGGCCAGGTGGTGGCGGTCATACCGGCGGTAGCGACCGGCCGCCGCGCCGCGCCGGGCGGATCGATGAGGCGTTCGGTGCTGGAACGGGCTGCTTCTCGCGGTCGGTTGCCCTGCCAGCATCCGGGTCGCGCACCAGCAGCTCGCCGGGCTCGCAGCCCAGCACGCCGCAGATGACATCCAGGTCATCCAGGCGGATCGAGATCGGCCGGCCGGACCACAGGTGCGACATCTTCCCGGCCGAGATCTCCAGCCCCGCGCCGGCGAGCAGCCGCCGCAGGTCCGAGGACCGCCAGATGCCGCGCTGGGCGGCGGCCAGCCGCAGGTTCCACTGCATACCTCTACTCCCTGAACCGCGCGGCGGCCCGCCCGGCCGCCTGCTGGTAGGCGTGCTCAATCGCCTCGTCGGCGACGTGCTCTGGTGGACCGTGGTCGACAGCCACCGATGCCCCAAAAGCTGCTGGATCGCGGCCAGCCCGATGCCCTCCCCATACAGCCGCGACGCACACGCGTGCCGCAGCACGTGCGGGGTGAGCCTGGTCACCGGCCCGCGCAGATGCCGAGCCGCGGCCTGGCCCAGCGCGGCGGCGAAGGTGTCCCCGCCGATCGGCCCGCCCCGTTCAGACGGGAACAGCACCGAGCGGGGCAGCTCCCAGTCGTCGCTGAACTGGCCGCGGACCTCGCTCACCCACCACACCAGCAGCGGCCGGGCATCGCCCAACATCGGCACAAGCCGCTCTCGCGGCCCCGAGCCGCGGGAGCCCTTGCCCATCCGCACGTGGATCTTGCCCAGCGGGCCGTGGCCAAAGTGCAGGTCCTCCAGCCGCAACATGCACAGCTCGCGCAGCCGCAGCCCCACTTCTGCGGCAAGCCGGGCCATCGCGTAATGGCGGGCCGCGGCCAGCCACTTGCGCGCCGCGGGCAGCTCACCGCGCCAGGCGGCGAAGAACGCCGCCAGCGCGGCGGGGGAGGGCGGCACGCGGACCTGGAAGTCGCCGGAGTGCCGGGGCCGGTTGCAGTCATCGATCGGGGAGGCGACCACCCGGCCGGTCAGCTGGTGGATCTCACCCCGGTAACGGGCCTCCAGGAACCGGAAGAACAAGTCGACCGCCCCGGCCTTGCCCCGCCGGGTCCCCGGCGCCTGGTGCCGCTGGTGCTGGCCCAGGAACCGGTCGGCGTGAGCCGGTTCGACCTCCCACACCGGCACGCCCGCATGCTCCAAGAACTGCTCCACGGCGGCGATCTCGCCGCGGATCGTGCCATCGGCCACGCCGTGGGCGAGCCGGGCCAGCACGTACTCGGCCAGCAGGTGCTCCTGATAGGCGGCAGCCTCATCCGGGGTGCCGAGCGACCGCGGGGACCGCAGGTCCCGGACCACTCCCAGCACCAGGCGTCACCTCGACTTCAGCAATCACGAAGAAAACCCAGGATGACGAAGCACTGTACTGGATTGCTGACACCGTTTCGGGGATCCGCCAGCGACACGCCGGCCCGGCTCCCGCGGCACCTGAGCTGCGGAAAGGCCAGACCAGCCAGTTCGGCCGCTCCAGCGAACTGTCGGAAGGTCCAGCAGTGGACGACGGACCTGGACGCTCGCCTGGCCGAGCATGCGGCCGGGCGCGGCGCGCGGCTCCTGGAGGTCGTGAAGGCCGCGGGAATCGGGTGGACGCTGGCCCGTACCTGGGCTGGGACCCGGACGCGTGAACGGCAGCTCAAGAACCAGGGCGGCGCGTCCCGGCACTGCCCGGAGTGCGGCGTCCGGCCCAGGGACGGCCGGTGCCGGGCGCGGGAAGCGCCGGAGCTGGCGGAATCAGCCTGCCAGCCGGAGAACCCGGCGCCGCCGCCGGCACCAGAGCGTCCGCCTGCGTTCGAGCGCGGCGCGGCGCAAGCCCGGCGGGCTGTCCAGCAGCAGATAGACGCCGGATTCCCCGCAGACCGCATCGCGGTGGTTCAGGGGCGGATCTTTGCCGCCGTGATCGCGGAGCGGGCCGGAACTGAGGGCCGCGAGGTAGCCCGCGGATACCGCGAGACCGCCGAGGCCATGATCGCGGCTCACCGCGCGGCCAGCGCATCACACTCCACCACGGCGGCGGCACAGGAAGCCGCCGCCCGGGCGCAGGAAGGAACCGAAGTGAGCACAGGCACAGCCGTCCGGGGCGGCGAGGATCCCGGCAAGTCCGGCGCCATCACGGCGCAGCAGATCATCAGCGCGCAGGCGGCGGCGGGCATGAGTGCCGACCGCATCGCCGAGCACCACCACGAGGTCAGCGCGTCGCTGTTCAGCGGCGCGGACACCGAGGACGGGCAGGCATTCGCGCGCGAATACGACACGACTGGCGAATCGCTCCTGGCCGACCTGCGCGCGATGGAGCGCGGCCCGGAACCCGACCGGACGCCCGGCGCGCCGCACCCGGACGCTCGGCTGGCCGCCCGCGGCTGGCGCAACTGCGAGCACGGCGTCTACGTCCGCCGCCAGGCGCAGGCCGAGGCGGATTCGGATCCCGAGGCGGCGTGAGATGGGACGCGGGCACGGGACGCGGGCACGCTACGTCAGCGGGCCGGACGAGCGCGGCAGGCCGGGCGCGGGCTGCCGGTGCGCCCGGTGCTCGGCGGCGAACCGGGCCGAAGCGGCAAGGAGGGGCCGGCTGATCCTCTACGGCCAGTGGCAGCCATTCGTGGACGCAGCCCGGGCCAGGGAGCACCTCGCGGCACTCAGCGCGGCAGGGATCGGTCGGCGGCGCGCCGCCGAGCTGGCGGGCCTGTCGCAGTCCGCGGTGGGCAAGCTGCTGCACGGCGGCCCGGGCGACCGTCCTCCGGCCCAGCGGATCCGGGCGGAGACGGAGCGGAAGATACTCGCGGTCCGCGCGGAACCGGAGTCGCTGGGCGCGGGCACCCTCGTGGACGCCACAGGCGCCCGGCGGCGCCTGCAGGCCCTCGTGGCGGTCGGCTACTCACAATCCGTCCTGGCCTCGCGCCTTGGCCAGCTGCGGTCCAACTTCACGGCGACCATGACGCGCGAGCGGCTGACCGCCGGGACGGTCCGCGCGGTCCGGGAGCTGTACGACGAGCTTTGGGACAAGCGGCCGGACCAGAGCAATCACCGGGCCAGGATCTCGGTTTCCCGGGCGCGGAACCATGCCGGGGCGCGCGGCTGGCCGGTGCCGCTGGCCTGGGATGAGCCGGAGGTAGACGACCCGGCCGCCGGGCCGGCCGAGGGCTGGCGCCGCAGCGGGCGCACGACGGTGCCGGCGGAGCAGCTGGTGGAGGACGCCGAGTTCGTGCGCCAGCACGGCGGCCACGGCTCGCTGAATGAGCGGGCGATGCGGCTGGGCGTCAGCCGGGACCGCCTGGAGCACGCATACGCGCGGGCTGGCAGACGCCAGGCCGAAATCACGGAAAGAGAGGCTGTCTGATGGACGAGAGCAGGGCCATTCCGCTGGAAGTGCCGCTGATTGGCGCGCTAGAGCGCGCGCTAGGGCTGGACTGGATGCCCGTCATCCCGCTCACGATCGATACGCCCGCCGACCGAGAGGCGGAGGCGGGCTGACATGGGACTGACACCGGCTGAGGAGCGCAACACGCGCGAGGTTGAGGCGCAGAGCGACAGCGAGGCGAGGGAGCGCCTGCGGCCGCCGGGGATTAGCAATCTGCATGACCCGGCTGCCTTCGCGGAGGAGATTAACCGCCGCCGTGACCGTGAGCCTTCACCGTGGGCACGCGAGAACGAGTACGAGTACGACCGGGAGGCGGGCGGCTGACATGACCGGCTACCCGGAGCAGGAGTCACGCGGCATCGCTGCGCGCGACGTTCAGCCCGGCATGATCGTCTGGAATCCGTACGGCGGCGCGCGCGGGCGGGCGGAAGTGGCCAGCGAGGCGCGGGAGCGGCCGGACGGAACGATCGAGTTCGACTGCGCGGACGGGCGCACCGGGCATTTCCGGCCCCAGTTCCGGCTCCGGCTGGACCGGGAGGCCATGACCCGGCGGGATGCCGAGAGGGAGGCCGGGCAGTGACCGGGCGTGACATGCCGGGCCGTGAGCTCCCGGCCGGGCCCGCGGAAGTCGTGAGGGAGTACCGCGAAGCTGGCGGGTCATTACGCGCCGCAGAGCTGGCGGCGGCGGACGGGGCTCGGTTCACGGTGAGCCTGCCGCGGGGCAATGTCTCCGGCGCTGACCCGCAGGTGTGGGCGCGGCCGGAAGCTTACGGCCTGGAGCAGTTCTTCTGCCGCGGTCACGGCGGTAGTGATGTCTGCCCGTACGGCGCTCACGATGAGATCCGGCTGGCGCCGCGCGAGTTGCTGCGCCTGGCCGGGCGGGACACCGAGAGGGAGGCAGGGCAGTGACCGCGGCCCGTGATTCCGCCGGAATCACGATGGTGCCGCTCGCGGAGCTCGCGCCGCACCCTCTCAACCCGCGGCCGAGTCTCGGCGACCTGGCCGAGCTGACGGCCTCCATCGCCGCGCAGGGCCTCTTTGAGCCCCTCGTCGTGCTCAGCGCGGCCGCGCACGCGGAGGCCTCCCGCCCGGCCGGGGGCGCCGGGCTCGGGCCGGGCATCACGCACGTGATCGTGATGGGTCACCGGCGGCACGCGGCCGCGCGGGACGCCGGGCTGGCCGCAGTGCCGGTAATCGTGCGCGACGACCTGGCCGGGCCCGCAGCGCTGGCCGCGATGATCGCCGAGAACCGGCATCGGGAAGGGCTGGATCCGCTGGCCGAGGCCGGGGCCATGGCCGAGCTCGTGCGCCAAGGCTGGCGGCAGCGGCGGATCGCGGCCGAGACAGGCTGCTCTCAGGCGCACGTGTCCAAGCCGATGGCCCTGCTGCAGCTGCCCGAGCCCGCCCGCGACGCTCTCGCCGGCGGAGCGCTGAGCGTGGCCGACGCGCTTGAGCTCCACAAGCTCACCGGCGCCGGGCAGGCGGCAGGGGAAATCATCAGCCAGGCCGTCCGGGAGATCAAGCAGGGGCACCATCCTGCGAACGTGCTCTCAATGGCCAAGTCCCAGCTCGGGCGCGCTCAGGCTGCCGAGGAGACCAGGGCGAAACTGGAGCGCGGCGGCGTCGACCTCATCACGGAGCAGCGGCGGGAACGCATGGGCTGGCCGCGCGTCTACGGCGATACCAGCGCACACGTCGGGGCGGGGTGCCTGGCCGCGCTGATCGGCTGGTCAGGTGAGCCAGACTACGTGTGCACCAACCCCGCCAGCCACCCCGGGGATCTGTCCCCGCACGCGCGCCGCGAGGCCCGCGCTCACGAGGATGAGCGGGAAGGCCGCAAGGCCGCCAAGGCCCGGGACGTCGCCTGTATCGCGATCGCCCGCGGCCCGCTTCCGTCCGCTAGCGACCTGGCGCAGCTGCTCACCACGGCGTTGCTCAGCGCCGGCGGCGGCCATTCCGAGTCCCTGCGCCTGGCCTGCCGCTGGCTGACCGCCAGCGGCGCCGTCCCTCCCGGCGCGGATCACTACCAGTGGCGGGACCAGCTGACCGCCCGCAGCGATCACCGGGCGCTACAGCGCTACGCCTACGCGCTGGCTGGCGACGAGCTGCGGGTGCGCTTCCGGTGGGCATCCTGGGGCGAGCATCACGCCGCGCACCTGGCCCGGCTGGCCAGGGCTGCCGGTTACGTTCCGGGCGCCTGGGAGCAGGACCGGCTGGCCGAAGCCCAGGCGTGCGCCGACGCGCATGGCAGCCTGACATGCCCGCATTGCGGCTGCACCGGCGCCGGCGGCTGCGGGAGCGGCTGCCGCATCGGCTACGACCGCGACCAGCGCCAGGTCACCTACGAGTGCGGCTGGGACTGCAGCCGGCACCGCGCGGCCGGCCGCGCGGCTGGCACGGCTGACCGACGTACAGGGTGAGGTCCCGGTGCAGAGACAAAACGAGAGGCAGGCTTGAAAATGCGAAACCCAGACCCAGACAGCACCCAATGACATCTTCAGCGCGCGCCGGCCAGCAACGGCCGCGCGGCCGGGCCAACGGCGAAGGGTCCATCTTTCCCTACCGCAACGGCTACGCCGCCTATGTGTGGGTCACCACTCCGGCGGGGGAGCATAAGCGCAAGTACGTTTATGGCAAGACGCGGGAGATAGTTCACGGAAAGTGGATTGAGCTACAGGCTAAGGCGGCAAAAGCACCAGTCCCGACAGTGACGCCGACCCTTGAGGCGTATCTATCATCATGGCTGGCAGAGGTCATTAAGCCGAACCGCGAGCTTGCGACTTACGATCAGTATGAGATCTTGACCCGGCTGTATATCGTGCCGTCGCTGGGGGAGATGAAGGTAGACCGGCTACGAGTCCGCCAAGTGCAGACATGGCTGAACAACCTTGCTGCCACTTGTCAGTGCTGCGCACAGGGAAAGGACGCCAGGCGGCCGAAAGGCAAACGCCGATGCTGCGCGGCCGGGCAATGCTGTGAAAGCTATCCCGGCAAGCGCACGGTACAGGCCGCGCGCAATACCCTCCGGGCGGCGCTCAGCCAAGCCGTAGTAGACGAGATCGTGTCGCGTAACGTCGCATCCCTAGTACAGGTACCGACCCCGCCTAAGCGCCGCCGCAAGGGATCTGCCTGGAGCGTCCAGGAAGCAAGCCGGTTCCTGGAGTCTGCCCGCGATGACGGCGATCCGCTCTACGCCGCGTATGTGCTCACGCTCGTGCTTGGGCTCCGCAAGGGCGAGGTACTCGGACTCCAGCGAGCCGGGATCGATCCGGCCGCAAGCGAAATCGATGTGAGCTGGCAGCTCCAGCGCATCCGGGGACAGCTGATTCACAAGAAGCGCACCAAGGCAGACGACGACCAGTCCGGCGACATTCTGCCTCTGCCGGATATATGCCTTGCGGCACTGGAATTGAGGGCTGCACAGCAGGACGCCGAGAAGGAAGCAGCAGGAGAGAGATGGACTCCCGTCCGGCTTTCCCCGAGTGGCCTAAACTCGGATGACCTTGTGTTCACTACTCCGGCGGGAACCAACCGTGATCCCCGGAACTTCAACCGGAGCTTCAACAGCCGTTGCGACAAAGCCGGGGTTCGCCGTATCCGCGTGCATGACACCAGGCACACCTGCGCGTCATTCCTGCCCGCGCTTGACGTGCACCCCCGTGTAGCGATGGCGATCCTCCGGCACGCTCAGATCGCCATCACGATGGAGATCTACACTGAGGTGCCAGACGAAGTGACGCGGGCAGCACTCAAGCGGCTCGGAGACCAGTTGAGCAGCCGAGGCTAGGAACAGGGCCAGACCGAAGGGTCGTCGCGGCCACGTGAACTGATCTCGGGCAGGCGCAACGCGCACCGGAGAAGTTCGCGAGCATCGGCGACCATCGGAGCGAGGTCACTCAGGTCGGCTATGAGATTCGCGCCAGCGAAGAAACCGACCTCTGCATTGAGGGTGAAACTCACTTTCATTTTCACGTCTGGTGGCGGGCGCTGAGTGATGGCGATCTTTACGGCTGCGATCTCTGCGCCGTTCTCTATGATGACGCCAGGATTTGGTTTGCGTACTTTGATGAAACTGACGTAACCGCGTGGCGTGATTTGGAGACTGACGGGAACGCCGGTGGCGTATGCCGCAGCCACGTGGAGCGTCCGGTGCTTGTCTTCGTTCGACAACCTGAGCAGCTTGTAGAACGGAGCCGTGTCGGCCTTCCCTCGCGGCTTTCGGTTGAAGGGCTGGAAATCGTATACAAGTGTGAGGGCGGCATCGGACAGTCCGTAAGTGGGCGGCAGTGCGCGATTGGCGATGTCACGTTCTTTGATGTCATCCCGCCACTTTTTCTCCGAATTCGCAGCAGGGAACTGTGTATGTGTTCCAGGGCTGCCCCCATGAGCGAGTACGAGCGACCAGATGAGTTGGTCCAGGGCGGAACGAGTGTCATGGGCGAATTCTCCCAGCACGACTCCCCATTGGAGCGGCGGCAGGGTAACATGATCCCAGAGGATTGGCTGCCAGTCATCATTGAGAGAATACAATGGGAACCGTGTCAACCGTTCTCGGATGGTGTCAGGCAAATAGACTTCGGTGTATTCCTGCGCGTCGGTGTTGATAGCATCACAGTGAAATTGTGCCCGGTCGAGCTTGGCGCCAACGCCGCTCAGATTGCCGCTCATGATCTATCCTCGGAGAGTGATGTCGAACCGGCCTGGCCAGGGGGAGCCAGTCGCGTCCCCGGTCAGCCCGGAGAAGCACGTACCCGACGGTCTTCCTCAGCCCGGATCCACCGTCGAATAGCCGATGAATCCCTGGAATGAGGACGCGGGTGCCCTCTGACCTGGGACGATGAGTCTTGCTAAGGGACTATCGAACCTGATCGGAGTGCACCCGCGAGATGCAATCCTTCCATGCTGCCGCCGCCGTCGTTGTGGCCTTTGACGACCCGAACCTGATCGCCGACGCCGGTCTGGTCCCCATCGTCGCGTTGGCCGAGAGGATCGGCCTGCCGGACCTGGTCAGCGACCGCGTCAAGATCGTGGGCGCACGGACCTCTGGCGGGGCCGACCCGGCCGCCAAGGTGATGTCTGTGCTGGCGGGGATGGTCGCCGGCGCGGATTCCATCACCGACACCGACCGGCTACGCCACGCCGGGATGGGGATCGCGTTCGGTGGGTCCGGGGCCCGGGCTAGTCCCACAACCAGTCGACCAGTGCCGCGATGGCGTAACCCGCTGACGCTCCTGCACCACCTGCCACTGCGCCGGGCGCCGCACCAACACCCGCAATGAGGGCACCAGCGGCACCGCCCGCAGTAGCGCCAATGGTGTCAGAAGTTGCGATACCGTCAAAGGTGTCGCCGGCTATCGTTGCGGTCCGGCCCGATCGCAGCAGGCGGTGGAAGCTGTTATCCGGGGAGTAGATTGAAGATGCACCGTCTTGGAGGATCTCGGCAGCTATCTCCATGCCTGCAGCCATTCCTCCATCTTCGTTCACGATTCCGCGGAGATCGGGACTGCGCAACACTTGGATCATGTCTGGCAGAGATTTCCTAGAAATCTCGTTCTCTACCTGCTTGAAGGCCTTCTGCGTAGACCTTGGGGCTTTTGCCCTAGCTTCATCGAGCTTTGGCAGGATCTCCAGCACAGCCTCGATGCGGTGCTTGGTGTAAGGGTCGATCTCCTCGACGTCCAAGGCCGCTTCCAACACCTCCTGCCCGGACGGCGGTTGGTCGCCCTTGCTCAGTCCTAGAGCCTTCAGTACTTGGAGGGGGTGCTTCATAATCTCGCGCATGATGATCGTGTGGTCGGCCGGGACGAGGGGCCCCCCGGGCTGACCCGGCCATTCCACTTCCGGATCGAGCCACAGTCCCAACGTTCGGCCAGGGAACATGTCGAAAATGGAGCGCGGAAGACTCATGCGAGTTGCGACTTCCGTCTCACCCAACGCCCGAAGCACGACGTCGCGAATTTCGGTCTCTACTTGCTTCTCAAGGATCGCGGGCAGTTTTACGCTGCCGAGATCAACCGTGAATCGACTGCCTTCTTCTTGCTGCGCGGACATCAGGTTTCCTCCCTGTTCTTGTCGAAGTCTTGGTGAGGGGTCCCACCCCGTGTGACCACGAGCGGGCATAGGCGGCACGCCTCAGCGCCCGACTGGCGGAACCATCGACACTGCGGACGAATCGAGCATCTCGGCAATCGTTGCGACGCTTCCGTCGACGTTGGAACAACTGCCGCGAGGCGATCCGGCAAACTGCATTGGCCACCCGCCCACTGTGCGCAAGCGCATTGTTGGCATGGCGAACCGAATCGGAAGCGCTGTTCCGGCTCGCCCTCCGCACGGGCAACTTCGAGGAACGCCGACGTCGCGGTAATGCGATCGCGGATGTAGCCGACCGACCCATCCGAGGCCACAACTCCAATCACGACTGCACCCTCGGCAGCTGGGGCACTCGGACACAAGAGACCGTCAGGAATGATCCTTTGCGAGTCCGTCATTTTCCGAGACCTTCCTTCGTCTGTCCCAGAGAACGCCCAACTTCATAGGCTAGTGGCTGGCGGACACGCCCGCCATAGCGGGTCTTCGGATCTGAGCCCGGATGCACCGGTCGGGTTAGTTGAATAGGTTCGGAAAATGGGTCGCGGGTGCGCCTTGACCTGGGACGATGTTCTTGCGAGGGAATCATCGGGACCAGTTCTGGGAGCACCCGCGAGATGCAAGCTTCTCATGCCGTTGCGGCGGTCGATATCGCGTTTGATGATCCGAATCTGATCGGTGACGGCGGGCTCGGTGCGGTCGTGGCGCTGGCGGAGAGCATCGGGGTGTGGGCTGGTCACCGACCGGGTGAGGATCACCGGTGCGGCGAACAGTGGCGGCGCGAACGCCGGGGCGAAGGTGATGACGTTGCTGGCCGGGATGGTCGCGGGCGCGGACAGCATCGAGGACGTCGACCGGCTGCGGCTGGGTGGGATGGGCCTGGCGTTCGATGGGGTGCGGGCGCCGTCGACTCTCGGCACGTTCCCGCGCTCGTTCACCCACGGGCACGTGAAGCAGTTGCACTCGGTCCACAGGCAGGTCCTGGCCGACCTGGCCGCCTCGACGGATCCGCTGCCCGGTGCGGACACCCTGGCGTTCGTGGACGTCGATTCGGCCCACCGACAGGTCTACGGATACACGAAACAGGGCGGCGAGAACGGGCGTCTGAAAGGGATGAAGACCCTGCATCCGCTGATCGCGGCGATCAGTACCCCGCTCGCGGCGCCGGTGATCGGCGGGATCTGGATGCGCAGGGGGCAGAGCCGCGGACGTGCGCGGGGCCGCCGGGTTCGCCGCTGAGGCGTTGAACACCGCGAAGGGCGCCGGGTGCAGCGGGGCGATCGTGTTGCGCGCGGACGCGAAGTTCTACACCGCCGACATCGTGGCCGCCGCCAGACGAGTTGGGGCGTTCGTGTCGCTGACGACCGGGTCGAACCCGTCGGTGAACGCCGCGATCGCGGCCATCGCGGAGGAGGCGTGGACGCCGATCCACTACCGGCACGCGTTCGTGGACGAGGACACCGGCGAACTGATCTCCGACGCCGAAGTCGCCGAAATCCCCTACACGGCGTTCGCCGCCAAGCCGAAACACTTGCAGGCGCCCGGGCGCCTCATCGTGCGCCGGGTCAAACGACTGAGTCCCAGAACCGGCGGGCGGGGCGAACTCTTCGACGTCCACCGCCATCACGCCGGCCGCAGACCTAGCACTAATCCCCTTGTCGCTGCTGTTTTTAGAACTAAGCGGCCACTACGTGAACACTGTTCAGCTACATGTCAACGCCGCAGACGTCCTGGTCAGGCGCGGCATAGACAGGGACGGCTCCAGATAACCCTCCTGCAAGCCGAATCCCAGCACCGCGCCCACGCAATCATCGAACAGGTCATCGCCGACGCGAAAGCCTCCGCCCTGGCCCACCTGCCACGCGCGCGTCGTTCCAGGCCAACGCCGCCTGGGCCACCCTCTGGGCGATTGGGCACAACCTGACCCGCACCGCCGGCGTCCTGGCCGACGCCTTCCACGCCAGAGCCACGAGCGCCACGATCCGCACCCACCTGATCAACATCCCCACTCGCCTGGCCCGCAGCGCCCGACGTCTCACCCTCCACCTGCCCCAGCACTGGCCATGGCAGAACGCCTTCGCCAACCTGCACACCGCGTTGCAGCACTGGCCACCACGAACCGTCTGACGTCCCATTCGCCTGCCTGCAGGGCACAACCCGGAGACCTGCACCGTGGAAAGGCCGGACAGACCGGTAGAACACTCACGCCCACCCACCGGTCACAGCCGACGAAGATCAACAAAACGAGGAAAATGGATCACCAGAATTGAGCCGGTGGATCCGGGCTCAGCCAGGGAGCAGAATGCTACCGGTGGCGCTGCTGTACTTCGCTGCTGTACTTGTCGTACAGCTGTTCTAAAAACCCGTCGGGACGGCGGGATTTGAACCCGCGACCCCTTGACCCCCAGGAATGCAGAACCGAAACTGCGACCTGCAAGGTCCGTCGTTTACCGAGCTCAGACGTCGCTGTCGTGAGCGAGCTGGAGCAGTGCTGAGCAATGGGGAGCAGGGCGCGCTCCCATTTTCGCTCCCATTTCATGATCATTGGCCTGGTCGGCTGGAGTCGTCTGGCCATGCATGGCCGGTGGCCGAGTGAGGGATACGCGGATCGCACTGGCGAGGGCTGTACTCAGGTCGCCGTGGGCGGATCTTTGCGCTACTCAGGTGCTTACTTGGGTGCTGATGTCGGCGTCGGACGCGGCCGGTTCGCTGGGCAGCGGGATCCACGCCCGCAGTGAGGTGCCCGACGAAGCTGGGCTGCTGATTTCCAGCGCTCCTTTCAGAGCACCGATGCGGTCGCGCAGGCCGATCAGGCCGCTGGTTTCCAACCGGGGCTCCGCGCCGCCGATCCCGTCATCGCGCACCTCAATCGTGCACCGGTCGTCCTCGGCTGCCACCCGCACCCAGGCGGAGCTGGCGCGAGCGTGCTTGATGACATTGGTGAGTGCTTCGGAGCAAAAGAAGTAGATGCTCGCCTCGATTGCCTCGGGAAGCCTCCGGTCGGTGACGTCAAGTTGGATAGGGATGGGGAGCCTGGTGGCGAGGGCGTCGAGGGCAGCGGCGAGCCCGCGATGGGTCAAGATCGCCGGATGGATGCCTGCAGCGATCTCGCGGAGCCCGCCGATGCCGGCCCGGGCTTCACTTAGGGCGCGATCGAGGAACTCCTTTGCCTGCCAGGACGCCGATGACCACTTCTGCTGGGCCAGCTGGAGGTTGATGATGGTGTTTACGAACTGCTGCTGGGCGCCGTCGTGCAGGTCGCGGGTGACGCGCTGGCGCGCCGCGTCGAACGTGGTGACGATGCGCGCTCGCGAGGCGATGAGTTCCGCACGGGCCATCGCATTCGAAACGGCGGTGCCGATCAGCTCGGCAAAGCTCGCGAGGCGCCATTCGGCGCCAGGCGGCAGCGGCTCGGGACTGTCCGTGCCGGCGATCAGGGCGCCCCAGACACCGCCGTCCGCGATGACCGGGGCACCGACCTCGGATCTGATGCCGAGCTCGCGCAGCCGAGCGGCCAGCCGGCCGGGCAGGCCTTCGTAGCTGTCAACGCGGCCCGGTGCCTGCGTCTGCCTGACCAGGGCGTTGATCGAATCTCCCTCGAGTGGCAGACGGGCGCCGGGCGGAATATGGGTTCCGCGCTGGCTCCAGCCCGCCATCGTCAGGTTGCACCCGTCCGGGGTGAACTGAGCCAGGTTGACGCTTGCCGCGCCGATGAGACGGCCGGTCACTTCGCACACCGCGTCGAATACGGCGCGCGGCTCGGCCCCCTGGGCGACCAGCGTGGCCACGGCGCGCAGCGCGGCCTGCTCGCCTGCGAGCTGCTGCAGCTCCTGACGTGCCTGAGCGTTGGCGATCGCGCTCGCGACCAGCTCGGTGAAGCTGGCGAGCCGGGCCTCGGTGCTCGCGGGTTGCGGGGTGATTGCTGGGGACAGCGCCATCATCGTGCCCCATGGCCGGCCGTTGACCATGATCGGCACGGCTACCGCCGAGCGGATCCCCGCGTCGCGAGCGAGCTTCGCTGCGATCTCTCCGGGGACGTG
>WNGE01004973.1_pt1 | contig 15706 bp, 19 predicted proteins | sample 5400651 | NCBI WGS metagenome assembly WNGE01 (sample SAMN13153370, study PRJNA577476) | soil metagenome | isolation source: 60 cm soil or saprolite under grassland replicate 2 | place: USA:California | collected 2016-06-15 | reverse complement strand
GGAGGAAACGCTCGCCCTGATCGTCAAGACGCTGAAAGAAATGACTCTTGTCAAAGAGAAAGTGGAACCGACGGCGATTGTGAGCGGCTATACGGAGACGCAGGTGGTTATTATGGCGAGTTTCTGGGTGGAGGACAGTAAGTTTGCCGGTATTTCCGAGGTAATGTATACTCTGCGTACGGTGCTCCCCGATGCAGCCCTATCATTGGTGGAATCAACAAGCGCATTTTAATAAGTCAACAGTACTAGCGCGTTCCCAGGGGGAGAAATTTTTCATTGCAAAGCTATAGATCACAGCAGGACGTACGGAGCATCGGCTTGCTCGGGGGCACATTTGATCCGATTCATTACGGGCATCTTGTCATAGCTGAAGAAGTACGCACCGTATGTAAGCTGGCCGAAATGGTTTTTGTACCGACAGGACGGCCGCCACATAAAACAGGGGAGAAGGTGACAGAAGCCAGGTTGCGACTTGCCATGCTGGAACTCGCGATAGCTTCTAACCCACACTTTTCAATCTCTACAGTCGACCTGGAGCGCCCGGGGCCGTCGTATACGGCGGATACGCTCAGGCTTTTACGCCAGCAATGGGGAGTACATACCGCCATCTACTTTGTGATTGGCTGGGACAGCTTTGAAGAATTACTGACATGGTATAATCCAAAGGGGGTTCTGGAGCAGGTAACCCGCCTGGTCGCCGTGCATCGTCCTGGATATGTGGAAGAAGAGGGATATCGAGATCGAATGGAAGATCGATTACCTGGACTGAAGCAACGATTGCTGACGGTACCGGCACCGCAATTCGAGATATCGGGGAAAGACTTACGCCGGCGCGTGGCGGAAGGTAGGCCGATAAAATATCAAACACCAGAAGCGGTTGAGCACTATATCGCGCAACATGGACTCTACCGGCAAGAAATGGAAGGCAAACACGTAAATGGCACCGATGCATCTTGAGCTAGGAGATCGATTACGCCTGCGCAAGCCGCACCCGTGTGGGAACTACGACTGGGTCGTAGTGCGGCTGGGGGCCGACATTGGTTTAAGCTGCGAAAAATGCGGGCGCCGCGTTCTATTACCGCGTTCAGAGGTCGAGCGACGCACCAAGCAAATGCTGCCGCGGGCAACAAATACGGATACTGAGTTCGATACGGATTGAACCACATCCGGCTATTTTCGGTCATATTGAGGAATAGTACATGGCTGTAAGCGCTCCACACGATGGGTATCTGACCCTATTGCGCAAGAGAAGTTTTCTCTACCTGTGGCTGGCACAGTTAATCTCCATGACCTGCTTTAACGCCTCGAACTATGCCTTGCTGGTACTGATTGAGGAGGTGACAGGCTCAACGACACTCGTTGGTCTCGCCATTATCTGTTTTAGTATTCCCGCGTTGATCCTGGGTGCACCTGCCGGCGTCTATGTTGATCGCATGAATAAACGCCGCGTACTCTGGATCAGTAATTGCCTGCGCGCTATCGCCACCATCGTCTTCGTTCTCTCGCTCTTGCTTGATCGCCATCAGCTTATCCCGATATACCTGCTGACATTGCTGATCTCAAGCATTGGCCAATTCTTTACGCCTGCGGAAGGAGCATCTATCCCAATGCTGGTGAGTGAAGAAGAGCTGGTGCCCGCACTCTCACTCTTCAATGTCACATTCATGCTCTCGCAGGCGCTGGGCTTTATCCTGCTTGCTCCCATTGTGCTGAGCTTGCTGCCACCCATCAAGATAGCTTCACTGGTAATCCAGCCAGTGGAAAGTTTATATTTGATTATAGCTGTCCTCTACGCTGCCTGCGCCGGACTGATAGCATTGATTCCACGTGGAGATTTCAGACAAGAACAACATGGTATGCGTAATCCCCAGGGTACACAAGGTGCCCAGGGTCGCAGAACCACGCAAAACCTTGAAGTCGTAGGCAACATGTGGACGGAAATGTACCAGGGCTGGGTATTTGTGCGGCGCAACAAAAGACTCTTCCTGGCGGTCGTCCAGCTCTCATTCGCAGGAGTGCTGCTGCTGGTTATTGGCGAACTTGCCACACCAATCGTGACAAAATTACTCTTTCTTCCGGCGAATAAGATGGCATTTATCTTTGCACCGGCAGGCATCGGCCTGGTAGGCGGTTCGGTGCTCATGCCGCGTATCATGACACGCCTGGGCAAATCGCGTGCAATCTTCATCGGATGCATTGCCCTTACGCTGGTGACGCTCCTGCTGCCTCTCCTGACCCTGGCAGCAAGGGCGATTGAGCCAAATGGCTGGAACGCCAACCCGCTCGTACTGATCGGTGTCGCGCTACTTATGGCCGTCGCGGGAGTCGCCCTCGCTTTTATCAATATCCCCGCGCAAACCGCTTTGCAGGAACAATCGCCAGACTGGATCAAAGGACGTGTCATCGCTCTACAACTTATGCTGTACAATGCCTTTGCTATTCCCATCATCCTATTTATCGGCGGTTTTGCCGACCTCTTTGGACTTGATCGCGTTCTCTACCTGATGTCTATTTGTGAGCTAGCTTTCGGTATCTGGGGACTTTACTACGAGCGGAAGCATGCTATACAATATCCCCCTGGAACGGTCAGTGGAAAAATAGAGGGAGAGACAGCGGCTGAGACGGAAACGATATCGACAAAACCATAAGAAAAAAAGAGGGAGTTCAAGGTACGGTTATGGACCCTTCACAAATGGCGCAAATAAAACCATATGCCCCATGGCTGATCATCGCCGGAGTTTTTGCCCTTTTCATCCTGCTGCGGGTGATACGGCGTGAACTGCGGTCGCGCGTTGACGAGATTGGTTACCTGCTGATGGGCAACAAAGGCCTGCTCATCTGGTTCTGGATGAACGCTCCAGGGGTCATTGTGCACGAACTGAGTCACGCTATTGTGGTGATACTGTTCGCACCCTGGGGATTCCGTATTACCAGTGTAACCCTGTTCCATATTAAAAAAGTGGAACAGCAAGGGCGAGGCAATAGCGTTGTGCAAAGGCAGGCACTGCAACTCGGTGAAGTGCAATACACACGGGCTGAAGGCCGCTTTATGAGCTATGTGGGTGACGGATTAAGCGGCGTCGCCCCGCTCTTTGGCGGCATTGCCATGTTTTCTTTCCTCTACTGGGTGGCCACCGGGTATAATATCTGGGATTTTCACCTGCAGTTCTTTCGCCCTGGCTGGCCGTGGTGGACACTACTTTTCGCTCCTTACTTGATTCTAACTATTACCTCCGAACTCTGGCCCAGTCGCCCGGACTGGGGAGGAGCACGTCACTTCGTGATAGGGATGATCATTCTTACCGCGCTGGTGATCATCCTGCTCTGGCTATCCAATGTGCTTGTCTTCAACCAGGCGACATTACTTGCCACCTCGTCAATTGCCACGCATTTTGATTTCGCACTGGCTGTATTGCTGGCGATTGAAATTGTTTTCTTTCTCGTGGCAGAGCTTTTGGCGCGTCTATTAAGAAGATAGAAGGAGATACCATGGAGGCGTTTGATCTTGCCCATCTTGTTGCCGAGAGCAGGAAGAGAGATGACCGCTATCTTGAATTTATCCGCAAACCTCCCATCAGTGTTGGACTGTATTTGCTGGCAGCTGGGGCGATTGATGGACAGTCGCCCCATACCGAAGATGAAATATATTACGTGATCAGCGGACACGGATTTATTCGTGTCGAGCATGAGGACCGCGCTGTTGAAGCAGGTTCCGTGGTGTTTGTTGGCGCGAATGTTGAACACCGCTTTCACTCAATTACTGAGGATTTGACGGTGCTGGTTGCTTTCGCTCCCGCTGAATATACAAACGCGCCAGCTAGAGATTAAGGGAATCAGCCTCTCGTTAGGGCTTGAGCCACCATCCAAAACGCCTCCAGAGACCATGGCAAGAACTCATAATGAGACACTCCTGCTCACCAAATTGTTCATTCCACCTCCTGCTCAGACGACGATTGCCCGTCCACGTCTGGTCAGCCGACTCATGGAGGGCATTCGCCGCCCTCTCACACTCATCACTGCCCCTGCCGGGTGGGACAAGACGACCCTACTTGCCACGTGGCGAGCAGACCCAGGCGGTGGTGTTTATCCTGTTGCCTGGGTTTCGCTCGATACAGGCCCGATGCTACGTAAGGTGTCATAGCCCGCAAAGTAAGAACTTGATGAGTTCCTGTTTTAGACAGAGTCGGAACTGGCGGCTCACGACGGAGTATAGCCAGGGCAAGCCATGAGCACAAGGCGATGAAGAAAAAATAGCAAAAACAGGTTGAGTTCACTTTCCAAAACAGAAATCGGCACTTTCCTCTTTGCGAGGAGTCGATAAAGACGCAACGCTCAAACAGTGGGTTGTTCGTCTGCTCTTCCTGCCGGAGCGGACGGCACTTTTACGCCGTCGATGTAGATGTGGCGCAGCCCTTGCAGGATACGCTCTGAAGAAAAGCCACGCTCTTGCCGTTGGAAGCGATAAACCATGGGATGAAGTGCGGCTAAAATGGCATCGGCTGTGTAAGGGACATCGAGCGGAGCCAACTCTCCACGCCTCACTGCCTCAGTAAGTAGCCCTGCAAACAATTCGTGCAACCAGAGATACCAGGGCGAACGCTGGTACGGAATGTGCCGGGAGAGGTCAGATTCGTTGCACGGCCCATCTCGCCTCTCTGTTCCGGCAACGGGTCCTCCCATGGTGCCTTGCTCTTCGAGGAACAGGACCAGTTTTGCCAGCACACTCTCCAGCCGTTCAAGCGCAGGAGAGGTCGAGGCTTTCGCCAACAGTGCCGCGATCTCTTCTGCGAATCGCTCATAATGCTCGAGCAACAAATCCATACAGAGTTCGCCCTTATTGGCATACCGGCGATACAGTGTCCCCTGCCCAATCCCGGCAGCCCGGGCAATCTGATGCATGCTGACCGCCTCAACGCCCTGCTCGGCGAAGAGGTGCCGCGCAACCTCCAGAATGCGCTGGCGATGCTCTGCTGCATCGCGCCGTTCGTGCCGCTTCTCCCCCCGGAACAGCTCCGGGATGCCAGAAGGCCAGACACAATCGTGGAATTCTTCTCTCACTCAGCTCCCTCTTGACAAGTGGACAACTGTCCGTTACAATAGCACATGTGGACGATTGTCCACATAGAGTGTACCACATCGTACCGGGACGGTCAAGACACGCGTCACCCAGAGGTTGTCTGCCTGCCTGGTAGGCAGACGGGCGGCAGACAAGCAGAGGAACTGCAGCCGTTCGTTTGCAAGAACAAAGAACATGGAGAGATAGACCTATGTTTAAGCTCATACTCAAAGTGATGATTCCTACGACCGTCTTTTTGTACAGGTTGACCGGTGGGGTCATAGGTGGGAGGGTACAAACATTGCCGGTCCTCTTGCTCACCACCACTGGGCGCACATCTGGCAAACCGCGAACCGTGCCAGTGGCGTATCTCAGAGACGGTTCCACCAACGTGATCATCGCCTCCTATGCCGGTCTGCCCCGGCACCCGGCATGGTTTCTCAATCTAGAGAGCCACCCGGAGGCGACCATTCAGTTGAAGAAGCGACAGATGCAGGTGAAAGCCGAGACAGCGAACCAGGAGAAGAAGCGTGAACTGTGGGCACGCTTGATGGAGGTAGCTCCTGGGTACGCGGACTACCAGAAGCGCACCAGCCGAGATATCCCGATGGTGATCCTGCACCCCATAGATGAACGCGGAGAGAAGAGGTCAGCATAACCATTCCTCTGGAAGTCCGTACTTTCCTCTTTGAACGGAAACTTTTGCACATGAGAAAGGGAAAAAGATGAGTAGATTCACATCAGCAGAGATAGCGTATCTGCAGAGTCAACGCCTTGGTCGCCTGGCAACGACCAATGAGAAAGGCGATCTTCACGTTGTCCCGGTAGGCTTTCGCTACAACCCTGAGACGGATACCATCGATATTGGCGGACACAATTTCGCCACAAGCAAGAAATATCGTGAGGCGCTTCGTCATGGGCGTGTGGCCTTTGTCGTGGATGATGTTTTACCGCCCTGGCAACCGCGCTTCGTCGAGGTGCGAGGAACCGTCCAGGCGTTTTCAGAAGGGGGGAAGGAGATCATGCCGGCCTTCTCGACTGAGTTCATCCGTATCACTCCCACGTATATTGTTTCTCTGCTCATGACCAAAGATATGTCGCAATATGGTCCGGGTGAAATACAAACGAATAGCCGCAAGGTGGAATAAATGTGGCAGTCGCACTCTCTACCTCACAGCTCTTGAGTTTTGAGAGGGGAAAGTATGCACCTGCTCTCAAAGTCTGGCAAGATCTGGAAACGCGTACGCTGCGTGGTATGACTGAGCTCGAACAGGCTCTCCTGCGCCGTCTGTTGCAACAGGCGGTCTCCAATCTTTCCTGAAGGGGATGCTTTGCCATTTTTTTTACACAAAAAGTTTGTCGGCTGATTAAAAGAAAGGACGATTGATCATGGAACATTCGGAGAAAACTATTCTGGTGTTTGGCGCAACAGGACAGCAGGGGTCCGCTGTGGCTTCCCATCTTCTCAAAGATGGTTGGAAGGTGCGCGCCCTGGTTCGCAATCCCAAGAGCGATCAGGCCCAGGCCCTGCAACAGCGGGGGATAGAGCTGGTCCAGGGTGATTTGAACCAGCCCTCCTCACTCCAGGAGGCGATGAAGGGGGTGTACGGCGTCTTCAGCGTGCAAACCCCCGCTGAAGGTACTGCTGCGGAGATTCGGCAGGGCAAAGCGGTGGCCGATGCTGCGCTCCAGGCGGGTGTCAGTCATCTGGTTTACTCATCGGTTGGTGGCGCTGAACGGAAGACAGGCATTGCGCATTTCGAGAGCAAGTGGCAGATAGAAGAGTATATTCGTGCCCTGGGCCTGCCCGCGACCATTCTTCGTCCTGCCTTTTTTATGAGCAACCTGTTTCGTTATTATGGCGTCAAAGAGGAAGCCGATGGCACCCTGACTCTCACTCAGGCGCTGCGTCCACAGACACGCCTGCAAATGATTGCTGTTGAGGATATTGGCAAATGCGCTGCTCTGGCCTTTGCACATCCTGAGACCTTCCTGGGCAAAGCCATCGAGATCGCGGGAGACGCTCTGACTCCTTCACAGATTGCAGAAAGCATTGAGCACGCAACAGGGAAACCAACTCGCTTTGTCGAACTCCCTGGAGAGCAGTTGCGGAGCTTTGATGCCGAGTCGGCCAACATGTATGAGTGGTTCAATCAGTCTGGTTATCAGGCTGATATTCCCGCTTTGCGCGAGCTTCATCCAGAGCTTCTCACATTGGATGCTTGGCTGCGACAGGCCGACTGGCTGGCAGAATAGGAGTCAGCGTATCTCAACCGTTGCCGACCGTGTTCAGGTTGGGATACGCTACTCCCTCCACCACTTACGCAATTCTTTTTGAACGATCATCCGGGGAGAGTTCTGACCCTATTCTGATTGTTGTGCTACTAAAGATCAGCCATCCCAAAGATGGGAGAGAAGATGGTAACGTACAGGTAAGCTGATCGGGAAGGGTTTGTTAACAGGCGAGCATGATCCCATCGACACACGTTTATAGACACGGAAAGAGGAGGAACATATGAATAGGTTCACAGCGGAGGAAATAGCGTATTTACAGAGTCAACGGCTTGGGAGAATGGCAACCGTCAACGAGAAGGGAGATCTTCATGTCGTCCCAGTTGGCTTTCGCTACAATCCTGAGCACGATACCATCGATATAGGCGGACATAACTTCGTTGCCAGCAGAAAATACCGCGAGGCTGTTCGTCATGGGCGTATCGCCTTTGTCGTTGATGATGTCCTGCCTCCCTGGAAACCGCGCTTCGTGGAGGTGCGAGGGACGGTTCAGGCGTTTTCTGAAGGAGGGAAAACGATCAATGAACAGTTTGCGTCTGACATGCTGCGTCTGACACCCACCTATATCGTTTCTTTCGGGATCAACGACGACGGCATCATGCCGGGTTCGCAGCAGAAGGTCAATTACCACGGTCGAAAGGTAGAGTAAGCACAGGACCAGGGAACAGCCAGGCTGTTCCCTGAAGGCCTTCTCCAATGGCCTGTCGTGAGTTTTTTGACGAACTGGAACAACAGCCTGCATGAATTGGCTTGTGGAGAGGGATGCGCGACAAAGAGCCTCTGGAGAGAACCAGCTTTTCTCCCACTGGCTTGAGCTCCTTGTAGAGCGCTTTGAAGCCATTTGTTGTCTCCTCTCGTCAAAAACTCCTGACCGGCCTAACTGTTCAGATTATCCCTGTATTGCCCGCTACTTTGCGGCTGAGTGCCGTAAGCGGGGTGATCGGCATCTTCATCGGATTGCTCGCTGGGTTAGGGATCTCAGCAGCCCTGGGGTTGCCGTTGGTGGTGAGTCTGCTCGCAGTCCTGATTGCATTCGGCGTGGCAGCGATCATCGGCCTCGGACTCTACTCAGCAGTGCAAGCCGTCTACCCTACCATTTTATCCCATGCAAGTTTATCACCAATCAAATTTATCGATGAGAAACCTGCGGCTGTAATGCAGGAGAATCGGGCTGCCGTGAGGGCAGACTGCGGGTGCGGAGACAGCGGATAATGCTGTTAAGAGCGCTCCCTGTTCATCCATGCCCAGGGCGCGGCCACGGCGCAGGGCAGAACGGCAGGCCAGGCCAATCAGCAAGTGATCTTCCCAGTCTGTACTATCTTCGGAGGCAATCTCAGCCAGTTCCGGTAGATGTCCCGCCAGTTGCTCCTGTCCGACACCGCTGGGCACTGAACGGATGAGGAAACTTCGTCCACCAAACCGCTCGCACTCCAATCCCAGGTCGCGCAATACCGGTAAACGCTGCTCAAATAGCTCCGCCTGAGATCGCTTCAACTCAACGACGACAGGCTCCAGCAGGAGATGTGAGTCGGTCCACTCGTCTTCCGCATCAACCCTTACCCCCATATGTTTACTACGCAGGTGCTCGTAAATCACACGTTCGTGCGCGCGGTGCTGGTCCACGAGATATAAGCTGCCATCAGGGGCCTCCGCAAGGATGACCGCCTGCTGTAGTTGCGCAAGCGGGCGGAGCGTCGCCAGTATTTCAGCCGCACCGGGAGTGGCAGTCTCGGCCTTATAGCCTTCCGCAGATTCCGCGACGTGCAATCCACGTCGGCGAGGACCTGGAAGGCGGCGCTGGTAGACGAGTTCGGGACCTGGGAAATGCGTCGAAGAGGGCAGGGCAGGACTGCGTTCCAGGACGGACTGGACGGCCTGAGTCAACGCGGCCGCTACCTCTGACTCGCGTAAAAGTTTTACCTCCGTTTTAGCGGGATGGATATTCACATCGAGTTCCTCGGGGGGAAGGTCCAGGTAAATGACGAGAAGAGGGTGCCTTCCTTTTGGCAGCAGGCCGCGGTAGCCAGCTTCGAGAGCATCCTGCAATGGGCGCGATTGGACCCAGCGGCCATTGATAAAGAGTTGCATATGCTGGCGGCTGCTCTGTGCTAATGCTCTGTTGCCAACATAGCCATTGAGCGAGTAGTATTCAGCTTTGGCGGATACAGGGTGCAACATCTCGGCTAAGGGAAGCTGGTAGAGTTCAGCAAGAGTAGTAGCGAGGTCGCCCGCGCCACCAGTTTGCAGAGCGACAGTATCTTCAATGGCCAGGTTAAAGCGGACGCCTGGATAGCCCATGGCAAAACGGCGCATCAGATGCAGGATATGCCCGGTCTCGGTACGCGCACCGCGCATAAACTTGAGGCGGGCGGGAACATTGTAAAAGAGGTCACGTACCGTCACAGTCGTACCATGCAGGCGCGCCCGCCGGCTACGCCGGGCCACCTCACCACCGCGCAGCGTTAACAGCGTGGCAGCCGATTCTTCTCCGAGTTCTTCTGACTCGATGGGTCGACTCACCAGCGTCAATTCTGAGACGGCAGCAATACTAGCCAGGGCTTCACCGCGAAAGCCCAGGGTGTGTAAGCGGCCCAGATCTTCAAGCGTGTTGATCTTGCTGGTTGTATGGCGCGCGCTGGCGCGCTCCAACTCATCTTCTGGGATGCCATAGCCATCATCGGTGACGCGTACCAGGCGCAGGCCGCTGCCACGAATTTCTACACGTATTTCGTGCGACCCGGCATCGAGCGCATTCTCTACCAGCTCCTTGACAACTGAAACGGGGCGTTCAATTACTTCACCTGCCGCGATACGCTCCGCGACATCTTGCGATAAGAGATGAATAGGGGTACGTGTTAGCACTTCTGGCATCAGTTTTTATTTCTCTTCTTCTGGATCAGGAACAACAGATTGAGCGCATCAAGAGGTGTAATTGCACAGAGATCGATAATATCCAGGTTCGCTTCCTGCCCGTTGCCCTGATCAAGGGCATGGGCGACAAAACGGGCTTCTTCACTTTGCCATGCATAGCGTGAAAGGGTGGGAACTGCCTGAACAACCAGCTGGGTATTGTAAGGAGTAGTATAGGCGACATCTACATCGTGCCGCCCATTTTCTCCTGTTTTGTAATGGCCATTGCCGTCAGCAATCTTTTTCCCTGCGCCATCAGGGGGAGAGAGCGCTTCCTGCAATGGGTTGAGAGTATGGTCATTGTGCGCGAAGACAACGACGGCTCCGGCATGATCTCTGCCAGATTCGAGATAGTGCAATACCTCTTCCGCGCGGTGCACAATACTCTGCGGCATTCCCGCCAATTTTGCCACATGGACCCCGTAACTGCGGCCAATACAGCCAGGCGTGACGCGGTGCAAGAAGACGATTTCGCCCTGTTTATCGTCGCTGATCTGCATAGTATACACTCTCAGATGGGGCAATTCATCCGCCATTGAGGCCAGCTCGTGGTAGTGCGTGGCAAAGAGCGTTCGCGCTCCCGTAACATTATGTAAGTGTTCAACGACGGCACGCGCGATAGCGAGGCCATCGTAGGTGCTGGTGCCCCGGCCGATTTCATCCAGGATAATCAAGCTATGTTTTGTAGCATGGTGGAGGATGGTGGCAGTCTCTTCCATTTCCACCATAAAGGTGCTTTTGCCCGATGCGATGTCATCTTCGGCACCCACACGGGTAAAAATGCGATCGACCAGGCCCAGGCGAGCGCTGCGACCGGGGACAAAACTCCCAATTTGCGCTAAAAGCGCGATCAGGGCTACCTGGCGCAGGTAGGTCGACTTACCCGCCATGTTCGGACCGGTTAAGAGCACGATGCGCTCGCCCTGCTCCGCCTCAAGCACTGTATCATTAGGAATGAAGACATCGCCATCGAGGGTATACTCGACGACAGGATGACGCCCGGCGACAATCTCCAGGCCCAGGCCCTGCTCTATTTTCGGACGCACATAGCCCTGGTGGGCGGCAACTTCCGCCAGGCACAACAAGACATCAATCCTGGCAACAGCCAGCGCGGTGGCTATCAACTGTGGATAGGAGACGCTCGCCTGGCGCAAAACATCGGCGTAAATGCTGCGCTCCATCTCATCGATGCGTTCGGTTGCGCTAAGGATACGGGCCTCGTGCTCCTTCAGTTCGGGGGTGATATAACGCTCTCCGTTGACCAGTGTCTGCTTGCGCATATAGTCGGCGGGAGCGAGTGCCAGGTGTTTGTTCGTGATCTCGATATAGTAGCCAAACACCTTGTTGAACCCGACCTTGAGCGTCTTGATGCCGGTGCGCTCACGCTCGATCGCCTCCAGGGAGGCTATCCAGCGCCGCGATTCACTGATGGAGGCAACCAATTCATCCAATTCGGTATGAAAACCAGCGCGGATCAGTCTTTCATCGTCTTCGCGCTCTCCAGCGGCGTGCGCTCGAGCTAACGCTTTGCCGATCAACTCAACAACCTGTGGGCAAGAATCAAGCTCGTCAGCGAGTTGGGCAAGGAGGGGGGCATTACAGCCCTGCAAGAGTTCGCGCAGACGAGGGATGATTGTCAAATAGTCGCGCAAGGCGACTACTTCATTAGGGACCGCGCTACCCTGACGAACGCGTCCGGCGATGCGCTCCATATCACCCAGGCTTTGTAGACACATAGTGAAGCGGCTGCGCAAGGCTGGACTTTCGTAGAGTTCCTCCACGCTTTCGAAACGCTCTTCTAGCCGGCTCAAGTCGAGGAGCGGCTGGGTCAATGTGCGGCGTAACTGGCGCGCACCCATAGGAGTAATGGTGCGATCGAGAACACTCAGCAAGCTTCCCTGAGCTGTACCACTGCGAGAACCCTGCAAGAGGTCCAGGTTCCGCTGCGTATGAGCATCCAGTATCATGTAGCTCGTCGTGCGATAAGAACGCAAGCCTGTCAAGAGTGAGAGGAGGGCGGGATTCATCTTCTCAAGGTAGGCAATGATAGCGCCAGCAGCGCCAACAGCCTGGGGGGCCTGCGCGCACCCATAGGCATCCAGGGATTGCACAGCAAACAACCTGCACAACCTTGTTGACGAGGCCTCGTAATCGAAGAAATAGGGTGGGCAGGGAGTAACGGTCATAGTCGCAGACGGAATCTGATATGCATTGGAGCGACTACCCTCGACAACGAGACATTCCGAAGGTGCAAGGCGCTGCAGTTCAGCATCTAAGGCGGCTGGCAGTTCATTGGGAGCAAACCAGGTGACGAGAAATTCGCCTGTACTGACGTCGACGGCAGCAAGGCCGGTCTGAGTGCGCGCAGGGGCAATAGCGACGAGATAGTTGTTTTGCCGTATCGGGAGCAGGTTGGGTTCGGAGAGGGTACCCGCGGTGAGAATGCGGGTCACAGCGCGCTCGACAATGCCCCTGCCGACTTCGCCCACCTGGTCACAGATGGCGACTTTATAACCGCGATGAACCAGCTTGCCGACGTAATTCTCCAGCGCGTGCAAGGGGATTCCTGCAAGGGGTACCCTATTGTCCTCCCCGTAGCTGCGAGATGTGAGGACAATCTGTAGCTCGCGGGCAGTGATACGCGCGTCCTCGTCAAATGTTTCGTAGAAATCCCCCACCTGGTACATGAGGATGGCGTCGGGATACTGGCTTTTCATGCGCAGGTACTGCCTGCGGGCTGGTGTTGTCATTTACTTGCTCACTTCCCCACGGTCACTTGATTGTCACTTGATTGTAAGGAGTTTGGGATGCCTGTATTCTATTGAAACACTTGTACTTTATACTCTATTCTGTGCGAGTTGTCAAAAGGTGGCAATAGATGCTGTTGGCTGTAGGAGGGTTGCGCTATGTGTCTTTGCCAATTTCACATGTAGCCAGATGACACGTTGACATTAGCATAACAGTATCCTATGCTAGCGCATTAGCCCCAAATTTTATGACAATTCGGGACATCATCCGTGAACTGGCTTCTATCCTTGCTGCATAAGGTCTATGCACGTGGAAAAGGACGGCCTATGCGTTTAGACCGTCCTTTTCTAGCCGTTATAGCCCTACCCCTAGTAACTATAACAAGATAACCCTACCATCGTATTCATTCACGTAAAATGTTACTAAGCTGGTACACTTCACTCAAATGATACTTTAATGTAGTATAATTGAAAGGAGTCACTCTATTATAAAGTGGAGGATCACAAAAATGGATTACCCACCAAACGACGACAATCAATCGCAATTCACGCCACAGCCACAGCCACCTCCGCCCGACGACCACCAGCAGCAGCAGCCACCACAACCACACCAGCCAGAGGAGGAAAAATGGGAGCAGCATCCGCTTGACTACTACTACCAACAGCAGCCACCACAACCGCAACCGACCGATACACCCGTACCTACAACGACTACGCCCAGCATTACCGATCAGGTAACACAGGCACTTGGTGCAACACTTGATCCAAATGACACCGTATACGACACCGTAAATGAGAGCAACGGCGCGGTCGCCGTAGATGTATATACAACCACCACCGTCAGCCTGGACGACGGCGGCCACGCACGCATCTTCGCCGTCGAGAAGGCCATCTGGCAAGCAAACATTAGCGGCATTTCTAGCGTGCAGGCTACGGTGTATGAGCTTGATACGGACGGCACTCAGATACCGATGTACAAAGCCATTGTCAGCGCCGACAGGGCGCAATCTATTCCGTGGGACAGCATATCGCCCGATGCCGCGTGGAGGTTGCAGTACAATGAAACATGGACGTGCCGTGGTGGGATAGGGTGTCCGTATACGACACCCGTCACTAACGGGCCATAAGTTTTAAGAACTCGTTATCCTCGAAGGAATTGCATGGATGATACCAAAAGACAAAGAGGGGGAAATCATTGCCCTCTACCAGCAAGGAATCAGCGTGCCAGAACTATCTGACCGTTCTGGAATAACTGATAAAAGTATCTACTACCTGCTGAAGAAAAATGGCATTCTCCTACGACCTAGAAGCGGTATAGGTGCAATACTCAGCATGGAACAGGAAGAAGAAATCATTGCCTTGTACCATCAAGGGATTGACGCGGTACAGATCGCCAGTCGCTATAAGATAAGCAGCACAACGGCATATGATGTACTTAAGAGACATGGTGTGAAAAGAAGGACGAATAGCGATATCTTCAGAAAGCTGAGCCAGGAGCAAGAAGAAGCTATCATAGCCCTCTACCAGCAGGGACTTCCCGCATCGGAGATAGCCAGCCGTTACGGAATAAACGATCAAACCGTCTATAACATACTTGAGCGAAACGATATAAAAAGGCGAAGTAAGAGCGAGGCAGCAATCACCTACCCTCGCAACGAACACGCCTTTGACGTGATCGATACTGAAGAGGCAGCCTATTGGCTCGGCTTCATTGCAAGTGAGTTCATCGACGACCTGACCACCGCGAGTGAACTAGGGGGTGCACCGGTTGACGTGTTCCCGCATCGCAAGCAGACTAGGCGCGGAGGGAAAGGCCGACAGGTGCGTCGGGGGTCATGACAACACGGTCTGGCAGCCGATTGGGCCAACTGTTCGGCATCAACCGTCCTCCTATCAGTTGCTTGTGGCTGGCGTTGCTACTATTAGGCTCAGTGTTCCACCACCATTCACCATATTACCTGTTTGGGATGGAGGGTTTGAATTGGTCGAAGTGATATACTCTAAAGTAACTGTATGCTGTCCTGCTTTGACTGCATTTGTGGTCGCCAGTCCTATGTTAGCAAGCGCACAAGTATACATTGGACCTCCAGTTTCACCTGGAACAAGCAAACCTTGATGACTGATGTTGGCAATTTGAGTACCATCCAGTAGCAAGATTATCGTTATGATGGTATCCACATCGTTAGTTATACATGTTGACTCTGGAATAGGGGGTGTTATAGTGCTATCTTCACTTGTAAAGTGAAGTGCTCCCGATTGGTTTGTGGTAAATGTGATTGTCCCCTCCACCGTAGTTCCGTTATCGGGAAGAGCAGCACCCGATATTGATGCATGGAAAAACTGAGATTGCGGAATCGGTGGAGACGATTTCGCACCTGAAGCCGTGGATACTGAAAGCAATAAGGCAAACACCACAACGAGTGGGACGAGCAAGAGTGACTTTTTCATAAAACGTCCTTTCTGGAAACCTCGCTCTTTCAAGGCGGGGAGGAAAAAGGGATAAATAGAACATCCCCTAGAGTACGATCAATACAATAGCATGTTTTTATGCAGACTGAGGTTACATTTCAGTTAAGAAAGCAAAGAGAAACTCGATTTGTGGTTAAATTGAGCCAACAACGCCAGCCCGAACTTTTTAGGGGGAAAAGCAATGAGAAAAGTACTTCTATGCGTTACCTGTATGGTGCTGCTTACCGCTTGT
>WNGE01010698.1_pt1 | contig 15711 bp, 5 predicted proteins | sample 5400651 | NCBI WGS metagenome assembly WNGE01 (sample SAMN13153370, study PRJNA577476) | soil metagenome | isolation source: 60 cm soil or saprolite under grassland replicate 2 | place: USA:California | collected 2016-06-15 | reverse complement strand
CGCGACTGCTAAGGCGGCGTCTTCGGTACGACAAGCAGTCGCTCGGGCGTCACCTTCGGGTGTTGTGGAGCGCCGTCCTGGTGTTGCCTCCGTGGTGACCTTCAACGAGGCGATGGCGCGAAACACCTGCATACGACTGCGTTTGCGTCATCCGATGGGTATGTAGAGGTCGCCGACGACTGCAGGACTGGCTTGTTTATGCGGTACCGCGATGTCCCAACGCGACGTCGGACGCACATTCCTCATGCGTGATTGCGCGGCGGCCGGAAGCTGATTCGCAGTCGGGTCTTCGCGCCCGGGAAAGTCAGACCGTCGAGATGCGGTGAGGAGGCGGGTCCGCGCGTGGACGCGCGTGTTCGGGATGCTCGCGTGTCGCTAACGTCTGCATGTGCGGGCGCCTCGAGCTTCATGCTCAGCGTCACTGCTTTGACCGACGACATGCCGGCGGCAGAGCGGTGGATCTCGGCTGCCGTAGACGCCCATGACACATTCCGACCTGCCAGTCAATAGGCCGTTCGGCCTATTGCAACTCCTGGGTTGACTGTGGTATGCTTCTGGCTCGCAGGCATCGGCCTACTGGCCTTCGGCATCGGGTACGTCGCCCCGATCGGTCTCGCTATCCGGCTGCCCGCGATCTCCCGCGCGGCCGAGCTTCCCCCGATGAAGCTGCCCGTCGTCGCGTTCCCCACGTTCGCAGTGCCGAGGCCCCATGCGATGCCGGCCGCCGCGACGCACGCGGCTGCTCCGCCGGCCGGCCGGCGCTTGGTGCGTCGCGCCGCGCCACAACGTCCGAGTTCACGCCATGCAACGCGGCGCAGCGCCCGTACCGTGCGCGTTCCCGTCACGAGGGACAGCTACTCGCTCCTTCCGCCGAAGGCGAAGGCTGCGAAGCAGACGCCGGATCCTTTCGCGGCGGTGCCCGTCGTCGAGGACACGGTCGGCGGCGTCGGGCCGGATGCCGCCGCCCCGGCCGTCGCCGACGCCGCGACGATCGAAGACAACGTCGGCGTGGCGCCTCCGGACATGCCGGGGCAAGACGACTCTGCGGCCGCCGCACCCGACGTCCCTCCGGCTTCCGCCGTACCGGACGACACCACGGGCGAAACGAACGACAGCACGTCCTATGCGAGAGGCTTCCGCGCGACCGGCGGCGCGCCTACTACACCCGCTCTCGGCGGCAACGCGTCCGCGAGTGGAGAGACTGCATCGCCGCCGGCACCGGCTGCGGACGCGACCGAGCCACCGCAGCCCGCTGCGGCTCCGACAACCTCTGCCCCGGATCCTCCTGCGTCCTCGGACGCCGCGATCGACTCGAGCGGGCCGAACGGAGCCGCGGCCGCCGCCCCGGAGGCGACGACGGTCACGGCGCCGGCTGCGACCACCCCGGCGGTTGCGAGCGACTCCGCAAAGGTCGCAGAGGCACCCTCGGCGGCCGCGCCCGCGACGGCGAATGTGTCCACCACTGTCTGGACGGTTGACCACGGCACGGCGAAGGCGTCGCCGCGCGCGGGTAAGGCGTGGCATGACGAGCTGCGTTTCGGGGACGGCGCTGCCGAGCTCGTGGATGCGACCACCGGCGCGGCCGTCGCCGATGCCGTCGCGCTCGCGGGCGTGACCTCCATCGTGGTCGTCGGCAGTGACGCCGACGACGTGCTCACGATCGACACGCAGGCGCCGGTTCCCGTCCCGGTCGCGTTCGACGGAGGCGCCGGCAGCGACACTCTCGTCGGGCCCGCGACCGACGCGACATGGGCGATCAGAACCTGCAGGGCGCGGCGGACAACAGCGACACCTTCGTCTTCGAGACGGGCGGGTCAGTCAGCGGCACCGTCGACGGAGGCGGCGGAGGGTCGGACACGATCGTCTTACCGGACTACGGCGCCTACACGCCTGCGGCAGCGCAGGCGAACGGCATCTGGTTCCACTACGCCGAAATCGAGGGCATTTCGCGCGGCGCGCCGCCCGGTGTGGCCGGGGGCGGCTCCGCCGCGCTCGCGATCAGCGGGGTGCCGCTGAGTGCCGAAGCGGCCGCGACAGCGGCGCCGGAGACGATCGCGCCCGAGGCCTCGGCCGGCGTCTGCATGGCGGCGCCCGCGTCGTCGGCGGCTGCGCCGGTCGAGTCGGCCGCCGGAGAGGAGAGCTTCGCGGCTCCGGCCGAGGCCGCCGGTCCCGAGGCGCCGGTCGCATCGGCAGCTGAGGGCTCGCAGTCGACCGAGGTCGAGACGACCTCGACGAGCAGCTCGGCCTCGGTCGCCGAGCCGGACGCGTCCACGCTCTCGATCGACGGCTCGAGCGGCGCTACGGTCTCCGCGGTGCCCGCAGGCTCCAGCGGCGAGGCGCTCGCACCCGCCGGAGGGGCGACGGCCGCAGGCGGCACCCAGGTTTCCCAGACCTCGACGCCCGGCTCGACCGTCGGGGTCGAGACGATCGCGTCTGGCAGCGGGCTCGCGCCCGAGAGCGCCACGCTCCCGCCCCTCGACCCCACAGCGGTGCCCGGAAGCGGCCCCTCTCCGCCGGCGACGTCGAGCGGAGCGAGCTCCAGCAAGCAGGCCTCGGTGGAGGAGGCGTCGGCGTCGACCATGACAGCCGGCGACGCCTCGTTCAGCACGGCTGGCGCGGGGCAGCACACGATCTCCCTGACGGTCGACGGAACCGACCTCGTCGTCACGATCGACGGCGTCGAGTCGCGGCGCCCGCTCGCCGACGTGCGGAGCGTGACGATCACCGGCAGCGAGGGCGCCGACACGCTCACGCTCGACGGCTCGGCCGCGGCGCTCGGCATTCCGATCGCGTTTGACGGCGGCGCCGGCTTCGACACCATCGCCGGGCGCGCCCCGGACACGACGTGGACGATCGACGGTCCCGGCGCCGGAAGGGTCGACGCGCTCGCGTTCACCGGCGTCGAGAACATCGCGGGCGCTCCGGACAACCGCGACACGTTCGTGTTCGAGGCGAGCGGCTCACTCGCCGGCACCGTGGACGGCGGCGACGGTGGCTTCGACACGATCGTCGTGAACGCGGCGCCGGGCGTCGCCGTCGCGTCGGAGTTCACCGGCCCGCAGTCAGGCACGATCACGCGCGGCGCTGACGTGATCACGTACGCCGGGCTCGAGCCGGTCACGATGAGCGCGACCGAGATCACGATCACGGGAACCTCGAACGCCGACACGTTCGAGGTTAAGGACGACGCGACGTCCAACCAATTCCAGGTGTGGTGCTCATGCGGCGAGACCCACACCATCGCGAACGCCTCCACCGTGACCAAGCTCACCATCGCCGCGGGTGCGGGCAACGATGCCGTGACCGTGTACGGGTTCGACAGCCTGTTCACAGGGCAACTCGTCGTCAACGGGGGCGACGACAACGACGCGATCGTGATCGCGGTTCCCTCGGCGCTCAAGACGCAGCTCACCGTCGACGGCGGCCCAGGCATCGACCTGCTCCAGGACTACACCGGCCTCGATGACACCGCCGTCAAGAACGTCGAGGTGCTGCCGAGCGGGATCCCCGCGTTCACGGAGCAAGGGCCGGGGCCGATCACCGATCAGAACTCCACGTTCCCCGTGAGCGGCGCCGTGCAGGCGCTCGCGATGCAGCCGGGAGGGGACACCATCTTCGCGGGCGCCGTCAACGGCGGCGTCTGGCGCTCGCTCGACGGCGGCAAGACTTGGTTGCCGCTCACCGACCAGTTGCCGTCGCTGTCGATCGGCGCGCTTGCGATCTCGCCGACGGACGTCCATGACCAGGTCGTCACGAAGGACACTCCCTGGCAGGACCTCGTCGTGTATGCCGGCACCGGGTCGTTCAGCAATTTCGGGGGGCGCGGAGGCTTCACCGTCGGCGTCTATCGATCCGAGGACGGCGGCCAGACCTGGGACGTGCTGAGCTCGGATGTGCTGTCAAGCGTCGCGATCAACTCGATCGTCGCGCTGGACGCGTCGACGGTCGTCCTTTCCGGAACAGGCAAGGGTTCCAAGACGACCGATCCGATCCCGTGGGACGCGTCGGCGGACGACATCAAATCGGCCCTCGAGAAGTTGCCGAACATCGGCGAGGGCAACGTCGACGTCGTGGTCGGCGACGCGCAGCCGGACGGGTCGATCCCGATCACGATCACGTTCAAGGAGATCCTGAAGCAGCGCGACCTTCCCGAGCTCGTGGCGACCGGCGCGTTCACGGAGGGCACGAATCCGTCGATCGAGGTCACGACGGTGACCGACGGGAAGATCGGGCAGAACGAGGTCCAGAAGGTCACGATCAAAGGCCCGCCGACGGAGGGGACCTTCACGCTCACGATGGGAGACGTCGAGGGCGGGATCTTTCGTAGCACCAACCAGGGCGCGACCTTCACGCGTGTGCTCCCCGGCGCCGGCACCGACGTCATCGCGGACCCGGGTGCGGCCGGACGACTCTACGCCGCGATCGGAGAGGGAGGCGTCTACCGCAGCGACGACCGGGGCGTGAACTGGCGGCCGTTCAACGACGGGCTCTCGCTCAGGGATGACGGCGTCGACAACGACGGCAACGCCCGCGTCGACGACCCGGCCGAGTCGGCTGCCGGAGCCGCGCGAATCCGACTCGCAGTCCGTCAGGAGACGGCTCCAGCGGCAGGCCCGAATCCCGTTTACGCCGCGTTGCTCAGCGACGCGTACCTGATGGGCGTGTTCGTATCGACGCCGAGCTCGACAGGGTCCGCGCCGGGCGACTGGCAGCAGAGTCAGTGGACGCTGCTCGGCCCGCCGGGCACGATCGCGCCCGCTCCGCCGAAGGCCGAGATCAACCGTGCATCCGGCCTCGTCGAGGGCGTCGAGGACGCGGACGACGTCGTCTTCGCGCCGCTCGCGGGCTGCAACGGCCAGTGCTCGACGATCACGCGGACCGACGGCGATTGGCGCGCCGACGGTTTTGCCGTGGGTCAGACCGTGCGGATCGACGGCACGAAGAGGGACGGGAACAACGGGAGCTTCACGATCGTGGGCGTGTCGGACAAGGTGCTCGAGCTCGGCACGAGCACGATCGTGGACGAGGAAGTCCCGGTGGCCGACGAAGCGGATCTGACGACTCAGGCCATCGCCTGGAACGCTACGGCCGCCGCGATTCAGGCTGCGCTCGAAGTGCTTTCGACGATCGGTAAAGGCAAAGTCACCGTCGTGGCGGGCCAGGCGGCCGGGACGTTCACGATCACGTTCAGCGGCAGGCTCGCGGCCAAGGATCTCCCGCTCCTCCTGCCTGACGCCAGCGGCCTCGACGGCGCGGCGCCGACTCTCGACGTCACGGTCGTCGGCGACGGTGGCAAGAACACGACCCAGACCCTGTCGATCGTCGGGCCGCCGACCGGTGGCACGTTCAACCTGTCGTTCTCGCTCTCCGGCGTCGTCATCAAGGCCGGCCTCGAGGACAAGGAGCTGCCGGAGACCCCGCCGCTGAACCCGAAGCAGCAGCCGCAGACCAACCTCGGCGGGCAGTCGAAGACGAACTTCGCCATCGCGGCCGACGCGGGCGGCAACGTCTACGTCTCCGGAGACGCCGGCCTCGCCGAGGCCGGCTATCCCGGCAACCTCTTCCTGTTCAGGCCGAGCACGGGCGTCTGGTCGATGCTCGTCGATCAGAGCAAGGCCCAGAACATTCCGCGGCCGCACGCGGACACACGCGCGATCGTCCTCGACTCGGACGCGGCGGCGTCGAGAGACACGACGACGGGTGCTTTGTTCGTGGCGAACGACGGCGGCGTCTGGAGTCTCGATCTGACCGCCGGCGACAAGCGTCTCGGCTGGACGAGCCTCAACGGCGGCGGCGCGGACGGGACCGGGGGTTTGCGGATCAGCGAGCTCCTCTCGCTGTCGTTCGACCAGCTCAACGCGGTGCTGCTCGGGGGCGCGCAGGACAACGGAAGCTTCGAGTTGCCCTACAGCGCCGTCGACGGGATCGACAACAACGGCGACGGGCGGATCGACGACCCGAGCGAGCGCTACGCCTGGATCGCCACGTCTTCCTTCGGCGGAGACGGAAACGGCTCCGGCGTGATCCCCGTCGACACCGACGGCGACGGCACGTACGACGCCGTGCTCCGGCTCGTGCTCGGCAACAACCTGCGGTTCTTCGCCGAGCGATTCGTCGGCAGCGGCGGCCAGTTGATCGGTACGCCCACTCCATGGCTCGGCGCCAACTCCAACTCGCCGGACCTGCAGTTCGACGTTACCGGGGTCATCCCCGGCGGCACGCAGGACACGGCATCCCAAGACCGGATTGCCGTACCTCGTCAGCGGCGTGCCGTACCTCCTCGGCGACTCGAATGTCCCGGTCTATGTCGAGATCGTCGAGAAGACCGCCGCGCTGGACAAGTTCAGGCTCCATCAGTTCGCTGCCCAAGGGCCGCTGGTCAAGGTCACCGACGGGACCGTGAAGTTGCGTGGGGTGTCGAACTACGACGAGCTCGGCAACGGCCAGAACCTCGGGCTGGCGCCGGCGGAGCGGACCAGCGACGAGTTCGTCTACATGCCGTATGCGGTGAACGCGGCCGAGAACGGCTGGGTGCTGCTCGGCGGCGAGTTCGGCCTCTACGTGAGCACGAACTACCTGACCACGGTCGCGCGGGTCAACAACAAAGGACAGTGGACTGCCGTCGTCTTCGGTGGCGCGATGGGAAATACGCCGGTTGGGGACGTAATCTACGCAGCCAAAACGGAGTCGGACGTCATCAACGTCGAGTTCCCGAAACTCGGCCAGACGCCCGGCAGCGCGATCTCATTCGAGTCGCTCGGGGCGGGGACGGAGGTTCGCGACATCGTCCTCGACCCGCGCGACTACCACGTCGCATACGCGGCGACCGACGTCGGCATCTTCCGCCGCAACGGCTCGGCGACCGCGGGCGGCCGCGGGTTGTGGACGCTGATCTCGCAGGACCTCCCGAACCTCAACTTCCAGTCGCTCGAGTACGTCGAGGGCGCAACCCCGGCGGACGACGTCCTCCTCGTCGGCACCGCCGATGGGATCTACCGCGCGTTCAACCCGTCTCAGACGCCGACGGATCCGGCCCAGACGCCGCCGAGCCTCAGCTGGACGCTGCTCGGCCAGAACCTGCCGAACTCGCTCGTCACGGGCATCGCGTTCGTCGGCGACAACAGCTCGCAGTACAAGAACGCGAACCCGCTTGCGCAGAACCTGCTCGTCGTCGGCACGCAGGGCCGCGGCGCGTGGACGATCACGGCCGCGGAGAACGAGCTGCTCGCGCCGCCGATTCTGCGGATCAACGGCACCGACTTGAACGACACGATCATGCTCTCGCGCAATTCCGTCAACCCGGGGCTGCTCGACGTGACGTTCAACGGAACGAAGATCGCGTTTACGACGCCGCTCGCGTCGATCCAGCAGATCCTCGTCTCGGGCGGCGCAGGCGACGACACGCTCATCGTCGACAGCACGATCGCCTCGATTGGGTTTCCCGGCGGAATCGTCTTCACCGGCGGCACCGGCGCGAACTCCGTCCGCCTCGTCGGCGGGAAGGCTGTCAGCTACACGAGCACGACCGAAGCCGGAGCCGAGACGGCGACGGTGACGTTCCTCAGCGGTGGCCTGACCGAGACGGTCAAGTGGACCGACCCCGCGAGCGGCCAGAAGATCGACCACAGCGGCATTGTCGACGCGACCGAAGTAGAGAAGGTGGAGGCCGTCGTGCGGGAGCTCGCGCTTAAGTCGGTCGTCCCGTCGGCGCAGCTCGCACTGCTCGGGCCGGCGCTCACATGCGTGCTCAACGGCGCGGCGCCCCGGACGGGGAAGACCCCGACCGATCCGGCGTCGTCGGAGGGATCGAAGGCGGCGGGCGAGGGGGAAGAAGAAGGCGGCGGCGAGACCGGGTGCGGTTCCACCCCGAGCGAAGGCCTCGCGCGGCTCTTCACGTACGGGGACGGAAGTTCCTTCTTCGAGCGGATCGACTCCGGCAAGATCGAGACCCTCGAGAACCTCGTGGCCGCGCTGCAGGAGCTTCCGGGCGCGAACGTGATCGACCACACGACGAGCGCGAATCAGCCGCGGATCGAGCTCCACCTGACGAGGCGAGTGCTAGGCGAAGCTACGGTCACCGCCGAGTTCGACGGGGTCGGCGGGGATGCGGAGTTCGAAGGGAAGGCCGAGGTCGGCGTCGACGTCCATCTCAACGTCGTGGTCGGCGTGGACGCGGGCGGCGAGGTCTACGTCGAGACGGACGCGTCTGAGCTCCTGGGTCAACACGAGATCGTCTTCGACAACCTCACGATCGAGGGGACCTTCTCGGGCGAAGGACGCCTCGGCTTCCTCGGTATCACCATCGAGGACGCGACCGTGGTCGTCACGGGAGTCCACGTCGACGTGAATCTGGTCTCGACGAGTGGCAAGCTCCGCTTCGCCGACCTGACCGTCGACGGCCTGGCCGACATGCCCGTCTTCATCGCCGGCGGCCCCGTTCTGCTCACGGCGGACGTCGGAGTCGCGGCGCTCCTGCCGGGACTCGACGAGCCATTCGACCTGGGCGAGGCGCAGATCTCGCTGCGCTGGGACAACGTTGCGAAACCGCTGGACGTGACGTTGGTCTCGATCACCGGCGCGATCAGCGAGGTGCTGAAGGTGCGGATCGAGGAGCTTCGTTCGCTGCTCCAACAGATCCGCGACGTCGCGGAACAGCTCCAGGAGATCGCCCCGCCCGACATCCAGGGCGATCTCGCTTCTGTGATCAGCGTCGTGAGCACGTTCGACGACTTCCTCGGCCAGGTGCTCGATGTCGTGTCGGGCGAGACGACGCTGCAGGACCTCGTCGACCTGCTCTCGACGAAGCTGAACCAGGCGCTCGGCCAGGTGGGCCTCAGCCTCCACAACGGCGTCCTGACGTGGGACATCGGCCTCGACGATGTGGGGCTCGACAATCTCGAGCTATCGACGTCGGGCGTGCACGTGACGCTCTCCGACCTTCACTTCACGTTCGCGATCGACTTCAAGAACCTCGTCAACCTCGGAAGCAACACGTTCTCGATCAAGAACGCGCTTTCGTTCACCGTCTCCGGCGCGATCGACGACGTCGACATCCTCGGCGTGTTCCAGGGCGGCCTGAAGTTCACGCTCGGCGAGCGCATTGTCGACGTTCACACCGCGGCCGACAGCGGACCCGATGTCTCAGGCGCGCTCCTCGTCACATTCGGGCTCGACCTGAACGAGGACAACCTCACCGATCCGGAGACTCGCTTCCTGCGGCTCGCGGCAACGCCCGACTACACCTTCACGATCTCGGACGGCGCGATCGCCGTCGCCGTGATCACGGCACCGAAGCCGACGACCGCGGGAGTGAGCGACTCGCGGCAATGGGTCGCATTCGAGGCGGACGGCCTGGCCGCGTCGCTGCATCTCGGCGACTTCGCATCCGCGAGCGCGACCGGCGTCTCGATCAAGGTCAACCACGCGAGCGGGACATACACGCCCGCAGGCGGCGACCCCGTCACCGCCAAGGCCCTCAACTGGCTGCAGGCGATCAGCCTCGACACCGGCTCGTCGACGTTCGGCGACAAGGTGATCGTCGGTGGGCAGACCATCGACCTCCCGGGTGACATGGACCTGAGCGTCGGAGGGACGCTCGCCGACCTCTCCGTTCTCGACTTCGTCCACGCGAGCGGAGGCTTCGACATCGAGAAGCAGTCGGTGAACGTCGTCGCACCGGCCCTCACCGGCGCGACGCTGCTGACGGTCGGCCTCCATGACCTCAAGCTCGACGCCGGCGATCCGAACGGTGTGCGCCTGCACGCCGACGGCGGCTCGCTCCTCGTCGCCACGCTCACACCGAAGGTCGACCCGACAAACGTCGACGCGCGCTCCTGGACGGCGCTGAAGGCATCGCTCTCGAGCGCGTCGTTCCTCGGGCTGCCTCCGAGCGTGTTCGAGCTCACGGACGTCGGGTTCGGCGTCGAGATCAACACCGCGTCCACCGGCGCGGTCGCGCTCGACTGGACCAAGGTCAGCGTCCCCGTCGCCAGCGGCGGCGTGACGATCGACTTCAACGGCCCGTTCCTGCGCGCGCGCGGGAACGCGCACGTCAACGTCGACGGATTCGTCAGCGGCACCGTTGGGTTCACGTTCCAGAAGCAGACCGTCGACGTCGACGTGAACGGGGACGGGACGTTCGCTCCGGTCACCGCCGACAACACAGCGACCATCGGCACGGGCACCGAACTGACCGGCGGACCCGACCTGCGGAGCGCGACGCTGACGATGATCGGGCTCACGATTCAGCCGGACACCCCGATCCGGATCGGAGTCCCCGACGGTCCCGCGATCGTGGTCGCCGGCGGGTCGCTCGCCGTAGCCGTCGTGAAGCCCGACCCGGCGACGTTCGCGGGCGACAAGCGCCAGTGGCTCACGCTCACCGCGACGCTCGACGGCGGCAGCCTCGACGGGCTCCCCGGGCTCCAACTCGGCGTGAGCAACCTCACCGTCAAGGTGAACACTGCGTCCGGCACCTACGCGCCCGGAGGCGTCAAGGCCGCCATCGACGCCCTCCCGCTCGACTGGAGGAACGCGATCGACCTGCAACCCGGCTCGTCGACGTTCGGCGGCTGCGACACGGCGGGCAAGCCCGACTGCGTCACGCTGGACATCGACACCGAAAAGAAGGACGCCGACAACAAGCCGATCATCAAGACATATGCGTTCGTGCTGAGCGGGCCGGCGCGCAATGTGAGCGGCGCGGTGTCGTTCTCGCTCGGCGGCTTCGTCGTCGTCAAGGGCGCTTTCGACCTGACGACCGGGACGCTCACGACAACGGTTCCCGTGGCCGGCGTCGCGCTCGTGAAGGCTGCCCTGTTCGCGCTCACCGTCACGGACGCGAGCGTGTTCGCCGGAACCGGCGGGACGCTGACGCCCGCGACCGGGGATGACGCCAGCGACCGGTCGAAGGACACCGTTGGGCACACGGACGACGCGGTCGGCGTCTTCGGCACGATCGGCAGCGCGAAGGTGGCGATCGTGCGCGACGGCACCGCCGGCAGCCGTTACGTCGGTGTCGAGATGAGCGGGCTCGCCGCAGGCCTCGTCGGCTTCGACCCGAAGGTGCTGCAGCTCGGCGTGTCAGCCGGAGCAGTCGACTTCAACCGGGCGGAGAAGGTCGATGGAACCGACGATCCGACGCGGATCAACTGGTTCAAGCTCGGCGCCGACCCGAAGGGGCAGGCTGCCGGCGTTCCCGCCTTCGGCGCCGGGATGCTTTCGACCACGCTCCTCCACGTCCACGCCGACGCGTCGGCTTCGATCGCCGGTTTCGTCGTCGCGAAAGGAACGCTCGACCTCAAGCAGGGCGTTCTCTCGTCGGGCGCCGGCGGCGTCGATCTCCAGAACGCCGACCTCTTCGCACTGACACTCACGGGCGTGCAGCTCTTCGTCGGCACCGGGGGCACGCTCACGCCTGCGACCGGCGCCGACGCGAACGACCGCTCGAAGGACGTCGTCGGGCACACCGAAGACGCCGTCGGCTTCACCGCCTCCGGCGACTCGATCAAGCTCGCGATCGTCCGCAACGGCGTGGCCGGAAGCCGGTACCTCGGCGTCGAGGCGACGAACGTCGCGGGGAGCCTCGTCGGCGTCGACCCGTCCGTGCTCACGCTCGACCTCAGCGCCGGCTCGGTGCAGGTGAACAGCGCGACGACCGTGGCGGGTCTCGAGGATCCGACGCGGCTCAACTGGCATGCGCTCGCCGGCGTGCAGGGCGTGCCGAGCTTCTCGGATCAGATGACGGCGCAGATCTCGTTGCACGCGAAGGCGACGATCGCCTTCAACGTCCTGAACTTCGTCTCCGGCGGCGGCACCGTCGAGGTCAAGAAGCTCACCGTTGCTTCGAACGAGCCTGCGCTGACCGGCGCGTCGCTGCTCGAGCTCGGCCTCACCGGCGTGCACGCGTCCGTCGGCGACCCGAACGGCGTCCACCTCGATCTCACGGGCGCGTCGCTCGCGCTCGCGATCCTGTCGCCGGCCCCCGCGACGTCGCCCGCGAGCGACACGCGGCGCTGGATCGGGCTGAAGGCCTCCGTCGGCAGCGCCTCGCTCGTCTCGGGAATCGACAACCTCACGCTGACGATCAGCAAGCTCGACATCGCGGTGAACACGGCGAGCGGCAACTACGACCCGGACGGGAAAGGCACGCAGCCGCCGACGCAGACCGCCGCGCCGCTGAACTGGAAGGAAAAGCTCGACCTGAACGGCGACGGGACGTTCGGCGATCTCGACCACGACATCGTCAAGGTCGGTGACATCCCGATCGACTTCCAGCAAGAGGAGCTGAGCGCCTCCGGTGTTGCGACGCTCAACCTGCTCGGCTTCGTGACCGGCAAGGTCGGCTTCTCGTTCAAACGCGATCCGGTCGACGTGGACGTCGACCCGACGGACGGTGACTTTTCGGCGTCCGATCCGGTGGGGCCGCCGATCCGCGGGCCGCCGACGTATCCCGACGTGCACAACGCCACGCTGACCAGGGTCGGCCTCGACATCCTCCCGGACGACGGCGATTCGACGAACGGGAAGGAAGGCCTCTTCATCGGCGTCCCGGGCAGCGTCGGCATCACCGTCGCCTCGGGCTCCCTCGCGCTCGCGATGGTGGCTCCCGGTAACGGCGGCAACGTCGACAAGCGCAGGTGGCTGGCCCTCACCGCGACCCTCTCGAACTTCACGCTGAGCGGCTTCGACGGCCTCACGCTCGACATCGCGTCTCTCGGCCTCGAGGTGAACAAGGCGAGCGGCGTCTTCGACCCGACGCCCTCCTCGCCGAACAGCGGCGACGAGGTTCCCGCGGCGCCGCTCGACTGGACGAAGGCGATCGACCTGCAGCCCGGCTCGTCGACCTTCGGCGACGAGGTGAAGGTCGGCGAACAGACGATCGCGTTGAGCGGCGATCGGCTGCGCGCGACGGCCACGGCAACGCTGAGCATTGCCGACTTCGTGTACGTCGCCGGCAGCTTCTCGTTCCAGAAGGGCGACGAGCTGTTCGTCACTCCCAAGGACTCGCCCTCGACGGTCAAGGTCTCGGTGCTGGAGGTCGGCATCGGCGACGCCAGCATCTTCGCCGGCCTCGGCGGTTCGTTCGACCGCAGCGATCCGCTCGCGCCGGTCGCGACCGGCGACGTCGGCATCTCGCTCACCGGCGTGACGCTCGGACTCGCGATCATGAAGGAGGTCGGAGGCACCGGTCGCACCTACCGCGCGCTCGCAGGCTCCGGCACGGCGTCACTGATCGGGATGTCGGACACGATCTCGTTGAACGGCACGCTCGCGATCGAGGTCAATACCAGCTCCGTCGGGCCGGCGATCGACTTCACGCAACTCCCCGGCAAGAAGCTGAGTATCCCGACCGGCTCGAAGAAGACGCCGACGGTCGACCTGGGCTTCGACGACGCCGTGCTCCGCGCGTACGGCTTCGTCACGCTCACTGTCGGCGGCTTCGCGTTCGTCACCGGCTCCTTCGGGTTCGAGAAGGTCGACAGCCTCACGATCACGACCGAGGGGCCGTCGCCGGCGACTGGCACCGTCTCGGCGATCGAGGTCGGCGCGACGGGCGTGAATGCGTTATTCGGCGTCGGCGGCCCGTACTGGACCGACTCGAACCACGACGGGAAGATCGACTCCACCGACGTCCCCCTGGCGGACGGTGCGATGGGGCTCGCGATCGGCAACGTGACGTTCGGGCTCGCGCTGATGACGCCGACGCCGGCGCAACCCGGCCAGCCTGCGAACCCGCTGCTGGCCGCGGCGACAAGGTTCCTTTCGCTTCGCGCTAGCGGCAACGTGTCGCTCGTCGGGATCGACGGGTTCGAAGCCTCGTTCACGGACCTCGCGGTTCAGGTGAATCAGGGGGGCGGCGGCGCGGGCAAGGCGGCGGACCTCTCGAGCGTCCCGCTTCACGTGAAGACGGGCAAGAACCCCGACGGCACGACGACGGAGATCCTGCTCGACGCGCCGGGGACCTTGTTCGAGGCGGCCGCGACGATCGACCTGTCGATCGGGACGTTCGTCGGCGTCCACGGCAGGCTCACGTTCAAGAAGGGCGCGCCGATCCAGGAGAAACTCGTCGGATCGACGCCGCCGGTGTCGATGACCGCCCTGACGATCGCAGCGAGCGGCGTCGACATCTTCGTCGGAACCAACGGCCCACGCGCGTCAAGCCCCAACGCGATGGGACTTTCGCTCACGAACACAGACTTCGCGCTCGCGCTGCTCAAGCGCGCCGACGGCACCGGCCCGAGCTACTACGCGGTGCGAGCGCACGCCGGCAGCGTCGGCCTGGTCGGCATCAGCTCGGTTGGTCTCACGGTCACGGACCTCACCGTCGAGGTCAACGGCTCGAGCGACGGCAGCGCGGTCGTCGACTTCGCGGCGAACCACCTCGTCATCGGCCCGCCGGCGCCTCCGGGCACCGACGAGTGCGAGCAGACGCAGACCATCTGCTTCGGGACGGCGCTCATCCGCGCCAGTGCGCACCTGAACCTCGTGGTCGGCGGCGTGACCGTCGACGCGGACGTCTTCTTCGAGCAGGCGACCAGGGGCGGAGCGAACGGCCCGAAGGTGATCAGGGTCGGGATCCCGAGCCTGACCGTCAAGCTCGCCGACCAGCTGACCGTGCGCGGCAGCGGTTTCCTCGTGATCTACGACGCGGGTATCGCGGCGAGCTTCACGGTCAGCCTGCCGCCGACCGATCCGGTGTTCTCCGCGGGCGACTTCAGCTTCAGCGCCGATCTCACGTTCCAGCTCAACACGACCAACAACAAGGTGGACGAGACGTTCACGTTCGGTGGCGTCTCGACGAGACTGGTGCTCCCGGCCGGTGCTGCAGGGGCGCCGTACCTGCGTCTCTCGGCGACGAACCTGACGCTCCACATCGGCACGTTCGACCTGTCCGGCAACTTCGTCTTCGAGCAGCAGGCGAGCTCGAACGACCCGACGAAGAAGCTCATCCGCATCGGGGCGGAGAACGTGAAGCTCGACGCGGCACCGTGCGACACGACGCAAAGCGGCTGCCCGTCGACGGGCACCGTGAACTTCTCGAACGGCATCGGCGCTTTCGTGCTCACCGACACCGGCGTCGCGGGCGTCTTCAGCGGCAAGGTGGACATCCAGCTCACCGGCGTCAGCGCGCAAGTGACGCCGGTCCTGCAGATCAACAAGGCCGGTAAGGACATCGACGAGACGATCGTTCTGCCGAGCGGGACGCCGCTCCGGATCAACCTCCCGAAGGACACGTTCACCGTCGCGTTCCGCGACGTCACGCTCAATTTCGGGCCGGAGGACAACCCGTTCCTCGTCATCACGGGCGACTTCATCAAGAAGGACGGCACGGGAACGCTCACCGGCGCCACGATCTACGGGGCGACGAACGTCCAGATCTTCCTCGGCTCCGGCCCGTACTGGAAGGACGACAACACCGTCAACACGGCCGCCGTCGGGCTCCTCGTCACGAACGCGAAGGTCGGCGTCGTCCGGTTCGCGAACGACGGGAGGTTCGCGCTCTACGCGTACGGCAACGTCGCGCTGATCGGCGTCGCCGACGGAGGGATCAGCGTCACCGGCTCGGTGCTGGTGCGGATCAATCACACGGGCCAGGAGATCAACGAGCTCGTCGACCTGCCGCAGGTTCCGAACGAGCCGCCGGTGCCGTCCTTCACTATGAAGCTCGCGTCGCCGTTCCTCGAGTCGTTCGCGGCCGGCTTCGATGCG
>WNGE01011401.1_pt1 | contig 15712 bp, 14 predicted proteins | sample 5400651 | NCBI WGS metagenome assembly WNGE01 (sample SAMN13153370, study PRJNA577476) | soil metagenome | isolation source: 60 cm soil or saprolite under grassland replicate 2 | place: USA:California | collected 2016-06-15 | reverse complement strand
GTCTAACCCATTGCTATCTTGTGAGTTGCAGCTATCTTCCGGCATGCCCCTCGACCGCCCGACCCTGCACTCCTGGCGGCACCACCTCCAAGACGAATTGGACGCCGCCTTTCTGTACCTGGCCCTCGCCGGCCAGGAGCGGGACCCCGGCCGCAAGGACGTCTATATCAAGCTCGCCGGGGTGGAGGAGCGCCACGTGCAGCTGTGGGAGGAGCTGCTCGCCGAGCACGGCCACGCCGTGGGGCGGCCACGACCATCGCTGAACGCTCGCTTGCGCGCGTGGGTGGGGCGACGCTTCGGCACCGGCTACCTGCTGCCGCTGCTGTTGCGTGAGGAAGGGCAGGAGGTGAAGGGCTACATGGACCTCCACCGGGCGGCCACCTTCGACGACGCGCGAGCGGTCTCGCTCAAGCTCGCGAAGGAGTCGGCGGCGCACGCCGAAACGCTGGCGGACTTGACCGGCCAGCCGCCCGAGCCGTGGCACAAGACGGAATCCGGTGGCTTCCTGCGCAACCTGGTGTACGGGTTCAACGACGGGCTCACGGCGAATTTCGGGCTGGTGGCCGGCGTGATCGGCGCCGACGTGGCGCCCCACATCGTGCTGGTTTCCGGGCTGGCGGGAATGATCGGCGTCCGGCTTTCTCGCCGCGAAGAGCGAGCAGGAGGTGTACGACCACGAGATCGCCATGGAGCAGGAAGAGATCCGGCTGATGCCGGAAGTAGAGCAGGACGAGCTGGCGCTGGTCTACGAGGCGAAGGGTATGGAGGCCGGCATCGCGCGCCGCTTGGCGGTGGAAGTGATGCGCGATCCGCAGCGGGCGCTGGGAGAGCAGGTGCGCGAGGAGCTGAAGATCGGCGAGGCGCACGCTACGCCCTTCAAAGAAGGCTGGGTGACGGGAGTGGCCACGGCGGTGGGCGCGTTCATTCCGGTCGCGCCGTTCCTGGCGCTCTCCGGACGGATGGCGGTGTGGACTGCGTTCTCGGTGGCCATGCTGTCGCACTTCGCGGTGGGCGCCGCACGCAGCTTCTTCACCGGTCGCGGGGTGATCAGGAGCGGCCTCGACATGTTCGTCGTGGGGCTGGGAGTCGCCGCCGTCGGCTATCTCGTGGGAGATCTGGTCGCAAAGATCCCGTGACGGCGTGGTGCGTGGTGACACCACTCACCAGGCCTTTGCTCGTCACACCACGAGGTTGAGCAGGCGATCCTGCACGTACACCGTTTTTCTCACCGGCTTCCCGTCCACGAACTTCCGCACCGACTCATCCCGCAGCGCGAGCTCCTTCACCTGCGCCTCGCTCGCGCCGCGTTGCACCACGAGGTGCCCGCGCACCTTGCCGTTCACCTGCACCACGATCTCGACATCGTCGCCCGCCGCGAGCTTGGCATCGTAGCTCGGCCAGGTGGCCCGGAAGATCGAGCGGTCGTGTCCCAGCGCGGCCCACAGCTCCTCCGCGAGATGCGGGGCATAGGGAGCCAGCATGATGAGCAGCGGCTCGACGGCAGCCCGGCTCCCCGCTCCCTGCTCCCGCAGCAGGTTCACGTACTCCATCATCGCCGCGATCGCCGTGTTGTAGTCGAGGCTCTCGGTGTCCGCGGTGACCTTCTTGATCGTCTGGTGCAGCTTGCGCGCGACCTCTGGGGGAAGTACTGACCCCGGGTGCGAGCCCGGGGTTCCCGGGGTCAGTGCGGCGGTGTCATGGGCGATGGTCCACACCTTGTCGAGGAAGCGCCGGATCCCTACGATCCCCGTCTCCCGGAAGTCACCGCCTTCCTGGAAGGGTCCGAGGAACATGAGGTACATCCGGAACGTGTCGGCACCCCACTGCTGGATGTAGGAGTCGGGGATCACGACGTTGCCGCGCGACTTGGACATCTTCGCGCCGTCCTTGATGATCAGCCCGTGTGCACGGAGCTTCGGGAACGGCTCTTCGAAGTGCACCTTGCCGAGCTCGTGGAGCACCATCGTGATGAAGCGCGAATAGAGCAGGTGGAGCACGGCGTGCTCGTTGCCGCCGATGTAGCTCGTCACCGGCAGCCAGGTCTGCGTGCGCGAGGGGTCCCAGGGACGATCGTCGAACTCGGTCGACGGGTAGCGCAGGAAGTACCAGGCCGAGTCGAGGAACGTGTCCGACACGTCGGTCTCGCGCCTGCCCTGAGCGCCGCACTGCGGGCACTTCACGAAGTACCACTCCTTGTGGCGTGCGAGCGGCGAGACCCCGCTCGCATCGGGGCGGAAATCCTTGATGAACGGGAGCTCCACGGGCAGATCCCGCTCCGGCACCGCCACCGGACCACAGCGGTCGCAATGGATGATCGGGATCGGCGGTCCCCAATAGCGCTGCCGCGAAATGCACCAGTCGTGCAGGCGATACTGCACCTGGGGCGTGGCGAGCCCTTTGGCCTGGAGCCACGCGACGATGCGACGCTGCGCGTCGCGGCACGACAGCCCGTCGAACTCGCCCGAATTGACGAGCACACCGTCCTCCGCGACGCTCGGGAGCGGCTCTCCCCCGCCGCTGCGCACCACCTCGCGGAGGGGAAGCTTGAACTGGGTCGCGAACTCGAAGTCGCGCCGGTCGTGCGCCGGCACGCCCATGATCGCCCCGGTGCCATACTCCATCAGCACGTAGTCCGCGATCCAGATGGGGATCGCCTCGCCCGTGGCGGGATTGCGCGCGTACGAGCCGAGGAACACGCCCGTCTTGGTCTTGTCGCCTCCCCCCACCTTGCGCGACACGACGTCTTTCCCCTGCACGTCGCGCCGGTATGCATTCACCGCGCTCCGCTGCTCCTGCGCGATCAACTGGTCCACGAGCGGATGCTCGGGAGCGAGCACGAGGTAGCTCGCGCCGAACACGGTGTCGGGACGGGTCGTGAACACCGGAATCTTGGTGCCACCCGGGGTTTCGACGACCAGCTCGGCCCCCTCGCTGCGGCCGATCCAGTTGCGCTGCAGCGTGCGCGTCGAGTCGGACCAGTCGAGCCGGTCGAGGTTCTTGAGCAGCGGCTCCGCGTACTTCGTGATGTTGAAGAACCACTGCTCCAGGAACCGTTGCTCGACCTTGGTGTCGGGGTGCCGCTCGCAGTAGCCGTTGATCACCTGCTCGTTCGCGATGACGCTCATGTCCTTGGGGCACCAGTTGACCGCCGCCTTCTTGCGGAACGCGAGCCCCGCGGCGAACAGCTGCAGGAAGATCCACTGCGTCCACTTGTAGTAGCGCGGGTCGGTGGTGGACAGCTCGTGCCGCCAGTCGAACATCCCCCCGAAGCGCTTCAGCTGGCGGCGGAACGTCTCGATGTTCTGGGGGATGAGCTTCGCCGGGTGCGTGCCGACGGAGAGCGCGTAATTCTCGGAATGAATGCCGAACGCGTCGAACCCGATCGGCTCGAACACATCGCAACCCCGGAGCCGTTGGAACCGGCCGTAGATGTCGGCCCCGGTGAAGGCGAACATGTTCCCTACGTGCAACCCCTCGGCGGAGGGGTAGGGAAACATCATGAGGTTGTAAAACGGCCGGGCCGGCCGGTCGAGATCGGGCTCGTTGGTGTGGTCGCGCGCCCAGCGCTCTTGCCAACGCGCCTCGACCGCGGCGGGATCGTAGCTCGGCACATGAGTCATAAGTGCATGAAACTAAACAGGCTTGCCCCGCCGGGTAACCCTGCGTACCTTCGCTCCCGACCCTCCACATGCCCAGCGGCGCCCAGCGGTTCCGGCAGAGTTTCCTCCTCACGGGGGCGGCCGTGGCCCTCGCCCTCGTGGCCGGGTTCGCCATGCTCTCGACCAACAGCGCGACCCGCGTCGTCGAGCGGCAGGCGAATCAGCGCGGCCGGGACATCGCCGCGCACGTGGCTGCCCTGGTCAGCCTTTACATGGGGGAGCGGCGCCAGGAGGCGGAAGCGCTGGCGCGGTCGCCCGCAGTCGTGCGGGCGGCGCAGGCCGGATCCGAGCAGGCGGTCCGGGAGCGCCTGCCGCAGGTCGACATCCCCGCGCTCGAGCGGATGTTCCACGAGCGGCGCGAGCTGGGGGGAGACGTCGACCTTGCGGACTACCTGCGCGACTACACCAAGCGCTCCGACTTCGCCGAGGTGCTCTTCACGGAAAGCCATGGCTACAACGTGCTGGCGTCGGATCGCACGTCCGACTTCGTGCAATCCGATGAGGAGTGGTGGCAGCGCGCGATGGCGGAGGGGGCCTACGACGGCCCGCCGCACTACGATTCGTCCGCCGCCGTCGTGTCCCTCGAGTACGACGTCGCGATTCGGGCGCCGCGCCGCGCCCAGCCGGTGGGCGTGCTCAAAGCGGTGTTCGCCCTCGACAAGCATCGCGGACGCCGCCGCGGTGCCGCGGCTCACGCGTCTCGACACCGCCACCGTGAGCGCCGCGGCGGGCGAAGAGCTGGTGGTGACGGCGCCTACCAATGAGGGCAGGTGGTGGGTGGTGTTCCGTCAGCCGACGGCGACGGCCTACGCGGCGGCCCGCACCACCGCGGCCAACATCCTACTCTGGACCGTCGTGCTGTTCGCGGCGACGATCGCCCTCCTCTTCGTCTTCTGGCGGCGCCTCGACAAGCGCATCACGCAGCCGGTGCAGGCCGCCGGACTCATCGCCAGCCGCGTGGCGGGCGGCGACCTCTCGGTGACCGTCGTGACGGAGCGTGCCGACACTGCCGAGGTGGGCGACCTGCTCTCATCGGTGCACACCATGGTGGTCGCGTTGCGCCGCCTGGTGGGCGCGATCCGCACGGCGGCCGATGAAGCGGCCGCGATGGCCACCGAGATCTCGGCGGCGACCGAGCAGATGAGCGCGTCGACGGAGGAGATGTCGGCCACGTGCCAGGATCTGACCAAGCGGACCGCCGAGCAGGCGCAGCTGGTGCGCGCGGCGGCGGACGACGCCGAGAAGATCCTCCAGATCGCCACGATCCTCGCCGCGGGGGCGGACGACTCGGTGCGCCGTAACACCGTCGTCACCGACCTCGCCCGGCGCCACAAGGAGGTGCTGGACGCAAGCACCGCGCAGCTCGCCCAGCTGGCCGAGGAGGTGGACCGCGGCGTGGCGGAAGCCGATGCCCTGGCGCGCGCGTCGGCCGACATTCAGAAGTTCGTGGCGCAGACCAAGGCGGTCGCCACCCAGACCAACATGCTCGCGCTGAACGCCGCGATCGAGGCGGCCCGGGCCGGGCCGCAGGGCCGCGGGTTTGCCGTGGTGGCGGACGAGGTGCGGAAGCTCGCGTCGCTCGCCGCAGCCGCCGCGACCGACACGGCCGACACCGTACGCGGCGTGCTCGGCCGCGTGGAGGCGACGCGCGAGCGGCTGGCGCACCTCGCCCAGGGAACGGGCGCCGCCCGAGAAGCGGCTCAAGCGGCCGCCCAGGGCCTGGGCAGCGTGGCGGCCGAGGCCCAGGCGAGCGACGTGTGGAGCCGGGAGATCGCGAAGATGGCGGGCGAGATGCGCGCCTTGGTGGAGGAGATCAGCGCGCGGCTCGGCTCCGTGGCCCAGGGCACCGAGACGCTGCTCGCATCGGCCCAGGAGATCGCGGCCTCGAGCCAGGAACAGAGCGCGTCGACCGAGGAGATCGCGTCGTCGGCCAACCAGCTCGCCGATGCCGCCGACAAGCTCACCGGCGCGGTGAAGTCGTTCCGGCTGCTGGCCGACGAGGAGCCACCCCAGCGCCAGGCGGCGGACTGATGCCGTCCTCGGGCCGTCGGGTTGGCATCGCGCTGCTCGGTTGCATCGCGGCGGCCACGCCCCTGCCAGGGCAACAAACTCCCGCCACGCTCGTGCGTTTCCTGCGCCGGAGCGTCGGCCTCGACTCCGCACAACTCGCCGCCGTGGAGCGAGGCACGGCGGTCGTGAAGGTCCTCGACACCAAGAACCCGCGAGACGTCGCGATGTTCGGCATCATCGCCGCCGACGTGCCCCGGCAGGTGTACGTCGGGCACCTGATTGCGCGAGGAGATAGACTGGTCTGCGGCCGATCCACAGGCGCAGGTGAATGCCTTCGCCCGGCAGCGCCTGGTCGAGTATGTCACCGACTATCGGACTCGCGGGGACACGGCGATGGTGGTGTACGACAACCGCGGGAACGTACGCGCGAGCAGCGCCTTCGCCGCACTGCTCGGCGAATCGCCGTACGTATTCGAGTACGTCCCCTCATTCCACGGATATCTGGCGACGTATCCGCGCACCAAGCTCGACGGCGCGAGCGAGGTGCTGTTCTGGTCGGAGGACCGGCTCCCGCGCCTGAAACCGATTCTCAGCGTCACCCACCTGGTGGTGTATGCGCCGCCCGAGCTCCCCGGGGTGACTCTGGTCGCCGGAAAGCAGATCTACGCGGATCACTACTTCGAAGCGGGGTTCGACCTGACGACAGTCATCGACCGGGTGACGGGCGCGACCCAGTCGGGGATCTACCTGATGCTGCTGCGTCGCTCGCGGTTCGACGACTTGCCGACCGGCCTCTTCAACATCCGGGGCAAGGTGATCGGCAAGCTACGGGACCAGATGCGTGCCGATCTCGATCGGGAGAAGGCGACGGCGGAGGCGGTGGGCAAGTAGATCGTGGGCCGGTTCCACCTCTCCTCCGCAACCTTTTCCTACGCCTAGCCGTCTTATTGACAGGTACGCTCCGCCCAAGGAGCCTGCGGCTGGCGATCCGGGGCGGCCGCCCGGCTCGTCGCGACCCGGAAACAATCGGCGCCGAGCCCCGTAAGAACAAGACACGTCTCATCCTACGCATCAGCGCGGAGCCGTCCCGATATGAAGCGCCGCACGATCATTCTCCTCGCCACCGTCGTCGCCGTCCTGGGTCTGGGTGCCATGGCCGCCACCGGAAGGCTGGGCGGCGGCAAAAAGGAAGGACCGAAAGCGGTGGCGGTGGCTCGCGGCTCCCTGGTCGACAAGGCCCTGGCCGTCGGCACGATCGAGCCCCGGGTCGAGGTCAGCGTCAAGTCCATCCTCGCCGGCGTGGTGCGGCAGCGCTTCGCCGCGGTCGGTGACTTCGTCCGCAAGGGCCAGCCGCTGCTCGAGATCTCACCCAACCCGACGCCGCTCGAAATGGTGGAGCTGCGCCGCAGCGTCGAGCTGCGCCAGATCGAGCTCAAGAACCTGGAGCGGGAGCTGGGCCGCCAGCAGGAACTGCGCAGCAAGAATCTCATTTCCCCGGCCGATCTCGAGACCGCCCAGCGGCAGGTAGACGAGGCGCGGTCGCAGCTCTCCCTTGCGGAGGAGCGGCTGGCCCTCCAAGAGGGCGGCAAAGTGCTCACCGGGGGCAAGCAGGTCGAGACCGTGGTCCGCGCCCCCATCGACGGCTACATCCTGGAGGACTCGATCGAGATCGGCGACCCGGTGGTGCCGCTGACGCCGTACCAGGCGGGCACGGTGCTGATGCGCATGGCAGCCATGAAGGACTTGATCTTCCGCGGGACGGTGGACGAAATCGACGTGGGTCGTCTCAAAGAGGGCATGCCGGTGACGATCAAGATCGGCGCACTCCCCAACGCCAGCGTGAAGGGCCGGCTCGAGAAGATCTGGCTCAAGGCCCACAAGCAGGAGCAGGCGACGGTCTTCCCGATCGAGATCGTCCTGACCGAGGTGGAGGGTGCCACGCTTCGCGCGGGCTACTCGGCCAACGCGGAGGTGATCATCTCGCGCCGGGATAGCGTGCTGTACATCCCCGAGCGGCTCATCACCCACCGCAACGACTCGAGCTTCGTGACCGTCCGCACCGGCCCCGGCAAGACCCAGGAGCGCTCGATCAAGACCGGCCTGTCCGATGCCATCAACATCGAGGTGCTGGAGGGCCTCCAGGTGACCGACTCGCTGGTCGAGCCGCCCCCCCGCGAGATCAGCTGACATGTGGCGCGAGTTCTTCGCCGACCTGCGGGCGCAGAAGCTCCGCACCTCCCTCACCGTGCTCGGGATCGCATGGGGCACCGTCGCCGTGGTGGTGCTCCTGGCGTTCGGCGTCGGCCTCGAGCGGCAAACGAAGAAACGGTTTCACGGCCTGGGTGACCGGATCGTCATCCTGTGGGGCGGACGCACGACGAAGCCGTTCGCCGGATTCGGCGACGGCCGCTCCATCCGCCTGCTGTCGGAGGATGTGCCGCTGCTCGCCCGCGAAGTCGCCGAGATCGAGTCCATCAGCCCCGAGTACATCACGCAGAGCGCGCGGGTGCGGCGCGGCATCAAGGCGGCCGGTCCCGCCATCACCGGCATCGTCCCGGTGTACGGCCAGATGCGCAACATCATCCCGGAGGCGGGCGGCCGCTTCATCAACGATCGGGATGTCGCCGAGCGCAGGCGCGTGGCCGTGCTGGGCGACGAGCTGGCCAAGCTGCTGTTCGACCATGACGCACCGGTCGGCCAGCAGGTGTTCCTGGGTGACGCGCCATTCACGGTCGTGGGCGTGATGCGCCCCAAGCTACAGAATTCCTCGTACCAGGAGCGCGACAAGGACCGGATCTTCATTCCCGCGACGACGCACTACGCCCTGTTCGGCAACCGGTTCCTGAACAACATCGTCTACCGGGCGCGATCGCCCGAGGTCACCAAGCTCGCCGAGCGGCGGGTGTACGAGACGTTGGGGCGCAGGGACCGGTTCGATCCGCAGGACAAGGACGCGCTGGCGTTCTGGGACACGAGCGAGTGGGAAACCCGCTTCGGCCAGATGTTCGTGGCCTTCAACATCTTCTTCGCCATCGTGGGGAGCTTCACCCTGCTGGTGGGCGGCATCGGAGTGGCGAACATCATGTACATCGTGGTGCGGGAACGGACCCGTGAAATCGGCGTGCGGCGCGCGGTCGGGGCCACCCGCGCCGACATCATGCGGCAGTTCTTCGCCGAGGCGCTGATGATCGTGTCGATGGGCGCGACGCTCGGGCTGCTGCTCTCGCTCGGCCTCGTCACCGCCCTGGGTGGTTTGCCGATCAAGGAGTTCGTCGGCGTCCCCACCATCTCACCGCTGGTGCTGACGGCGACGCTGGTGTTGCTCACCGCCGTCGCCTTCGCCGCCGGTCTGATGCCGGCCCGGCGCGCGGCCGCGCTCGACCCGGTGGAGGCGCTGCGCACGTAGCCATGTTCTACATCCTGCTCCAGGATTTCATCGGCGACCTGAAAACGCAGCGTACCCGGGCGTTTCTCACGTTCTTCGCGGTCACCTGGGGCACGCTCGCGGTCGTGCTGCTGCTCGCGTTCGGCGAGGGACTGAAGCGCACGGTGCGCGACGGCCTGCTGGGCGCCGGCGAGCGGATCTTCATGATCTACGGTGGCGAGACCAGCAAGTCGTTCGCGGGTCTCGGGCAAGGCCGGCGCATCCGCCTCGTGGAGGAGGACTTGGACCTGCTCGAGCGCGCGATCCCGGACGTCGACCGGGGGAGCGTCTCGTACGGGAGGTGGGGTACGTCGTTTCAGATGGGCAAGATCCGCACCAATGCGTTTCTCGAGGGTGTGGGTCCCGATCACGAGGCGATGCGCCACATGGAGCCGGCGCAGGGCGGGCGCTTCATCAATGCCGCCGACGTCGCGCGGAAGCGGCGCGTGCTGTTTCTCGGCAACGAGCTGGCGGACCGGATTTTCGGCAAGGGCGTGGACGCCATCGGCAAGAGCGTCGTCGTCGACGGCCTCCCCTTCACCGTCGTGGGGGTGTTGAAGAAGAAGTTCCAGGACTCGAGCAACAACGGCCCCGACGGCGAGCGCGCCGTCGTCCCATTCTCGACCTTTCGCACGATCTGGGGCAACCGGTTCGTGAGCCATTTGATCCTGCAGCCGCATGACGCCTCCCGCGGACCCCTGGTGAAGGCTGAACTGTACCGGGTGCTGGGGCGGAAGTACCGCTTCGATCCGACGGACGTGCGCGCCTTGGGCATCTGGGACTTCATCGAGAGCGAAAAGGAAAACCTCGCCGTCGGGCTCGGCATCCAGATCTTCATGGGGCTCGTAGGGGCCTTCACCCTGCTCATCGCCGGCGTCGGTGTCGCGAACATCATGTACGTCGTGGTGAAGGAGCGGACCCAGGAGATCGGCATCAAGCTCGCGCTCGGCGCCCGGCGCCGGCACATCATGGCGCAATTCCTGTTCGAGGCGATGACGATCGCCGTGTCCGGCGGGCTGGTGGGGCTCGCGACGGCGGCGCTGATCGTCATGGGCGTCGATGCCATTCCGACGGCGGGCAACCCGGCGATGCAGTACATCCTGAACCCCAGGCTCTCCTGGCCCATCGTCCTCATCTGCGTCGGCATTCTGGTGGGCGTGGGGCTCCTGGCAGGTGTCCTGCCGGCGCGCCGGGCCGCGGCGGTGGATCCGGTGGAGTCGCTGCGGTACGAGTGATGCGAGGGGTCAGGGATCGGGGGTCAGACAGTTTGGCGCTGATCCCCGATCCCTGACCCCTGCTTTCAGTCCCCGAAGTTCACCAGCCGCACCAGCTGGATGTCCGGCACCCGCGCCAGCTCGTCGAGCACGCCGTTCATGAGCGGCTGATCCACCGTGATGGCCGCGAGCGCGTCGTGCCCCGGGAAGGCGACCCGGGCCTGGTGGTAGCTGCCGATATTGATCCCCGCGCCCCCGAGCAGCGTGCCCACGCGGCCGATCACGCCGGGCACGTCGCGATTCCGGATCACCAGCATCCATCCCTCGGGCGCGACGTCGACGTGATAGTCGTCGATCCGAATCACGCGCCCGTGCCCGTTGCCCAGCACCGCGCCGGCCACCCGGGCCCGGCCGCGCGCCGCTTCCAGCGTGATGCCCACGGTGGTTTCGAAGCCCGGCTCGGGCGTCCCCGTGCGGCGCGAATGCCGGATACCCCGCTCCTCGGCGATGAGCAGCGCGTTCACCAGGCTCACCGGCTCGACGTTCATGGCGGAGAGCAGTCCTTCCACCGCGGCCATCAACGCCGGCCGCGGCGCCGCTTCGTCCTTGCCGCCGTAGTCCAATTCCACGGCCGTGACGGGGCCGTCCACCAGCGACAGCGCTAGCCGCCCGAGCCGCCGCGCCAGGTCGAGGAGCGGCCCGAGCCGCCGCAACAACTCGCCCGAGATGCCGGGAACGTTGATGGCGAAGGACAGGTCCCCCCCCACGAGGGCGTCGCGCACGGCCCCGCAGATCTCCACGCTGACGCGCTCCTGCGCCTCCGCCGTAGACGCCGCCAGATGGGGAGTGAGAATCACCCGCTCGAGCTTGCGGAGCGGTGCATCGGCGGGGAGCGGCTCGACCGCGAATACGTCGATCGCCGCGCCGCCGATGCGCTTCTCCCGGATCGCCTCGGCCAGGGCCGCCTCATCCACCAATTCACCGCGCGCCGTGTTCACGAGCACGGCCGTCGGCTTCATGAGACTCAGCCGCGCGGCGTTGATCAGGTGGTGGGTCTGCTCCGTATGGGCGACGTGCAGGGTGACCACGTCCGCCAGGCGCAGCAGCTGGTCGAGCGGGAGCAGCTTGAGCTGCAGCTCCGCCGCGCGCTCCGGCGACAGGTAGGGATCGTGGCCCACGACCTGCATCCCGAAGGCGCGCGCCAGTTGCGCCACGTGCCCGCCGATGCGGCCCAGCCCTACGATGCCGATCGTCTTGCCGCGCAGCTCCGTGCCTTCGAACCGCTTGCGATCCCACTCGCCGCGGCGCATCGCCTCGGCCGCCCACGGAATGTGGCGCACCTGCGCGAGCAGCAAGCCCATCGCGTGCTCGGCGGCGCTGACCGTGTTCGCGCCGGGGGTGTTCATGACCGCGATGCCGCGCCGGGTGGCGGCGTGAACGTCGATGGTGTCGACGCCGGTGCCGGCACGGGCGATCACGCGCAGGTGCGGCGCATGCGTGAGGAGGTCCGCGGTCACCCGCGTCTCGCTCCGCACGATCAGCGCATGCGCCGCGCCGAGCGCCCGCTCCAGCTCCTCGCGCGGCTTGCCCGCGCAGTTCACGACCTCGATTTCGGGGGTCGCCGCGAGCAGCTTCAACCCCGCCTCCGCGACCCGATCCGCCACCACCACGCGGTCCCTCACGCGACCAGCCCGGCGAGGAGGGCGAGCAGCTCGTCCAAGACGGCCACGCTGTGGTCGCCCATGTGCCCGATGCGGATGGTGGATTCTTTCAGCGACCCGTAGCCCGAGCCGATGGTCCACCCGGCCTGCTTCAGCGCGCCGACGACCTGCTTGGCGCTCTTGCCCTCGGGCACCTTGAGGCACGACACGGTCCAGCTGCGGCGTCCCTCGCGGGGCAAGTAGGCGACGCCCCGCTCCGCGCTCCAGTCCTCCACGCGACGGCGCATCGCGTCGTGGCGCCGCCAGCGCCCTTCCGCCCCGCCCTCACGCTCGATGCGGCCGAGCTGCGCTTCGAGCGCGTAGAAGAGCGAGATCGCGGGCGTGTTGGTGGGCTGATGCTTGGTGGTCGCCTCGAGAAAGCTCACGAGATCGAAGTACAGGCCGCGCCCGGGGAGCGTCCGGGCCCGCTCGAGCATGCGCTCCGAAGCCGCGCCGAGCGCCAGGCCCGGCGGGAGCGCCAGCGCCTTTTGGGAACCGGTGAGGACGAAGTCCAGCTGCCAGCCGTCAGTCTCGACGGGAGAGCCCGCGAGCGAGGTGACGGCGTCGACCAGCAGCAGCACGTCCTCGAACTCGCGCACGACCGCGGCGAGCGCGGCGACGTCCTGTAAAACGCCCGTGGATGTCTCGGAGTGCACTACCGTGACGGCATCGACCGGCGTGCGCCGCAGCGCGTCGCGCAGCATGTCGGGCTCGACCGCGCAGCCGAGCGGCACGTCCAGCCGGATGCATTCCTTGCCGCAGGTCTGCACCAGCTTGGCGAAGCGCTCGCTGAACGAGCCGTTCACGAGCGACAGCGCGCGGTGCCGCACGCCGTTGCGCACCGCCATTTCCATGAAGCCGGTCGCCGAGGCGGTGCCGACCATCACGGGCCGGGAGGTCCGAAACAGCCGGCCGAGCGGCGCCTCGAGACCCGTCAGGAGCTGCTCCATCGCGCCGGAGCGGTGACCGATCATCGGCCGCTGCATGGCGGCGAGGACGTCCGGATGGACGTCGGTAGGACCGGGCAGAAAGAACCGCCCGAACGCGACGGCGGGGGTGGCGGGGGCGGGGGCGGCGGAGCCAGTCGGAGTGGGAGTCATGCGGTGGCGCGGGCGAGGTTCTCGACCAGCCCCTCCTCCACGACTTCCTTGGTCTTCACGAGCCGGACGCCCTCGTCGCCCCAATCCTTGAGCAGCTGCTCCGATACGTCCTTGTCGATCCCCTTCACGGCGTCCGTCACCACGAACAGCCGCGTGTGGGGGCGCCGCTCGAGCAGGCCTTCGACCGCCGCCTTGTCGCAGACGTCGGTCGCCACCCCGTACAGCACGATGTCGTCCGGCGCGACCACGTCGAGGACCGTCGCGACGTTCTCGTTGGTGAAGACGTCGAAGCGGTGCTTGTGGAGCAGGATGTCACCCGCGTGCGCGCGCAATCGCTCGGCGAGCGCCTTCGCGTCGACCCGCGCGGGCTCGATCACGAGCGGGCTCTTGAGCGCCGTCTCGGGAATCTTCTTTTGCCCGGGTGTGCCCCGCAGACAGTGAGGAGGAAACGTGCGCTTCCAGTCCGGCTTGTCGGAGATCTCGGCGTGACCGGTGACGTGGTCGTCGGCGCTTGCCACGACGCGGATCCCGTGCGCGTGAGCGTAATCCGTGAGGCGCTTCAGGTTGCCGATGATGCGCTCAGCCTCCGGCACGTACAGCTTGCCGTCGGCATGCATGAAGTCGTATTGGGTATCGACGTCCCAGAAGATGACCCGGGCCATTGTGACTCCCCGTTTGGCTCGTCTCGGGAATCTCCGCGGAAGCCGGGAACGCTGTCAACGGGCGTCACAGGCCCGCGACGGCGTCGCGCGCCATGCGGTATTCGAAGGATCGGGCAAAGCGTTGCCCTACGCCGAGACGCTGGACCGCCTGGCCCTCGCGCACGGCGGCCGCCACGGGGCCGGGAAGATCGAGCAGCGCCAGGGCCTTCAGACTGCTCGCGCGCTCCTTGCTGAGCCCGTACAGCGGCTCCAGGCGGTTGAACACCCAGCCGTACGCGATCGCCCGCACCGCTTCCCGCCGGACGGCGACACCCAACGCCCCATCGCGCGCCCAGGATTCGAGCTGCGCGCGGCTCCCCTGCGATCCCGCCACCACCATCAGACGACGCACGGCCCGGAGCTCGGCAAGGTCGGAGTCCGCCTGCGCCAACGCGTCCGTGGGGTTGGAGACGCCGATGCGGCTGGCGAGCGCCGGCGCGGTCGCGAGAAACTGCAACGCGTCGCGCACCACGCGCGCGCCGAGCAGCACGTGCTCGAGATCCGACTCGGTCTCGAGCCCGCGCCCGATCGAGAGCGCGGCGCGCTCCGCCGCGGCGGCAACCCCGGGCGGCGATGGCGACGCGAGTGCCGTCCGGGCGCGCGCGTGCAACGCACGCGTGAGCGAGAGGATGAGGCTCGCATCCACGCGAACCGACTGCGGGAGCGTGTCGGTCCGCCGGGCGTGGACCGCCGCCTGCCCGAGCACGGCGCTCACGGCGCTCCAGCGGGCGGCGGCCATCCACTCCGTGCGCTCGCTCGCCCCAGGCGGGAACGTGTCACCGTACGGCAGCGTCCGGAAGCCCGCTTCCGGCCGCTCGGCGTGCATCACGGTGAGCGCAGCCTTCCAGAAGTCGACGCCGGTCCGGGCGCCGGCGCTGCCCCGGGGAGCCGCAAAACCCGCTCGCAGCGACGCGAGGGTGTCGCGCGCGGCCGCCGCCTGCTCGGGGGCGTACATCGGCGGATCCCCGGGCCGGTCCAAGTCCGAGCGCGGCGCTCGCACGAGGGCGACCACCATCAGGGTCACGATGATGCCCGCGCACCCGAAACCTGCGACGATGATTCTCTTGTGTGTGGAGCTCGGCACCGATGCCTCGCGCGGGCGTGCGAGGCGCAATGTGTCAGAGCGTCAGGACGACCGCAATCTCGAGAACTTCGACGAGGTCGTGAGAGCGCGCCTCCAGGATGAGTGCCCGGAGCAGCGCCCGGCCCAGCCCAATCCCCTGCCAGTCGTGACGCACGGCCAGCGCCGCGACTTCGCCCAGCGCCTGCGAATAGACTTTGAGCGACCCGCACGCGACGACCGCACCGGCCGCCTCGGCGACCACGTACTCCTTGATGTGACGGCACAGATCGTAGTTGCTGCGCGGCAGCAGATCGCCGGCGGCGATGTAGGGCGCCATGAGCGCCTCGAGCGAGGGCACGTCGGCGAGCACCGCCCCCCGCACGACGGCACCGGGGAGCAGGGAGAGGGGAGAGGCTCGCTCCGCGGTACGGAGAGTGCCTCGCGCTTCACCCCTCTCCCCGGAGTGGAGGGGAAGAGCGCTCACGCCAGCACCTCGTCCAGGATCGCGATCCCGCGCTCCAACTCCTCCACGGTGATCACGAGCGGCGGGATGAGGCGGATGACCTGCGGCCCGGCGGTGAGCACCAGCAGCCCTGACTCCCGGGCCGCGGCGACGGCCGGGGCCGCGGGCTCCGAGAGCTCGAGCCCCCACAGGAGGCCGCGCCCCCGCACGTCGCGCACCCGCGGGCGGCGAGCCGCCAGCTGCGCGAGTCGCGCGCCCAGCCACTCGCCCTTGCGACGCACGTCGGCCAGGAACCCGGGATCGGCGATCGTGCGCACCACGTCGAGCGCCACGCCGGCGACGAGCGGCCCGCCGCCGAACGTCGTGGCGTGGTCCCCC
>WNGE01010715.1_pt1 | contig 15712 bp, 10 predicted proteins | sample 5400651 | NCBI WGS metagenome assembly WNGE01 (sample SAMN13153370, study PRJNA577476) | soil metagenome | isolation source: 60 cm soil or saprolite under grassland replicate 2 | place: USA:California | collected 2016-06-15 | reverse complement strand
TGACCTTACCGCGTACGAAGACCCGATTTTTTACGATCGGCTGTAGCGCGCGCGCGTACAAGCCACAGACCGGTTGGTGATGATCCAATCCATTGGGCGGCTGCAGTTGCAAGTCATTACTGCGATTGGCTGGTCGGTCGCAGTCATGATCTATTCGCCCTGGCTGATGCTGCTCCTGATCGCGGCCGTCTTGCCGGCATTCATCGGGGAAACCCATTTCGCGTTTCTCGGTTATGCCAAGAATTTCCGGCAAACACCAATCAAACGTCAACTTGACTACCTTCGCCAAGCGGGAGCCACTAAGGAAGCAGCCAAAGAACTAAAGCTGTTCAGTCTGAGCCGATTTTTTACCGAACGCTTCGCCAGGCTGTCTGACATTATTTACCAGCAGGATGTCGCGCTTGCGAAGAGGCGGCTCGGCATTGGGTCTGGCCTGTCATCCGTAAGCACGGCGGGCTATTACGGTGCCTATGCGTTCGTAATATGGCGCACGATTTCGGGCCGATGGACGATTGGCACCTTTTACTTCCTGAGCACTGCCATACTCCAGGCCAGCAGCAACATCCAGCAGGTATTTTCAACGCTCTCGGGAATCGCCGATCAAGCGCTGTTCTTGACCGATTTGCTTGCATTCTTCGAGATGAAGCCGACGATTCGATCAAAGCTCAATGCCCTGCCCGCTCCGCGTCCGATCCAACAAGGCTTCGAGTTTCGCGATGTGTCATTCCGTTATCCCGGAACTGACCGGCTGGTGATAGACCGCCTGAATTTCACTTTGCGGCCTGGAGAGCGCGTTGCATTGATTGGCGAAAACGGCCAAGGCAAAACCACCATCGTAAAGCTCATCACAAGACTGTACGACCCCAGCGATGGACAGGTTCTGCTCGATGGAGTTGACCTCCGCGAGTACGATCTGGAAGACCTCTACCGTGAAATCGGAGTCATCTTTCAGGACTTCATGCGATATGAAATGACAGCTCGCGAAAATATCGCTGTCGGCAAAATCGAAGATCTTTCCAAATCTGCGGCGGTGGAATCCGCCGCGACCAAGAGTCTTGCTGATGAAGTGATCGCTAGACTCAGTGGCGGATACGAGCAGATGCTAGGCCGGAGGTTCGAAGGCGGTGTTGACCTTTCTGGCGGCGAATGGCAAAAGCTGGCTCTGGCTCGCGCATACTTGAGAGATTCTCAATTGCTGATTCTCGACGAGCCCACCGCGGCACTCGACGCTCGTAGCGAATATCAGGTGTTCCAGCGGTTCGCAGAGCTTACCGCCGGAAAGATGGCATTGTTCATCTCGCATCGTTTTTCAACTGTGCGCATGGCAGACCGCATCATTGTGCTCGAGAACGGCAACATCGTTGAAGAAGGAACACACGAAAAACTCACGCGGATGGGCGGCCGTTACGCCGAGATGTTTGAGTTGCAGGCTGCCAGTTATCGTTAAGGACTTGAATGCCGCAGAACACCCACATTGAAATGGCCGAGGCGACGCGTATCGCGAAAGAAAAGAAGCGACCTGCTGAGGACTTCGCTTCCTTGCGCAAAAATGCGGAGGAAATCGCGCGATGCCTGGCCTGGAACCCCAGCGTGCACGCCTCCCGGTTCTTTTCCACGCGCTGGCGGGTCATGGCGGCAACCTTGCGTCCAGTTCTTGAAAAAGTAGGTCGCCGCTCTCGCAAGCTGCCGGAATCGGAAGACCTTCGATGGATCCGCGAAAATCTGCATCTGCTGTGGGCAGAATTATGGAACACGCGTAACGCCTTCAAGAAGCTGCGGCGCCTCCCGCATGTGCTTACGCCCCGGGGGACCACAATTCCACGTATCGCCGCCATTACAGAGGCTTACCTTTATGCGGCAGAGTTCAACTTCAGCGAAAGCAGTTTCACCGCTTATGTAGCCACGTTTCAGGAAAGCACGATTTTGAAGTTCCGCGAACTCTGGGCACTTGTTCCGGCCATGGAATTGGCGCTGCTGGAACAAATCGCGGCCCGCAGTAAGAACATCTTCGACGATGCGCAATCTTCGCAGTCCGTTGGCGCTTGCGTGCGAAGTCTTATCGAGATCAACCAACTGCATTGGAAGGAAGTACTCGAGCCACAGATCGCGTTTGACCAGGTTCTTAGTCAGGATCCTTGCGGTGCCTACCCGCGAATGGATTTTGAGTCTCGCAACCTGTATCGCGAAAAGCTGGTATTGACCGCTGAGCGATCGGATTCCACCGAAATGGAGGTAGCTGCACAGGCTCTGGAACTCGCCCGCCAGGCCCAACAGCGTCCGGCTGAAGATTCACGCATCGCGCTTCGCGAGTCGCACATTGGCTATTACCTGGTGGGCGCAGGGACACCCGAGCTCCGCGCGCGTATCGGATTTCGCCCTTCTCTCGTTCACAAAATCCGTGGCTTGCTGCGCAGTCACCCAGACGAATTCTATTTGCCAGGTATTGAAATCCTCACGTTTAGTCTCATGTCGGCGATCGTGCTGCTGCTTACCAGCACCTTCACCTCTCCGGCTTTGATACTGCTCTCCATGCTGGTACTGCTGCTGCCGTGCTCGCAAAGCGCGGTACAGCTAATGAATTACCTCACAACCGCGCTGCTTCGTCCGGAAATTCTGCCGAAATTCGACTTTTCGAAAGACATTCCCGAGGATTGCACAACCCTGGTCGCAGTCCCAGCGCTGCTGTTGAATGAGAAACAAGTGCGGCGGCTGGTGGAAAATCTGGAGGTACGGTCCCTCGGCAATCACAATCGCAATCTGCACTTCGCTCTACTTACTGATCTTCCAGATTCCCCCATACCGTCCCGCGAAGATGATCCTCTGGTGGAATTGTGCGGCAATCTCATCAAGGAGCTGAACGAAAAATATTCGGGCAAGAACATGGGCTCGTTTCTAATGCTGCACCGTCACCGTATCTACAATCCTCGGGAAAAAGTATGGATGGGATGGGAACGCAAGCGCGGCAAGTTGATGGACCTCAATAAGTTGCTTACCCGTGAGCGCGACAGCTTCCCAGTTAAGGTCGGCGATCTTGCAGTGCTAGCCGAGGTAAGCTTTGTTATTACGCTCGACTCAGATACGGAATTGCCGCGAGGCTCCGCTCATCGCCTGATCGGAACTCTGGCGCATCCCTTGAACCGGGCGGTGATTGATCCTGAGAAGAACGTCGTGGTTGCAGGATATGGAATTCTCCAACCACGGGTCCGGATCAGCGTTCACAGCGCTGCCAGTTCACGCTTGGCCAACATCTACTCAGGCCAGACCGGCTTCGATATCTATACTCGCGCCGTCTCCGATATTTACCAGGATCTATACGGCGAAGGAATCTTTGCCGGCAAAGGGATTTATGAAGTCGAAGTCGTGCAGCGGGTATTGGACCGTCGCTTTCCCCAAAATGCTCTCCTTAGTCACGACCTGATTGAGGGTGCGTACGCCCGAGTTGGGCTGGTTACCGACGTCGAGGTCATCGAAGACTATCCATCGCACTACAGTGCCTACAATCGGCGCAAGCACCGTTGGCTGCGCGGCGACTGGCAGATCACGAGTTGGCTGTTTTCCCGCGTGCCCGACGAAACCGGCCGCAAGGTACCGAACCCGATCTCGCTCGTCTCTCAGTGGAAGATTCTCGACAATCTTCGCCGCAGCCTGGTAGAACCTGCCACGTTTCTACTGTTCGTGTTGGGATGGCTCGTGCTTCCCGGCTACGCACGTAGTTGGACCATGGCAACTGCTTTCATTCTCTTCATGCCGGTTTGGTTCGAATTCCTGTTCACGTTAGTGCGCTCGATCGCGGAGCAGAAACTGGCCGTGGCGCGTGAGGCGCTCTCGGCCTTGTTCAGTTCGAATGTTGGCACACTCCTGAACATCATCTTCTTGCCGCACCAGATGCTGGTATCGCTAGACGCGGTCGTGCGAACACTGGTTCGGCGCGTTTTTACTCGTCAGCGCTTGCTCGAGTGGGAAACTGCGGCGGAAGCCGAAGCCGGCGCGATCAAGCGTACTCCAGTGGATGTTTACCTGAACTGGATGCCCCTCATTGCTATTTTGCTCGGGCTTATTATTTTTCAGGTTCGCCGGCCTGCGCTGGTGGCTGCGCTGCCCGTCCTTGTGCTCTGGGCATGCAGCAAGCTGGTCTCGAAATGGCTGGACAGTCCTGCATTCCTGTTGCAGGCCGAGATTTCGGAAAAAGACCGCCTCTTCCTGCGGCGCTCCGCCATCCGCACCTGGCGCTATTTTGCCGAATTCAGCACTCAGGAGCACAACTGGCTCATTCCCGACAATATCCAGGAAGACCCTTACCAAGTTGCCGCCCGCGTTTCCCCCACCAACGTCGGGTTTCTCTTGAATGTGCGTCAAGTGGCTTGTGAACTTGGCTATTTGACTCCGGCTGAGTTTGTCGAGCAAACATTCCGGACCTTGAGCACGATTCGCAAGATGCCGCGGCATCGTGGGCATCTTTACAACTGGTACGAGACGCGCACGCTGAAGCCCCTACCGCCGCTCTTTGTTTCTTCCGTTGACAGCGGAAATTTGGCCGCTTCCCTTTGGACACTTCAGCAGGGCTGCCTGCATCTTCTCGATCAACCGATCTTGCGGCGTGAACTGGCGGAAGGCTTCCTAGATCATTTGCGGGAACTGAGTGAACTCGACCTATTCCCGAAACGATTGCTGGCAAGGATTGAATCCAAGTCCCACAGCAAAGACTGGGTCGGCCTTCTGCTGAAGTTTCCCGCCAAGGCGTTGGCACGAATTGCCTCTGACAAGAAGAAGTCAACCAACGAGACGAATTGGTTCTCCGGAGAAGCGCTTGCGCGCCTCAGCCAATTCCGCAGAACTCTGGTGCGATTTACCCCATGGATGCTCCCGGATTTTGCGGAACTCCGAGACGAAGAGTCAATCCCCCTTCCCCGTCAGGACGTAAAGCTCAAGGATTTACCCGACCTACTCACACGTCTTGCTACCCGGCTGCACGTGGCCCTTGAGTCCGCATCTCCGCCAGCATCGCGAGACTCTTTGGAGCGGTTACTGTCGCTTGTCTCGGGCGCGAGGATGGACTCCGTTCGGCTGATCCAAGACCTGCAATCGTTGGCGGCTGACGCGGGAAAGCTTGCAGAAGAAATGGAGTTCGGTTTCCTGTGGAACCATCAGCGCAAAATGATGTCCATTGGCTTCGAGAGCGAGAAGGACCAGATCCACTCGGCGTGCTACGACCTGCTCGCATCCGAATCCAGGCTGGGCACTTTCATCGCCATTGCAAAAGACGAGGTCCCATCGGAAACATGGTTCCTGTTGAGCCGGACTCACACGACCGATCAAGGCCGCCCAGTCTTGATCTCCTGGACCGGAACTATGTTCGAGTACATGATGCCGACGTTATGGATGAGGAGTTATCCTGGCACCATCCTCGACCGGTCGCATCACTCCGCCGTGCTTTCTCATCAGGCATTCACTGCGACCAAACGCATCCCATGGGGAATTTCAGAGTGCGCTTACGCCGAGAGGAACGCAGAGGGCCATTATGGATACCATGCGTTCGGCGTTCCGCAATTGGCGATATTCCACGGCGATCTTGAAGCGCTCGTCATCTCTCCTTATTCCACATTTCTTGCCCTCAACGTTTCCCCATCTGCATCCCTGAGCAACCTGCGGCGAATGCAGCAGGATGGATGGCTTGGCAGCTACGGCTTTTACGAATCTGCGGATTACACTTCGTCGCGTGATCGGAGTTGGCGTCACGAGCGTGAACTGGTGCGGTGCTGGATGGCGCACCATCAGGGCATGACTATGCTTGCGCTTGGCAACTTCCTGGCCGATGGAATCGTACAGACATGGTTTCACTCTCACCCGCGCGTCCAGGCGACTGAGCTTCTGCTCCACGAACGGCCGGTGAACTACACGCCGGCACAAGGGGCCGTCGCTGTCTAGAATTTGTTAGCAAACTCTTTACAGCAAGCCCCGTTTTAAACCCTTACCCTTGTAGGAAATCATGCCCTTCCGAGACTAGCGCTCATTGAGCGCCATTCAATAACATCTTTTCAGACACCTCATACCGTCGGCCTAGCAATCCTCTACTTGGGTCAGTTTGTGTAAATCCCCTTTTGGTGTCCAGGAGTTCGCAGTGAAGCGCCTGTTTGTAGTCATAGCCGTTCTCGTGTTCCTTAACTTTGAAGTTCTTGCAGGTACCGTCCCCAACAGCAACCATGTTTTAATCGTGCTCGAGGAAAATCACGGATACTCAAGCGTGATTGGCAACTCATCAATGCCTTACCTAAACAGCCTGGCAAAAAAATACGGCCTGGCCACGCAGTACTACGCCAATACGCATCCTTCGATTGGCAACTACTTCGTGCTCACGACGGGTCAAGTGATTACGAATAACGACAGTCTCTGCAGCACAGTCACGCAGGACAACGTCGTTCGCCACTTACTCACGGCTGGAAAGACTTTCAAGTCCTATGCAGAAAGCCTTCCGTACGCCGGGTACACCGGATGTAGCCACTACCCATACGTGAAGCGCCATAATCCTCTGGCGTATTTTTCCGACGTTGCGAACAGCAGTGACAAGAACAAACTGGTGCCGTTCAGCCGCTTTTCGAGTGATTTGGCAAATCACGCGCTCCCCGAATACTCGTTTATCGTGCCAAATCTGTTGCATGATGCGCACGATGGCTCGCTAAGCGCCGCCGACTCGTGGTTGAAGACGAACATCGCTCCACTGATCGCGAGCACCACGTTTCAAAAAGACGGTATCCTGATCATAGTTTTCGACGAGAGCATTGATACTGATGTCCAGCACGGCGGTGGCAAGGTCGTTTCCGTGGTGATTGGGCCGAAGGTCAAACCGGGATATCGGTCAACCGTACTCTACCAGCACCAGAACACTCTAAAAACATTGATGAAAGCTCTGGGCGTAAGCAGCTTTCCCGGGGCGGCGGGCGGGGCAGCAAGCATGAGTGACTTTTTTTACTAGATCCCTATAACGATCAGTTTGCAGCCACAGAGTTAGCTTTCCCGTTCTTGAGCAACTCGATCGAACGCTTGGGATCAATCAAGTGGCGACGGCCATCCTCGCTCGGTGTGGCCCCCTGCTTGATCAGTTCAATTACCTTCTGGGGAGTCAGCGAAGGATCGAGCGCAAACAACTTGGCCGCTAGATTTGTAACATTCGGAGACGCCATCGAAGTGCCGGAGAGCTTGAGCTTCGCTCCTCCAGGAACATAGCTTTCAACATCGTAACCGTCTGCATCCACCGCAACCGTTGGTCCGTAGCTGGTGAACGACGTTTCATCGCCTGCCTGGTTCACCGCTCCCACCGCGATCAGATTCGGCAAACGAAGCCCCGCGGGAACGTCTTGCAGAAAACTGGCATCGCTGTCGCTGTTCCCGGCGGCACAAACAAACAGCGTGGCTGGCGAGTTCTTGATCGCTGTCTCTACAGCGTCGTGCCATATGGCGTATAACTCCGCGGCACGTTTTTTGCGCTCCGCAGGATCGCTCGGACCCCCTGTTTTCGAAAGCCAGATCTCGAACTCCTGAGGATCGTCTCCCCAGCTCATGTTCACCACTCGCACGTTTCGTGTGCGGAAGTAATTCGACATTTCCAGAAAGTCAGCCGCCAGCTTATGTGCCCACTCCGGTGTCGGCTGAAACGGAAGGTCAGGAAGCTGATCGTTAAAGCGCGCTACAACCAGGCGGACCGCCGGGTTCCCGCGCGCCGAGATTCCAGCCACATGCGTGCCGTGAACGTAATACCCGAGCACCTTCTGTAGTTCGGTCCGCTCGTGCATTTGGTCGGGAGTGAAGGTGCTCATTTTACGTTGCAGTTCCTGCGCCTCTGGAGTGTCAACTCCATTCTCCAAATCTAGCCTGCCCTTGAGTTCGTCGCGAAAATTGGGATATTCCTTTTGCTGCGCGTCCGTCAATGGATAGAGCCATGCATGCGACACACCGCCCTCGTCCAGGTAAGACAATCCATGATCACCGCTGGCGGTGGGGTGCGGATCGCCGAACACCTGCTCGCCAAAGATAGATACATCCACTCCGGAATCCCAAATGCCCACGAGCACCGGAGTCAACTTGTCGGCGGCTGTAAATGTGATCTCGCGGGCTTGCCAGATGTCGGGCTTCATCACATTGTGAGCTGTGACATAACCGCCAAGGACTTCGACTCGCGCAATATTCAACGGAAGGTCGAATTGGATGGCCCTTCTCACGAAGATCAATGTCGCGGCTTCTTCCCCGCCCACCGCTTTCGATTTCTCGACCGCAGGGTCGATCTCCGTTTTAACGAACGATATGAGTGATGCCTTGTTGCGCAGCTTAGCCCCTGCCCATGCGGCCTTCATCGTGTCCTGCACTACGTCCCAGGGAAGCTTGTTCACCGCATCGCTATACGATTTCTTGAATGCCTGCTCATACAGTGTGCCACTGGTGCTCTTGTTCTCGATTGCAGCCTTTAACTCTGACTCGGTAAACAGGCCGCTGGTCAGTCGTGCCGCAGGCTTATCTTCCATTCCACGAATCGTTTTCACCGTCTCCAATGCGCCTTGAAAGTCCCCCGCCAACTCCTGCAAGTCCGCCTTCGTCGAGAGCAACGTACGCATGGTTGCCTTATCGCTAATTTCATAACCCTGTAATACAGAATCCAGATCAGCACGAACCTTCATCGCAAATGCGTCAAAAGTTGCACTATCTGCCTGCACCAGTTCCGAAGCTGGCGCAGCGAGAGGATACGAAAAGCGCGGAAGGTCTGCCTGGCTGGTTACTTTCTTCTTGGCGGCATCCTGTGCGGCGCTAGAACACACCATCAACAGAACGACGGTCAGCTGGCTGCCAAGCAATTTGCATTTAGACATGGACAAACCTCCCAGGATTCGACTGAGGAGTGTACCGCATTTGGCGCTCCTGCGGCTTCCCACCGAATCAGTCTGTGAAGACCACCGATTGCAAGCTCGTGATGTCAAAGCGCTTGCGGCATCGCAGGTTCTTGCACCCAATCACGTCGTCTTTGCGGAGCATGTAGGATTTCGCTTTAGCAAAACGCGCGCGATCCCGTTCATCGGCATGGCGTGGCAGTTGATTTCTCTTGGTCCGCACCAGCCACGTGACCTCGTAGTCCGCTGACTGGTGGCAATGAGGGCAATTCAGAGTTGCAGGTTTCTTTTCCGGCCGTTCCTCGAAAAAATCGCGCTCTTCCATTCGTGTTCCTCACTGGTTTTCTCTGATTATTCCACATCGGTGGGATGCAGCGAAATGGCCGAGGGGTTGAGTTAGACTCGAAGCACTGTGGCAAAAAAGAAGAGGAAGAAAGCCTTTCTCAAAGCCCTGGCCCGTGAGCGCATCGGTGCGCCTCCGCCAGAGCAAGTTGTTCCCAATCGCAAGAAGAAAGAAAACAGCAGGGAGAAGCACAAGCCGACGATTGGCCAATTGCTGCAACCAGAAGATTAGTCACCGCTCGATCAGGGACGCGACAAACTATCTTGCTACGATGCTTTCTTACGGTCTGAACTTCTTGCCGGCGGCAAATCATCCGGACGTCCGTATTCATTGTGCGTGTGCACCGGCCGCTCCGGATGGTCGGCAGCATCTTCTGAGCCTTCCACCCTTGCTGCCTCAATCGCCTGGCTCGCTTCCGACAACTCCTCAACGCTCTCGTTATCTGCGTCCTCACTGGCTGACAGGCGCTGCACCCCGCCACTTTGGCCGCCACTCTCCGCACCGACCTCGCGCGGGTCGTTCCCCAGTTCGTCTTTGCGCGCTTCATTTTCTTCAGCCCGGGTGTCACTCTTGCGTTTCTTAGGCATGAAACCTCCTAACGCAATTTGGATGCGGGGCCTAAGGAAAGGATTGCTGCTTAGGCGGCTTGAAGTTCTTCGAGTAAGTCGGATTTTAGATCAGCCTGCTTAGTAGAGGTTAGCTTGCTCCCGCCCGAAGTGAGATAAAAGACGTCGATGGCCATCTGGCCCTCAGTATCAATCAGGGCAATTTCAATGTTGCAATCCTGATACGAAAACCGCGAGGCAATTCGGTGGAGCAGGCCCATACGGTCCTGCGCGATTACTTGTATCAACGTGCTTCCGGCGGAACACTGGTCGTCAAATTCAACCCGCGTTTCAACTTTGACTTTAGTCCCGTTTTTCGATTCCGACCGCACCCGGTCTCGTAACATGCGGTCTAAATCGGCGTCGCCGTTCAGGACATCAGCGACACTGTGCTGGAAGCGCTCCCGTTCCGGCTGATTGAGCTCGAGGGTACGGAAACGATCGGTGAAATAGAAAGTGTCCACCACAACCCCGGCAGCATTGGAGAAAGCATCGGCCTTCACAATGTTCATTCCCCAGGCTGCCAGTGACCCGGCAATTTTCGCGAAAAGGAATGGCCGGTCTTTGGTCACGACTGTTAGCTCGTACCAGTGACGTCCACGAACGAGATGAAGCTGGGCGGGGTCCCCTTGCAACTTGCCAGTCATCTGGACATGCTGCAGCACTTCTTCAGGGCGGTAAGTGCGGAGGTAGCGCCGAGGCAAGCCCTCTAAGTAGGATTTGATGTTGTCAGCAACAGCGGGCGCGATAGCCTTCAAGCGGCTGACAGTCTCATCCTGCTCGGTTGCAGCGTGTACCCGCTGGTCTGCCGTGCGACTCATGCAATTTGAAGCAGCAATGTAGAGCTGCCAAACATTTTCTGCTTTCCAAGGCGTGAGGGCCTCGGGATTTACGGCCTTGATGTCCGCATAGGTAAGCAGTGAGAGCATCTTGAGGCGCTCAGGAGTGCCGATCTTCTCGGAGAACGACTGGATGGTTGCAGGGTCGTAAATGTCGCGCCGCAGAGTTGCAGAAATCTCCAGATGACTCGCGATGAGAAAAGAGATGGTTTCGCAATCACCGGATTCCAGGCCCAGACGTTCCATGCTCTTGCGGGCCATCTGCAAGCTCGTAACAATATGATTGTCCCCCGGAACACCTTTGCCCACATCATGCAAAAGTAAAGCCAGATACAGCAACTCAGGCCGCTCGAGTTCCTCCAAAAGGCGCCCATACCTTTGGTCCCACTCCGAGGTCGCCTGCCGCGCACGGTGCAGGCACTCGATTGCCAGAAACGAATGCTCGTCCACGGTAAAACGGTGATAAAAATCGCGGACTACTAGTGAGTCAATCAACTTCATCTCGGGGAGCAGCAACGTAAGCAGTCCAAGAGAATGCATTGCCCGAAGTGCTTCCGCAGCGTGAGGCTCAACCAGGACCGCTTGCAAGTATCGCCAGCATTCCGGTCCGGAAAGAGGCGTTTCCGAGAGGCGAGGCAAGACTTGCTGAATCCGGTTCTCGGTTGACATCGCTGGCTTCAGACCATGGTGAGCACCAAAACTGAAAATGCGAAACAGCAGTTCCGGATTGCTGACGGTGGAGGGCTGCTGCAAGTAGATCAGACCGTCCACAACCGAGAAGTCAACGTTCGAGAGTCGCGAGCGCCAATTCTGAAACTGGCGATAGAGCGACGACCGCGCAGCCGGCACCGATTCCAGCAACCGCAAACATTCATAATGTACGGCGCGGGCATGGCGAAAATAAATTCGCATCCAGGCAGCGGCGTCGAGGCGTTCGGATTTCTCCACGCCGATATTGCGGGCTGCCGCTTCATCCTGCGATTCCCACGCGAGCATGTTGTCATCGCGGCCCTGCCGATAGTGCAGAAATGCGCGCACTGAAGTGAGAAACTGCAACGCCGGAGCAAGTTTGTCGTGCCGCGAGTCCGGTTGCACAGACTCCACCGACGGCCATTTGCGCTCCTGATCCAACCCGGAAAGCAGCGTCATCCACAGGGCCACATTGTGGTCGCGAATTCCGCCGGGCGCCTCTTTCACGTTCGGTTCAAGATGAAACACGGTGTTGCCGTACTTCGCGTGACGCGAGCGTGTGACCTCCGCGAGCTGCTGGATGATGTAGTTCCCTTCCCGCAAGAAGAACTTCGGCAGGACCTTTTCGTGCAAGCGGTCAAACAGTTCCCGGTCGCCAGCAACCGGGCGGCTATCGAGCAGCGAGATCGTGAACTCCACGTTTTGCACATCAAACTGCTCGCACTCGGCCAGGGTACGCGTTGTCGGCCCCAGTTTCATGCGAAGGTCCCATAGTTCCTGGCAAAACGTCCGGATGGGCTCGCGAAAAGTATTTTCGGTAGTGCGATCGGCGTGCAGGAAAAGGATGTCAATGTCAGAATGCGGGAACAAGGCACGGCGGCCGAATCCGCCCAGTGCTACGAGCGCAAAGTCCTTTGGATCGTCCCGGCCACCGCTTATCAGCTGACTCCACAACCGCAGAAGGATTGTCTCCACCAGTTCGGTGCGTTGCGCGATCGCTGCCGAGCCGTCTCCGCTGGTTGCAAATGCCTGTTGAATACGGTTGGATTCAACTAGGTAGAGATCGCGAAGTTCAGTTCGTATCGTGGCGGCTGTACTCATCTTAGAGGCGTTTCGGGCCGATTCCGGGATCTTCCGCGCCTAGGCGGATGCATCTTCACTCTAATCGCGATGTTAACACTGCGGAAATCGAAACTATTTATGGAGGGAATCAGGATTGGTTATTGTGCCTTGTGCAGCTACTTAAGGCGATCAATTTAGATGAGGCTGCCGAAAATGGAAAGCTTTAATTCAGGGTGTGGCTTGTTTGGGAGGGTGGAATTGCTATCGTTTTTGCGCGACCTCGAGTCGGGCCTGCGCACGATTGATCTTGCCCAGCGCCTGCGCAAAGTCTTCTTCTGTTTGCGCCGACCTCAATGATCGTTCGGCTTCGGTCAATTCTTGCTGCGCGCGAGTAGTATCAATTTCATTCACGCGTTCGACTGTCTCAGCCAGGACCGTTACTCGATCTGGAAGTATCTCAGCGAATCCCCAAGCCACAGAGAAACGCTGCACTTGTCCGTTCGAGCGATAGCTGATTTCACCCGCGCCAAGTTCCGTGATCAAAGGCGCATGGCCCGGAAGGACGCCAAAATAGCCGTCCCGACCGGGAATCTGCGCCTCTTGCGCAGCATCGCGTACGACCATCTTCTCCGGCGTCACGATCTCGAGTTGGAAAGTGTCAGGCATGTGAAATCAGGTGTTGGCTGTGCGTCCTTGGCTATTGCCTCCGTTCTTTGGCCAACTGCGCGCTGCTGCGGTGTGTGGGTAAAAGTCAAGAGCTAACAGCTAGAAGCTTCTCTTACGCTGCTGTTTTCAATTTCTCTGCTGCTTCGAGCACTTCATCAATCGTTCCTTTCATATAAAACGCCTGCTCAGGGATGTCGTCATGTTTACCGTCAACAATTTCCTTGAAACCTTTCACCGTGTCGGCAACCTTCACGTAACGTCCTGCCGCGCCGGTGAACTGTTCAGCAACGTGGAACGGCTGCGACAGGAATCGCTGAATTTTCCGCGCGCGGGTAACAGTCAGCTTCTGATCTTCGCTGAGTTCGTCAATGCCAAGAATCGCGATGATGTCCTGCAAATCTTTATAAGTCTGGAGCGTCTTCTTGACCGACTGCGCCACGTCATAATGTTCCTGGCCCACAATGCGCGGATCGAGGATGCGCGAAGTAGAAGCCAGGGGATCGACCGCAGGATAGATTCCAATTTCTGTCAGAGAACGGGAAAGCACCGTGGTAGCGTCCAAGTGGGCGAATGTCGTCGCAGGCGCAGGGTCGGTGAGATCGTCGGCAGGTACGTAAATCGCCTGTACAGAGGTAACCGATCCTTTTTTCGTCGAAGTGATCCTCTCCTGTAGTTCACCCATCTCTGTCGCAAGATTCGGTTGATAACCGACCGCGCTCGGCATTCGACCTAACAACGCTGAAACTTCTGATCCGGCCTGCGTGAAACGGAAAATATTATCAATGAACAACAGAGTATCGGCACCCTCGACGTCCCGGAAATATTCGGCGACTGTGAGCCCGGTCAATGCGACGCGGAGACGCGCGCCCGGCGGCTCAGTCATCTGACCATAGATCAAAGCGGCTTTTGATTTCTCGGGATCGCCAGGTTTGATTACGCCTGACTCGGTCATTTCGAGCCACAAGTCGTTGCCTTCGCGAGTGCGCTCGCCGACGCCGGCGAATACAGAAAATCCTCCGTGCTGTTTGGCGACGTTGTTGATGAGTTCCATGATAACGACGGTCTTGCCGACACCGGCACCACCAAAGAGTCCGATTTTTCCGCCCTTCAAGAAGGGTTGAATAAGATCCACGACCTTCACGCCAGTCTCAAACATCTCCGCGGTTGTCGCCTGATCTTCAAACAAAGGCGCGGTGCGATGGATCGGGTGCCGTTCTTTCGCCACGATTGGGCCGAGGTTGTCCACCGGCTCGCCGATAACGTTCATCACGCGTCCCAGCGTGCCATGGCCAACGGGGGCAGAAATGGGGCCCGCGAGGTCAATTGCCTTCATGCCACGCACCATCCCATCCGTAGCTTCCATCGCGATGCAGCGCACCCGGCTTTCGCCGAGATGCTGCTGCACTTCCAGAATTACGTTGATGGGTTTGGGAACGTTGAAACCTTCGCTTACCACCCGAAGGGCCTGGTAAATCGGCGGCATCGCGCTCGCGCTAAATTGCACGTCCACGGCGGGACCGGTGATTTGAATTACGTGTCCGATATTTTCCATAAAAGAAAGCTCTTAGCAAGAAAAGCTTTGGCTCTTGGCTTGTAAGCAGTGAGCGCTGAGCGGCGAGCAACCCTGTACCGCTTGCGCGCACGATAAATCTGTATTCCCACATACTTCGGCAGCAAGGCGCGAAACAGTTCTCGCGGCGGCTGCTCATAGATGTAATCCACCGGCGCAGCTGCGAATGCAGCAGCGCGTTCGTCAGCTTCGCGAGTATCTGCAGGACGGATCGACACGCCGGCGCCTTTGGCGGCCTCGACGGCTCGCTGCTTCTCTTCAAGTTGCATTTCTCTGGATTGCGCAATTTCCTGTGCCCCGATCCGCTCAATCGGCAGCAGTTGTTCGACAACCAGACGTTGCGCGATCACAGACTTGAATTCGTTGAAAACCACATACACCGAGTCAATCTCAGAATTGGTGTAGCGCTCAATCAGCCTCTCAGCGAGGTCGGACGCGAGCGAGTATTCGATCTTATTCAGGACTCCGACTTGCTCCCCAACCAACGTGATGCGCGGCGCCTCGGTCGAGTCGGCCTTTCTTGGCTCAGCTGCCCTAAACCTTCTACGGAGAAAGTCACGTCCCTTGCGGCCAACTGCCTCAATTTCCATATTCTTGCCAGACTTTGACTCCAGGAAGCGAGTTGCAGCTTTCAGGATGTTGGCATTGAAGGCCCCGGCGAGACCCTTGTCGCCCGTGACAACAATCAGCACCACATTTTTCTCATCGCGATGCACCAGGAGAGGGTGCAGCACGTCGCCGGTCGCAGGATCATAAACGTCGGCACGCGAGACCAGCGATTTGAGAACGTTCGCCAGCATCTGCGCATATGGGCGCGCAGCAAGGGCGCGTTCCTGGGCTCGTCGCAGCCTGGCGGCAGAGACCATTTTCATGGCACGTGTGATCTGCCGCGTGTTGATCACGCTGCGAATGCGCCGCCGGATGTCGAGAATGTTAGCCATTTAGGTCGTTGGTCGTTCGTCCTTGCCACTCAGCCGTTCGCATTTAGCCCATTTGGAATCTGGCCCACAACCAGCGAAATCCAACCAAGCGCCAACTACCAAGTTCTAATGCTACTTCGCTGC
>WNGE01007271.1_pt1 | contig 15712 bp, 13 predicted proteins | sample 5400651 | NCBI WGS metagenome assembly WNGE01 (sample SAMN13153370, study PRJNA577476) | soil metagenome | isolation source: 60 cm soil or saprolite under grassland replicate 2 | place: USA:California | collected 2016-06-15 | reverse complement strand
CAGCAGCTCATCCAGCCCCGCCTGCCAACTGGTAGGGGTTACGCTGTGGCCTGCGGCCATCGTGTGATCTTCGGTTGTCCACATGCCACCGGATCATCACCGCTGGCCGCCCTGGTCTGCCGGCCGGCTCAACCGCGTCCTGAGCCGCCCTGACCAGCAAGATCACGAACTCCGGTTGGAGTATTAGGACGCCATGGCGGCGTCGGCGGCCACCTCGGCGACGGTGATCTCGCCGTCGCTCGCCTCGCTGGCGACCAGCGCGTCGACCCGCTCGCGGTCGAGCTCGAGCCGCAGCACGTCGTAGCAGCCGTACAGCTCGCCCATCATGGTGGCGATCTCGCCGAACAGCGGCAGCAGCGTGCCCTGGTGCTCCCTGAAGTGGTGCGCGTACGCGCTCACCTGTGCCGCCGCCGACTGCGACGGCCCCCCCACCTTGAGCTCGACCACCACCAGCCGCTCGCGCTCGATGTCGACCGCGACCAGGTCGGCGAAGTCCTGCCGCTTCTTGCCGTTGGGTCGCTCGACGCGCCACTGGCTGTAGAGGAAGCGCAGGGCCGGCGAGAAGGGCTTGGGCAGGCGCAGCGCGGTGGCCTGGGCATGGCGGATCAGCCGCGCCTCGAAGCGGTGCTCGCGCGACGGCTTGGCCTGCTCCTCGCGGGCCTTGCGCAGGTGCTCGACGCGCTCGGGCATGGTCGGGACGAGCTGCTCTGCGGTGGTGCCGCGCTTGATCAGCGAGCCTGGCTCGACTGGGATGCGGGGCTTGGGAGATTCGGGGTGCAGGTCCACCACGCGCACGCCCGGCTCGAGCGGGCGGAAGTAGGCCCCGCCGATCTCCGGCACCGCCTCGAACAGCTCGCGGATCTCCGCGAACTCCGGGGTCAGCATGTAGGCGACCGACTCCTGGTGGCTGCCACGCCCATCGTCGCCTCGCACTGGCGTCTACCTCCCAACGGGCGTTCGCCGAAGCTCGCGCTGGACCGACGAAGGCGGGGATCTGGTCGTCGGCGGCAATCGTATCCAGCAAGCACCGGCCGAGAAAAATTCAAACGCTCGGTGGCCCTTCGCCGCTTTGTGCGCTGGCTTCCCTCGTCGCTCCTTCGTCGCCTGCGGCTCCTCCGTCGCTCCTCAGTCCAGCCAGCGCGCGGCTACGGGCCACCTCGCTAGTGCCAGCCGGCGCGCGGCACTGGCCCACCTCGCTTACAGTGAGGCGATGGACTATCCCCAGGCCCGCCGCCTCGACCTGGTCGAGCAGGTCCACGGCACCGAGGTCGCCGACCCCTACCGCTGGCTCGAGGACCCGGGCTCGGCGGAGACGGCGGCCTGGAGCGCGACCCAGGACGAGCTGGCGCGCCGCCTGCTGGACGGGCTCCCCGGGCGCGAGGGCCTGCGCGCCCGCCTCGGCGAGCTGCTCGCCGCCGGCCTGGCCAGCGTCCCAGAGGTGCGCGGCCGGCGCGCCTTCTTCACCCGCCGCGGCCCTGGCCAGGAGCACGCCGTCCTGCTGGTGCGTGAGGGCGACACCGAGCGCGTGCTGATCGACCCGAGCACGCTGAGCGACGACGACACCGTCACCCTCGACGGCTGGGTCCCCTCGGTCGAGGGCGACCGCCTCGCCTACTGGCTCAGCCAGGGCGGCGACGAGGAGGCGTCGCTCTCGGTGATGGACGTGGCCAGTGGCGAGGTGATCGACGGTCCGATCGACCGCACGCGCTACTGCCCGCTCGCCTGGCTGCCCGGTGGTGAGCGCTTCTGCTACGGCCGCCGCCTGCCTCCCGACGCCGTCCCGCAGGACGAGGACCGCTTCCACCGCCGCCTGTGGCTGCACCGGATCGGCGACGATCCCGACGGCGACGAGCTGGTCTTCGGCGAAGGCCGCGACAAGACCGAGTACCACTCGGTCGAGATCTCCCACGAGGGCCGCTGGCTGGTGATCGGCGCCGCGCTCGGCACCGCGCCGCGCAACGACCTCTACGTCGCCGACCTGGCCGGCGACCTGGTGCTGCGCCCGGTGCAGGAGGGCCTCGACGCCAGCACCTACGGACAGGTCGCCCACGACGGCCGCTTGTACCTCCGCACCAACCTTGGCGCGGCCCGCTTCCGCGTGGTGGTCGCCGACCCGGCCCGCCCCGAGCCGCTCGGCTGGCGCGACCTGGTGCCCGAGGGCGAGACGGTGATCGAGGACTTCGCCGTCACCGGCGACGCGCTGCTGGTCGCGGGGACCAGGCACGCGGTCGGCCGGGTGTCGGTGCACGACCTGGCCGACGGCGCCGTCCGGGCCGAGGTGGAGCTGCCCGGCCTCGGCTCGGTGCGGGGCGTCACCGCCCGGCCCGACGGCGGCGACGAGGCCTGGATCGGCTGGACCGACTTCACCACCCCGCCGCGCGTCTACCGCTACGCGGTCGGCAGCGGCACGCTCGAGCTGTGGATGGACGCGCCCGGGCGGGTCGAGGCCAAGGGCGTGGTCGCCCGCCAGGAGTCGTACCGCTCGGCCGACGGCACCGAGCTGCGCATGTTCGTCCTGCACCGCGAGGGCCTGGCGGCCGACGGCGGGCGGCCGGCGATCCTCTACGGCTACGGCGGCTTCAACATCGCCCTCACCCCGGAGTACAGCGCCAGCATCCTCGCCTGGGTGGAACGCGGCGGCGTCTACGCGATCGCCAACCTGCGCGGCGGCAGCGAGGAGGGTGAGGCCTGGCACCGGGCCGGGATGCGCGAGCACAAGCAGAACGTCTTCGACGACTTCGCCGCCGCGGCGCGGCGCCTGGTGGAGCTGGGCTGGACCTCGCCGCGGCGGCTCGGCATCGCCGGCGGCTCCAACGGCGGCCTGCTGGTGGGCGCCGCCCTGACCCAGCACCCGGAGCTGTTCGCGGCGGTGGCGTGCAGCGCGCCGCTGCTGGACATGGTCCGCTACGAGCGCTTCGGCCTCGGCGAGACCTGGAACGACGAGTACGGGCGCGCCGGCGACCCGACCGAGTTCGGCTGGCTCTACGCCTACTCGCCGTACCACCACGTCACCAGGGGCAGCGACTACCCGGCGGTGCTGTTCAGCGTGTTCGAGTCCGACACGAGGGTCGACCCGCTCCACGCCCGCAAGCTCTGCGCCGCCCTGCAGTGGGCGACCACCTCGTCCCGGCCGGTGATCCTGCGGCGCGAGGTCCGGGTGGGGCACGGTGCCCGCTCGGTCAGCCGCACCGTCGACCTGGCGGTCGACACCTTGAGCTTCCTGGCGGCTCAGCTCGGTCTCGAGCGCGACTGAGGCGGCGCGCCGGAATCACCCCTTCCAATTTTCGGTGATTAGTCCAAATATAGCCGAGTGTTCGATTCCAGCGTCGTCGCCCCTCTCCTTCGCCGCAGCGTCCCCGCACCCGGACGCAGGTCTGGCCATGGCGGCCGTCGGACCCCGTGCGTCCACGGTGCGCGGCGCTCATCCGGTCGCGCGCAGACCGTGCGCGCCTGCAGCGTGCAGAAAGGCAGCCGCCATGAGGTATCGCCAGCTCGGTCGGTCCGGCCTCACCGTCTCCGTCGTCGGCCTGGGAGGCAACAACTTCGGCTCACGCTGCGACGCCACCCAGACCCGGGCGGTGGTCGCCGCGGCGCTCGACGCCGGCATCACCCTGTTCGACACCGCCGACGTATACGGTCACCGTGGCGGCTCGGAGACGCTCCTCGGCCAGGCGCTCGCCAAGCACCGCGACGAGGTGGTGGTGGCCACCAAGTTCGGCATGGACATGGGCGGCCCGCCCCACGAGGCCCGCGCCTCCCGCCGCCACATCCGGCGCGCGGTCGAGGGGAGCCTGCGCCGGCTCGGCTTCGACCACCTCGACCTCTACCAGCAGCACGCCCCCGACCGCCGCACACCGGTCGAGGAGACCCTCGCCGCCCTCGACGAGCTGGTCGGCGAGGGCAAGGTGCGCTACGTCGGCTCCTGCAACTTCGCCGCCTGGCAGATCGTGGAGGCCGACTGGGTCGCCCGCAGCCAGCACCACCCCCCGTTCGTCTCCGCCCAGAACCACTACAACCTGCTGGAACGCGACCTGGAGGAGGAGGTGGTGCCCGCCTGCCAGCGCTACGGCATCGGCGTGTTGCCGTTCTACCCGCTGGCCAGCGGCCTGCTCACCGGGAAGTACAAGCGCGGCGAGCCGCCACCGCCACGCAGCCGCCTGGCGGAGCGCGGGATCACGCCCGACGACGAGAGCTTCGACCGCATCGGGGCACTGGAGAAGTACGCCGTGCAGCGCGGCCTCGCCCTGCTCGAGGTGGCCGTCGGCGGCCTCGTCGCCCAGCCGGGGGTCGCCTCGGTGATCGCCGGCGCCACCCGGCCCGACCAGGTGCGCGCGAACGTCACCGCCGCACTCTGGGAGCCAACCCCTGAGGACCTCGACGAGCTGGCCGCCATGTACCCGCGCCGCCCCCAGGGCAAGCAGATCTGACGGCCTACCGCTTGGCGAGCGTTCGCCGGGACCAGGGGGTCGAGGGCTGAGCGGATGGTGGCCTTCTGCCCTCCACCTGCCCGCTCATTTCGGCCGCTCGCCCGAGGCCAGCGCCGCCGCCACGTCGGGGTGGATCTCGATCGCCTCGTCGAGCCGGGTCAGCGCGAAGATCTCGCGGTAGTGGGCGCCGAGGCCGGCGGCGAGCAGCCGTCGGTGCTGCCGGTTCGCCCTGACCAGCAGCGCGACCAGCAGGCCGATGCCGCCGCTGTTCATGTACCGGAGCGCGCCGAAGTCGAGCACGACGGCCCGAGGATCCCCCTCGACGGCGCGCGCGTACGCGTCCATCAGCCCCTGCTCACTGGCGGCGGTGACCTCCCCGGCGAGCTCGATCACGCTGGCCATCGGGCTCGCCTTGCGGACCTTGGGTGTCGCGATCGCCTGGGCGCTCATCCGCTGCCTCCTCGCTCGACGGCCTCGGCGACCGCGGTCGCCGGTCGACCCCGCCGGATCGGGATCGAGCGGGCTTCCGCGGTCGCCTCGGCCAGCCGGCCCGGCTCGGCCGGACGGCCGGCATCGACGCCGGCGGCCGACCGCTCCAGGGCGACCAGGGTGATGTCGTCCTCCTGCTCCCAGTCCGGCCCGGTGAACTGGTGCAGCTCGTCGAGGAGCAGGCGGATCAGCGCCTCGCCGTCCAGCTGCCTGGCGGCGAGGGCGGCGATCCGGCCGGCGCCGAACATCTCGCGGCCGGGGCCGTGCGCCTCGGTGAGGCCGTCGGAGTGGAACAGCAGGCTGCCGCCGCGCGGGACCAGGGTGACCTGCTCCTGGTAGCGCATGTTCGGCATGAGCCCGAGCGGCATCCCGGTGGCGCGCAGCTCGGCCACCTCCGCACCGCTGCGCAGCAGCGGCAGGTCCTGGCCGGCGTTGGCCCAGCGCAGCCGGCCGGTGGTCGGGTCGAGCACCGCGTACACGCAGGTGACGAACATGGTCGTCAGGGTCTCGGCGAGCAGCACGTAGGAGGTGACGATGCCGAGCATGACCCGCCGGCGCCACAGCATCCTGGCGTAGCGAACGGCCGCGAGCGCGTACAGCGCGATGCCGACCACGGCGAGGCCGTGGACCAGCTGGTGGCTGGCGTCCTCGGCCATCGGAGCGTCGAAGGGCGGCAGCGCCAGCAGGGACAGCGCCGCCCAGACGGCCATCACCAGGGCGAGACCGCCGCGCAGCAGCCACTGGCGGCGCAGGACGGCGGCGGCCCTCGCGGGGGTCAGGTCGGTCGAGGAGGCGAACGCGAACCAGGCGCCGAGGAACAGCCCGAACGGGGTCGCCACGGTGAAGCCGGTGTTGCCGCCGGGCAGCAGCACCGCCGGGGTGGCCAGCGCGTGCAGCAGCAGGAAGCCGGCGGCGCTGAGGAAGGCGAGCGAGACCAGCAGCAGCCGCGCGTCGCCGCGGCGCCGGGCGGCCTCGCTGACCCAGACGCCGAGGACGACGCTCACCAGCGCGGTCACGGCCACGATCCAGAAGTGGCCGGCGTGGTGCTCCCAGCGGGCGTCGAGGCGCGGGTTGGCGCGCAGCAGCCACAGCCCGAGCAGCGGGAGCACGAGCTGCGCGAGCCACACGGGCGCGCGCAGACGTGTGGCGGCGCGTGCCGTCACCCTGACCTCTTTCCCCTCCGACTCGGCCCGTGGCAGGGCACGATGACGCCGGGCGGCCATGGCGAGGGCCGTGGCGGACGCGGCGCCCTACCACGGCCCTTCGGCCTGCCTCCCGGCTGCGCCATGGTCGGGGGCCGCGCTTGAGGTTCGGTTGGGAACCGCTTGGGAACCGCGGAGTGACGATGATCGGGCGGTGCGTGGAGCGGTCGGCGCCCCGGCGGCTCAGGCGGGCGCGAAGCGCTCGCCGAGACCGCCGGGTGCCTGCCGGTCGCGGGCGCGCGCCGCGACCTGGGCCATGCCGAGCGGTCCGGCGTCGGCCAGGCAGGCCTCCAGCAGCGCGGCGGCGCGCTCGCGCTCGCCGGCCACGCCGCCGTCGAGCAGCAGCTCGGCGAGGTGCAGGCGGGTGCGGGCGAGGAGCGCGCGGGCGCCCATGCGGTCGTGCGTGACCAGGGCGGTCTCCAGGTGCCCGCGGGCCTCCCCCGGCCGGCCCATGGTGGTGGCAAGGCGGCCGAGCCAGTGGTCGACGGCGCCGAGGAACAGCAGGCCCGTGTTGGTGACCACCACCCGTCCGGCGAACGGCGCCAGCTTCTGGTAGAGCACGCCGGCGGCGTCGCCGTCGCCGAGCAGCGCGACCGCCTCGGCGAGCGCCACCGGGGTCGCCTGGTCGGGCGTGAGCGGGAAGGGGCCGTTGTCGCCGTAGCCGAGCACGCCGTCGGCGCCGAGACGGGCGAGCAGCGCCGCGGCCTCGGCGTCGCGGCCCGACGAGGCGAGCAGCAGCAACAGCGCGCCCTGCCACAGGTAGGTCTGCGGGTGGTCGGCGGCCCAGCGCCGCACCTGCGGCTCCAGCTCCGCCATGCGCCCCTGCTCGTGCCGGATGAAGGCGAGCTGGGCGGTGTGGGCGGGCACGGCGCCCGCCGGGTTGCCGCGGCGGTGGCGCTCGAAGGCCTCGCCCGCCAGGCGCTCGGCCTCGCCGAGGCGCCCGGAGAGCAGCGCCCACATGCTACGCAGCCAGCGCAGGTGCACCAGGAACAGCGGCTGCTGCAGCGCCTCGGCGGCGCGCGCGAAGCTGGCCAGCTGCGCCCGTGCGCCGGCGGCGTCGCCCTGTTGCAGCAGCAGGATCACCCGGTACTGGCGGCCGAGCGTCGCCTGCTCGGGCAGCCCTGACGCCTCGGCCATGGCGACCAGCTCGTCGGCGTGGGTGAGGCGCTCGTCGGAGCCGGCCACCGGCCAGGTGATCAACTGGGCGGTGAGCGCGTCGGCCAGGGCACGCGGGTCGCGCAGCCGCCTGGCCATGCCGAGGGACTGCTCGCTCAGCGTGCTGAGCTCGTCCTCGGTGTGGAAGTTGACCGCGAGCTGCGCGAGCACGCTGGCCTTGAGGGAGGAGTCGCCCGCGCCGAGCGCCGCCCGGGCACCGTCGAGCAGCCGCACCGACGGCTCGTCGGGCTGCCACAGGTCCAGCCACGAGGCCCAGAGGTTGCCGCTGTTGAAGCCGAGCGCCGCCCGCGCCATCCAGGTCGCCTCGCCCAGCTCCCTGGCCAGCGCGAAGGCCGGCTCGAGGGCGGCCCTCGCGGCGCCGATCTCCCCGGAGCGGCGGCGCGCGTCGCCGAGGCCGAGCAGCAGCTCGCAGCGGACCCGCGGCTGCGGCTGGGCGTCGCGGTCGAGCGCGGCCAGCGCCCGCGCGTAGTGGCCGGCGGCGTCCTCGTAGGCGAGCCGCGCGCTGGCCTGCTCGGCGGCGAGGCGGGCGTAGCCGACCCCCTTTGCGGCGACGCCGTCTGGGTCGCCCCGTCCCGGCGGCGCCAACGCCGCCGCCTGGCCGAAGTGGTGGGCGAGCTCGGCGGCGGCCTCGCCGGCGCGCTCGGCGAGGACGGCCTCGAGCGCCGCGGCGTAGGCGGCGTGCAGGCGCGCCCTGCGGACCGTGGAGGTCCCGGCGTAGACCGCCTCGCGGACCAGGTCGTGGGCGAAGCGCCAGCCACCGCGCCGCTCCGGGTCCTCGACCACCATGCGGGCGGCGAGCGCGGCCTCGACCAGCTCGAGCACGCGCTCGCCGGGCAGGCCGGTGACCACCGCGAGGGTGTCGACCTCGAAGACGTCGGGGGCGAGCGCGGCGACCGTCAGCACCTCGGCGGCCTCGCCGGGAAGCCGGGCCAGCCGCTCGCCGACCACCTCGCGGACGGTCGCAGGCACCTCGCTGCTGGCCGCCTCGGCCAGCCCGCCCTCCACTACGAGCAGCCGGGCCAGCTCGCCGAGCAGGAACGGGTTCCCCCCGGTGCGGCGGTGGAGCCGTGCGCTGAGCCGGTCGGGCACCGCCGCGCCGGTCGCGCCGGCCAGCAGGGCTGCCACCTCCACCTCGCTGAGGCCGCCGAGGACGATGCGCCCGGCCACCGGCTCGCGCGCCAGCCGCGCAAGGGTCTCGGTGAGCGGGTGGCCGGCGCGCACCTCGCCGTCCCGATAGGTGGCCAGCAGCAGCGCCGGGACCCGGCCGAGGCCGCCGGCCACGAAGGCGAGCAGCCGCAGGGACGGCAGGTCGGCCCAGTGGAGGTCGTCGAGCACCAGCAGCAGCGGCCGGCGGGCGGCCACCCTGCCGAGGAAGCGGGCGACCGCGTCGTAGGCGCGGAAGCGCGCCGCCTCGCCATCCAGCAGGGCGGGCGGGGCCGTGGCGGCGACGCGGTCGCCCAGCTCGGGGGCGACCTGGGCGACGTAGGCGGCGCCGGGGCCGAGGGCCTGCCGCAGCTCGCCGTCGTCGAGCTGCTCGGCCACGCTGCGCACGACCTGCAGCCAGGGCCAGAAGGGCGGCGCTCCTTCCAGCTCGTAGCAGGCACCCCGGTGGACCTGGACGCCCCGCGCCGCCGCCCGTGCCGCCAGCTCCTCGGCCAGCCGCGTCTTGCCGATCCCCGCGTCGCCGCCGACCAGCATCAGCCGCCCGTCACCCCGCGTGGCCGTCTCCAGCGCCTGCGTGAGCGCCAACAGCTCGGCGTCGCGCCCGACCAGCGCGGCGGCCTCCGGCGGGGCGCCCGCCGCCGGCCACACCGCCGCCGCGTGACCGTCGTGCCGCTCCGCGGCGGGACGGCGCGACCGACCGGGTTGCGCCTGCCCGCCCGCCGACGCCTGACCAGCCACCGGCGCCTGGCCGAGGCGATGGCCTGGCGCCGACCGCCCGCGACCGGTGGCGCCGGGCTGGCCGTGCGCATCGCCGGAGCTGCCGCGCTTGCCGTCGGAATTGCCACGGGTGCCGCCCGTCGGACCGCGCGTGGCGCCGGCCTGGCCGTGGCTGCCGGCCGCGGCTGCCCGTGCCCTGCCCGGCGGTTGCCAGTCCAGCGTCGGCGACTGCAGCAGGATCTCCTCCTGCAGGCGCCGCAGGGCCGGTCCCGGCTCGATCCCCAGCTCCTCGACCAGCAGGTCCCGGCCGTCGCGGTAGGCGCGCAGCGCGTCGGCCTGGCGTCCCGACCGGTACAGGGCGAGCATCAGCTGGCTGCGGAGCCGCTCGCGCAGCGGGTTGGTGGCCAGCAGCCGTTCGAGGTCGGGGACCACCTCGGCGTGCCTGCCGGCGGCGAGCCTCGCCTCGACCTGGTCCTCGGCGGTGGCCAGGCGCAGCTCGCCCAGCCGTGCGACCTCGCCCTGGGCGAACGGCTCGAAGGCCACGTCGGCGAGGGCGTCGCCACGCCACAGCGCCAGCGCCTCCCCGAGCATCGTCTCGGCCGCCACCGGGTCGGAAGGCAGGACGGCGCGGCCGTCGCGGGCCAGGCGCTCGAAGCGAGTGGCGTCCAGGTCGTCGGGGCCCACCCGTAGCACGTACCCGGGGGGCTGCCAGGCGAGCACCGCGGAGGTCGCTCCCGGCGCCCGCTCGGGTTCGACCACTCGGCGCAGCATCGAGACGTAGGAGCGCAGCGTGACCGTCGCCCGGGGCGGCGGGCGGCCGCCCCAGAGCTCCTCGATCAGCCGGTCGACCGAGACCACCCGGTTGGCGTCGAGGAGCAGCAGCACGAGGAGGGCGCGCAGCTTGGCGCCGGCGACGCGGAGCGGCCCAGCATCCCCGATCACCTCGAGCGGCCCAAGGATCCCGTACCGCATCGACCCATCCCCCGTGGCGCCGCCGGCTCGCGGCCCCGAAACCTAGCCTGCGCCAGGTCGCCGCTGCCGTGTCGGCGCCCCTGGCCCTGTTGGCGACCTCGGTGACGCCAGCGTCGATTCAAACCGATTCCGCTGGATTCGAAAACCTGAATGACCGAATCACCCACTGCTGCCGGCTTCCCGCCGCCATCGTGCCCGCTCCGACCGCTGTGGAAAGCGCTTTGATCCAGTTTCCACCCGGTTGCTTCCATCCTCCTGTGTTCGAGCTTGGTTGGGAGTCGGATCGACTGGGAGGCGCGGGGTGCGGGAGACGATCGCCGTGACGCCGGACGCGGTCAGGGCGGTGGCCGGGGACGTCCGCCGCCTGGCGAGCGAGCTGCGCGGGGCCACCGCCCATGCCGGTGCCGGCGCCTGCCGGGTCTCCGGCGCCCTCGCCGGCAGGAGTGCCCAGTTCGACGCCATGTGGCTCGCCTGGTCGACAGCGCTCGACCAGGTCGCCTCCGCGCTGGAGGCTCATGCCCCCACGCTGGACGCCGCCGCGGACGACTACGGCGAGACCGACGCCGGCGCCGTCACCGACCTGCCAGCGGGGCCCTGAGTGCTGCCGGATCCCGGAGTGCTCTGGGCGGGTTCCCGCGGCTTCGCCGCGCTCGCCTCCAGGTACTTGGAAGCCGGCTCGTCAGACTTTGAAGCCGGACCATCGAGGGACATCCGGTGGCCCCTGCTCAGCGTGATCACCACGAGCTGCCGCGTTTGGGTTGTCAGAGCGGTGTGCGAGTATTTCTCGGCAACGGCGTCGTTCACGGTGACGGCGTCACCGTCACCGTGGAGTGCCCTCCCGTCGGAAACCTTCCATGCGAGGCAACGTGCGCATCGTCCTGCAGCTAAGGGCATCGGCTGGTCAGCTGGCGTGGGATGAGGTCCTCACGCCTGGTCGTGGACTCGTCTACGGGGCGCTGGCCGCGCACAGTCCGGAACTCGGGCGGCGGCTGCACGACATCGGCTACGGCCGTACCAGCTTCGGCCGTTCGCGTTCTGCCCGCCGACGTTCCCGTCCGCCTCCCAGGTCGCCCGAGCCTACGCGATCGGCGGGGCGGGGTCGGTGGCCTTCGGCTCGCCGTTGCTGGTGGTCGGACACTGTTGCATCTGGACGAAGGTCGTGGCTGACGAGTCTCCGAGTGGAGCCTCTTCCCATGTGGAGACCTCTGAGAACTTCTCAAAGCGGCCGATCATGAGGGCGATTCGTGGCGTTCCGGATCTCAGTGGAGGAGGTCGAGGCGGCTGATCGCCAGATGCAACAGTGCCGCCGCCGAACCCCAGCACCCCCGCCAGCTCCTTGCACCGTGGGCACACCGGGAACCGCTGCGGATCACGAACCGGCGCGAAGCGGTGGCCGCACAGGTGCACGTTTCCTACTACAACCACCCAGGAACGTACGTTTGAAGAGACTAGCGGGAGCCCTTTTCGTCCAGCCATCGGCTGAGGCACCCGTCGGTAGCGCATCGTGACAAGCTTGGCCGTTTGCACATTGATCGGGATGTTCGCGCTCCCGCGGCGGTAGGATTGGGTGGGAACGAGGCCGCGCACCAGGCCGTTGGGGGAAGCGTGAACGACAAGCCCTGGTCCGAGCTGCGCGGACACGTCGCGGTCCTCCGTCGGCGCAAGTGGTTCCTGCTCGTGGTGACGGCGGCCGCGACCTCCGGTGTGCTCTTCTACGCCTTCCTGCGGACCCCGGTGTACGAGTCCAACGCCGAGGTGCTCGTACGGCCGATCGCGCTCGTCCGGGTCGGCCCGCCTGCCCCAATATGGCCCGCCCGCCTACGTGGCCTGAATAGGCCGCACCCGTAACAGCGCTACGTGGCTGACCGTAGTTACGGCCGAGGCCAGACGCCCGCCCGCCTGGAGGGATCGTTGTCGCCGGTGCTGTGGGCGCGGGCCTTGCCCTGTCCCACTGGCTGGCTTACCTGATCGCGGTTCCCCACGCCCACGATCGGGAGCAGTTGCTCGAGCACACCGGGCACGGGTACTGGCCGCGCCTTGTCGCGGTTGCCGCAGCCTTCGGCCTCGTGGCCCTTGTGGTGACCGGGTCGCAGGCGGTGGCCCGGGCACGTGCTGCCGACCTGGGCCAGCAGCGTCTTCGCCATCTCGTGGCCTACCTGGTCCGGATGCAGCTCCCCGCGTTCGTCCCTACTGGAAGCGATCGAGCGCCTCGCCTCCGGAACAGCGGGCCTTGACCTTTTCCTGCAGGCTCCCTTCCTGGTGGGGTTGGGGGCTCAGCTCGTCGTTGCGACCGTCCTTGGGGTCGTCCTGTCACGGTTCGCGCGTGCGGTTGCACGGATCGCCCGCATCCTCCTGCGGGGGAAGCTCCCCGTCCGGCCTGCCGTACCCTTGCCGCCCCCGGAACCCACCGCGATGCCCGTGCGCCTGCTCGGCCTTGCTGCGGTGGGCGTCCGGGCCCCTCCCGCCTTCTGACCCGCTCCTGACCTTCCGACCGCGGAGCGGTCGGGGGCGAGGAGCGTTCGCGCAGAGTTTCCAAGCGGCTGCATTCCGGGAGGGGATGCGGCGTGCAGCACGGGCGCAGTTGGACTGTTGTGGTGGCGCTGGCGATGCCTTCGTCGGGCTGTTCCTGCCGCTCCGGCGGGGCGACATTGGACCGCCGGGAGAGGTGGGGGGAAGCCTGGAGGTCGCCCTTGCGGCGGCTTCAGCCTGCCACCAGCCGCCGGCGAGACCGCACCGCGGCGCTGGAAGCTGGCTTGTCGTGGCAGGGGGGCCGCGATGCCAGCTGACCGCGTCGGCGGCTTCGTCGACCAGGCCAGGCTGCGGGAGTGCATCGAAGCGCAGCGCTGTCCGTGGTGCGACCGGGGTGGGTTGCGCTCCTTGGCGAACCACACGGTGCTCGCGCACGGGGTCTACGCCGATGAGCTTCGCGAGCTCGCCGGGCTGGCCCCCGACACGCCGCTGTGCTCGAGCGGCCTGAGCGAACGCCACCGCGAACTGGCTCGCGACCAGGACACGCGCCAATGGCTGCACCGACCAGGGGTCTGGGCGGCCGCGGCCGCCACCCGAGAGGCCAACTACGACGACCAGCAACGCAGGCGTCGCGTGGCGCACCTGAACGCCGTGCGCCAACAGGCCCTCGACGCCTGGCGGCGCTCGCTGCAAGCAGAGAAGGACGACCCCGAGCTGGCGGCAGCCCAGACGATCGCTCGGTCGAAGGCTCACAGAAAGTACCGCCCGGGCGAGGAGTGCGCGGTCTGTGGCGCCTGGTTCTGCTCCGTCGTTCCGCCCGGCCGCGACTACCGGCAGCGCAAGTTCTGCAGCGAGCAGTGCCGCGGCGAGGCGATCCGCCGCCTTCGCCGACGAACGTGGGTGCGCCGCACCCTGCAATCCCTTGACGAACCAGCCGTCGCACCACTCCTCGCCGCGCCGGGCGTCACCGACCGCCCGGACAACGAAACGGGCGATGGCCAGGGCAGCCAGCGGATCGCCCCACCATCAGCCTGACCGTCGTTCAGCCCGATCCTGTGGGGTGCGCAAATGCGTTCATGCAGCTCGCCGGTACTCGTGGAGCAGACCACCGAGAAGGTCTCGTCGGCTTACTGTGCGGGGCCGATCTTGGCCGACGACAATCGGCTCGGCGCGTGGGTCGGGCGCTTGCAGGCCCAGTGCCCGGTGCGGGCGGTGCCGGTTGTAGTGCTCGACGTAGACGCGCAGGACCTGTTCCAGATGATCTCGCCCGATCAGGAGCCAGTCCAAGAACACCTTCCAGGTCGTGCTCGCCCGTCGCGGCGCAGGATCAAGCCCATGGCGGCGCAGCGTGGTGCGGATTGCGGTGGCCGACGCCTGGATGCCAAGCCGCAGCAGCTCGCCTTGGATGCGCTGGTAGCCCCACCGCGGATTGTCCTGTGCGAGGCGGACGATCAACTGCTGGACGTCGTCGTCCAGCGGTGGTCGGCCGTGGCCATGACGCGGGAATGTTCACGATCCGGCGACCAGGCGGCGGTGCCAATGCAGCAGCGTCTCGGGCTTGACGAAGAAGCGGGACCAGCGGGATCGGGGCAGCACGCGACTGATCGCAGCCAGCAGGGCGCGGTCCGCGGGCTCGAGCGTAGGTCGTGGGACTTGGCGACGAAGGACGCTGAGCTGGTGGCGCAGCACCAGGAGCTCGAGGCGGCGTCGCCGCGCGCGAGCAGCACGAGCAGCTGAATGGAGCGGCGCAGCGAGAGGTAGGCGAGGGTTGCGAACATGTGGGGCGTCTCCGCGGCGGATGGCGGAGGCGCACCATACCAAGCGCCGTGCGTTGTGGACTGGCTGCTCGGCAGCCACGAACGAGTTTGCGCACCCGACACCGTCTGGCGGTTGGGGATCCGAATCCGCCGCGGCGCGCTCTGACCAGCAGGTTTGCTGCTTCAGTGGGTGGCCTAACTGGTGAGCCGAACTGCGCTTGGCCACACGGGGTTGTCGACCGGGACGACGACCGGGGAGCGACCGGTCCACGCCGCGCACTCGGCGATCGTCTGGACCAGCAGGTCGCGGAGCATCCCGTCCGGGTCCGGGATGCAGGCCTGCGCGATCCCCTCGACGGCGTCGCGGACGATGACGGGCGCGGCCTGCCGGCGGAAGCCCTTCTGGGAGGCCCGGACCCCGCTGGTGAAGCGGCAGGCCCACTGCGCGGCGTGCGGCACCCGCGCCAGCGCCAAGCGGCTCTGCTCCTGGAGGCTTCCCGCCGGCCGCCCGTCCAGCTCGGCCAGGACGCGTTCGCAGGCCAGCACCGAGACCGCCATGACGCGCTGCCGCCAGGCCGCCGCCACCGGCAACGCCATGGTGGCCGACCGCAACGCGATCCCCGCGTCGATGTGCGGGTCGTCACCGGTCAGCCCGATCACCGACGGGATCAGGCTGGCCAGCCGCGGGCGGCCGGCGTCGGAGGTGTGGTCGTTGACGTGGCGGGCGACCGCGGCCAGCAGCGGGTGGGTGCACGCCGGATGGTCACCGAAGCGCTCGCCGGCGAGCAGCGAGGCGAGCTCCATGAAGCATGCGCCCTTGCGCGGGTTGCGGTGCTTGCCGCGGGCCAGCATCGGGAGCGACGCCGGCGGCTGCGCGTCGTGGGGCATCATGCTGCACCCCAACGGGAGGTTCGGTCCTGCTGCGACCCAGTCTGCGCCGCAGCCGGCCGGCACGCCAGCACCGGCTGCGCTGGCAGCTCTCGGGTTGGGCCCCGGGCGGTGACCGACGGGCTAGCAAGCCGCGCAGCGACGGCTCGTGAGGACATAAGCTCCTGGTGTGTCCCTTCTGGACCTGGTGCCGCGATCCTTCGGCGAGTCGCGCTTCCAACGCGGTCGTCCTTCCCGGGCAGCTGGGCACGCGCTGGACTTCGACGCGATGCGGCAGGCCGGATCCGGTCTGGGAGCGGGCGGGTTTGCCGTGTTCGACGCCTCGGCCTGCATGGTGCAGGCGGCCTGGCGGTACTCGCGGTTCCTGTTCGTGGAGTCGTGCGGCCAGTGCCCGGCCTGCAAGTTCGGCACCGGCGAGGTCACCCAGGCACTACAGAAAATCGAGGCGGGC
>WNGE01005362.1_pt1 | contig 15717 bp, 17 predicted proteins | sample 5400651 | NCBI WGS metagenome assembly WNGE01 (sample SAMN13153370, study PRJNA577476) | soil metagenome | isolation source: 60 cm soil or saprolite under grassland replicate 2 | place: USA:California | collected 2016-06-15 | reverse complement strand
GTTCATCGACGCGCTGAGGCCACGACTAGGTCGGCGCAGCGCAGTCGTCCGCGCCCATCTCTGAGCTCGGTCAGTCGGTCTGGCGGTAGGTGACGGCGGCGATCCCGCCGTGCGGCTCCAGGCGCTCCGGCAGCATCTCGACCATCGTCAGCTCGACCCCGTGCAGCCGCGAGAACTCCACCAGCTCGTCGACCAGGTCGGCGGTGGGGAAGAGTTCGGCGTCGTGGAAGGGGCAGCGCCCGGCGGCGCTCGACAGGTAGTGGTGCTCCTTGCACACGAAGCCCGGCTGCCGGAGCCCGCCCGCGATGAACAGGCGGCGCATCAAGAAGCGGCTGGCGACGTCGAGGACGGCGTCCATCCCGGCGACCAGGACCCCCGCCGCCAGGTATTCGCCCAGGCTCTCGAGCTCCGCCGCCTCCTCGGCGCGGCGGTGGTCCCGCAGCACCTGCTCCAGCCGGCGCTCGAACTCGGCGCGGTCGCGACCCGGGTCCAGTGGCAGCCGTCCGGCCAGCCGCCCGGCGGCCTGCTTGGGCAGGTGCTCGTCGAGCTCGGCGAGCACGGTCTCGTCGCCGACCAGGATCAGCACCGCCCGCGGCTGCTCGTCGAGGAGCCGGTTCGCCAGCTGGGCGGTTTCCTTCAGGAGCCAGACGAGATGCATCAGCCGGTGCCGCTGGACCTTGCCCGGCCGGCTGGTGTCGACGGTCTCGGTGGGTACGAAGGACTCGATGGCGTCGACCTCCTCGAGCTCGCCGAGGCGGAGGGTCCAGAGCTGCGCCTTCTCCGTCTCGACCTCGACCACGATCGCCGGGGGATGGGTTTCGAGCAGCGTTTCCAGCGGCGCCACGTAGGGGTCGATGTTGACCCGGAGCGCATCCGGCGTCCGCACGTGGAGGGCGGCGGCGCGATGCAGCTGGTGGCCGGACTTGAACGCCACCACGCTCCGTTGGCCGCGCAGGTCGGGGATCTCGAGCAGCGTCTCGAGCTCGTCGAGGTCGCGTTCGAGGAGCTGCTTCTGGATGGGGGCCAGCTCGTCGACCAGGTAGCGGCGGGCGGCCAGCTCGGAGTGGCGCATCGAGTTGAGCAGCTCCAGGCGTGCGGCCTTGCCCGGAGCTACGGCATCGTCCGGGGAGAGGTTGATGTAGAGGCTCACCACCGGCTGGTCGAAGTCGGCGGTGATCAGCCGCCGCAGGTCGCTGTCGGTGATGCTGCGCTGGCTGCGCATGTCCTTGAGCAGGGTGTCGGCGTCGGGCGGGCGGGTCGGGCGCAGGTCCGTGCGCCGTGCCCGGCGTGCGGCGCCGATCGTCCGCTCACGCTGCTCGGCGGTCTCCCAGCTGCGGTTCACGCCGACTGCTGCCATCCCGTTGCCCTTACCCATAGGCGCCGGGCATCAATCAGGCCGGCGGCGGCCCCCAGTACACGGCGGGGTCGGCGAAGAGCGCCGGCGTGCCGCCGGTGTGGACGAAGACCACGGCGTCGTCCGCCCGCACCCGACCCGCCTCCAGCTCGCCGATCAGCCCGCCCAGGGCCTTGGCGGTGTAGACGGGGTCGAGGATCAGACCCTGCCTCCGGGCCGCCAGCTCCAGCGCCCGGGTCGAGAGCTCGGTCGCGATCCCGTAGCCGGCACCCACGTACTGGTCCCAGACCAGCGGCCGGGCCTCGGGCAGCGCGACGCCCAGCAGCGCGCCGGCCTCGGCCATCACCTCGCGCGTCCGCGCCACCCGGTCTGCAATCGAGGTCGAGACGCTGACTCCCACCACCTGGGCTTCCGAGCCCGCCAGCGCCAGGCCCAGGGTGAGTCCGGCCAGGGTGCCGCAGGAGCCGGCGGCGGCGACCACGTAGCGGGGTCGCACGCCCACCTCCGCCCACTGGCCGGCGAGCTCCAGCGCGGCCCGCACGTAGCCGAGGGCGCCGCGCCCGCTGCTGCCGCCGCCCGGCACCACGTAAGGCCGGCGGCCCTCGCTCCGCATGTCCGCCGCCACCTCCTGCATGCGCTGCTCGACGTCGCGGCCGGCGCCCGCGAAGGTCCAGCGCGCTCCCAGCAGCCGGTCCAGGAGCAGGTTCCCCGCCAGCTCCTCGATGGGATCGCCCTCGAAGACCAGGTGGGCGTCCATCCCCACCACCCGCGCCGCGGCGGCGGTCGCCCGGCAGTGGTTGGACTGGGGCCCGCCCCGGGTGACCAGCACGTCGGCATCCTGGGCGAGCGCCTCGGCGACCAGGTACTCGAGCTTGCGCGCCTTGTTGCCGCCCAGGGCCAGCCCGGTGTTGTCGTCGCGCTTGACCAGCAGCCGCTGCAGGCCGAGGGCGGCGGCCAGGCGGGGCGCGCCCTGGAGCGGGGTGGGGGCGATGGCCAATTCCAGGCGCGGGATCCGCTCCAGTTCGGGAAGCACTGGCACAAGCATATTGAGGGGCAACAGGGTTGGTAATACCAAGCATTCAGGGCGCAATCACCGCGTCGACGATTCGTTGTACGTTGGCGAGGAGAATGACGGTGCTTCCTAAAACCAAGCAGCGAGCCACTTCCGGTAAGGTTCAGCCGGCGACCGCGGTCACGCGGTTGCACGCTCCCGACCCCGACCTCCAGACACAGTTGGAGACCCTTCTCCACGAAATCTGGAAGTGCGAGGCGGACTGGCGGCTGGACGACCGGATCGATCTCGCCCTGCATCAGCCCCGCCGCTAGCCAACCCGGCCGACATGCTCGGGCCGCCGGCCGTCGCCGGCGACCGCGGTCGCCTACCCGCGTCCGCACCATGTCGGCCGGTCTTTGTTTCCTCCGGGCTCCCGGAGCCCCGGCCTCTCTAGGCCAGCACCTGGACGGTGACCACGTTCTCGACCGCGATCGCGGGGTCGAGCGAGGCCATCGCCGAACAGTACTTGGTCTGGCTCAAGTCGACGGCGCGCGACACGCTGCCGGCGTCGAGGTCGGGACCCGAAATGCGATGGGTGAGCCGGATGCGGGTGAACCGGCGCGGCAGCTCGTCCCGCCGCCAACCCTCGCAGGCGACCTCGTAGCTGGTGACCGACTTGCGCATCTTGCCCAGGATGTCGACCACGTCGATCGCCATGCAGCCGGCCATCGCGCTCAGCATGGCCTCCATCGGGGAGAGCGAGCCGCGGTCTTCGCCGGACCAGATCAGGATGCTCCCGTGGTCGTTGGCGGCCTCGAAGCGATGGCCCCCCTGCCAGGTCAGGCGCGTGGCGTTGGTGGGCATCGGCTCTGCCACCCGACCACCTTAGTCCCCTGACACAGGGCCCTCTAGATTCGGCCGCCTCTAAGCCAGGGACACCAGCTCCAGCAGCCCGTCCTCCCAGAAGTCGAGCTTGCCCTCCGGCATCATGAGCACCCGCTGGGGCCCCAGCGCGGCCACGAACTCGGTGTCGTGGCTGACGATCACCATCGAGCCCGGCCAGGCGCCGAGCGCCTCGGCGACCGCGGTCCGGGAGGGCGGGTCCAGGTTGTTGGTGGGCTCGTCCAGCAGCAGCAGGTTGTGGCGGCCGGCGACCAGCTGGGCGAGGGCGAGCTTGGTCTTCTCGCCGCCGGAGAGGGTGCCCGCGTCCTGCATCGCGATCTTGCCGACCAGGCCGAACATGCCCAGCAGCGCCCGCAGCTGGGGCTCCGGCGCCTCCGACATGGCGCGCATGTGGCTGAGCACCGTGCGCTGGGGCTCGATGCCCTCGTGCTCCTGCGCGTAGTAGCCGAGGGAGACGTTGTGGCCGAGCCGGAAGCCACCCTCGTCGGGCGCCGACTCGCCGGCCAGGATGCGCAGCAGGGAGGTCTTGCCGGCGCCGTTGAGGCCCATCACCAGCAGGCGCTGGCCGCGCTCGAGCTCGAAGCCCAGGCGCCGGAACACGGGCGGGCCGCCGTAGCCCTTGGTCAGCTCGCTGACGTGCAGCGCCAGCCGGCCGGAGCTGGGCGGGGGCGGGAAGCTGACCCGGATCTTGCGGTCGCGCCGGAGCGGCGTCACCCGCTCTGACTTCAGGCGCTCGACCCGCTTGTCGAGGGAGTGCGCGGTGCGGGCGCGTTTGGCCGTCTGGTGGCGCATGGAGTCGGCCAGCGAGCTCAGGCGCTGGATCTCGCCGGACTGGCGCTCGGCCAGCTTCTCCCGGCGCTGCTGGTCGAGGCGGCGCTGCTGCTGGTACTGGGAGTAGGTTCCCCGGTACTCGACCAGGGCGGCGTCCTCGAGGTGCAGGACGCGGGTGATGGCGCTGTCCAGCAACTCGAGGTCGTGGCTCACCACCAGCAGGCCGCCCCGGTAGCCCCGCAGGAACGACATCAGCCAGCCCTTGGCGTCGCCGTCAAGGTGGTTGGTCGGCTCGTCGAGCAGCAGCAGCTCGCTCTCCGCGAAGAGGACGCGCGCGATCTCGACCCGCCGCCGCTCGCCGCCCGAGAGCACGCCCAGCGCCAGGTCGGCGCGGTCGAGCGCCAGCCCGAGGCCGGCCAGGATCCGCCGGGCGTCGGCGTCGGCCGAGTAGCCGCCCGCCTGCCGGAATCGCTCCTCGGCCTCGCTGAAGCGCTCCACGCTCTTCGCCGAGTGGTCGCTCTCGAGCGCCAGCTGCAGCTCGGCCAGCCGCGCCGCCGCCTTGTCGAGACCGCGTCCGCTGAGAACGTGCATGACCGCCCGCACCTCGGCCGCCGAGCGCGGGCGCGGGTTCTGGGGCACGTAGCCGGTGCTGCCCCGGCGCAGCACCAGGCCCCGGGCGGGTGAGGTCTGGCCGGCGAGGACGCGCAGCATCGAGGTCTTGCCGGCGCCGTTGAGGCCGACCAGGCCGACCTTGTCGCCGGCGCGGACCTGGAAGGAGCCGCCGGCCAGGGTGAGGCGGCCGCCGACCTCGACCTCCAATTCGCGGACCTGGAGCATGACGCGCCATTGTGCCGTGTTACTCGGGGCCGGGCGCGGGCGTTGGTTCGGCATCACACGGAGGTGCTCGGTATGAGATCCAGTCGTTTCCTGGCCGCGCTGGCGTCGCTCGTCCTGTTCGCGGTGGCGGCCTGCAGCTCGGCGGCGTCCGCCGGCAGCACCTCCGGCAGCGGCGGCGGCCGTCCCGCCGAGGCGACCAAGCAGGGCTCGGCGGGCGCCGGTGCGCCCACCTCCGCGGCGCCCAAGGGCGGCGTCACCGACGTGGTGCCGCCGCTGCCCACCGGGCAGGGCCCGCGCATCATCCGCACCGCCAGCCTCATCGTCCAGGTCGCCAACGGCAAGTTCGACAGTGCCCTGACCAGGCTGATCGACCTGGCCGCCAGGGAAGGCGGCTACGTCGCCGGCAGCAGTGCCGTCAGCGATGACAGCGAGCGCATCCGCACCGGGACCATCACCTTCGCGGTGCCCTCCGACAAGTACGAGGAAACGATCAGCCAGGTCCGCGGCTACGGCACCGTGCAGGCCTTCAACTCCAGCGCCCAGGACGTGAGCCAGCAGTACGTGGACCTCAACTCCCGGCTCAAGGCCGCGGAGGCGCAGCGCGACGCCATGCTCACCCTGCTCCAGCGCGCGACCACGATCAACGAGATCATCAACATCCAGAACCAGATCGGGCAGATCACCAGCCAGATCGAGCAGCTCAAGGGCCAGATCAGCTTCCTGGAGCATGCGACCGGCTACTCGACCATCAACGTCACCCTCCGCGAGGCGGCCGTGCTGGCGCCGCGGACCACCGACGACCTCGGCATCCAGGGCGCGCTCCACAGCGCCCTCTACAACTTCTTTCAGAGCGTCGACTTCATGGTCGTGGCGCTGGGCGCGCTGGCGCCCTACGTGCTGATCGGGCTCGCCGGGTTCGGGGTCTTCACGTTCTGGCGGCGGCGCCGCCTGGCGCGCGCTTAGAGGGAGCGGGCGATAGGCTGCGGACCGTGAGAGCGGTCCACAGCACGGCCCGGCGCAGCGTGGCCGGTAACCCGCACCGGTATACCGATGGATGGGTGTCGCGCCTGCTTGCCTCGGTTGCGGTGCCGGCAGCGCTGGCGGCTTGCGGAGGTAACAGCCCCATCGCCCCCGCCAGCTCGCCCACGGCGGCCCCCGCGGCCACCCTTCGCAGCTTCGCCATGAAGGGCGTGGGGGCGGCCAACGCCGGCATCACGGGCACGGCCGAGGTGGCGCCCGGCGGCGGCCGCTTCGTACTAAGGACTACACGATCCCGCCGGCAGGCTGGTACGCCAACGTGCACCAGGGTCCCGACCTCCAGGGCGACAACGCCCGGCCCCTGGCCTGCCGGGATCTGAAAAGGGCCTAAGCGATGGAAGAGGACTCGAGGCGGAGGGGTGGAGTGATCGAATTCCCGGCCGCCGACGTGCCCGCCGCCCAGATCGCGCTCGAGGAGCTGGACCTCATCTACGCCTTCATCTACGCCCGCGTCGGCAACCGCGCCGACGCCGAGGACCTCACCCAGCAGGTGGCGCTGAAAGCGATCCCGCGGCTGCGCGCCGAGGCCGCCGCGGCGTCCATCCGCGCCTACCTGTTCGCGACCGCCCGCTCGGTGCTGGCCGGCTTCTGGGCACACCGGTTCGGGCTCCCGGAAGAGGAGCTGCGCGAGGACGTGGCGCCGCCCGCACAGCATCCGCCGCCGGGACCGCGTGCGGAATCGGGCGCCGCGGCCACCCGCGCGACCCGGATCCTGGAGGCGCTGCCGGCCAACTACCGGCGCGTGCTCGAGCTCCGTTTCCTGCGCGGGTACTCCTTGAAAGAGGTCGCCGCCGAGACCGGGAGCACGGTGGGCGGCATCAAGGTGATGCAGCTGCGCGCCCTGCGCGCGGCGGCCAAGGTCGAAACCGATGCCTGACGACAGGGAACAGCAGAGCAGCGAGCGGGTCGAGCGGGTGGCGCGCGACCTGATGGCCGGCAAGCGGCTCAAGATCGGGCCCGCGGACGCCTCCGACCGCGGCGCGATCATGGCCGCCGCCGCGCTGGCCGGCGCCCGGGAGCCGTTCCCGCGGATGCCGCCCGCCTTCCGGCGGCGCCTGCAGTCGGCACTGGAGAGGGGCCGCGAGCCGGGGGTGATGTCGAGGCGCACGGCGCTGGTCGCCGGACTGGCGGCGGCGGTGGGCGCGGTCACCGGTGCCGCGATGGCGAGGCTGATGCCGGAGCCGGCGGCCCATCCGGTGGGCCGCGGCGGTGGCATCCAGAACCGGATCCCGGCGGTCAGGTGGTACGACGCCGGGCCCCTGTCCGCGTTCAAGGAGGGCCTGCCGGTGCGCTTCCAGGCGGGCGCCGTCGGCACTTACCTGATTCGCAGGGGCGAGAGCGTGAAGGCGCTCTCCTCGGTCTGCACCCACCTGCCCTGCGAACTGGCCTGGGGCGCGGAGACGAGCTCCTTCAACTGCCCCTGCCACAATGTGGCCTTTGACGGCGACGGGTTCCAGATCACCACTCCCGAGGGCTACCCGCTGCCGCCGCTCCCGCAGCTCGACGTGCGCGTCACCGCCAGCGGGCGCGTGGAGGTGGCGGGACCGTGAGCGCGCCGCCGGCGCACAAGGTCCGCCTGGCCGCGCTCGATCGCTGCCTGCAGCGGTTGGAGGACGCGCTGGCCGGCGGCCAGCTCCGGGTCGACGCCCGGCTCGGCACCGAGCTCCGCCAGCTCCTGGCGGACGCCGGCCTGATCCCCGACCACCGGCTGGAGGGGCGCCGCATCGACCGCGTGCTCGACGACATCTTCGCGCTCCAGGGCCAGCTCCTGGGCGCCCACGAGCAGGTGAAGGCCGCCGGCGGCTGACACCCGGCTCGGGCAGCGGGTCCGGTATCCTAGCGGCCGCCCATGACCACCTCCTTTAATTCCTCGCGCTCATACCTCCTGACCTCGGAATCGGTCACCGAAGGCCACCCAGACAAGGTCTGCGACCAGGTCTCCGACGCCATCCTGGACGGCATGCTGGCGCAGGACAACGCCGCCCGGGTGGCCTGCGAGACCGCCATCACCAAGGAGCTCTGCGTGGTCATCGGCGAGGTCACGACCTCGGCCGAGGTGGACATCTCGAGAACGATCCGGGACACCATCCGTGCCATCGGCTACGACAGCCCGGAGCTGGGCTTCGATCCCGACCACGCCCTGATCCAGGTCTACCTCAAGGAGCAGTCGCCGGACATCGCAGCCGGTGTCGACCACTCGATGGAGGAGCGAAGCGGCGAGCTGAAGGACGATCCCTTCGAGCTCCAGGGCGCCGGCGACCAGGGGATGATGATCGGCTTCGCCTGCCGGGAGACCCCGGAGCTGATGCCGCTCACGATCTCGCTGGCGCACCGCCTGACCCGGCAGCTGGCCGAGGTCCGCAAGGACCGCACCCTGCCGTGGCTGCGGCCCGACGGCAAGTCGCAGGTGACCGTCGAGTACGAGTTCGGGAAGCCGAAGCGGATCGAGGCGGTCGTCATCTCCACCCACCATCACCCGAGCGCGACGAATCGGGAGATCGAGGAGGGGGTGCGAGCGCTGGTCATCGACCGCGTGCTGCCGCGCCAGTACGTGGATGCCAGGACCAAGGTCTACGTCAACCCGTCGGGACGCTTCGAGCTGGGCGGCCCCGCCGCCGACGCCGGGCTGACCGGGCGCAAGATCATCGTCGACACCTACGGCGGGGTGGCCCGCCACGGCGGGGGCGCGTTCTCGGGCAAGGATCCCTCCAAGGTCGACCGCTCGGCCGCCTACGCGGCGCGCTGGGTGGCCAAGAACCTGGTCGCGGCGGGGGTCGCCGAGCGCTGCGAGGTCCAGGTCTCCTACGCCATCGGGCGCGCCCACCCGACCTCGGTCGCGGTGGAGACCTTCGGGACCGGAACCGTCTCCGAGGAGAAGGTGCTCGACCTGATCCGGCGCCATTTCGACCTCCGGCCGGGGGCGATCATCCACAACCTCGACCTCCGGCGCCCGATCTACCGGCCGACGGCGGCCTACGGGCACTTCGGCCGCGACGACCTCGACGTGCCCTGGGAGCGCACCGACCTGGCCGAGGTCCTCCGCACCGACGCGCCGGCCGCCGCTTCGCGGACGTAGCCCGACAGCCGTTGGCGGCGGTGGCGGCGGTGGCGCGGCCACGGCTGCGTGTTTTCGACTCGCTGTCGAGGGAGGTGCTGCCGGTGCCGCTTTCGGAGGGTGGCCGCGAGCTCAAGCTCTACGTCTGCGGGGTGACGCCCTACGACTCCGGGCACCTGGGCCACGCCTTCACGTTCTGCGCCTTCGACGTGCTCGTGCGCTGGCTGGAGGCGCAGGGGGTGGGGGCGCGGTATGTGCAGAACGTGACCGACGTCGACGACCCGCTGTTCGAGCGGGCGCGCCGGGATTCGGTGCGGTGGGACGAGCTGGCGGCGCGCGAGGTGGTGGCGTTCGTGGCCGACATGGACGCGCTGGGCTGGCGGCGCCCGGACGCAATGCCGCGGGTCTCGGGGGAGATTCCGGGGATCCTGGACGCGGTGCGCGAGCTGGACCGGCGGGGCTTCGCCTATCAGTCGGACTCGGTCTACTTCGAGGTCGCCGGCTTTCCTTCCTACGGCGCTCTGTCGCACCGCTCGCGGCGCTCGATGCTGCGCAAGCTGCGCGAGGAGGGGTTGCTCGGTCGGGTGGGTCCGGGCGGGAAGCGGGATGCGCTCGACTTCCCGCTGTGGCGGCCCTCTCTGGATGACGAACCGGCTTGGGAGTCGGAGTATGGGGCGGGGCGCCCGGGCTGGCACATCGAATGCTCGTCGATGGCGATGCGCTATCTGGGGCCGGTGATCGACGTGCACGGTGGGGGTCGCGACCTCGCCTTCTCCCACCACGAGTCGGAGCGGGCGCAGTCGCAGTCCTTAACAGGCAGAGATGTCTTTGCCCGGGCCTGGATGCACACTGGCATGGTCCGTTACGAGGGCAGGAAGATGAGCAAGTCGCTGGGGAACCTGGTGGTCGTCCGCCAGTGCCTGCAGCGCGCGCCCGCGGCCGCGGTGCGCCTCTATCTGGCCTCCCATCGCTACCGGCGCGACTGGACCTTCCGCTGGGAAGGCCTCGACCGCGCGGCCACCCTGGCCGCCCGCGTCCGAACACTGGTAGGGGACAGGCGGGGGGCGCGGGGGGCGGGGGCGGGCCCCGGTGGGGCTGTGCCTGGCGGGGGTGCGCCAGAGGGGGCGTCTCGGGAGCTGGTGGCGCGGTTCACGGCGGCGATGGACGACGACCTCGACACGCCGAGCGCGCTCCGGGCCCTGCGCCAGGCGGTCCGCGTGGGCGACGCGCCCGCCGCGGCCTGGATGACCGGGATGCTCTGCGGCACCGCCTCCCTCACGTAGCGAGCGGATAGCCCACTTTGGCGCCAAACGTGCGCCTGGTGTTTGCCTTGAGTTCAAGGAGTCGTCGCACCACAACCAGCCCTCAGCCCGAGGAGGGGACCTCCAGCGGCGCCCCGCAGTTCGGGCACTCCTCCCCGGGCAAAATGCTGACCGGCGTCTCGCAGACCGGGCAGAGCACGTCCACGGGCGCCGCCGCCAGCTCACCCTCGGCCAGCTCAGCCTCCCTTTCGGCCGGGACCTCGCGAAGGTCGAACGCGGGCGCGCCGCAGTTCAGGCAGAGGTAGCCGGGCTGGACGATGCGGTGCCGCTGGTACTCGCCGTCGGCATCGATGTCGACCTCCGTGAAGAGCGCCCGGAAGAGCTGCGAGCCGCACCGGTCGGAGCACGCCAGCCACATGCTCCCGAGCTTACCCGCCGTGGCAGACTGGCCCCGTGCGCGGGGTACTGGTCGGTTTCTTTCTCCTGCCGGTGCTGGTGATCGCCGTCCTCTCCATCCGCCCCGGCGGCCTCCGCCAGCAGCTGCGCAACATGCGCCGCCGGCTGAAGCTGGCGCTGGCGCTGGGCGGCGCCTACCTGGCGGCGTCCACGGTCACCAGGCTCCTGTTCGCCGACCGCCCCGCCGCCGAATGGGCGTTGGTCGGCCTGGCCGTGGTGCTGGGCGTCATCTTCCTGGTCGTGGGACAGGATCCGATCACCCCGATCACGCCACCCGCCGGCGCAGCGTCGCCGAGGCCGCGACCACCAGGAGGATCGTGAAGCCGGCCACCACGGCGACGTCCAGCTGCACCGAGCCCCAGGTCAGGTCGGCGCCCTTGATCATCACGTCGCGCAGGCCGTTGACGGCGTAGGTCAGAGGCAGGACGTTGGACACGTACTGCAGCCACCCCGGCTCGCTGTTGACCGGGAACACGACGCCGCTCAGCAGCATCTGGGGCACGATCACCAGCGGTATGAACTGCACGGCCTGGAACTCGGTGCGCGCGAACATGCTCAGGAAGATGCCCAGGTTGACCGCCGAGATCGCCATCAGGATGGCGACCAGGAAGATCAGGAGCACACTGCCCGAGTTGTGGATCTTGAGCACGTAGAGGCAGAACAACAGCACCTCCACGCTCTGCACGAGGGCCAGCGTCCCGAACCCGAGCATGTAGCCGAGCACGATCTCGCCCCGCCGGAGCGGGCTCGCCATCAGCCGCTCCAGCGTCCCCTGCGAGCGCTCGCGGAGAAAGGACACCGACGTCACCACGAAGACCAGGAAGAAGACCACCAGGCCGATGAAGGCGGCGCCGAAGTAGTCGAGGGTGTCGAGGCCAGCCCCGCCATACAGATAGTGGACCTGGAGGTCGAGCCGGGGCACGCGCGAACCGGGCGGCGCGAAAGTCGAGGCCGCGCCCTGGATGGCGAGGGCCAGCGCCTGGAGCACGGTGCCGCTGTTGCCCGGCTGGCTGCCTTCGAGCTCGACCTGGGGCGCGATCACGCCCTGGCCGGCGGCCTGGGCCGAGAAGTCGGCGGGGAAGAGGAGGTAGGCGGTGGCACGGCCGTGCTCGAGGTCCGATCGGGCGGCGTCCAGGCTGGTTCCCCGCAGGTCGAGCAGCCCGCCGTGTTCCAGCGACTGGGCGATGACGCTGCCGGCCGGCCCCTGGTCGAGGTTGACGAGGTCGACGATGGGCTTGCTGGAGCCGCCGCGGAGCAGCAAGTCGAGGAGGCCGAGGATGACCAGCGGCGCCACGAAGAGCAGCACCAGGGTGCGGCGATCGTGGCGGAACTGCTGGAGCAGGCGGACCCAGATGGCGCGCACGCGGCGGACGTTCATGCCTGCCCCTCCGAGAGCTTGAGGAAGGCGTCTTCGAGGCGCTCCACGCCGGCGCGCGCCTTCAGCTCATCCACGCTGCCCTCGGCCAGCAGCTTTCCGAAACGGAGCAGGCCCAGGCGCTGGCAGCGCTCGGCCTCGTCCATCACGTGGCTGGAGACGACGATCGTGGTCCCGGCGGCGGCCATGGCGGCGAACTGGTCCCAGAACTGGCGCCGGAGCTGGGGGTCGATGCCCACGGTCGGCTCGTCGAGCAGGAGCAGGCGCGGCTGGTGGACGAGCGCGCAGGCCAGCGAGGCCCGGGTGCGCATGCCCCCGCTCAGGGTCGCCACCACCGACCGCCGGCGGTCGCCCAGCTCGACGAAGTCCAGGACCTCGTCCACGTTGCCCTCGACGCCGTTGATGGCGGCGAAGAAGCGCAGGTTCTCCTCCACGGTCAGGTCGGGATAGAGCGCGGCCGCCTGCGTCATGTAGCCGACCCGCGACAGTACCGCCAGCTCGGGCATCCGTCTGCCGAGCACGCTCACGCTGCCGGAGTCGGTGGCGACCAGGCCCACCAGCGCTCGGATCAGGGTCGTCTTGCCGGATCCGTTCGGCCCCAACAGCCCATACACCTCGCCCGCCCGCACCCGCAGCGTCACCCCGTCCAGCGCGCGCAGCCGCCCGAAGCTCTTGACCACGTCCGCAACCTCGACCGCGTATTCGACCGCCATCCCTATTCCTCCACGCTCAGGGCCCGCACCCAGCCTTCGGCAAGCTCGGCCACGGCCTCTTCTAAGGGCGGCATCCCGCCTCCAAGTCCCGCCAGCAGGCGGCGCGTGAGCACGTGCAGGAGCACGGGCCCAATGAACATCTGCAGCGCCAGGGCCGGGTGCAGCGGCCGCAGGCGGCCGGCCTGCATCTGGCCGAGCATGTAGCCCACCACCGCCGCGAACCCCTCCGCGATCGCCAGCTCGCGGCCGGCGACGGTCTCCGGGGCGGCGCCGGTGATCTCGATGAGAAGGGTCCGGACCAGGCCTTCCCGGCCCTGGATGTGGGCGGCCGCGCGGCGGGCGATGGCGGGCATCACCACCGCCGGCGGGCGGTCCCCGAGCTCGCGCAGCACCTCCAGGACCGGTTCCAGCGGCGAGTAGGTGCGAACCAGCTCCCGGAAGAGCGCCGCCTTGCCCGGGAACAGCCGGTAGAGGTTGGCGCGTGACATGCCGGCGCGCCCCGCCAGCTCGTCCATGGAGAGCTCGGCCAGGCCGGCCTCGCCGAGCAGCGCCAGCGCCGCGGCCAGCGCCCGCGCCCGGGCGTCGGGATCGGGCCCGGCGTCGATCGCCCCCAGCAGGTCGGCACGCGAGCCCACGACCCGATGCACGGTAGAGCGGGAAACGCCCGCGGCGCGCGCCACCTCGGCCAGCGTCGGCCGCCGGCCGGCGCCGGCCAGGCGCCGGGCAGCACCCAGTACCCGGGTCCGGGTGGGCGAGGAGCCGGACCTCGAAAGGGCCACGCGTCAAGACTAGACTAGACGTCCAATCTAGTCCAGTCCCATCTCTTCATGAGCGACGTTCCCGAATGATCTCGGCGCCCCTACGCTCGCGCTGCGATGGCGGTCCAACCGGTCGGCAAATTCAGCTTCAACTTCGCGGACCTGGCGGTCCGGCCCGAACCGCGGCTCCAGGTTCTGGACGTGGCGGGGGTCGACGCCCCACCGGCCGCGGCCGCCGTCGCACCACTGCCGCGGCCCCGCTGGCTGCCCCGCCTGCTGCCCGTTTTCCGGGCCGGGGAGCCGATGCGGATCGATGTCGCCGCCGATCCGGCGCCTGCCTTCGGGGCCCGCCTGTTGCGTGGGCTGGCGGCCCTCTACGCCGCCGCCGGGGCGGAGGCGGGGGTGCGCGCGGTGGCGTGGGAGGACGGGCTGGGGGTGGGCGGGCACGCGCTCGACCGGCTGCCCTCGGGACCCCACGCCGTGGCCGTGCCCGCCGAGCTGGAGCCGCGGAGCCTGGCGGCCGCCGCCTGCCGCCTGCGCGAGCTGCCGCCGGGCCGGGCCTGGCTGGTCCTGCACGGCGACCTGCCCCGCCTGGACGCGGTTCTCGGTGTGCCCGAGGCGGCCGCGCGCCTGGAGCCGGGACGCTTGGTGCGGCTGCCGCTGCTCGGCCGCTCCGAGCTGTCGGCCCTCTGCCGAGGGGTCGAGCCGGCAATGGCCGGGCGTCGCAGTGGACGGCGGCTGCTCGGCCTCGCGTGCGGCTGCCGCCGAGATGGCGCCGCCGCCCGCGGTCCTGGCGGAGGTGGCGCTGCGGGCCGACGCTGCGCGCCGGACTGCCTTCGCCACGGCCGATCCCAGGCCCCTGGACGGCGTCTTCGGCCAGCGCTCGCTGCTGGTGGTCCGTGCCCAGGTCGCCCGCCTGGCGGCGCGCGGGCAGCGCCGGGAAGAGGTGGCCGACGCCCGCCAGGCGGTCCACACCGGCGGCACCCTGGGCCGGCCCGAGGTAGTGCTCGAGATCCGAGCCCGGCAGCGCATGGCCGGCCCCGGTTCGGACCCCACCTGGGCGACCATCCTCAGGCAATGGCAGGTGGCGCTCGAGCGGCAGGGCGAGGTCTGGCTGGTGGTCGACGACCAGGACCTCCCACCGCCAAGGTGGTGGCGTTAGTGTCCTGCTTCGGAAGTACGCCGAGGAAATCGTGGCAGGCATCCAAAGGATTCCGGAGCCGCGATTTACCGACGAACTTTAGCAGCGAGCGCTGGCCGAAGACGCCGTCCAGGGGCCTGGGATCGGCCGTGGCGAAGGCAGTCCGGCGCGCAGCGTCGGCCCGCAGCGCCACCTCCGCCAGGACCGCGGGCGGCGGCGCCATCTCGGCGGCAGCCGCACCCGGCCGGGTGAGCGCGGTCGCGTCGCCGGCCAGCGCGATCGCGCAGTCCACGCCGGAGGCGGCAGCGCCGTTGGCCGCGATGTGGAAAGGAATGCTCGATCGTGTGGGGTCGTCGGGGCCGGTGCAGGAGCTGATCAGCAGTTTTGGCATGCGGCTACCGTCGGTCGGAACGCGGCCGCTGTCAAGGAGCACAGAACGCGCGCGAGATGAGCGCCGCGCCGGCGGCTACGTCCTGACGGCTGGGCCCTCCTATATACCGAGCGCGGCGCGGCTGACCGTGCTCAGCACCTGCTGCTGGTAGTAGACCGGTCCTCCCTCGTCGGCGACCACGCTCGACGGGTAGTGGGTCGAGACGAACAGGCCGTAGACGTTGGTGGCGGAGATGGCGAGCCCGAAGTAGTCGCCGATGAAGCCCCGCCCGCTCGGGCAGGGATCCCGCGCCCCGGCGCACGGGTACTGAGGCAGCCCGCCGAGGTGCTGGCCCGGCTGCTCGGGATCCCACGTGAACTGCGTGACTTGCTGATTGGGTCCGACCGCGACCGCGCCGGCGCCGCTGTCCTTGGAGGCCTGGAGGGAGACGTCGATGCAGAAGTTGGCCCGCCCCACGTCCGCCGCGAGGATGCTGGGGTGGTTCGGGCACGTCTGGCGGCGGTCGTAGAACTCGACCGCGACCGCGCCGCCGGGGCCGGCCGCCACCGATGGCTGGAACTGGTCGGTGGGGACACCGGGCGCGTCGACGTTGTCGTTGACCTTGACCGGCGTCGACCAGGTGTTGCCGGCGTCGGTCGACTGCGTGAACTTGACGTCCATCTGCCCGCG